>Ga0256834_1002230_pt1 | contig 12374 bp, 10 predicted proteins | sample 4281140metaG_FD_190536 | JGI IMG/M metagenome (GOLD analysis project Ga0256834, IMG submission 190536) | Hydrothermal vent microbial communities from East Pacific Rise, Pacific Ocean - 4281-140 | ecosystem: Environmental > Aquatic > Marine > Hydrothermal vents | place: Pacific Ocean: East... | reverse complement strand
ACTTAATTTTTTCATGATTTTTTTTTTAATTAATAATTTAGACTTATTTATTTTTGTTGGTACAAACGTACTATGTGAATCTAAAGAGAATCTTAAGTGAGAAAGAAATAAAAAAGGGAATATTAGTAGCTATAGAAATTATTATTTATGTAACTATATGATTAATAACCTATTATACACCTCTAGGTAACAGGTTTTTTTAGGGGTAAATAGATGTTATTTAACATTTATTTCACAAATCACATCAATTTTAGTTAAAATGATATTTAAAAAAACAAAAGAATTAAAATGAAAAATAAAATAGGAATAAGGTGTATAAAGGAAAGTTTATCTAACAATTTTTCAAAACCTTAATCGTTTCACTAGGATTATCACTTTTAAAAATAAAACTCCCAGCAACTAAGATATCTGCACCAGCAGCGACTAATTTAGGACAATTAATAGCGTTTACACCACCATCAATTTCAATCAATGCTTTTGACCCTGATTTATCAATTAAATTACGTAGTTGAATTACTTTTTTATAAGTGTTTTCAATAAAACTTTGTCCGCCAAAACCAGGATTTACACTCATTAATAATACCACATCTAAATCTGTTATAATATCTTCTAAAACAGCAATTGGCGTATGCGGATTTAAGACTACACCAGCTTTCATATCTTCAATTTTAATGGCTTGAATAGTTCTGTGTAAATGTGTACAAGTTTCATAGTGTACGGTTAATATATTAGCTCCTGCATTTTTAAAGTCAGTAATATACCTGTCAGGTTCTACAATCATCAAGTGCACATCCATAGGTTTTTTAGCATGTTTTTTTATGGCTTTTATCACAGGGATACCAAATGAAATATTCGGTACAAACATGCCATCCATAACATCAATATGAAACCAATCTGCTTCACTATTGTTAATCATTTCAATATCTTGTTGGAGGTTTGCAAAATCTGCGGCTAAAACTGAAGGAGCTATTAAATGTGGCATGTTATAGTTTTTGTCAAAAGTAAAAAGAAAAAGCTTACGAATTAACGTAAGCTTTTTATAGTTATTAAAAATAATTATATTTTTTATCCTAAGTAAGTTCTTAAAATTTTACTTCTAGAAGTATGTTTCAATCTACGGATTGCTTTTTCTTTAATTTGACGAACTCTTTCTCTTGTTAAATCAAAAGTTTCACCAATTTCTTCTAAAGTCATTGGTTGATGTTCACCCAAACCAAAGTATAAAGCAACAACATCAGCTTCTCTCGGGGTAAGCGTTTCTAAAGCACGTTCAATTTCTACTTTTAGAGATTCATGTAATAAATTTCTATCAGGATTTGGAGATTCACCAGAGCGTAAAACATCATACAGGTTAGAATCTTCACCTTGAATTAAAGGTGCATCCATTGAGACGTGACGACCAGCATTTTTCAAAGACTCTTTTACGTCATTGATAGTCATGTCTAATTCTTTTGCTATTTCTTCTGGTGAAGGTGGTCTTTCGTTATCTTGTTCTAGACGAGCATAAGTTTTATTAATTTTATTAATAGAACCAATTTTGTTTAAAGGTAAACGTACAATTCTAGATTGTTCAGCTAAAGCTTGTAAAATAGATTGACGAATCCACCAAACTGCATAAGAAATAAATTTAAACCCTCTTGTTTCATCAAAACGCTTGGCTGCTTTGATTAAACCTAGATTACCTTCATTAATTAAATCTGGCAGGGTTAAACCTTGATTTTGATATTGTTTAGCAACTGAAACCACAAAACGTAAATTGGCTTTAGTCAAACGTTCTAAAGCATCTTGATCACCAGCTTTAATACGTTGAGCTAATTCCACCTCCATATCAGCAGTAATTAAATCTACTTTACCAATTTCTTGTAAGTACTTATCTAATGATGCTGTTTCTCTATTGGTAACTTGTTTTGTAATTTTTAGTTGTCTCATATATTCAATTTATATTAGTACTTGTTTTTTGTTGTGTACTTATATATACGGCAAAAGGTAAATAAATGTTACAAAAAAATGTAATAAAAATAAAAACCCTTGTAAACATTGTGTTTACAAGGGTGTGAATTGTAAAAATAGTTTAAAAACTAATCTCTTCTTTTATCATTACGACGATTGTCACGTCCACGGTTATCACGACTTCTATTATTATCTCTTGGAGGTCTTTCTACAAAACCTTCTGGTTTTTCTAATAACGCTTTACGAGATACCTTTTCTTTACGAGTACGTTTGTCTATACCAAAGTATTTTACATCAAATACATCACCCATGTTTACGACATCAGATACATTCTCAGTACGTTCCCATGCTAGTTCAGATACATGTAATAACACTTCGTTTCCTGGAGCATCCATATATTCTACAACAGCACCAAAGTCAAGCATTTTTATAACCTTTACTTCATAAACGCTACCTACTTCAGGTTTGAATAAAATAGAGTCAATTTTTGCCATAACAGCATCAATACCTTTTTTACCTACCCCTAAAATTTCAACAATACCTTCTTCGGTTACTGGATCTTCGTTAATAACGATGGTCGTCTCAGTTTCTTTTTGCATTTCCTGAATTACTTTTCCACCAGGACCAATTAGGGCTCCAATAAATTCATTAGGTATACGTCTTGTTACCATGGTAGGAGCATGCTCTTTAACATCAGCATTTGGTGTAGCAATTGTATCGGTTAATTTCTCTAAAATATGTAAACGACCATCACGAGCTTGTTGTAATGCGTTTACTAAAATTTCATAAGACAATCCTTTTACTTTAATATCCATCTGACAAGCAGTAATACCATCAGCAGTACCTGTAACTTTAAAGTCCATATCACCTAAGTGATCTTCATCACCTAAGATATCAGATAATACTGCATATTTTCCAGAGTCTGCATCAGAGATTAATCCCATAGCAATACCAGAAACAGGTTTTGTCAATTGTACCCCAGCATCCATCAATGCCATTGTACCAGAACAAACTGTTGCCATAGAAGATGAACCGTTTGATTCTAATACTTCAGAAACAACTCTTACGGTATAAGGGCAATCAGCAGGAATCATTCCTTTTAAAGCACGTTGTGCTAAGTTACCATGTCCAACCTCTCTACGTGATGTTCCACGGATTGGTCTTGCTTCACCTGTACAAAAAGGAGGGAAGTTATAGTGTAAATAGAAATTTTCTTCACCTTCATAAGATGGCATATCTATTTTGTTTGCATCTCTTGATGTTCCTAAAGTAACTGTTGCTAGAGCTTGAGTTTCTCCACGTGTAAAGATAGAAGAACCATGTGTTGATGGTAGGTAATCTACTTCACACCAAATAGGTCTAATTTCATCGGTCTTACGACCATCTAAACGTAAACCTTCGTTTAAGGTTAAATCACGTATTGCAGCTTTTTCAGCTTTGCGATAATAATCTGAAACTAAACCGCCATAATCTTCTAATTCTTCTTCAGAAAATGTTGCTTTAATATTCTCTTTTATTTCAGAAAAAGCGGCACTTCTTTCATGTTTAGAAGATCCTGCTTTTGCAATAGCATATACTTTATCGTATGCCATATCATGAACTTTCTTCGCTAAATCTTCATCTTCTCTTTCACCTTCATATTCACGAACCTCTTTCTTTCCAAATGCTTCTGCTAATTTAATTTGAGCAGCACATTGTACTTTAATTGCTTCGTGAGCAAACTTAATGGCATCAGCCATTTCTTCTTCAGAAATCTCATCCATTTCACCTTCTACCATCATTACTGAATCAGCAGAAGCACCAATCATCATATCTAAATCAGATTCTGCCAATTGAGCTCTACTCGGGTTGATAATAAATTCGCCATTTATACGACCAACTCTTGCTTCAGAGATAGCACATTCAAAAGGGAAATCTGATAATTGAATAGCGGCAGATGCTGCTAATCCTGCCATTGCATCTGGCATAACGTCTTCATCATGAGACATTAATTGAATCATTACCTGAGTTTCAGAGTGGTAATCTTTTGGGAATAACGGACGTAAAACTCTATCTACTAAACGCATCGTTAATACTTCACCATCACTTGGTCTTGCTTCTCTTTTGAAGAAACCTCCTGGATAACGACCAGCAGCAGCAAATTTTTCTCTGTAATCTACCGTTAATGGAAGAAAATTAAGGTCTTTCTGTTCGTAATTGGAAACTACTGTACATAATAGCATACATTTTCCTGATTGAACAACAACAGAACCATGAGCCTGTTTGGCTAACTTTCCTGTTTCAATAGAAATGGTTCTTCCATCTCCTAAATCGATAATTTCTTTAAATACCTTTGGTATCATATTTTTTTAATTTTTTATTAAACAATTGGTTTACCGTTGTGTTGCTTACCAATGAAAAGTTTAAATAAAGCTTTTTATTTATCCTGAAACTAGTTTCAGAATTAAAAAAAGAGGCATATAGCCTCTTTTTTTTTATTTTCTTATGCCTAACTCTTTAATCAAAATACGATATTTTTCAATATCTTTTTTCATTAAGTAGTCTAATAAGTTTCTGCGTTTTCCTACCAGTTTTACTAAAGAACGTTCTGTGTTAAAATCTTTTCTGTTGTTCTTTAAGTGTGATGATAAATGGTTGATTCTGTAGGTAAATAAGGCTATTTGACCTTCAGTTGAACCTGTGTCTTTTTCAGATTTTCCATGTTTTTTGAAAATCTCTGCTTTTTTTTCTGCTGCTAAATACATGCTAACATTAAATTTTTAATTAATAATTTTTATGTACTGATATACTATCAGGCGGCAAATATAAAATTATTATTTTGATTGACAATATTTTGAATGAAGGATGTTTTTAAGTTTAATCGAAAAGAATTCCTCTAGGCTCTGTCACGCCTTCATAGCCATTTCGGCGGAAGAATTCCTCTAGGTTTCCCGATTCACCTCTTCTTGAGAGAGGTTGAAACTGCCTTTTTGCAGTTTCGGGTGAGGTAAAATACCAAATTTCGATTTTTGACCCTAAGGTCAAAGCTAGTGCTCAGCTTGACTGGGTATGAAACCAGCGAAAGACCTCTATGGCTTGCTTTGGGGATAGTTGGTTTTAAGAATTTTTTTATTAGTATTATTTACTTTCAGTTCTTACCGGTATATTCTGAATCAAATCAATATATAAATTGATTTGTTTTTTTAAGTTTTTACGTTCTATGATTTTATCTAAAAAACCATGTTCTAATACAAACTCTGAACGTTGAAAACCTTCAGGTAATTCTTTACCAGTGGTGTCTTTGACTACACGTGGACCAGCAAATGCAATTAAGGCATTGGGTTCAGCAATATTAATATCACCTAGCATTGCATACGATGCTGTTGTGCCGCCTGTGGTTGGATCGGTACATAGAGAAATATAGGGAATACCAGCTTCTGATAATTGTGCTAATTTTGCTGAGGTTTTTACCAATTGCATTAATGATAAAGAAGCTTCTTGCATACGTGCCCCCCCAGATTTTGAAATCATCAAAAAAGGAGTTTTATTCTTAATAGCATACCCTATAGCTCTAGCAATTTTCTCTCCTACCACACTACCCATAGAGCCTCCAATAAATGTAAAGTCCATCGCAGCAATGACTAAATCTTTACCTAAAGATTTACCAACAGCCGTTCTAACGGCATCTTTCAATTTGGTTTTTTCTTGTGCATCTTTTAAACGGTCAACATATTTTTTTGTGTCAACAAACTTTAAAGGATCTTTAGAGGTAATTTTAGGATTAAGTTCTTTGTATTTATTATCATCAAATAAAATTTCAAAGTACTCATTACTACCAATTCTTACATGGTAACCATCTTCGGGGCTCACATAAAAATTCTCTTTTAATTCTTCAGTTTCAACAACTTTTCCACTAGGAGTTTTATACCAAAGCCCTTTAGGAACATCTTTTTTATCTTCAGTAGCTGTTTGAATTCCTTTATCTTTTCTTTTAAACCAAGACGACATAATTTATTATATTTGGAAGGGCAAGTTAGTGAAAAATAAGAAAGCTCAACAAATTTTTTTGTTGAGCTTTTAGTTCTCTACTTATAAAGTATTTACATTATTTAAATCTTCAAAGGCTTGTTTTAATCTAGCTTTAAAAGTAAGTTCTCCTTCACGTAACCATTTTCTAGGGTCGTAATATTTTTTATTTGGAACATCATCTCCATCAGGGTTGCCTATTTGGCTTTGTAAATAATCTGATTTTTCAGACATGTAATTTCTAATTCCTGTCATAAAACCATATTGTAAATCTGTGTCAATATTCATTTTTATAGTTCCATAACCAATGGCTTCTCTAATTTCTTCAACAGTAGAGCCAGAACCTCCGTGAAATACAAAATCGATATGGTTTTCTTCCACACCATATTTTTTAGTGATAAATTCTTGAGAGTTCTTTAAAATTTTTGGTGTTAATTTTACATTACCAGGTTTGTAAACACCATGTACATTTCCGAAAGCAGCAGCAATTGTAAATCTTGGACTTATTTTAGAGAGTTCTTCATAAGCATAAGCAACTTCTTCAGGTTGTGTATAAAGTTTAGAATCATCAACATCAGTATTATCAACCCCATCTTCTTCACCACCAGTTATGCCTAATTCAATTTCTAAAGTCATACCCATTTTGCTCATACGTGCTAAATATTGTTTACATATTTCAATATTTTCCTCTATAGGTTCTTCAGAAAGATCAATCATATGTGAGCTAAATAGAGGTTTTCCTGTTTCAGTAAAATGTTTTTCACTGGCATCTAATAAACCATCAATCCATGGTAATAGTTTTTTTGCACAATGGTCAGTATGTAAAATTACAGGTACTCCGTAAGCTTCTGCTAATACATGTACATGTTTTGCTCCGGCAATACCTCCAGCAATGGCAGCTTTTTGATTTTCATTTGATAAGCCTTTACCAGCCACAAATTGAGCTCCTCCATTAGAAAATTGAATAATTACGGGAGCATTTAATTCAGCCGCAACTTCTAAGACACTATTTATTGTGTTAGAACCAATAACATTTGCAGCTGGTAATGCAAACTTTTTTTCTTTAGCTAATTTAAATATTTCTTGTACTTGGTCACCAGTGGCAACTCCAGGGCTTATTTTATAGGGCATAATTTTTGTAATATTAATGAGCGATAAAAATACTAAAATTAAATAGGATTTAAATATAAAAAAACGAAATCGTTGTAGAAAATGTTTTAGAATTTTAAATATTTTAAAAAGGATAATTAATACCAATATTATAAACGGCATTATTAAAATTATAATTTTTAAACCATTTATTTGAAGATTGTAAGTAGGGCTCGTAAGTTTTAAAACCTGTATCAAATCTAAAAACTAAAAAGCTAAAGTCATATCTAATACCAATACCAGAGCCAATGGCAATTTCTTTTATTGATGACAGCCCTTTAAATTTACCTTCACTTGTTGAATTTTTTGAGTTTGTAATATCCCAAATATTACCAGCATCTATAAAAAGAGCACTGTGAAGACTATTGAGTACTTTAAAGCGATATTCTAAATTTGAAGTTATTTTTAATGTTCCTGTATTAAACTCTAAACTACTGTTTTCTGAACCTGGTCCTAGTTTAAAAGTATTCCAAGCTCTAATATCATTTGATCCACCAGCCCTATAACTTCTGCTAAATGGTATGTCATCAGAATTGCCAAAAGGAATGGCTACACCAATAAAAGTTCTATATACTAATGAGGAAGAAGTGTTAATGCCCCAATATTTTTTAAATTCTATTTCAGGTTTTATATATTGTGCAACGTTCAAGCCAAATAATTCTTTTTTAGAACCATCATTAGGTTTTTTAATTAGTAATGTCGTGAGACTTCCAGAAGAAATTATCCGCCCCATAAAGGTAGAAAAGTTATTGTCTTTAAAATTCTCTCTACTATTAAAATTATAGGTATAAGATAGTACAGGCACTAAAAAATCTTCAGTTAAAATACCTTTGCGTTCATTAATTTTTTGTGCTTGTAAAAATTCTTCGGGATGAGTTGTTTCAAAATCATTTATAGTATTAAGTATACGTTTGAGGTATTTATCATAGATTAGATTTCTGTTTTCATCTAATTCCGATATTTCAAAAGGAATGATATTATTGTAGTCTGAACCAAAAGCAATGTCATCTAATTTTCGAGCTTCAGAATGGTAAATGGTAAAATATTTATCTACTCTTAAATTTTTAATGTATTGTACATTTAATAGTTCAAATTTATGACGAGTGGTTTTAGAGTTTTTCCAAGTGTAATCAATGCCTCCAGTAACATTTCTACGGTCTAAACCAATGTTCCGTTGAATGTTAACATTGGCACGAATATTAGTTTTTGGTGCCATTTTTTTTGGGATGAGTTTTGTAGTATTTAATGGGAATAATATTCTAGGAATTTTTAAGGCGATACCAGACCCTATTTCCCAAGCATTTAAACCTAAAAACGATGAATTTTTAGATTGGTCTAAAGCAGCGTTTAAAAAAGAACCTTGAAAAGACAACTCTAATACTTCAGCACCTTTAAATACATTTCTATTCAGCCAAGAAAATTTACCTAAAATGCCAAAAGGTTTATTATTTGATGTGGTAAATTCTGCATCAACCCCAGCAGAAAACTTTTTTAAAGGTGTAAGAAAAATATTTGCTGAAAGTGATCCGTCTTTATTTTCATGATATTTGATATCTAAAGAAGGTTTAAAGTTCTGAAGTTCTCGTAAGTGTTTTCTAGTTAAATCTAGCTCAGTGTCTTTATAGACACTGTTAGGTTGAATTATAATTGAATTTGCTAAATATTTAGGGTTGTATTTTAGTTTGTTAGTAGCATAAAAAGTAATCCCTTTAAAATTAACAGAATCTTGTATTGCTTTATTTTTATCACTAAATGAAAAGTCTGTAAACACATTAATTTTGGTAACTTTCCTTATTTGATAAGGTTTGGTATATATACTATCATTGTCATCAAAAATTCGATCATAAATTTTTAGTGAAACATTAATTTTATGTGAAGAATTTAATGTGTCTATCCAAAATTCTATATTATTCTTCCCAAAATAATAAACGCCAGAATTTCTGAAAAGTTTTGTTAAGCGTTCTTCTTCCTTTTCAAAATTTGAATAATTAATTTGATTTCCTGAATGGATAAAAGTTTTACTTAAATATTTTTTATAAAGAGAGTCTAAAACGGGTGAATTAATTTCAGTAGAAATACTATCAATAAAATAAGGTTCTTTTTTTGATACTAAATATTCAACAGTAGTTCTTTTATTGTCTTTTTTATTTTGTTTATAAGAAACTTCAGCATTGAAATAGCCTTTACTTTGAAAGTATTTTGTTAATGAAGTTACAGATTTTGTTATTTTTAAACTATCAGAGATTACAGGAGCATTCCCGTTTTTTAAAAACCAATAATTCACCCCTTTATATGCTTTGCCTAATGCAGTTACTTGTTTTTTTGAAAATAAGTTAGCTAATTTTTCTTCTTTATGAGGGTTTTTTTCTAGCCAATTTTCAAAAATATTTTCATAATTTAGATTTGCAATATTGTAAAGATATAGTGAGAATGGAAATCCTACTACTTTAGTGTTTGGCGTTTGTTTTAAATAACTGATGATTTCAGGGTTAGAAGTTTTTTTATCATCAACAATTATTGTATTTTTTGTTAATAGATGTTTCCCTTCAGGAACTCTTTTGGTTATGTTACAAGAAATAATTACAATAATAAATAAGAAAAATACTATTATTTTAGCAAAATATTTATACAATGAAATTCAATTTTTAAGGGAATGCAACTATTTACAAGTTCAAAAATACTACTATTTCAATGCTAAGCAAAAACCAACACAAATTAATAACGAGTTTACAGCAAAAAAAGTACCGAAATCAACATCAATTGTTTGTTGTTGAAGGTGTAAAGGTTGTAAATGAATTTTTGACATCAAAATTTAAATTAGAAAAAATATTTTGTACAGAAGATTATTATTCCTCAATTGAAGAATATGAGCCTCAGTTAATCTCAGAAAATGAACTATCTAAGATTAGTAATTTGGCAACTCCTAATAAAGTACTAGGTCTTTTTAAAATTCCAAAACCTACTGATTTAGTTGACAAAGGGTTGGTTTTAGTTTTAGATACTGTAAATGACCCAGGCAATTTAGGTACAATAATTAGACTGTGCGATTGGTTTGGCGTATCACAATTGGTTTGTTCTAAAACTACAGTAGATTGCTATAATACTAAAGTTGTACAAGCCACAATGGGCTCTTTGACTAGATTGCCAATTGTATATACTGAGTTACAGACTTATCTTAAGAAGACAAAATTACCAATTTATGGTGCTACAATGTTTGGAAAAAAAATAAAAGAAACTTCAAAAAAAGAAGATGCAATTTTAGTTATGGGTAATGAATCTAATGGTATTTCTAATGAAATAGAAAAATTAGTAGCTTATCAAATAACCATACCACGATATAATAAGGATAGTAGTGTAGAGAGTTTAAATGTTGCTACAGCAACAGCAATTTTATTAAATGAATTTAGAAATTAGTAATATTTATTACTCAAAAGTTAGATTGAAAAAAATTCCTCTGGTGCCAAAATAATCAATTGGTCTTGTCCATGGACTACTAGTGGCATTGTCAGGAACAATTTCATTATTAATAGCAAAAACGCCACGAATAGAAGGTGAAAGTTTAAAATGAGGTAAATATAAATCAACACCTAGCCCTATTTCATACATAAAATTACTTGTTTTCATCCTAAATTGGCCTTCTGAATTGTCGTCAGTATTGTTTTGGTTACTTGAAAAATTATAATCGTAAGAAACACCACCAATAATAAAAGCACGCATATTATCTAATCGATTTGTTCTGAATTGTAATAATAAAGGCATCCTAAAATAAGTTGCAGGTACTTTTCTTACTCTGTCTTTATCAGTATTAGGTATGGTAGAGTTTGTAAAAGTCAATGTTTTTGTATTGCTAGATAAGCCTGGTTCAAAACGCAGGTTTAAATTGTCACTGATATTGTAGCCTAAGACTAAACCGATATTAAAACCATAAGTTTCTTCAACATCAACAAAAGAATCTTGAAGGTCGTAGCTTATTTTAAATCCTTTTTTATTGATTCCTAAATAATAGCCGTAGTGAATTTTCTTTTTATCCATATTTGGCTTGTATTCAATCTTGTCTTTTTGAGCAAAAGCATTCCCCAAAAAGAACAATATACTAACTATACACAAAAATGATTTTTTCATTTATTATTTTTTATAAAAAATACAATCTACTTTCGCTATTTATTTTGTTGCTGTGTAAATAGAGGCAGACCCAAAGGTTAAAGGTTTGTTAGTTGCATTATTAAACCCATTTTTTTCTAAAATATTGTTGAATTTTTTTCCATAAGGAAAAACAGCAGCAGATTCTGGTAAATATGAATAGGCTCTTTTGTCTTTAGAGGCTAATTTTCCTATAGTTGGGATGATATATTTTGAATAAAAATTAAATAATTGTTTTACAGGAAATTTTTCTGGTTGAGAAGTTTCTAATACTACAAAAATTCCGTTAGGTTTTAGTACCCTATAAATTTCTTGTAATCCTTTATCTAGATTTTCAAAATTCCGTACTCCAAAACCGACTGTTATAGCATCAAAACTGTTATCCTCAAATGGCAGGTTTTCAGAATCTCCTAATATCATTTCAATCAATTCGCCAAGGTTTTTATCTTTCACTTTCTTTATCCCAACCTCTAACATTCCTTTAGAAATATCTAAGCCAATAATTTTTTTAGGCTTTAATTTTGCTAACATTATAGCAAAATCTCCTGTGCCTGTAGCAATGTCAAGAATAGTCTCTGGATTTTTCTTACCCACAATTTTCACAACTCTTTTACGCCATTTTACATCTATGCCAAAAGTCATAATTCTATTTAAAAAATCATAGTTACTAGAAACGTTATCAAACATTTCAGCCACCTGCTCTTTTTTACTAAGTTTAGAATCTTTATAAGGGGTAACTTTTGTAGTCATTTAATTTTTTTTGCAAAGATACATATTCAAGGTATCATTTAGAAGTCATTTATCATCAAAAAATATAAAACAAAGAAGTTAAATTTCTTAACTTCGCTTAAACCCTAAAATATCATTTGGGTAAATGATAGACTCTCAATTAACACTATAAATAGGCACTTTCAGAAGTAGACTACTTTCTTAAAAATTCATAAAAAAAAGCCTGATTTGTTTTTTGATTATTCGGTTTTTTTGTTTTCACCTTGTATTTGGGAGTGTAATCATCAATTTAAGTGAAAACAAGAGGTAATTATCCTATTATAGAAGTTGTATAAAACTACCTTTTAAGCTACTTTTTCTAAAGTTTGTTGTTGCATGCGTCTACCAATTTCAAGACAATT
>Ga0256834_1002229_pt1 | contig 12381 bp, 11 predicted proteins | sample 4281140metaG_FD_190536 | JGI IMG/M metagenome (GOLD analysis project Ga0256834, IMG submission 190536) | Hydrothermal vent microbial communities from East Pacific Rise, Pacific Ocean - 4281-140 | ecosystem: Environmental > Aquatic > Marine > Hydrothermal vents | place: Pacific Ocean: East... | reverse complement strand
TCTTAAAGAGAGTTTTGGAGTAAATACTACAAAAAGTAATATTGAGGTTGCTAAAAAATGTAATGTATTAATTTTAGCTATAAAACCTCAGGTTATAGATCAAGTATTATCTGAATTATCTAAAAAGGTGGGAGCTAAACACCTTGTAATATCTATTGTAGCAGGTGTAAGCCTAGAGAGGCTTGAGTCTTCTTTAAAGTCAGGGTGTAGGGTGATACGAGTTATGCCTAATACACCAGCACTTATACAAGAGGCCGCATCTGCTCTGTGTAAAGGTAAAAATGCTACAGATGAAGATTTAGATTTGGCTACATTAATCTTCTCTAATATTGGGAAAGCAGTTATTGTGCCAGAATCCATGATGGATGCTGTTACAGGACTAAGTGGTAGTGGACCTGCTTATTGTTTTACTTTTATAGAAGCATTAATTGATGCAGGTGTAAAGCAAGGGTTACCTAGAGATATTGCTCAGCTACTTGCTGTACAAACTGTTATTGGATCAGCTAAACTTATTGAAGAGACCTCTAAGCCTCCTTGTGTTTTAAAAGAGATGGTTACAAGCCCTGGCGGTACCACTATAGCAGGACTATATAAACTTGAGAGAGCTGGTTTTAGGGGCATTATAATGGAGGCAGTAGAAGCTGCCACAAAACGCTCAAAGGAATTAGGTAGCAAGTAGATTTTTTTCTAAAACTAGACAAAGTGCTTTTGGATAACTTCTTCCGCCTTCAAATGCGCTTTTTTCAAATGAAATTAATTTAAATTTAGGGAGAAATAATTCTATTAATTCTTCTATTTCAAAACGTCTGGGTCCCCAGTTACCAGGTTCTTCCTTACTAAAGACTTTTAATATAAGAATGCCTTTGGATTTTAATAAAAAAAAGATATTATTTATATATCTATCATATTGCTCAGGTGATAAGCTATGAAAACATCCTCTATCAATAGCCCCATCAAATGTACCTAATTCTGTGATGCTTTTATCAGTAATATCTTTTTGTAAAAAATTTATGTTTAATGGACTATAGATTTCTTGGGCTTTATTTATTGCTTCTTTAGCAATATCAATTGCAGTTACTTTATACCCGGTAGCACAAAGTCTTGCAGCCTGAGTCCCTGGCCCGCAGCCAATATCTAAGATAGATGAGGGCAGAGGAAGATATCTTGAAAGAGCCAACTGGATATCAAAATCTATATTTTCATAATACCAAGGGAGTTTTTTAAAAGGTAAATTTTTATATACATATTCCCACTTATTTTCTTGTGGGTGTTTAGTTTGATTTTTGCTATGGGTTATGCGAGCCCTTGGCTTTTGCGACTCAATTTTGATTTCTATTTCATTGCCAATGGGATCTTTTAGTAAAAAAGAGCTATCTTTTTGGATAAAATCTACTTTTCTTATTGTTAGATTTTGGACTAAGGCGTTTGTCCATATATCTATAATAGAAAAGCCAAGATGATATTTTGTTGTACTATTTTCCCCTCTTTTTATTCTAATATTGGAACTTCCAAGAAGGACTAAGATATCCTGATCTTCTTTTTTTATTCCATAGCCTAGTGTTTTTGAATAAAAATTAGCAAGTTCATCAGGTTTTTGGGAATATATTATTATTTCTTTAATTCCACTTAAAAAATATACTGGTCTTTTTTCTTTCATATTAGCTCCGTATAGACTTAACTAATATGCCTAAAATATACCTTATAACATAAAATAGAACATAATTTTAAAAATTTTTTTAGTTTTTTATTTTAACACTTGACAGTAAATGTTTTACCTCGTATATAGGGCACGCAACACAGCAACAAAAAGATTTTTGTTTACTATTGCTAAACAAATAAAAAATGTTAAGGCATATATGAGATGCCACTTAAGATTGGAGAAAAACTTAAAAGGCTTAGATTGGCAAATAATTTGACACAAGAAGAACTTGCCAATCGTACTGGATTGACAAAGGGGTATATAAGTCAATTAGAAAGGGATTATACATCTCCTTCATTATCAACACTAAAAGAAATTTTAGATGTATTGGGAGAAGATTTAGCAGAGTTTTTTAAGCAACCACCTACAGAACAGGTGGTATATAAACGTTCAGAAAGGATACTTACTGCTGATTCTGACGATAAGTTAAAGGTTGAACTGCTTGTTCAAGCATCGCAAAAACAGCAGATGGAGCCAGTACTTGTTACATTGGCTCCAGGAGGTAAAACTTGGGAAGACCGCTCTCATCAAGGCCAAGAATTTGGCTTTGTTATAAAGGGCAATATTATATTAGAAGTTGGTGGTAAAAGGCATAAATTAGAGGCAGGAGATTGTTTTTATTTTACTGCTGATCAGCGTCACAGGGTAGAAAATGAAGGCCCATTTGAGGCTCAGATTTTGTGGGTAGTTACTCCACCTACTTTTTAAGGAGGGCAAAAAAATGCAAGAGATTGAGTATGGCTTTGGGCAGCATTTAATGATGGATGGCTATGGTTGTGATCGGGACAAACTAATGGATCTTAATGGGATTTATGATTTTTTGAATAATTATCCAAGCGAGATCGAAATGACTAAAATAATGCCCCCTTATGTGTTTAAATACACAGGTCAGGTACCTGAAGATTGGGGTATTTCTGGATTTGTCCTAATTGCAGAGAGTCACATTTCTATACATACATTTCCAGATAAGCTTTATCTAAGCCTTGATATTTTTTCTTGCAAGTCTTTTGATGCGCAAAAGGCTATAAGACGTATAAAAGATATCTTTAATATTAAAAAGGCAGAGATAAAGCTTTTAGATAGAGGGCATGAATTCCCTAAAGTAATAAGAAAGGTGGAAAACTTTGTACGTCAAGAGCGTTCTAGAATGACAGTATAAAAATATGCAGTTTCTTGGTAACGAAATACCAAATATTAATATTGAAAAGGCACAGGCAGTTATATTGCCTGTGCCTTTTGATGCTAGTGTATGCTATAAACCAGGTGCTAGATTTGCTCCTGAACGTATATTAAGTGCCTCTAGAGCATTAGAGCTATATGATGAAGAATTAGATAGCGAGCCTTTTAAATATGGTATCTATACATTAGAGCCTATAGATGTTCCGATAGACCCTTTTACTTTATCCAAAGAAGTAGAAAAGGTGGTAAAAGATATAGTTAAGTTAAAAAAGCTTCCTGTACTAATTGGTGGAGATCACAGTATATCTATAGGTGCCATAAGAGCTATTTCAGATATTCAAAAAGAAAAAGGGAAGAACTTTACTGTATTACAATTTGATGCCCATACAGACATGCGAGATGAATACCAAGGCAGTAAATACAGTCATGCATGTGTAATGAGAAGGGCATTTGATTTTGGGGCATCTATTATACAGGTTGGTATAAGATCACTTAGTCATGAAGAAAAGATATTTTTAGATAAAAATGGAATTAAGCCTATATGGGCGAGAGAGATTTACAATAATTATCAAGTTGCTAAATCTCAGATATTAGAAAGTATAAGGGGACCTTTATATATAACTATTGATCTTGATTGTTTGGATCCTTCTATAATGCCAGATGTTGGTACTCCTGAACCTGGTGGTCTTAATTGGTATCAACTTATAGATATCTTAAAAGCTGTATGTCTAAAGACACAGATATTAGGGATAGATGTGGTAGAATTATGTCCTAATACTGTAGCCTCATCTACTGAGTATCTTGCTGCCCGTCTTATATATAAAATTTTAGGATATATTTTTTTAAGTAGAAATAGTAATAATTAATATGAATTCTACAATAGCCCAAGATCTTAGCCAGCAAACCTTAATCAAGGTAGAAGGTGTTTGGTTTTATAGAAATGATCATCTTATCTTAAAAGATATTTATCTTGAGATTAAAGAGGGAGATTTTTTGGCAATAATAGGTCCAAATGGTGCAGGTAAAACCACTCTTCTAAAGATTATTTTAGGATTATTGAAACCACAAAAAGGTCTTATAAAAATATTAGATGTAGAAAGAGATAGATTTACTCAAAGACATCTTCTCGGCTATGTACCTCAAAAGGCAACTCATACAGATACACTATTTCCTATTTGTGCAAAAGAAGTAGTTGCTTTGGGTCTTTTATCAGCTAAGAAATTCCCTAAATGGTTCTCCCATAAAGATAAATCAAAAATAGATTCGGCACTAAAAAAGGTAGGAATGGAGGAATTTAAAAATGTACGTTTAAGTCATTTATCAGGGGGGCAACAACAACGTATATTTATTGCGAGGGCTATTGTCAATAATCCTAGGATATTATTTTTAGATGAACCTACTGCTGGAATAGATGCCCTTGCACAAGAAGAATTCTATGACATGTTAAAGGAGTTACATAACCAGGGCATTACAATTGTTATGGTTACTCATGATATAGGAGTTGTTAATAAATATGTTAATAAAGTGGCCTGCCTAAATCAAAAGCTTGTTTTTCATGGTACACATGAAGAATTTTGTTCTTCTCCTAAAGCCCAAGAGTTAATACCAGGAGAACATCATTTAGTTATTCATAGGCACTAAAAGGGCAAATCAAAAAATTTTTTATTTTCTCTTTTACATTTTTGTATAATCCGTAGGTTTATTTTACAATTTTGTAATATACATTACAATCTGTTTATTTAAAATATATCAATATAATCAGTAGTTAATTATATGGCTTATTTTTTGCATAACAACTTTTATTTGTGTATTTATATTACAAAAATGTAGAATTGGGAGGGATTGTATGACAGGGATTAATGCAGGAGATACCGCATTTGTATTGGTAAGTGCTGCTCTGGTATTACTAATGACCCCAGGGCTAGCACTGTTTTACGGAGGAATGGTACGTAAGAAAAATGTATTAGGTACAATTATGCAAAGCTTTATTATGATAGCTCTAATAACTCTTGAATGGGTATACCTAGGCTACAGTATGTCATTTGGACCAGATGTATCTGGTATTATAGGTGATTTATCGTGGCTAGGACTTAAGGGGGTAGGAGCTGCTCCTAATCCTAACTATGCTCCTACTATTCCTCACAATGTTTTTATGATTTACCAATGTATGTTTGCAGTTATAACTCCTGCCCTTATTACAGGAGCTTTTGCAGAAAGAGTACGTTTTACGCCATTTTTAATTTTTAGTCTTCTTTGGGCAATATTAGTTTATAATCCTGTATGTCATTGGATTTGGGGAGCTGGAGGTTGGTTAAAATTAAAAGGTGTTTTGGATTTTGCTGGAGGAATGGTGGTACACTTAACCTCTGGCGCAGCTGCACTTGCTGCTGCTCTTGTAATAGGAAAAAGGAGAGGATGGGGAAGAGAATCTTTTGTACCTCATAACCTTCCTATGACTCTTTTAGGTGCAGGGCTTTTGTGGTTTGGATGGTTTGGCTTTAATGGAGGAAGTGCTCTTGCAGCAAATGCAATAGCAGCTACAGCCTTTATTTCAACACATCTTGCAGCAGTTTCTGCAATGGCTATGTGGGTTTTAGTTGAATGGATACATAGAGGAAATCCAACTACATTAGGAGCTGCTTCTGGTGCTATTGCAGGACTTGCAACTGTTACTCCAGCAGCTGGTTTTATAAGTCCAAACTCTGCAATAATAATTGGTATGATAGCAGGTACTTGCTGTTATTTAGGTGTTCTTGCAAAAGATAAATTAGGTTATGATGACAGTCTAGATGTTGTTGGTATACATGGCCTTGGTGGATTAATTGGCACTATTTGTTTAGGGATTTTTGCCTCTAAGGCTATAAATCCAGATGGAGCAAATGGACTTTTGGCAGGGAATCCTAATTTTTTAGGTACTCAAGTTTTTGCTGTAGTTGTAGTAGCTTTTTATGCATTTATAGTAAGTTTTATACTATTTAAGGTAATCGACTTGATTATTGGGTTAAGAGTAAGTGATGAAGATGAAATTAAAGGACTAGATAAAGCCCTTCATAGTGAAACAGCATATAATTAGAATGCAATATATAATTCAAATTGAACTTGGGGCAGGAGGGAAAACTCCTGCCTCTTTTGTTTTTATAAAATCTTAGAATTCTTATAAGGCCTTAGAAATAGTTTCTATTACTTGTTCCTGTTCCTCAATTGTTATAAATGGGTGCATAGGTAAAGACAATACTTCTTTACTTGCTTGTTCTGCTATAGGAAAATCTCCTTTTTTATATCCAAGAGGTTCCATTGAAGGTTGCATATGAAGTGGTACTGGATAGTGTATTGCATATGGTATTTGGTTTTCCTGTAAACTTTTTATAACTTCATCTCTTTTATTATCTAATATTCTTATTGTATATTGAGCAAAAACACTTGTCTGATGTTCGGGAACTACTGGGGGTAATACTTTGCCTTTTAATTTAGTTTCGATAAGTTCTGTATATATATTAGCCGCTATGTTTCTTTTTTCTAACTCTTCTAAAAAGTGAGGGAATTTAGCTAGCAATATAGCAGCTTGAATAGTATCTAGTCTAGCATTAAGTCCAATTTCATGATGTTTATATTTAACGCTTTGTCCATGGTTTCTAAGTCTTTTAATACGTTCGTATAGCTCATGATCATCAGTGAAAACCATTCCTCCATCTCCATAACAGCCTAAAGGCTTTGATGGGAAAAAGGAGGTAACACCAATATCTGAAAGTCCACAAGACATAGAGTCCATATATGATGCTCCAAAAGATTGACATCCATCTTCAATAATTTTTATATTATATGCTGCCCCAATTCTATTGATTTCATCCATATCTGCACATTGCCCAAAAAGACTTACTGGTAATATTGCTTTTACATTAGCTCCATTTTTTAATCTTTCTTTAACAACATCCTCAATTAATGAAGCATTTATGTTAAAAGTAACAGGATCTATATCTACAAAAATGGGACGTGCCTTTAAAAGAACTATAGCTTCTGCAGTGGCTATAAAGCTAAAGGGAGTGGTTATTACCTCATCCTTTGGTGATATATCAAGTGCCATTAAAGATAGAAGAAGAGCATCTGTTCCTGAACTTACTCCAATTGCGTGTGCACTTCCTACAAAGTCTGCAAGGGTAGTTTCTAACTCTTCTATTTGTGGTCCCATTACGAAATTTGTATTTTTTATAACATTCGCTATTGCCGCATCTATTTCTTGTTTATAGGCATCATATTGTCTTTTAAGATCTACAAACTTCATAATAATTGTCCTTTCTTATATTTGATTTTAATAGATAAATATTTTATATCTTTAGATATGTAAAATAATCTATTTTTTTGCTTTTAAAAGAAAAAGTTTTGTGAATTTTAAATTTAAAAATTATATTAAGAATACATAATCTATGAAAGATATTAACAAATTAAGATTAAAACATACTATATTTTTTTTGTTTCTATTATTAGCAGCTTGTGCACCTAAACCTTCTATTCAAATTCATTATAAACCTGCTAACAATATACCTTCTTATTACAAACCTTATAATAAGTTTACTCAAAAACCCTATATAATCAATGGACATATGTATTATCCTCTTCCTAGTTCTCAAGGTTTTGTTCAAATAGGATATGCATCTTGGTACGGTTGGCATTTTCATGGTAGAAAGACTGCTAGTGGCGAAAGATATAATATGTACGCATATACTGCAGCACATAAAACATTACCAATGAATACATTAGTAGAAGTAACAAATTTAAAGAATGGAAGACACGTAGTAGTCCGTATAAATGATAGAGGTCCTTTTGTTAAGGGACGTATTATAGATTTAAGTTATGCTGCCGCAAAAAAACTGGGCATGTTAAGAACAGGTACGGCTCCTGTAAAAATAGTAGCTTTAGGAGAAGCTAACAGGTTAGATGGAACAATAGTATATAAAACACATCCAAACTTTAATATAGGAGATTTCTTTGTTCAGGTTGGAGCCTTTAGGAATTACGAGAGAGCAGTTAAGTTAAAAAGATACTTATATAAAAAATATAATAGATTTGTTAGGATTACTAAGGTATCAACTGAAGTTGGTGAATTATTTAGAGTTCAGATATTTGCTTCTCATAATTATAAACGGGCCCAAAAATTTAAACATAAACTAGAAATGCAGGGTTTTTTAGATGCATTTCTTGTTGCTGCTAAATAGACCCAGGTTTATTAAATAAGCTAGGTCTTCAGATAATCATCTTGAAAAAAGTCTTTATTTTTGCTTAGAATAAGCCTATAAACCATAAAATAAATAAATGAGAGGGTTATAAGGTGAAAATAAAAATAATAAATATCTTGTTGATCATTATATTTTTAACTTGTATTCATGTATGCCTAGCACAAGAGTCCCAAAATGGGACAGTTTGTGTAAATGCTACTTCTAATAATGCTACAACCTTATCTCAACCATTAAATCCTGTTACAATGTATATTGCTCCAAGAAATGAGTTACCCGTTAGGACAGGAAAGGGGTTTAAATATAGAATAATTGCGATATTAAGAGATGGTAGTAAAGTAACATTAATTAAAACTGATGGAGATTGGGCATATATTAGATTGCAAGATGGAAGAGAGGGGTGGGTTTTAAAAAGATATCTTTCTAAAGAGATTCCTTTAAAACAACAGATTGCTAAATTAAAGCAACAGAATCAAGAGCTATTAATAAAACTTACTAATGCTAATAAGACCATTTCTGATCTTCAGAATAAATTAGATACTTTAACATCACAAAATAGTATTTTAAAAAATAAACTTGATTATATAACTAATGCATATACTCAATTAAAACACGATGCAGCAAATGTAATTAGTCTGAAAAAGGCTTATGAGTCTAGCCAAAGAGAATTACAACAAGCAAAACAGCAAATAGTTATCTTAGAGACTCAAAATAATCATCTTAAAAATAGTGATAGGATAAAATGGTTTTTGGCAGGGGCTGCAGTTTTATTAATTGGTTGGTTAATTGGACTTATTATGGGTAGGGGAAGAAGGAGAAGATCTTCTTTAACTTTAGGATAACTAGATTAATATGAAAGTAGAAAGAAGTGGATTACATCCAGATGGATATTTTATTTGGGGCATACATAGACCTAGTTATAACGTTTTAAATGTTAGGAGAAGAGATTTTATACTTACGCTTGGGCATGACAGTGATGGAATTTCTGTAACAAATGAGGTGAATTTCCCAAAAGATTCGGTGATAAATGTAAAAGATGCTCAATGTGTATATGAAATACCTAATGTATTTCCGTTTTGGGGTACAAGTTTTGTTCTGAAAGATAAGGCAGATCATATTTCTAAATCCTTAAAGATTAGTTTATTGCCTGATACCAATTCAATTTTTCAAACAAACAATTGGAGAATTATAAAAGAGTTTATAAAGGGAATAAATGGGTGTACTTTAAAAGATCTACCAAGGCCTATTTTACTTACTATTGCAATATGTTGTGAAGATGAGGAGCTGCTATGTGAAATTGCGAAGTTAAGTTGTAAGCTTGAGTTTTCTTCTAATTCTAAAATTCCTACAGGCATATCTTACGAAAGAAAGGGCTCCAGGCTAGTTCCTATCATATATGATAAGGATCTTTTTGAAACAGTAGCTAATAATCCATTTTTACCAGATAGTTATAAGAAGGCTATGGTATTAAATCCAGGGGTGCAGGGTGATAGTCCTATAGTGGGAGACTATTTTGATGAAGAAACTAATATCTTTGAATATTTAAGAACTAATAGCTATATTGCGTGGGGACATTATGCTTCCAATATGGCACATAATTCTATTAGGTATAGTGCGAAGTCTTTAAGATTAAAAGACATTCAAGGGCTTCGTCATCTGTATTATCAACGTACATATATAAGATTAGCAGATTATTTAGGGATAGATTTTAAGAGAGGTTTTTTAGATGAAGAAGAACTTGAAAAATTACGTGTATCTATCTATGAAAAAGTAAAAAAAATAATTTCTAATGGAGATTCTTTAAGATTTAATGCTGTTCTTTGGGGATGGAATTATGGATTTGGGTTTACCCCCAATGGCTTTAGACTTCATGCCTCTCATCAACAGATTCATCAACAATTTGCTCTTATTCCTCATACCATAGAGATGGTAGGAAGAAAAAATGAGAGCTTAAATTCTTATGCGATAGGGGATCTTGTTTCAGATTTTTGTAAAGAGTTTAGAAACTCTTATAATATTTCTCTCTTTGACTCCTTAATTAAAGCAATAAAGACGAATAAAAGGACAAATCCTTTCTGTAATTCCCAAAGAAATTCTCTAATTGCTTATGAGGATGAAAATGTAATAGTTTATGTTCCAAAAGCACAGAGGTTCCAAAGCGAAGTACATATAATGGTAACTAATCCTATGGGTAATATAGTAGAGATTGATCTTAAAACAAGAAGAAGTCTTGATAAAGCCCTTTTTCTTACAATTAAAGGACTTTATGAAATGGGCGCTAGAATGGTTACATGTTGTGAGGCCTCAAAACGTATAGATGATATAAGTAGAGATCAACATTTATTTTATTATTTATTACCTAAAAATCCGATTTCTCCCGGCAGTTTTAGTGAATGGCAACTAAGATGGATATGTGGACACTATCCCGAAGATTTTGCATATGTTTTGTCAAATAAAATAAAAGATATTTCTATGTCTTTATAGATAGTTATTAAGTAACAACCACTAAGAGTTATTTAACAATATTGTATCTTCATGGGAGTATGGAGGAGCACAACAACATAGAATTCTTAAGGGCTTTTCTCCTATGTTTTTAATTTTATGTGCCGTATTAGGGGCTATATATATAGTATCTCCCGCAGTAACATTAAATTCTTCATCTTTGAGTGTGATTATACCTCTTCCTTCTACTATATAATAGAGTTCTTCACTTTTTTCATGTTTATGTAGAAAAGTTTGAAAGCCACATGGTACAATAGCTTCTGCTAAACTAAGGTTTTTATTACCATGGATTTTAGGATGCATTAATTCTCGGATTATAGAACCGTCTTTAGTAACATAGGGTTTAATGTCTTGATATTTAGTAATAATTTTATTCATCAGATCTTCGTCTCCCTGGTAATCTAATACCATATTTTTTTATTCTATATCCAATTTGACGTTGTGTAAGTCCAAGGTCTTTTGCAGCTCTTGCTTGCACCCATCCATGTCTTCTAAGGGCTGCTTCTATTTCCCGTCTTTCAAGTTCTTTTAAAGCAATTGGAGTACATTCATCTCTTTTTATTCTACGGGATTCTTGAGTTATATCTAGAGAATTTCCATTGGATGGAAGTCTTTTTTCTGCTAGTGCCTCTGGTACTGCAATCATATAACTTGGTAAGTCTCTTAATCTTACAATTGGACCATCTGTCATTATAACTAATCGTTCTACTAGGTTTTGTAGCTCTCTTACATTTCCTGGCCATGAATAATTTACTAAAAATTCAAGTACTTCTTTTGAAAAAGATACATTTCTCTTATTTCTTTCATTACTTCTTTTTAAGAAAAAGTCTATTAAAAGGGGAATATCTTCTCTACGATGTCGTAAAGGGGGGAGATGTATTGGCACAACATTTAATCTATAATATAAATCCGCTCTAAATGTGCCTCTTGATACTGCTTCTTCTAAACTTCTGTTTGTAGCTGCTATGAGTCGAACATCTACACTAATTGTTTTAGTTCCTCCTAGGCGTTCAAATTGTTGTTCTTGTAAGACTCTTAATAATTTTGCTTGTAACGGTAAAGGTAATTCTCCTATCTCATCTAAGAATAATGTACCTGTATGTGCTAATTCAAATCTTCCTTTTTTAGAAGTAATAGCGCCTGTAAAAGCTCCTTTTTCGTGTCCTAAAAGTTCACTTTCTAGAAGAGATTCTGGAAGTGCAGCACAGTTTACTTTCACAAAGGGCCTATCTCTTCTTGGACTCTCATTGTGTATAGCTCTTGCAACTAGTTCTTTACCTGTACCACTTTCACCTAGTAATAATACAGTAGCATCACTTGCAGCTACTTTTTCTATAGCTAAAAATACCTCCTGCATGACTTTGCTTTGTCCTATAATATTATGTCTACTAAATCTGTCTTTTAGTTGAGCTTTTAATGATCGGTTTTCCTCTAATAAGAAATTTTTTTGCCTATTGATAGCCTGATTTAGGTCTAGAAACTGTGCGATAAGAGTAGCAACAATTGTGAGAAATCTTATGTCTTCTTCAAAGGAAATATCCATTTCAAAAAGTCTATCAACAGTTAGAACTCCCACAACTTGTTTAGCTAATATTACAGGGACACCAATAAAAGCAAGACGATCTTTTTCTATATCTTTTCTGGCTCTAGTTCTATTTAAAAAAAGAGGTTCTGAACTTATATTAGGCACTACAAATGGAGCTCCTGTTTGGAAAATTTTGCCACAGACTCCCTCATTAAGTCCATAGACACCTCTTTTTTCTTCTTCTTTTG
>Ga0256834_1002228_pt1 | contig 12384 bp, 13 predicted proteins | sample 4281140metaG_FD_190536 | JGI IMG/M metagenome (GOLD analysis project Ga0256834, IMG submission 190536) | Hydrothermal vent microbial communities from East Pacific Rise, Pacific Ocean - 4281-140 | ecosystem: Environmental > Aquatic > Marine > Hydrothermal vents | place: Pacific Ocean: East... | reverse complement strand
ACATAATCTTCCGTAATGTGTAAAGTGAACATCACGAACCTCAAAACCAGCTCTTTCACGAGAAAGTCCACCTGGTCCTAATGCTGACAATCTTCTTTTATGTGTAATCTCAGCCAAAGGATTGGTTTGATCCATGAATTGGGACAATTGATTTGTTCCAAAGAAAGAATTTATCACCGAAGATAAAGTCTTTGAATTTATCAAATCAATAGGTGTAAACACTTCATTGTCACGAACATTCATTCTTTCACGAATGGTTCTAGCCATACGGGAAAGACCTACTCCAAACTGACCTGCAAGTTGTTCTCCAACTGTTCTTACACGTCTGTTAGATAAGTGGTCAATATCATCCACCTCTGCTTTTGAATTCACAAGGTTGATTAAGTTCTTAACTATGGTAATGATATCAATTTTTGTAAGAACCTTTTGTTCAATATCAATATCTAAACCTAATTTTTTATTCATTCTGTAACGACCAACCTCTCCCAGATTGTAACGTTGTTCAGAAAAGAATAATTTATTGATAATACCTTTAGCCGTTTCATAATCTGGCGGCTCAGCATTACGCAATTGTCTGTAAATATGTTCAACAGCCTCTTTTTCAGAGTTTGTTGGATCTTTTTGTAAGGTGTTATGAATAATTGCATAATCACCCGAATCATTATCTAATTTATGTAATAAAATAGTTTTAGCACCTGATTCAATAATTTCTTCGATATGGTCTTTTTCTAATACCGTATCTCTATCTAAAATTATTTCATTACGCTCTATAGAAACTACTTCACCAGTATCTTCATCAACAAAATCTTCAAACCAAGTTTTTAAAACTCTTGCTGCTAATTTTCTTTCTAATACTTTTTTCAGTCCACTTTTAGATACTTTTACTTCTTCTGCAAGATCAAAAATCTCAAGAATATCTTTATCTCTTTCATAACCAATAGCTCTAAAAAGTGTAGTAACTGGTAATTTTTTCTTTCTATCGATATAAGCATACATTACTTGATTTATATCGGTAGCAAACTCAATCCATGATCCTTTAAAAGGAATTACCCTGGCTGAATATAATTTGGTTCCATTTGCATGAAATGACTGACCAAAAAATACACCTGGAGATCTGTGCAATTGAGAAACAACAACACGTTCTGCACCATTTATGCAAAAGGTACCACTGTGTGTCATATAAGGTATAACTCCTAAATAAACATCTTGAACGATAGTTTCAAAATCTTCATGTTCAGGATCTGTACAATAAAGTTTTAAACGAGCTTTTAGTGGAACACTATAAGTCAAACCTCTTTCAATACATTCAAGGATTGAATATCTTGGAGGATCTACGAAATAATCTAAAAATTCTAAAACAAAATTGTTTCTTGTGTCTGTAATTGGGAAATTTTCCATGAAAGTTTTGTACAAACCTTCATCACTTCTTTCATCAGATTTGGTTTCTAATTGAAAAAAATCTTGGAATGATTTTATTTGAATATCCAAAAAGTCAGGATAGTCGGTTATCAATTTAGCTGATGCAAAGTTTACTCTTTGGTTTAATTGTTTCGTTGCCAATGGAGAAAAATTTAAATTTAATTTATAAGAACGAATATATATGCAAAATGGTTTAGGCCTAAAAGGAATTACCCCAAAGACCTAAACCTTAATTGTTTAGAGAAAAGAGAACTACTTAAGCTCTACTTCCGCTCCTGCATCTTCTAAAGACTTTTTAAGACCTTCAGCCTCATCTTTAGCGATACCTTCTTTGATTGGTGCTGGTGCACTATCAACGATTCCTTTAGCTTCTTTCAATCCTAAACCAGTTAATTCTTTAACTAATTTAACAACTGCTAATTTAGACTGACCTGCTGCTTTTAAAATTACATCAAATTCAGTTTGCTCTTCTGCAGCTTCTTCTCCTGCTGCTGCTGGACCAGCTACTGCTACTGCAGCTGCTGCAGGCTCGATACCATATTCTTCTTTTAAAATATCTGCCAATTCATTAACTTCTTTTACTGTTAAGTTAACTAACTGTTCTGCGAAATCTTTTAATTCTGCCATTTTTCTACTGTTTAAATTTTATTATTTAGTTTATTAGTGTGTGTATTTTATTTTTCTGATAAAGTTTTCAATATACCAGCCAGTTTACCTCCTCCTGATTGTAATGCTGAAATAACATTTTTAGCAGGTGATTGTAAGATGCTGATAACATCTCCAATAAGTTCTTCTTTAGATTTAATATTAACCAAAGTATCTAATTGGTCATCACCAACATAGATTGCCTGTTCAATATAAGCACCTTTTAGAATAGGCTTTTTAGATTTTTTTCTAAACTCTTTGATCACTTTTGCCGGAGCATTCCCGGTTTCAGAAACCATCATAGAAGTATTACCTTTTAAAATTGAAGGTAAATCTCCAAAATCTTTATCAGATTTTTCCATTGCTTTTGCAAGCAAGGTATTTTTAACAACTGCCAAATTAACGTTTGCCTTAAAACAAGCTCTACGTAAATTTGATGTATCTGTAGCGTTTAAGCTAGAAATATCAGCCAAATAGATAATATTATTATCGGATAATTTGCCAGTTAAATCTTTAATCACTTGTGATTTTTCTTCTCTAGTCATAATTCAAATATTTTAACTCGCTTAACTAACTGATTTTATATCTATTTCAATGCTAGGACTCATAGTACTTGATAAATAAATACTTTTTACATAAGTTCCTTTAACAGTTGAGGGTTTTAATTTGAGCAAGGTTTGAATTACTTCATTTGCATTTTCGGCAATTTTTTCAGCATCAAAAGATACTTTACCTATTGCTGCGTGAATAATTCCGGTTTTATCAACTTTAAAGTCAATTTTACCACCTTTTACATCTTTAACCGCTTTAGCAACATCCATTGTTACAGTACCTGTTTTTGGGTTAGGCATCAATCCTCTTGGTCCTAATATCCTACCTAAAGGTCCTAATTTACCCATTACACTTGGCATGGTAACAATAACGTCAACATCTGTCCATCCTCCTTTAATTTTTTGAAGGTACTCATCCAATCCTACGTAATCAGCCCCTGCTTCTTTTGCATCAGCTTCTTTATCTGGTGTAACCAATGCCAACACTTTCACATCTTTACCGGTTCCATGAGGTAAAGTAACTACACCTCTTACCATTTGATTTGCTTTACGCGGATCAACACCTAAACGCATAGCAAGATCAACACTTGCATCAAATTTTACGTTGGTGATATCTTTTATTACAGAAGATGCTTCATTTAAATTGTATGCTTTGTTAGCATCAAATTTTGAAATTGCTTCTTTCTGATTCTTTGTTAGTTTTGCCATCTTCTTACGCTGTTTTAACTGGAGCTTCTCCTTTTACACGAATTCCCATAGATCTAGCAGTTCCTGCTATCATAATCATAGCTGACTCAACCTGAAAAGCATTCATGTCAACCATTTTATCCTCAGCAATTTTTCTGATTTGATCCCAGGTTACTGTAGCTACTTTCTTTCGATTAGGTTCTCCTGATCCTTTTTTCAATTTAGCTGCTTCTAACAATTGCACAGCTGCTGGTGGAGTTTTTACAACAAAGTCGAAAGATTTATCTTTGTAAACATTAATTACAACAGGTAAAACTTTTCCGGCTTTATCTTGAGTTCTTGCATTAAACTGCTTACAGAACTCCATAATATTAACTCCGGCAGCACCTAATGCTGGTCCTACAGGTGGTGAAGGATTAGCTGCACCTCCACGAACTTGTAATTTTACTACCTTACTAATTTCTTTTGCCATTTTATAAACTTTAATTAAGAAAACACATTAATTGGAAGCTAATGTATTCACTAAATTCTCGTAACATTTATGAGATTTTTTCAACTTGCATGTAGTTCAATTCCAATGGAGTTTTACGTCCAAAGATTTTCACCATCACTTCAAGCTTACGTTTTTCTTCGTTAATTTTTTCAATAACACCATCAAAACCATTGAACGGTCCGTCAATTACTTTAACAGTTTCTCCTTTGATAAAAGGTATAGCAACATTTTCATTTTGTACAGCTAATTCATCTACTGTACCTAACATTCTGTTCACTTCTGCTTTTCTTAAAGGTACCGGATCACCTCCTTTTGTTTCCCCTAAAAATCCTATTACTCCGGTTACCGATTTAATAACATGTGGTACTTCACCACTCAAATTAGCTTCCACCATAATATAACCGGGAAAATATACTTTTTCCTTATGATATTTTTTACCGTTACGTATTTGGATAACTTTTTCGGTAGGAACTAAAACCTGGCTTACAAAATCTGATAATCCTAATCGAGCAATTTCATTTTCAATATAGGTTTTCACCTTATTTTCTTGACCACCGATAGCTCTAACGGCGTACCATTTCATTACAGAAGAATCAGACATAATTATATACTAGTTAAAAATGTTAAAAAATTGATCTAATGCTGACTGGAAAAACTTATCTACAGCAAAAACTGCTATGGCAAAAATCACTGTAAAAACAGCAACAAGAACCGTATCTTTTTGTGCTTGATCTCTTTTCTCCCAGGTTACATTATTTTTTAATTCTTCAAAGGAATCTTTGATGTAATTTACTAAACCCATTTCACTTTATTTTACGCACGGGTGGAGAGGCTCGAACTCCCGACACCTGGTTTTGGAGACCAGTGCTCTACCAACTGAGCTACACCCGTATTAGGCAGTTTACTTCTTTTTTCTGTAAAGTCTTACTGCTAAAATTTAAGATTATTTTTTATTTTAAAAACAATCTATAAAACGAATACAAGGTGCCTCTTTGAAAAGAGGCACCCAACATTCTAATTATATTAATTGACTAAATTAATCAGTCAAGAATTTCAGTAACCTGACCTGCACCTACAGTTCTACCTCCTTCACGGATTGCAAAACGTAAACCTAAGTTCAATGCAATTGGTTGTAATAAATCAACTGTAATAGTTAAGTTATCTCCAGGCATTACCATTTCAACACCTTCTGGTAAGTTAATAGTACCAGTTACGTCAGTTGTTCTTACATAGAACTGTGGACGGTAATTTTTGTGGAATGGAGTATGACGACCACCTTCTTCTTTTTTCAAGATATAAACCTCAGCTTTGAATTTAGCGTGTGGTGTAATTGAACCTGGTTTACAGATTACCATACCTCTCTTAATTTGGTCTTTATCAATACCTCTTAGTAATAAACCTACGTTATCACCAGCTTCACCTCTATCTAATATTTTACGGAACATCTCAACTCCAGTTACAGTAGAAGTTAATTTTTCAGCACCCATACCAATAATATCAACAGGATCTCCAGTATTTGCAACACCCATTTCAATACGACCAGTAGCAACAGTACCACGACCAGTAATTGAGAATACATCTTCAACAGGCATCAAGAAATCTTTATCAACATCTCTCTTAGGTAATTCAATCCAGCTATCAACGGCATCCATCAATTCCATGATTCCGTCAACCCATTTTTCTTCACCGTTCAATGCTCCTAGAGCAGAACCTTGAATAACAGGACCATTATCACCATCATATTCATAAAATGATAATAATTCTCTGATCTCCATATCAACCAATTCTAACAATTCCTCATCATCAACCATGTCAACTTTATTCATAAACACAACCATTCTTGGAATACCTACCTGGCGACCCAATAAAATGTGCTCACGAGTTTGTGGCATTGGTCCGTCAGTTGCAGCAACAACTAAAATAGCACCGTCCATTTGAGCAGCACCAGTTACCATGTTCTTCACATAATCCGCGTGACCTGGACAGTCAACGTGTGCGTAGTGACGATTCGCTGTCGCATATTCAACGTGCGCAGTGTTAATTGTTATACCTCTTTCTTTTTCTTCTGGAGCATTATCGATTTGATCGAAATTCACTACTTCAGAAAGACCTTTTTCTGCCAACACTTTTGTAATGGCAGCAGTTAAAGTTGTTTTACCGTGATCTACGTGACCTATCGTACCAATATTTAAATGTGGTTTGGACCTGTCAAAATGTTCTTTTGCCATGATTGTTAAATTTTAATCTTAGTTATATATATTTGTGTTTAAATTCTTTTTTGCTTGAAGCTTTTCATATGAGCCAATGACGGGATTTGAACCCGTGACCTCTTCCTTACCAAGGAAACGCTCTACCCCTGAGCTACACCGGCTTTTGTTCTGTTGGATCAAACCGGACTCCTCATCTTTTATTTTGAACCCACATATATAATCGTATGGGACAAGTTTTACTTTTACAACTTACTCTTTCTATCATATTCACACCTTAGTATGTTGATATTGTAAAACAGAGCGGGAGACCGGGCTCGAACCGGCGACAATCAGCTTGGAAGGCTGAAGCTCTACCAACTGAGCTACTCCCGCTTTTAATAATTTTAATTCCAATAAATATTGTGGGGAGAGCAGGATTCGAACCTGCGAAGGTTTCCCAACAGAGTTACAGTCTGTCCTCGTTGGCCGCTTGAGTATCTCCCCTTAATATTTATAAATTTGTTTCAAAGAACTGAGCCGATGGAGGGACTCGAACCCACGACCTGCTGATTACAAATCAGCTGCTCTAGCCAGCTGAGCTACATCGGCTTTTTCACTAAAAACATCCAAAAAAAAACTCAATTCTATTTGGATCTTTACATAAAAAAACAAACCGCTTTTTCTAACGGTTTGCAAATGTAAAAAGTTTTATCAGTTCTACAAAACTTTTTTATGAATATTTTGTTAATATTAAGCTCTTAACTTTTCCTTTCGTTTTACCAGTTGTCTCTTTAGTGAATCAACACACGTATTAACTCCTTCTTCAAATTTTTTACTCTGTTTTTTAACTAAAATATCATTACCCGGCACATTGATTCTTATTTCAGTAAACTTATTCTCTTTCTCACTTGAATTTTGAACTTTAAGAAATACTTCTGCTCCTAATAAGTGATCATGAAATTTTTCAAGTGTATTAACTTTCCTTTCAATGAATTTTACTAATTCGTTATCAATGTTGAAATTTACAGATTGCACAGATACTTTCATAAGTTAATAATTTTTATTGCCCCTTGGATGGGCATGGTTATACAATTTTTTTAATCCTTTTAAATTGTTATGCGTATACACCTGCGTGGAAGCGAGACTTGCATGACCTAATAATTCTTTTACCGAATTAAGATCTGCTCCTTCGTTTAACAGATGTGTTGCAAATGAATGCCTGATTACATGAGGACTTTTTTTGATTTTTAGAGATACTTTACTAAAATACTCATTTATTATTCGATATACAAGTGTTGGATACATTTTCTTCCCCTTACGGGTAATCAAAAAATAATCAACATCCGATTCAATTTTATTTCTTTGAATTTGGTAATTTCTAACGGTAGTAATCACAGAATTTAATAACGGCATTTGCCTTTCTTTATTTCTTTTACCAATTACTTTAACAGTACTTTGTGACAAATCAATGGAACCAAGTTTTAAACCGATCAATTCTGATCTTCTCATACCGGTTGTATACATCAACTCAATGATTAGTTTATCTCGAAGAGATTCAAAATCTCCTGCTTTATTGAATAAATCAAGTACGTCTGAAACCTCTTTCTGAGAAAATGGAATATTTACTTTTTTAGATACTTTTAAAGATTTGTGTTTGACTAAAGGATTCTGTTTGATCTGTTTTGTTTTGACCAAATAATTATAATAAGACTTTAAAGAACTAACCTTTCGATTAATAGAACGATTACTAATACCACTATCAACCAAACTAACAATCCAACTTCTAATTAGGGTATAAGGCAATTTAGAAATATCACTTTCTTTATATTCTGTCTCACAAAATATTTGAAAGGATTCTAAATCTTTTTTATAAGCCGTAATTGTATATGGTGAATAATTCTTTTCGTAATCTAAATATTCTATAAAATGAGTTATACTCAAAATATTTCTTTCTTTTTCAATTTAACACACAATTTTGCAAAGCTTGCATCTCAAATTCCGCTATCCTCAAAGTTACAAAATTTAATAAATAACAGATAATGTTTTAACAAAAAAATTCCTGCAAATGCAGGAATTTTTAATTTCTATATTTCGATAAAGATTTCTTCAGTTTAAAAAATCTAACCTTTCTCTTCAGCTGTTCTCATTGCTTGCACATATTGCGCTTTTTGCATCTGCTTTCTTTTCACAACAGAAGGTTTTGTAAATTGTTTACGCTCACGTAACGTTCTCATTGTTTTGGTTCGATCAAATTTTCTTTTAAAACGTTTTAACGCTCTATCTATATTCTCTCCATCTTTAACAGGGATTATCAACATAGTCTGGCACCTCCTTTCAAAATCATACTTTAAAGTTTAAATTTTTAAATTTTTTTTGGGCTGCAAATGTAAACATAAATTAAAATTAAAAAAAATTTATATTCATATTTATTTGACAATACATTCGTTTTTTAATACTTTTGTTTTTTCATTAATTCCCCCTCAACAATGAATAAATTTCTTCGATGGTTTTTCATCATCGGTATTTTTTTGATATTTACCATCTTTGGATTCTATTTATGGGCCTCTTCACCAAATTACAGTATAAAAGAATACTCAAAAATTTACACCAATGATTATCCTGTAAAAGTAAAAAAAGATTCTGTATTTAGCATTGTTACCTATAATATTGGTTACTTAAGCGGACTTTCAAACAATACAACAATTAATAACGAAAAATCATTTTTTGACAATAATTTACGACTAGTTTTAGATCAATTTAAATCAATTGATGCTGATTTTTTAGCTTTTCAGGAAATTGATTATGCATCAAAGAGGTCTTTTGATATCAATCAGCAAAATGAGATTGCTAAACTTGGTTATGCTTATACCGGACAAAATATAAACTGGGATAAAAAGTACTTACCCTATCCTGAATTTCCAATCTCATCTCATTTCGGAAGAATTCTTTCTGGTCAATCGGTGTTAAGCAAATACAAAATTACAAATCAGGATAGATTTGAACTGGAACGTGATAAATCAAATCCATTTTATTATGATGCTTTTTATATTGACAGATTAGCACAAATCGTGAGAATCACGGTTCAAAACAAAACACTGGTTTTAATCAATGTCCATCTAGAAGCCTTTAACCAGGAAACCAGACTCATTCAGACCAAAAAAGTAATCGATATTTTCAACAGATATAAAAATTCGTATCCAACCATATTGCTGGGTGATTTTAACAGTGATATCAAATTTAACAATGCTACAATAAATTTATTGTTAGACAATCCAGATATGGGCAATGCAGTATTTGACAGAAACAATTATCCAAATACTTTTCCATCCCTAAATCCAACAGAAAGACTAGATTATATTTTTTATAACAAAAAATTCATTACTTTTATTGATGGAAAGGTGCTTACTGAATTTGAACAGGCATCTGATCACTTACCTTTATTAATGAAATTTAAATTCAAACAAAAAAATGGAAAATCCTTCAACACAAAACTCGCAGACATTAGATTATAAAGATTGGGCTTTAACTATTTTCATAATGGGAATTCCTGTTGTTGGAATTATTATGTTATTAGTATGGGCTTTTAGTGAGAATACTAATATTCATAAAAAAAACTGGGCAAAAGGCAACTTATTATTAATGCTGATCATGCTTATCTTATTTTCAGTTTTCATATTCTTCTTTGGAGGAATGGCCATGTTTGCAAGTATGTCAAATGAGGCCTGATCAATAAGTTAATCTGTACAGCATTGCTGTAAATCCGGTCATTTTTTCTGCAGTTAGATAATAGGAACCATCCGGGTTTGCCGCAATTCCTTCTATTTGTAATGAGCCGTTCACATTTAATCGTTTTTTTTCTATTTTTCCTCCTAAAGGATTATCTTGAGGAAAATTAGTAATTATAACAACAAAAGGAATAAAACTACTGTAACCTGTTAACAAGATTGTATCATTATTTTTACTATAATCTGCACCAGTAACCAATCCTTTTATATCATATGATCCTGTTCTTTGAAGTTTGTAAACTCCTTTTTCTTTTGGGATTTTATATACAGAAGTTTTAAGATCTCCCCAATTCTTAGTAAACAGAAATAAATAATCACCCAGACTAACAACCGCTTCTGCATCAAAATTTGTTTCTTTATTTGATTTTGTAAAGTTGGTCTGCTCCGTAAAACTTATCTCAATTATTTCGGCAATTACTTCTTTATTTTTTAAATAATCAGATTTACTTATTTTATAAATTACTTGATCTTTTCTTGTGTTGGAGTTATTACCAATATCACACAAGTAAATATAATTATCATCCTGAGTAATATCTTCCCAATCTATATTTTTAGCATTTTTTATAATAACCGATCTTTTAACCTGTCCATTGGCAATATCAATTTCATACAACGCTGCTTCACCACCACTATCATTATGGGTAATGATTCTTCCATCAAAATTTATGACACCTGAAGTCTCTCCAATTACTTTATCAAGAGGAGTAACATTCACAATTTTTAAGGTTTTTATTGGTATAGCAAGAGTAGTAACCTGAGCAGCCGGATCCAAACTATCAGACTGACAATTTGAAAAAAAAGAAATTACTAAAATCAAATAATAAATACGCAACATAGATCAACAAACACTTACTCATCCTTTTTACCAAAAAGTCTTTTGAAGAACGACTTCTTGTTTTTCCTCTTTGCCTTTCTTGCAGCTTTTTTTGAGGCTTTCTCAAAGGTAGTGTTTTTATTTTTAAAAATTCCATCAAAGAAATTTTCAACATCTGTTGTCTCAACAAAATCATCACAATCAAGTGCATTTTCATAAGCTACAGGCAATTCAGCAAAAGCTGTAAAATATTTATTCTTAATGCTTTTATTCTTTTGTACTTTTTGTAAAGTTTTGGCTATTAAAGGCAATGCCAAAGTACTACCAGATCCATTTGCTCCATTATTAAAATGTATTCCAGGCATAGAAGCGCCCACTCTTGTTGCCATAACAAGGTTTGGATTATAGGCTAAGAACCAGGCATCGGCATAATTTTGTGAAGTTCCAGTTTTACCCGCCAATGGCAACTGAATTCCATAAACGCTTTTCATTGACCTACCAGTTCCTTCCCTGATTGCTTTTTGTAAAACAGCATTTAATAGTATCGTACTGTTTTTATTCAATACCTGTTCATTTGAACTTAAAAACTTATTTTGATAAAGTATCTCTCCCTTTGAATTTTTAATAAGTGATATGATTTGCGGTTGCACTTTCACACCTCCATTGGCAAAACTAGCATAGGCAAAAGCCATTTCATATAAACTGGCAGTTGCAGCCCCCAGTGCTGTTGATGGATTGTACTCCAGTGTTTGTGAAAAGCCTAAATCACTCCATAAACCCTGAATCCTTTTAAATGGCAATTGTAAAAATAAATTTACGGTTGGAATATTCATTGATTTGGCTAAAGAAGCCGCAATTGAATATTTTCCTCCTACTGTATGATTGTAATTTTGAGGTGACCAGTTATCATAATCGGTTAAAACCAATTCATCATTATCCAGATACTGACAAGGCATTGCACCTTCTTCAAAAGCAGCGGCATAAAGAATAGGTTTGAATGCAGAGGCCGTTTGCCTTTGTGCAAATATCTGATCATATGGGTATTTCCGATAATCAATGCCTCCAACCCATATTTTTATTGCTCCTGTAGTAGGCTCAACCGCGATTAATCCCGCATGTAATAAGGTAAGATCTTTTTTGATACTATCTTTAAACGAAATAGAATCTGAATAAAAACCATCCCATGAAAACATTTCTCTTTTCTTCTTTATATCAATATCCTCGGTAACCTTCAACTGTCTCAACTTAGCATTTGCAGTCTTTTCCAGTGCTAATTTACTAGCTCCTCTCTTATATTGCTGATCAATTCTTCCCTGCATTATCTTTAAATGACTATGAAAAGCACTTAACGCATAGTTTTGCAGATCCATATTTAAGGTGGTTTCAATGATCAGTCCGCTCTTGCGGATATCATAAACCGTATCTGAATCTCTGTTTATTTCATTCAATAATTCATTAACCTCTTTTTTTACTTGTCTTAAAAAATAATTGGCTGGTCCTTCTGATTCTAAATTTGCATAATCCAGAATCAAAGGAAGTGATTGAAGAGAATCTGTAATTTGTTTTGTTAAATATCCATACTTTTCCATTTGCTCTAATACAACATTACGTCGGGACAAAGCATGTTCGTGATGAATTCTCGGATTATAGTAAGTGTTAGCTTTTAACAATCCGATCAAAACAGCAGCCTCCTCCACTTTTAACGAATGAACATCTTTGTTAAAATACCTTCTTGAAGCAGATTGAATTCCCAAAACATTTTCTCCAAAAGGAACCGTATTTAAATAAAGCGTTAAAATCT
>Ga0256834_1002227_pt1 | contig 12389 bp, 10 predicted proteins | sample 4281140metaG_FD_190536 | JGI IMG/M metagenome (GOLD analysis project Ga0256834, IMG submission 190536) | Hydrothermal vent microbial communities from East Pacific Rise, Pacific Ocean - 4281-140 | ecosystem: Environmental > Aquatic > Marine > Hydrothermal vents | place: Pacific Ocean: East... | reverse complement strand
GGAACTCTCATCAACAGTGGCTCGAGGATGAATACCCCCCGGTTCGCGATGTTCCGGGTAAAGATAAGCAACGGCTTTGGCATAACTCAGATACGGGTCGCTAACAATAATAGCAGTTACCGGGCAGCCAGCCGCCTCAGACTCACGAACCAATACCGCACTTGCGTTGGTCTCAGCCAGCTGATGGTGATATTTAGCATTTGCCAAAAAGGTAAGCTGCCCAGGGAGAGCATGAGCCAGTGTTGCGACACCACTAATTAAACTCTCCGCATCACCCTCTATCCGCCCACCGAGTTGCTGGGCAAGTTGTGCAACCGTAACCGCCATATCGCCTCTATGCCTATGGCGTTGCAGTTGATTGACTGAACTGTTGCTTCAACTGTTCGATCAGCTGATCAGATAGGTCAACCTTATCACTGGCATAAATAACCCCTTCACTCAGAATAAGGTCATAACCATCTCGTTCAGCCATTCTGATAATCGCCTCATAAATTTCACGCTGTAACTTGCCAAACTCCTCGTTACGACGGATATTCAAGTCATCACGAAAAGCCTCTTGGCTGCGCCGAACATCACGCTGCAGATTACGTAGTTCTCGCTCTTTTCCATCACGCTGTTCCGGGCTCATCATCAGACCATCGCGGGCCAGCGTCTCTTCAAGCGTGCGGTATTTTTGCTGCAGTTCAACCAGCTCCCGGTCACGCCCTGCAAATTCTTTTTCGAGCAGCGCTCTGGCCACCTCGGCCTGGGGCGCTTGCTCCAGTACTTTAGCGGGGTCTACCGCGCCAATTTTCATCTCAGCAGCAATCGCACTGCCGCTACACAAAAGAGCCAAACAAAATAAAATGTTACGCATGTTAGATCCTATCTATTGTCTTGGGGGTCTTTTCACAACCCTTACTTATTTTTGTACTAACGGTATTAAATCAGAAAGGTGCTCCAATCGTAAACTGGAAACGCTCAAGCTCATCTGATGTTTCACTTCGAAGCGGATAACCCAAACTAAAGGTTAACATACCCACAGGAGTGACCCACTGCATAGCCACACCATGTGAAACCCGTAGTTCATCCAGAATACTCTCACGGGTGAAGGGGATGTTATAGCCAAAAACATAACCCGCATCGATAAAATAGCTCCAACGAAAGCTGTGTTTATACTCTTCAAAGGGTGAGGGAAAAATCCACTCAAGGCTGCTGCGCAGCTTTTTATTACCACCAATCACCTTTTTACGGGTAAGGATAATTGGGTTACCTAAGTCATCCTCTCCATCACTCCAGCTCACCGTGTTCCAAGGGCCTAAGGAGTTACTGGCAAACCCACGCATCGAGGTGACACCACCCAGATAGAAATTTTCGAAAAAGGGTAACCCATTGGTATCACCAATACCACGACCATAACCCACGTCAGTGGAGAATGACAACGAGGTGTCAAAAATTGTCGGCCACAGGAAGGTCTGTTTATGGCGAATCTTGAAGTACTCCAGCTCACTGCCTGGGAATGAGTAATCCAAGGTCAGGCGTTGTAGATAACCCTCTGTTGCAAACAGAGTGCGATCACGGGAGTCGTGACTCCAACTGGTACTCACCATGGCACTGCCAAACTCATCGCCATTATCCTGAACCCAGCCATCTATCAGAGGGCCAACACGGTCTAACGGTGCATCAATCTTGATTTTTTCATATTCAAACGATAACCGAACACGATTGTACTCACTCATGGGGAAACCAAAATTCAAACTGGCACCCAATACATCGGTATTAAAATCAGCGACGCTGGCACCACCACCATCGGTTGTTGTGGAGTAGAGACTAAAACCACGGCTGACACCATCCAAGGTGTAATAAGGGTTGGTGAAGGAGAGGTTGTAGGTAGTCACTGCCCGGCTATTATCAAACGCCAAACGCACACTTTCACCACTGCCCAAAAAGTTTTGCTCCGTCACCGACATATTGAAAATCATACCGTTGGTTCCGTAACCAGCACCCGCCTGCAAATTACCGGAACGCCCCTCGGTGACCTGGAAATTAACATCCACCTGATCAGAGCTACCCGGCACTGCCGGTGTTTCAACGCCCACCTCTTGAATATAACCCAGTCGCTGTATACGAGTGCGTGAACGATTTACTTTTTGTGTAGAGAACCAGCCCCCCTCCATTTGGCGTATTTCACGACGCAACACCTCATCAAAGGTTTTTGTATTGCCCGAAATATTGATACGTCGTACATAGACCCGTTTACCCGGGTCAACATAGATGGTCAGTGCGACTGTGCGGTTCTCCTTATCCACATCTGGAACCGCATTAATATTGGCAAAAGCATAGCCCTCACGCCCCAAGCGCTCACTCAATGCATTGGTGGTTTCGGTTAATGCCTTGCGTGAAAAAACATCACCAGCCGAGAGACGCAACAGCGTGGTTAACTCTGCCTCGTCAACAATCAAATTACCCACCAGCTTGATGGAAGAGACACTGTACTGCTCCCCCTCAACAAGATTAGCGGTAATGTAAACCCCTTGTTTGTCAGGTGTTACCGAGACTTGGGTTGATTCAATCGCAAACTCCAGATAGCCGCGATCCATATAGTAAGAACGCAGAGTTTCGATATCACCCAATAACTTCTGTTTTGAGTATTTATCCCTGGAGCTGAACAGAGAAATAAGTGGCGCTTCACCCAGCTCCAAGCGTGACAACAGTGTTTCATCACTGAACGCATGGTTACCAACCAAGTTAACTTGATGAATACGGGCCACATCGCCCTCATCAATTTGCACCTTTATTTCAACCAGATTGTCACTACTCTCGGTCAGCTCGCTGGTGATGGAGACCCCGTATTTACCTTCGCTGTAATATTGGCGGCGCAACTCTTGGGTTATCTTTTCCAGTTGAGAGGGGTTGAATATGCGCCCCTCAACCAAGCCAAGGTTTTTCAGCACCATCTCTAACTGTTCATCGGTGATCTCTTCATTGCCATCAAACTCGATCTTGGCAATCGATGGACGCTCCTCAAACTCAAGCACCAGAACATCACCACTGTGGCCCAACCGAATATTGAGGAAAAATCCAGTTGCATAGAGTGTTTTTATAATTTCAGCACGGCGCTCGTCATCCAACGTCTCACCCACCCGAAAAGGGAGGTAGGTAAAAACAGTACCTGCGGCAATGCGCTTTAAGCCATCAAGACGGATATCCTGCACCTCAAAAGCATGTACCGATAACGGCAATAGCAGAACTAACAAGCTCTGAGACAAAAAATTAGTTAACTTATTTTTGAACACACACTATCCAAACAGTCGTATTAGGTCGTTATACAGCGCGACACTCATCAGCATTAGAATACAGAACATACCAATACGCAGTCCCAGCGCTTGTGATTCATCCGAAAGAGGAGAACCCTTGATAAACTCGATTAAATAATAGAGCAGATGCCCCCCATCCAGCATCGGAATCGGCAGCAAATTCAGCACCCCCAGGCTCAAGCTGATCACCGCTAGAAAAGCCAAAAAGGTAGGCAATCCACCCTGTGCTGAATAACCCGCATATTGGGCAATGGTCAGTGGGCCACTCAGGTTATCTAGCGAAACCTGTCCGGTTAGCATCCTACCCATGATCTGCAGAGTCATCAGACTCATATCCCAGGTTTTGTTAAATGATGCCAAAACAGCTTCAAACGGCCCATACTGTTGTACCGCAAGCAGTTCATCAGGAATAGTATGCCGCTGTAGCGTGACTCCGGCACCAATTTTACCAAAACTAACACCGCTTTCTTCAACTTTTTCTGGGGTAATGGTCAGTGTCCGTTCTGTTCCTTCACGTAAAACCCGTAACGAAATCGACTGCTCCGGGCGGTCACGAACATAGGTGACCCATGCCATCCAACCCGTGACCGGCTGGTCATCCGCAGCAAGCAGCTTATCTCCAACCAGCAGCCCCGCTCTGGCAGCCGGACTGTTATCAAGTACCTTGCCAATAACCGCCTCAATATGCGGACGGCGCGGTGTCAGGCCAAGGCGCTGCAACCCCCCCTGCTTTCCGAACTCATCCCCCACCTCAGGCAACGTTAACTCAACTTCTCGCGTTTGTTGCCACTCATCAGCAACGGTTATACGAAGCTGCTCTTGGTTCAGGTTCTTAGCAAGCACCTCAAGACTGGCGGCACCCCAAGTGGCCGTTTCCTGACCATCCACAGCGACAATCTGGTCTCCAATGCGAATATCAACTTCTGCAGCAACCGAGTTGGCTTCGATAGCACCCACCACCGGCTTGATACCCGGCAGGCCCACCACAAACATCATCCAGTAGAGAAAAATGGCAAAAATAAAGTTAAACACCGGCCCGGCGAGCACGATTGCAACACGGTGGTGAATTTTTTGTCGATTAAACGCTTTATCACGCAGCGACTCAGGCACATCACCCTCACGCTCGTCCAACATACTGACATAACCACCGAGAGGAATTGCGGCAATAACAAATTCGGTATCATCTTCACTGCGCTGGTAGCGCCAGAGCGGCTTACCAAAACCGATCGAAAAACGCAGCACTTTCACACCCACCTTGCGTGCCACCCAGTAATGACCAAACTCATGGATAGTAATCAGCAGGCCAAGCGCCACAATAAAAGCGGGTACCGCAATCAGTAAATTATCTACCATCTTCTGTAACTACTCAGGGTGTTTAGGTTTTTCCTCAAATCGAGGCATTTTCGCACGCAAAGAGGGCTCATATAGGGCATATGCAACCGATTGAGTACGAAAATAACGACGAGTTGAGGCAAAAGATGAATACACTGAGTAGTTACCATCTTTTAGCTCAACTGGCTGACAAATTGTGCTGCCAATACCCGTGCCTGTCTATCTTCCTCAAAGATCACATCCAGAGAATCAGCAACCCTGTTAGTACACTGTTCAAGTGTCTGTTCAATCACCTTGGGAATGGCTAAAAATGGCAGGCTGTTCTCCAGAAAAGCATCAACCGCAACCTCATTGGCGGCATTGAGAACTGCGGGTGAGGTTCCACCCGCCTCAATCGCTTCACGGGCGAGGCGCAGGCAGGGGAAGCGCTGTTGATCCGGTTTTTCAAAGTTGAGTTGGGCCACTTCGAAGATGTTCATCCCCTTATCGCCAGAGTCCATACGCTGTGGCCACGCCATGGCATGGGCAATTGGAATACGCATATCGGGATTACCCATCTGGGAGATCACCGAGCCATCCACATATTCAACCATTGAGTGAATCATACTCTCAGGGTGTACCACCACCTGCACCTGTTCTGGCTTTGCATCAAACAGCCAACACGCCTCAATCAGCTCCAGGCCTTTATTCATCATTGAAGCAGAGTCGACTGAGATCTTGCGTCCCATCACCCAGTTGGGGTGAGCGATCGCCTGTTCGGGTGTTACATTTTGTAGTTGGTCGAGGGTTTTGGTGCGAAAAGGGCCACCAGAGGCGGTCAACAAAATACGGCGCACACCGGTTTCAGCCAAGCCACGGGAGAAATCCACCGGCATGCTTTGAAAAATCGCATTATGCTCACTATCAATCGGCAGTAGCTCGGCACCACTGCGATGAACTTCATCCATAAACAGTCGGCCCGACATCACCAGCGCTTCTTTATTAGCTAAAAGCACCCGCTTACCGGCACGGGCGGCGGCCAGTGTGGGGGTTAAACCCGCCGCACCGACAATCGCAGCCATCACGTAATCAACCTCAGGCAATGCGGCAACCCGCTCCAACCCCTCAACCCCAGAAAGAACTTCTGTGGCGATTGCTGATGCTTTCAGTTGTTGTTCCAGCAACTCGGCAGCCTGAGTTGACGCCATCACCGCGTAGTCAGGTTTAAAGCGCTGACAGAGTGTGACCATTTTATCGACTTGGGCGTTGGCGGTCAGTGCAACAACACGGTAATCATTAAGGTGGCGGGCAACCACATCCAGCGTGCTGTCACCAATAGAGCCCGTCGCACCCAAGATACAAACACCAATCATAAGCCACTCTCAAGCAGTAACAGACCAAAGGCAAACACCGGTGCCGCTGCCGTTACACTATCAATGCGGTCTAACACACCACCGTGCCCCGGCAACAGACGACCGCTATCTTTTACACCAGCATTTCGCTTAAACATGCTTTCAGCCAGATCCCCAAGAATTGAAAACAGTACCGTCACCATGCACAACACGATAAAACCTAGACTCGGCACCGGTTGCAACCACAAAACCCCAACCACTGACCAGAGGGCACCGCCAACCACCGCCCCCCACAGACCTGCCATGGTTTTCCCTGGGCTGACATTGGGTGCCATCTTTTTATTGCCCCATTGACGACCGGAAAAATAAGCGGCACTGTCAGCCACCCAAATAAGCGTGAGCAAAAAGAGCACATAGAGTGGGCCATCGTCAGGTCGGTTATGCAGGGTCACCAGCGCAAGCCAACAGGGCACCAGCAATAACAGACCCGCCAGCACCTTAAACGTTCTATTTTTAAGCAGATGACCTTTCGGGTAATTGAGCACCATCCCCAGCACCACAAACCACCACACCACCGCCGCACCCAGTAAAAACAGGTGTATATCAGCCGGCACTGCCCACATAAGGCCGAGCAATACAACAATAATGGCACTGAAACTGCCACTGGCAAAACCGGCGGGAATATTGGCCAGCCGACACCACTCAGTAGCACCAATTGTCGCAATCAGCGCAAACAGAATCGCAAAATAGGAATTTGGCAGAGAGAGAATTGCCCAGACAAAGAGGGGAATTAAGATAACAGCCGTCATTAAACGCTGCTTCAGCACTACTTCTTCCCCTGCTCTATCTGATCGCCGGTCTTGCCAAAACGGCGTTGGCGCTGCGAAAAAGAGAGCATCGCCTCAGCAAAAGCCTCCCCTTTAAAGTCGGGCCAGAGGGTGTCGGTAAAGTAGAGTTCGGTATAAGCCAGTTGCCACAACAAGAAGTTGCTGATACGTTTTTCGCCACCGGTACGGATGAACAGATCTGGCTCTGGCAATTCAGCCAGGGACATCGCACCAGCCATCATCTCCGGGTTTATATCAGCAGCACTTAACTCACCCTGCTCCACTTTACGCGCAAGCTTGATCGCTGCCTGTGTCACATCCCAGCGACCACCGTAATTGGCTGCAATAACCAGCGTTAAACCGCTATTGTCAGCGGTCAATTTCTCAGCCTTCTCAATTAATTTCTGCATTTTCGGCGTAAAAGCACCCAGCTCGCCGATGATACGAAGACGCACATTGCTTTTATGCAGTTTCTTAACTTCGAGATCAAGCACGGTGGCGAAAAGAGACATTAACGCGCCAACCTCTTCCTCCGGTCGACGCCAGTTTTCACTGCTGAAAGCAAACAGGGTTAAAACCTCTACCCCATAATCCACACAGCAGTTAACAATGGTACGAACTGACTCAACACCGGCCTTGTGTCCCATAAAGCGTGGCCGCCTGCGTGCCTTGGCCCAGCGGCCATTGCCATCCATAATAACAGCCACATGTCTTGGGGGAGCTGTTAATGGCTTGATTTTGGATTCAGACATCGCTACCTGTACTTGAGTTTTTAATGAGATCTACTATCCAGAAGGTGGCCCAAAAACAGACAAACCAACCGTAAAACTGTCACGGTGATTCCTGTTCTAAAACGACCTCATACCCTGCAATACCCTTTAGAAAATGAACAAATCATGACTATTTTATGCTGACTAAAACTACCCTCATCGCCCCCAGAAACTGCACCAATAAAACGCTATTACTGTACATTTCGAAAAAATGAGAATAATTTCATCTCAGCCTAAATTTAACCAGGCTTATTCAGAGCCTTCTTTAGATCTCCATCAGATCCTTCTCTTTGGCATCCAGCAATTTTTCAATTTCAGCAATATTTTTATCGGTGATTTTCTGAATATCATCTTCCGCCTTGCGGGATTCATCTTCAGTAATATCTTTATCTTTCAACAACGATTTAATATCACCAATTGCATCACGACGAATATTACGTACCGCGACACGCCCTTGCTCACCCTCACCACGCATCACTTTAATCAAATCACGGCGACGTTCTTCGGTTAAGGGCGGCAATGGAACACGAATATTATTACCCGAAGTCACCGGGTTCAAACCTAAATTAGCCGTCAATATCGCCTTATCAATCACCGGTACCAATGGTTTTTCCCATGGGGTGACGGTCAAAGTACGTGCATCAGTTACCGATACCGAAGCGACCTGATTCAGTGGAGTAGGCGTACCGTAATAATCAACCACAACCTGATCGAGAATTGAGGGGTGTGCACGACCAGTACGAAGTTTACTCAACTCTTTAGTCAGTGATTCGATGCTTTTTTTCATGCGAACATCCGCATCACTTTTAATTTCATTAATCATCGCTTTCTCCCTGATAAACCAAGGTGCCTTCATCTTCACCCGCGATGATTCGCATCAATGCTCCCGGTTTATTCATATCAAAAATACGTAATGGCATGTTGTAATCACGGCACAGAGCAATTGCCGTTGCATCCATTACTTTTAAGTTTTTACTCAGCACTTCACCGTAGCTTAGTCGGTTATAGCGCGTTGCAGTAGGATCTTTCATTGGGTCACTGCTATAAACGCCATCAACCTTGGTCGCTTTCAGTACCACATCAGCACCAATTTCAATCCCCCGCAGGCTAGCCGCCGAGTCGGTGGTGAAAAATGGGTTACCGGTACCCGCAGCAAAAATCACCACCCGGCCTTTCTCCATATGGCGAACGGCACGGCGGCGAATATACTCTTCACAAACCTGGTTAATCGGCAGAGCAGACATCACTCGGCAACAGAGCCCGGTACGTTCAACCGCATCTTGCAAAGAGAGGGCATTCATTACCGTTGCCAACATCCCCATGTAATCTGCTATTGAACGATCCATGCCACTGGCAGACAGGCTAATACCACGAAAAATATTACCACCACCCACAACCAGGCCGATTTCGACACCGGTTTTGTGTAGTTCAGCAACCTCTTCCGCCACACGTTTCATGACAACAGGATCAATACCAAACTCTTGATCCCCCATCAACGCCTCACCACTCAATTTGAGTAATATACGCTTATAAACGCTCTTGCCTGCTTGCTCTGCCATAATAACTAAGCTCCTTTGGCTTGGGCCATTACTTCTGCTGCAAAATCCATCTCTTCTTTTTCGATCCCTTCACCCACTTCAAAGCGAGTGAAACCGGTCACGGTTGCGCCAGCCTCTTTTAGCAATTGGGCCACGGTTTGATCTGGGTTCTTAACAAAAGGCTGTCCCACTAGAGTAATCTCTTTCAGGAACTTGTTAATACGACCACCAATCATTTTTTCGATAATTTCAGCAGGCTTGCCCGACTCTTCTGCTTGAGCGGTGAATATCGCCTTCTCTTTTTCGATGATAGAAGCATCAACACCACTTTCGTCAATACAGACCGGCTTGCTAGCTGCAATGTGCATCGCAATATCACGTGCCAGTTCCGTGGTGCCACCCGACAGGCCAACCAAGACTGCAATACGGGTACCGTGCTGGTAAGCACCCACAACCGGGGCCGATACTTTTGCAACACGGCGCACTGAAATATTCTCACCGATGGTGGCAATCAACGCCCGGCGAACATTATCAACCGTGCTATCACCCATGGTTGCCGCTAACAGCGCTTCGGCATCCGCAATATCATTGTTCAATGTCAACTCTGCAACATCGCGGGTAAAGCCAAGAAAATCTTCATTTTTAGCAACAAAATCGGTTTCAGAATTCACTTCAACCATGGCCACAACACTGTTATCTGCATTAGCCTGAACACCAATCAGACCTTCTGCCGCCACACGACCCGCCTTTTTATCTGCTTTGGCCATGCCGCTTTTACGCATGTTTTCAATCGCTTGTTCAATATCACCACTGGTTTCAACCAAGGCTTTTTTACACTCCATCATGCCTGAGCCCGTGCGCTCACGTAGCTCCTTAACCATTGCAGCAGTAATGCTCATCTGAAAACCCTCTATAATCGATTACTCTCATCTGCGATTGCAGATGTGGAAAAAACTTTAAAAAAAGGGGGCTATGCCCCCTTCCTGTCAGTGGATAATGACCACTCGCTTAGGCTGACTTGGCGTCCTCTGCCTTCTCAACTGACTCGACCTTCTCAACTGGCTCGACCTTTTCAACTGCTTCAGCCTTCTCAACTGATTCGGCCTTTTCAACTGGCTCGACCTTTTCAACTGATTCAACCTTTTCAACTGGCTCTGTCTTCTCGACCTTCTTTACTTCTTCGGCAACTTCCACGAAATCACCGGCAGCAACAGTCGAAGCGCCACGTGCGTTAGAGACAGCATCTGCAACACCTTCAACATATAATTTGATGGCGCGCATGGCATCATCATTACCAGGAATGATGTAATCGATTCCCCTGGGGTCGGTGTTGGTATCAACAACACTGATCACTGGAATACCCAGCTTTGTCGCTTCACAGATCGCGATTTTTTCATGACCGGCATCAATAACGAAGATAGCAGCAGGCAAGCCGCCCATATCCTTAATACCACCCAGGCTACGATCGAGCTTCTCAAGCTCACGAGTGCGCATCAGCGCCTCTTTTTTGGTCAGACGCTCGAAAGTACCGTCCTGACACTGTGCTTCCAAATCTTTCAATCGTTTGATTGACTGCTTAACTGTCTGGAAGTTAGTTAGCATGCCACCCAACCAACGCTGGTTAACATAGGGCATACCGCAAGCATCCGCCTGCTCTTTAATAACATCACGTGCCGCACGCTTAGTACCCACCAACAGAACCTTACCGCCTTTTGCTGCAACGCTACCGATGTAGTTCATCGCATCGTTATACAGTGGCAGGGTCTTTTCCAGGTTGATGATATGAATTTTGTTGCGTGCGCCGAAGATGAACTCATCCATCTTTGGGTTCCAATAACGGGTCTGGTGACCAAAATGTACACCGGCCTCTAACATTTGACGCATTGTGGTATTGCTCACGAAAATCTCCTTAAATAGTGGGTTGGACCTCCATAAACCCCATCCTCAAACCTTGGCATGACCAGGCACCCAGGAAGATGTGACGGTTTATGTGAGTATTTTTAAAAATTCCAGCGAATTTAAAAGTAAAATTCAACTGAAAAACAGGTTGCGCTATTTGCGGCGCCATTTATACCATAAACGTTGGCTAACAACAACGAATGAGCGCAACTAACGGCACTCCAACCAGCCTCTATTATCGGGCCAGCTATTCAGCCACTTCCCATGGCCAGGCGCACTTCGCAGAGAATGGCGACTCCCTTCCCCAACAGCCAATGGCAATATCGATTTTTTATTATTTGACCAGCAGGATTCAACAAAAAACCACTTCAAGTGTGGTGACGTAGCTTTACCCTTCCACCACCTTGCCTGGCCTGCCACACCCTGGCCCACTGATAACACTTATTCCCCCGGTATGCGGGGTAACTTGTATCTGGGCACTAATTCGCTCTTTAAGGGTTGAAACATGTGAAATTACACCAATCAGCTTGCCGTGCTCTTGCAGCCCTGCGAGAGTCTCCAGGGCCGTATCCAGCGCTTCCTCATCCAAGGTGCCAAACCCTTCATCCAAAAATAGGGAATCAACCCGGACGTTTTTACTCGCCATGTGGGATAGGCCAAGAGCCAGAGAGAGGCTGACAATAAAACTTTCACCACCTGATAGGTTCTTGGTTGAACGAATCTCACCCGCTTGATAACTGTCCATCACATTCAGCTCCAGCGGTTGGCTCTCATCTCGGATCAACAGATAGCGATCGGTCATTTTTTGTAATTGTCGGTTTGCATGCCCAACCATCATTTCAAAGGTCAGCCCCTGGGCGAAGTTGCGATATTTCTTGCCATCGGCTGAACCGACCAATTCATGCAGCGTATCCCAACGCGAATATTCACGTTTTTGTGCATCAATGGCTTTTGCTTGCTCTTGCTGTTTGCACCTCAGATCATTATTGTCTTTTAGCTTTTGCTTAATACCGCCAATCGCCTCTTGCAGTGCCTTCAGGCTACCAGCAAAAGCCTCTAACGCCTGTACAAGCAGCGCCTGAGGTTGATCCGTCAGCTGTTTTTTCTGTTCAGCTTGTAGCCGGGTGGTTTTCTCCTGATACCCGGTATCCAACGCCGTTTGCTCAATAGCCAACTGCTGGGCTTGCTGCATAAGGCTTTTACGCTGATCTTCAGGCAAACAAGCGGCCTGATAATCTAGCTCATCACCGAAGCCAAATAGGCCAAGCCGGGCCTGGAATACTGCTTCCTCAGTTTTCAACTCCTCTGCTCGGGCAAGCATTCTCTTTTCAATCGATTCAAAGCTGTTTTTCAGCTTGTCGAGCCCCTGGCTTGCAGAATTGAGCCGTTGGCACGA
>Ga0256834_1002226_pt1 | contig 12391 bp, 11 predicted proteins | sample 4281140metaG_FD_190536 | JGI IMG/M metagenome (GOLD analysis project Ga0256834, IMG submission 190536) | Hydrothermal vent microbial communities from East Pacific Rise, Pacific Ocean - 4281-140 | ecosystem: Environmental > Aquatic > Marine > Hydrothermal vents | place: Pacific Ocean: East... | reverse complement strand
AAAGAAGAAGACAAAGAAAACTTCGCAAAATTTGCAATTGGTTTCTTTAAAGCATACCGTGAACTTAACTTCGCTTACCTTGAAATCAACCCGTTTGTAATGCAAGGAAACAAAATTGAGCTTTTAGATATGGTTGCTAAACTTGATGATACTGCCGGTTTTATGATGGTAGAAGAGTGGGGTGATATTGAGTATCCTACTGCATTTGGTATGGAAGCAAAATCTCCTGAAGTTGAAGCTATTGAAGAGGCAGACTCAAAAACTGGTGCTTCACTCAAACTTACACTTCTTAAACCAGAAGCAAGAATTTGGACAATGGTTGCCGGTGGTGGTGCATCAGTTGTATATGCTGATACTATTGCAGATTTCGCAGGTATTGAAGATCTTGCTAACTATGGTGAGTACTCTGGTGGTCCAACTACTGGTGAGACAAAATTCTATGCTGAAACTATTTTAGATCTTATGACTCGTGAGAAAGATCCAAAAGGTCGTGATAAGATCTTAATTATCGGTGGTGCGATTGCAAACTTTACTGATGTTGCAAAAACATTTACAGGTATCATTCAAGCATTTGAAGAGTATGCAGAGAAGATGAAAGAGGTTGGTATTAAGATCTACGTTCGTCGTGGTGGACCAAACTATGAAAAAGGTCTTAAAGATATCAAAGAAGCAGCAGACAGATTAGGTCTTGAAATTCATGTTTATGGACCAGAAACACACGTTACAGATATTGTACGTATGGCACTAGAAGAGAAGTAAGGAGAAGAGATGGGAAAATTATTTACTAGAGATACACAGGCTATTTTTTGGAACAACAACAAAACAGCTATCCAAAGAATGCTTGATTATGATTATACAATTAAGAGAGAGACTCCATCTGTTGCAGCTATCGTAGCACCTACAAGTGGTAATAAATTTGAGAAGTTCTTTTGGGGTGGGGATGAAATTATGATTCCTCTTTACAAAAGTACTGCAGAAGCTAAAGCTGCTCAGCCACAAGCTGATGTACTTTTAAACTTTGCATCATTCAGAACTGCTTATGATGTAACTATGGAAGCATTAAATCTTGGTGGTTTCAAAACTATTATGATTACAGCTGAAGGGATTCCTGAAAGACTTGCTCGTGGTATGAATGCATATGCACGTGAGTTAAATGTAACAGTAATCGGGCCTGCAACTGTTGGTGCTATTGCTCCGGGTGCATTTAAAATCGCTAACATCGGTGGTACTATTGAAAATATCATCAACTCTAAACTTCACCGTGCAGGTTCTTGTGGGCTAGTAACTCGTTCTGGAGGTCTATTTAATGAGCTTTCAAACATCATCGCTATTAATGCTGATGGTATTGCAGAGGGTGTTGCTATTGGTGGTGATAGATTTGTTGGTTCAGTTTTCATCGATAACTTACTTCGTATGGAGAAAAATCCAGATGTTAAGTATATGATCCTTCTTGGTGAAGTTGGTGGTACTGAAGAGTACAAAGTGATTGAAGCTGTTAAATCAGGTAAAATCACAAAACCAATCATCGCATGGTGTATCGGTACAATTGCTAAGTATTATGATTCTGGTGTTCAATTTGGTCACGCTGGTGCATCTGCAAATGGTGACAGAGAGACTGCTGAAGCGAAAAACAGAGCAATGGCTGAAGCTGGTATTCATGTACCTGCAACATTCAATGATCTTCCAGCAAAAATTCATGAAGTATTTACTTCATTAAATCTTGCTCCAATTCCTGAGCCAGAGATTAACATCGTACCAAAAGTACGTCGTCCTAAACAGTTCATCTGTACTATCTCTGATGATCGTGGTGAAGAGTGTACATACGCAGGTTTCCCAATCTCTAGTGTTGCTACTCCTGATACTGGTAAAGGGATCGGTGATGTTATTTCACTTCTCTGGTTCAAAAAACAGTATCCAAAATGGGCTACAGAGTTCATTGAAACTGTAATTAAAACTGTTGCTGATCATGGTCCTGCCGTATCTGGTGCACACAATGCAAAAGTAACAGCTCGTGCTGGAAAAAGCGTTGTTGAGTCACTTGTAACTGGTCTTTTAACTATTGGTCCACGTTTTGGTGGTGCTATTGATGGTGCTGCAAAATATTTCAAATATGCAGATGACAACAATATGACTCCTGCTGAATTCTTGGGTTATATGAAAAAACAAGGTGTGCCAATTCCAGGTATCGGTCACCGTATCAAATCATTGAAAAATCCAGATCTTCGTGTAACTGGTCTTATGAATTATGCAGCTGAGCACTTTCCAGCTACACCACTTCTTGACTATGCAAGAACTGTTGAAGCACTTACAACAAGTAAAAAAGAGAACCTTATTCTTAACGTTGATGGTACTATCGGTATCTTAATGGTTGATATGTGGAGAGCACTTGGATACAGTGAAGAAGAGATCAATGAGTTCATTGAGTCTGGTACTCTTAATGCATTCTTCATCGTTGGTCGTTCAATCGGTTTCATTGGTCACGTACTTGATGAAAAACGTCTTGCAATGCCAATGTATCGTCACCCAATGGATGACATTTTATATGATGTTAAAAAAGCTGAGAAAATCGACTAATTTTCTCTTCTGACATCTTTTAACCAAAGAGTTCTTCTCTTTGGTTACTGCTTCTTTTAAAATTTACTTCACAAGATATTTCAAACACCTTTTTCTAACCAATTCTATGCTATTATTTTATATATTATTTCTAGGCTTATTCAATGAAAAACTATATAAAAGATCAAATTAAAAAATCATATGAGACAAAACAGGCTATTTATGAAAATGAAGCACTTTTGCAAAAGATTGAAACAGTAGCTACACTCTGTGTGAAGCTCTACAAAGAGAGTGATAAAAAGACAATTCTTGCCGGTAATGGCGGTAGTGCGGCAGATGCACAGCATATTGCAGCCGAGCTAGTTGGTCGTTATGGCTTTGACCGACCATCTATCCCTTCTCTTGCTCTTACAACAGACACTTCAAACCTTACAGCAATAGGAAATGATTATGGATATGATCAGGTTTTCTCACGCCAGCTTGAGGGGATGGGACAAGAAGGTGATATCTTTTTTGGAATCTCAACTTCGGGTAATTCGCAAAACATCATTAATGCTTTTGAGTCTGCAAAGAAAAAAGGCATTACAACAGTAGCACTTGTCGGACGTGATGGCGGAAAAATGGGTGCTATGGCAGACTATGCGCTTGTTGTTCCTTCAAATTCTACACCACGCATTCAAGAGTCACATATCTTAATTGGTCATATTATCTGTGATATTATCGAAAAAGAGGTTTTTAGTGACGGAGTGGGTGCTTAAGATGTCTCAAAAAGCTCTTTTTCTCGATCGTGACGGTGTTATTAATGTTGAAAAAGAGTATCTCTACAAAAGAGAAGATTTTGAGTTTATTGATGGCATTTTTGATCTCTGTCGCTACTATCAAGATCGTGGATATTCTATATTTGTAGTAACAAATCAATCCGGAATTGCAAGAAAATACTATACCGAGGATGATTTTTTAAAACTTACCGAGTGGATGCTTGATGCGTTTAAAAAACAAGGTATTACAATTACAAAAGTTTACTATTGCCCACACCATCCAGAAATTTCCGGTGAATGCGAATGTCGAAAACCAAAACCCGGTATGTTTTTTGATGCAGCAAAAGAGTTTGATATTGATTTGAAAAACTCTATTATAATAGGTGACAAAGAGCGTGACATTGAGGCGGGAATAAATGCCGGATTGCAAGAGAGTTATCTTTTTGATGAGAGTGGTATGCAAAAAGAGTCCAAAGCGACAAAAATTGTAAAAAAACTAGATGAAATTTGGAAATAAACAATGTTAATACTTAATAGTGGCGGAACATTTAATAAACGGTATAATGAAGAGACGGGAGTTTTGGAAGTCCCTTATGATAATGATGCAGTGGATGAAATTATGGCATCGATCAAGCATCACTATATGATGGCGGGAGTTGTCTATAAAGATAGTCTTGATATGACAACAGATGACAGAAAGATGCTTGCAAGTATTATTGCCGAGTCACAAGAGGCTGAGTTTGTTATAGTACATGGAACAGATACTATTGATGAGACAGCTGAGTTTTTAGATGCTATTTTCGATGATAGAGTTATTGTACTTACGGGTGCTATGAAGCCTTACAGTATTGAAAAATCAGAAGCAAGTTTTAATTTGGGAATGGCAATTGGATTTGCCGAAGCACAAGAGATTGCCGGTGTTTATATCTGTATGAACGGTTATGTTAAACCATGGCAGCACCTCAAAAAAAATAGATCAATAGGGAAGTTTCAAGTTGTCTGAAAAAGTAAAATGTGATCACTGCCATTTGGAGTTTAGTAAGGATGTTATGATAGAAGATGATGGACACTACTTCTGTTGTAACGGTTGTCAGGGTGTATTTCATCTTTTAAGTGAACAGGGGCTTGATGGTTTTTATAAAAAACTCGGTAATGAGAAACTTGCTCCGCCTTCACAGCAGTATGAGGACTCTTCAAACTTTAATGCACCTGCATTTTATGAGCGCTTTGTGACACTCAACAAAGATGGATTTTCTGAGGTCTCTTTGGTTATTGAGGGTATTCACTGTTCTGCTTGTGTCTGGCTCAATGAAAAAGCGCTTATCAATATGGATGGTGTGATCGCAACCAATATCAACTATACCAATAACAAAGCAAAAATTGTTTGGGATGATGATGTTGTCAAACTCTCTGAAATTATTGATATGATTCGTGCGATCGGATATAATGCCTACCCGTATGATGCTTCTTTGCAAGAGGAAAAAGCAAACAAAGAGCGGAAAGATTACTATCTGCGTATCGCTGTTGCCATATTTGCAACAATGAATATGATGACTATTATGGTTGCTCAGTATGCAGGCTACTTTAGTGGAATATCTGAGAGTGTCAAACATATTTTAAATCTTGGAGAGTGGGCACTCTCTACACCGGTTCTTTTTTACTGTGGCTGGCCTTTTTTTAAAGGGATGTATTACGGGCTTAAAACAAAAACAGTCAATATGGACACTCTTGTTGCAACCGGCTCGCTTTTAACCTATATTTACTCCATCTATATAACAATCACTCGTAGTGGTGAGGCCTATTTTGACTCTGTTACTATGATCGTAACCTTTGTTTTGGTCGGGAAATTTTTAGAGGCACTCAGTAAAAAGAGTATTGCCGATACACTCGACATTATGAGTCAGCATCTTGTCAGTGATGTCAAAGTTATTGAAAATGAGAAGATTGTCACAAAAAGTGTCGGTGATGTTAGTGTAGGTGATATTATTGTTGTCAGTGCGGGAGATAGAGTAGCTCTTGACGGTGAGGTTCGTGATGGAAGCGGAAACTTTGATGAGTCAAGCCTTACGGGAGAGAGTGATCCTATCTTTAAAGAACAAGGTGATACTATTGTCAGTGGAACCGTCAGTATTGATGCCGATCTCAAATATGTTGCAACAAAAGATTATGCCAACTCGACTATGAGCAACATTGTCTCTTTGTTGGAAAATGCAATGAATAATAAGCCAAAAATTCAGCAACTTGCCAATAAACTAAGTGAGTACTTCTCTTCAACTATCTTGCTCTTTTCCCTCTTTACTTTTATTGGTTGGTATCTCTACTCCTCAAATTTTGAACACTCTTTTATGATTGCTATTGCTGTTATTGTTATTGCCTGTCCATGTGCTTTGGCGTTGGCAACACCGGTAGCAACGCTTGTTGGACTCTCCATAGCTTCAAAACGGGGCATACTCTTTAAAGAGGCGGCACAGCTTGAGACAATGGCAAAAGCAGATGTTTTGGCTGTTGATAAAACGGGAACCATTACACAAGGAAGACCGGAAGTCGTATCACAAAAACGGTATGAAGATTTTGATGATGCATTGCTCTATGCATTGATCCTACACTCCAAACACCCTATTGCAAAAGCTGTTGCAAATTATATTTACAGTGAATCACTGCCTTGTTTGGAAGTCGATGCTCTGAAAAATATTGCCTCTCAGGGAATAACGGCTATGTATAAGGGTAAAATGCTTGCAGGTGGCAATGCCAAACTGATGAAGACCATAGGCATAGATGTTGTAAGTGAGAGTGATAATAGTGAGTTTTTCTTTGCTTACGGTGGAAAACTACTTGCAAAATATGAACTTTTTGATCTACCGCGTGAAGATGCAAAAGAGGCAATTCATAAAATTCAAAAGATGGGTATTACTGTTGTTATGCTGACGGGTGATCATCAGCGTAGTGCAAAAAAAGTGGCAGAAATGGTAGGGATCAAGCAGTTTGAGGCAGAGTTGACACCGGAGCAAAAAGCAGACTATATTAACGAGTTGCATAGTAAGAAAAAAACAGTTGTCATGGCAGGTGACGGTGTTAATGATATCTTGGCACTTGCAAGCAGTGATATTGCTATTGCAATGGGTAACGGTAGTGATATTGCCATTGAAGTAAGTGATGTTGTTCTTTTAAATGATACTTTTAGTTCACTCTATGACAGTTTTAGAATTTCGCGTCGAACTTTTGGCATGATCAAACAAAATCTTGGACTCTCTTTGGTTTATAACGGTATAACCATTCCTTTGGCTATGGCAGGGTATGTTATTCCTCTTGTTGCTGCAATTTCAATGAGTATCTCATCACTGCTTGTTGTTGGAAATTCGATGCGTATAAAATTAGGATATAAGGATTAGAAATGGATAGTTGGGTAATTGGAATGATGCTTGGAGTGTCAGTTTTTATGGGAAGTATAGCTGTTGTTGGTTTAATGTGGGCAATTAAAAAAGGACAGTTTGACGATCAGGAAAAGTTTTTAAACTCTGCGCTCTTTGATGATGTCGATGAACTTAATGATGCTGCTCGATTAGAAGCAAAGAAAAAAGAGGCTATGCGTAAAAAAGAGTATAAACCAGAATAAAATTTAAAGCGTTGGAAGTTTTGTAAAAAGAGAGATGAGTCACCCCAAAAGGGTAACTCGCTATCAGAAATTATTTACCGATAGTTTGTGCGAATGCTTCTAAATCAGCATCAGAGTAACGTGCTACTTGACCTTTCATAACACCTTTCATTGGACCACCGAAAGTTCCAGCTTTGTACCCTTTAAGAGCTTCAGCGATTTCAGCGTGAGTTAAATCTTTAACGATTTTAGATTTACCCATAGCGTGTTTTTCAAAGTGTTGACCATGACATGCAGCACATGCTTTTCCGTTTACTGCAGCAGATGCAGCAGTTACTAATGCTAATGTAGCGATTGAAGCGATTACGATTTTTTTCATTTTGTTTCCTTAAGTTAAAGTTTCATCTGCATTATATATGTTAAATTCTTAAATACTTGTTAATCATTTTAAAGGTATTATTTTATTAAAATTAATTTATTATGGATGAGAAGATGAAATACAGTGAAAACGATTTAGCGAATAAGACAATTTTAATTACAGGTGGTGCCGGTTTTATAGGTTCAAATTTGGCATTCTATTTTCAAGAGAATCATCCAGATACAAAAGTAGTTGTTCTCGACAGCTTTCGAAGCGGTGAAACACTCTCAAACGGCAATTTGAAATCTTTTGGGCATTTTAAAAATCTTTTGGGCTTTCATGGTGAAGTTATTAGCGGAGATATTAATGATAAGGATCTTCTTTTGGATCTTGAAGTTAATTATGATTTTGATTATATCTTTCATGAGGCGGCTATCAGTGATACAACTGCATTAGAGCAAGATCTTATGATCAAGACAAATGTTAACGCTTTTAAAGATCTGCTTGATCTGGCAGTTGCGCATGGTGCAAATATGATCTATGCTTCATCTGCTGCAACATACGGAAGCAGTGATACATTTCGAGTTGGACATGAAAAACCGAATAATGTATATGGTTTTTCAAAAGTGATGATGGATAATATTGCTTATGAGTATATGCGCTCAAGTGATATCTCTATAGTAGGACTGCGTTACTTTAATGTATATGGTCCAAGAGAGTATTTTAAAAATACAACTGCTTCTATGGTGCTTCAGTTTGGGCACCAGCTTCTAGCAGGGAAAAATCCACGCCTCTTTGAGGGAAGCGATAAAATTCTTCGTGACTTTATCTATATAGAAGATATTATTCAGGCAAATATCAAAGCGATGCATCCTAAAAAAAGCGGTGTCTATAATGTAGGGACTGCAAAAGCAAGAAGTTTTCAAGATATTGTAGATATTTTACAGCATGAGCTTGGGACAGATTTTACCTGTGAGTATATTCCAAACCCTTTTGTCGGATCGTATCAGTTTTTTACCCAAGCGGAGATTGATGATACAAAAGAGAATTTAGGATATGCACCGGCTTATGAGATGGAAGAGGGTATTAAAGCTTATGTTCCAGAGATTAAGCGTATTTATGAGACAGAAGTGAAAAAGTAGTATGAAAATTTTAAAAGAGACCAAACCAAATATCTTGGTAATTGGTGATCTGATGATTGATCATTATCTGTGGGGGAGTTGTGAGCGGATCTCTCCAGAAGCTCCTGTGCAGGTTGTTGATATTGCCAAAGAGACAACCGTTCTTGGAGGTGCTGGTAATGTTATAAACAATCTCAAAGCACTTGGTGCGAATGTCAGTGTTGCGGGTGTTATCGGTGATGATGATAATGGAGAAGAGTTACGTGTTATGTTGCGCGCCATTGATGTCGATGAATCGAAGCTTATTGTTCAAAAGGGGAGAAAAACCTCAAAAAAGAGTCGTGTGATCGCTGTTTCACAACAGATACTCCGTTATGACAAAGAGAGTAAAGAGGATATTGAAGCCTCTTCAGTCGATACGATTATGGATATTTTACGTAATGATCTTGCCGACTATGATGCCGTTATTCTCTCTGATTATGGAAAAGGTGTTTTGACAGAGAATTTGACACAATCGATCATAAAGGCTGCAGGTAGTGCAGGAGTAAAAGTTCTTGTTGATCCAAAAGGGAGTGACTTTTCAAAGTATCGTGGAGCAACACTCCTTACTCCAAACAAAAAAGAGGCACAACTGGCTACGGGTATTGTGATCAAAGATGATGCAACACTCAAAGAGGCACTTCTAAAGATGAAAGAGGAGTGTGATCTTGCTATTTCATTAATTACACTCTCTGAAGACGGGATCGCTGTTTTTGATAAAGAGGTGAAAAAGTTTCCAACCGTTGCCAAAGAGGTTTTTGATGTGACAGGAGCAGGCGATACGGTAATAGCCTCTATTGCCTATGCACTCTCTGCCGGAAAAACGATTGAAGAGACAGCCAAGTTTGCTAATCTTGCAGCTGGCGTTGTTGTTGGCAAAATAGGATCGGCTACCGTGACAATGGATGAGATAGAGGAGTATGAGGCAAGTCTGCATAAGAGTACGTCTGATGCGCATATCAAGAGTTTTGATGCTATTAAGGTTATTGTCGATCGTTATAAGAAGCAGGGTAAAAAGGTTGTCTTTACAAACGGATGTTTTGATATTTTGCATGTCGGGCATGTGAAATATCTGCAAATTGCAAAAAGTTTCGGGGATGTTTTAATTGTCGGGCTTAACTCTGATGCTTCTGTCTCCCGTCTTAAAGGGCCAACTCGTCCGGTAAATGTTGCCGAAGACAGAGCGTATCTTTTAGCAGCACTTGAGGCTGTTGACTTTGTTGTTCCTTTTGAAGAGGATACCCCATATGAGCTTATTAAAATGATAGCGCCCGATGTCTTGGTAAAAGGGGGCGACTACGAAGGAAAAACGGTTGTCGGTACAGAATTTGCTGGTGAGTTGAAACTTGTAGATTTTGTCGATGGCAAAAGTACTACAAAAACTATAGAAAAGATACAAGGAAATATATGTTAAAAAAAGTAACACTTTTAACAGCAAGTGCATTGACTGCATTCGCAATGAATACAGGTGAGATTAATATTAATAACAAAGATCTCGAAATTAGTGGAAAGTTTGATGTAGGGCAGTTTAATGATGCTGTTGAACCAAATACAATGTTTGTCGGTGCAAAGTTTTTAAATGCCGATGCAGATCACTCCGATAATGACAATGCCGATCTTGATCCCTATTTTGAAGCAAACTTTTTAATGATGCGTCCTATCGGTAATCAAGGTATGCGTATAGGAATGGGTGTTAAGTTAAACTTTACAAAAGATTACTCTGCATTGCCTCTGGGATTGGAATTTTCATATAAAATGCCAATTCGTAACTTTGTTCCAATGCATTTAAACGGTGAACTCTACTATGCACCAAATGTACTTGCATTCAATCATGCCGATAGTTTTTTAGAGTACAGATTGAGTTATGATATTGAGATCATTAAACATGGTGCGGTAACAATTGGCTATCGCCGTCTTGACACAAACTATAATGCAGGAGATTTTAAATATAACTCTTATGGGTATGTTGGGTTTAAAATTAATTTTTAATTTTTTACATCTAATCTTTTCACAGCCTCAATAACTTCCGAGGCTGTAATAGTTGTCATACACTCATGATGTTTCAGCGGACACTCCCGCTTCATACATGGGCTACAATCCATCTCATGTCTTACAATCACACTCTTTTCATTCTTCCATTGTGATGTCTCTTTATATTTTGTCGGTCCAAAGATGGCAACGGTTGGCACTTGGTATGCTGCTGCAACGTGCATAGGTCCGCTATCGTTTGTGATAAACAGAGAAGAGCCGCCGATGTTTGCACAAAGCTCTTCTATGGTTGTTTTGCCTGCTAGATTTGTATAGTTATTTACCTGCAGTTTTTGAAGATTGGCTTGGATCTCTGCTGCCATTTCGACCTCATTTGGTCCGCCAAAGATGATAATGTCGTACTCTTTATGGAAGTGAGCAGCCACGGCTGCAAAGCGTTCGGGATACCATCTTTTTGCACTGCCATAGGTTGCACCGGCATTGATCCCAAGCATTGGTCTTGCAAACTGTTTTGGTTTGATGTAGAGTTTGAGGGGACCAATCTCATCTTCGCTAAAGTCATTGCGATCCACCATGGCAAGTTTTGCATACTGAATGACAAGATGTTGATTGGTTTTTATCTTTGGTGTGTGCGAGAGTAAAAATCGTGAGTGCCAGGATCTTCTTGCTATGGTTACTACTGTACCACTAAAGTAGAGTAGAAGGGAAGCGTGGAGCTGGTTTCTAAAACTAATTGCCAAATGGCATCTGCCTATTTCACGAGCGAGCTTATAGGTTGCAAGCAGACGGGAAGAGGCTTTTTTTGTTGTATCAACAATAGCACGATCACATAGCGGGTGGTGTTTGAGTGCTTCAATGCTGACATAGCTGCCGACAAAGATAAAACGGGCATCTGGATAGTGTTTTGCCAAAAGCTCAATGGCAGGTGTTGTCATGACGGCATCACCAAGCCAGTTTGGAAGAATTATTAATATTTTCATGCTATACGCTCACTTGCATTGACTTGTTTGCCGACCTCTTTCGTGATGTAGATATAGGTCGGAGATTGATTGATCTCAAGCTGTTTGCTCTTGAGTCGTTCTCCTGTTTTTGAATAGGCTTCAAAAAAATCTTCATTTTGTAAAGTGGTAGGTTTTTGGGACCAGTGGATCTGCAGAAGCTGATCATCTTCTACTAAAAGTTGCATTATATAGTAGTCTCTTTTTATATCAAGACGTAAAAAGTGTGCAGATTTGAGTATTTTTGTCATAAAAGCAAAGACGTTAAAGGCTTCTCTCTTTTTGATACCCTCTCTATTGTCCACTAGACCGTAACCGGGTGCTATGAGTTGGTGCCAACTGACAGAATCCACCTGTTGTGTGGCAAATGCCAAAAGGTAGTAGCGAAGCATATAGTTTGCATAATCATCTTCACTGACACACTCATACTCACTTGTAGGTGCATAGGGTGCTGTCCCTTTTAACGGCCAGTTTACCTCTGTGATGTGGAGTTTTTGTTTTGTTTTTGGAGAGAGCCATACCATGGTGCTAAGCAGTGCAAGTTTATCTATAAGTGAGAGACCGAGCTGTGTATTTTCCGGTGCACCGCGTCTGTCCACATAGAGCAGGGCTGCAATACCGTCATATTTGCACTTGCAAAAGTTAAAGAGTGTTGCAGCCGTATAGTGAAACTCAAAGTCTATAACACCGCTGCCAAGGAGTTTAACCTTTGTAAACTCATTTTTGAGATCATAGGCAACTTTATAAAAAGCCAAATATTCACGTGGTGAGAAAAAGCCCCACTTTGCACGGTTAATAGTTGAGCCTATCTCAAAGAGATCAACATACTCTTGCAGCTCTTTGAAGATACTTTCAAGATCATTTTTAAAAAGTTCTAAATCTTCTATATGTTCTCTGTCTTGAAGAATTTTAAGGGTGATCTTTTTGTTTGTATGTTGTTGTAAAAAGGTTTTGAGTTGGGGAAGTTTTTCCATCTCCCAGAG
>Ga0256834_1002225_pt1 | contig 12391 bp, 13 predicted proteins | sample 4281140metaG_FD_190536 | JGI IMG/M metagenome (GOLD analysis project Ga0256834, IMG submission 190536) | Hydrothermal vent microbial communities from East Pacific Rise, Pacific Ocean - 4281-140 | ecosystem: Environmental > Aquatic > Marine > Hydrothermal vents | place: Pacific Ocean: East... | reverse complement strand
GAGGCTGGAACGTATGAGTTACGATATGTGTTAAATAGTTCTGATAGGACATTAATTAGCATTCCAATCAGAGTTGAATAACTAGGAGCAAAAAATGCCAATCATGCCAGAAAAAACAAAGCAATTGATAGGGAAACACCATCAGTTGGCTGTTCGATTTGTTAGATAAAAACACCCCTGCTTATTGAAACAGGGGTGTTTAACTTGCGTCCTCGGTAATAGTCTAAAACTTACCACTTATACCAACAGAGCCAGCGATTGACTTATGATTATTTGTGCCAAATGCCGCTCTCGCAGAAAGATCAAGATTAGCACCACCACCCAATTCATAAGAAACATCGGCACTAACATAACCAATAGTCGTATTAGCGGTATTTTGCGCTAGGGTGATATTTTGTCCTAGCAATGTAACAGCTTGGTTTTCACCAATCGCTTGGCGATAATCTATACCGCTAGCCAATGTAAGCGTGCCATTTTCAAGCGCTGTGCTTGCCGCCAACTCAACATTGCCCTCTAATACTTGCACAGTTCTTGCGCCAATGGTTGCGTTAGCGTTTGAGCCAGTTTCTATATAGCCATCTATTGCTTGAGAAGTGTAGCGGATCATTGCTCTTGGGCTTATAGCCCACTCGCTATCTGTCGCAATATCAGCTCCAATACGTAATTCAGGCGTAATAAACCAGCTATTATAATTGGCAATTGCGTGATCAATCCCCATAAACTCAGTATTATCATTGACTAAGCGAGAGCTATCATTGCCCATTAGGCCGCCAAATATTGAAAAATCTGCATAAAAATTATCAAATTGGCTTTTGGCATAAAGAGCACCAAGCACGCCTTTTGAATTTATGGTTTGTGAAATTTCCCATTTGGAATTTACACTTAAATTACTAATGCCATAGCCTAACATTGCACCTACATAAAAATCAGCATTAATTTGCGTTGAAGCACCGCCAACAATGCCAGCATTAAAGTCAGCATAATCATTATAAATTCCGCTTGCGCCATATTCAGAATAAGAGCCAAAGGACTTTAGCCACCACTCGCCACCCTCAGAATTATTGCGAACAATTTCAGAAACGCCACTAGTTAAATCTGCCACCAAATTAGCTGAGGCGGAAAGGGCTGTGGGGTCGATAGTTGCATATTGAATGCCAGTCCATGCTGAAGGTAGGAGGCCTAAACGATTAACTGCAATCGGAGTGCCTGTAATAAACCACGAATTAGACTGCGAACGTCCAGATGTAATATCAAGCACATTATTAAATGCCCCCATATCTATTGCACCTGCAATAAAAGAAGGAGCAAGCAGGCTGAGCTGACTATCAGAGGCTCCAAAAAGAACAGCTTTACCTTCTATTGAAATAAGCTTGCCTGAATTAGTAAAAATAGTGCCCCAAGAAGAATTATCAGTTTCAAAAACATTAGAATTAGCGCCTAGCGCATATATCTCACCAATATTGTTAATTTCGTTTTCACCTACAACATAAATAGCTTTATTATTCCCACCAGTTAATCTTATTACTCCTGAATTATTTACAATATTTTTACCTGCGGTTGCAGGACTATTCACAAAAATACCAGCGGAGTTATTTACAGCAGAGTTAATAGTTCCACTATTATTAACAATATTTCCTACTGTTCCTACAGTTGAAAGTGCAAAAATACCAGCGCCACCAGCACCACTGCCAATAACAGTAATAACACCAGAATTATCTATTTTATTTCCAATGCCATCTACATTGATTCCAAAAGGTGCATTTATAGTGCCTGTATTAAAGATATTGTTGTTATCACCTAATTGATAAATACCATAGGAAAGAGGAGAGCTGGCACTAACAGTGCCAGCATTTGAAATAATATTCATATTTCCATTTGCCGCTATTGAAGTACCAAAGATAGTAGTCGCAATCGATCCGGTGCTAGTGACGGTAAAACTATCGTTTCCATCAGGATTTCCCACACCACCATTAGTAACAGTAGTAGGGGTGGAAACTACATATTCTGCTGCCATACTGGCAGTGCTTAGAAGGGCTGTTGATGTTAAAAAAGCAATAGTTGCTTGACGTAATGTAAAGTTTTTCATGTAATGTCCCCAAGGATATAAATAGTTATGTAGATGTTTTCTCGTTTTGCAAAAGCAAGCCAAATGAATTTCAACATGACTATAAAGATCGTTTTATTTGGTTGCGCCTGCCAATTGGCAGGGGTTAATTAAATATTTTATGCTAGGAATAGCTTTATGATTGAACTTGAAAAACTATATGTTTGTGCGGAAAAATACCTTGCTGGGGAGAAGCAAGACTGGGCTGGTTTTGCTATAAACTTCAGATTAATATTCAAGGCAGAATTTGTGTTTTATCGTCCAACCTATGAAGCAGGTATTTTGGCATGGCGCTCAATGGACGGGTTAGTGGTTACTACAAATCCCGAAGTGGTAGAGAAATATATAAAAGATAGAATTTTTGATTTGAACCAAATTCCAGATAATTCTCTTAATCCGCTAGAGCCAAGCAGACGTTCTGATGTTATTTCTAATGAAACTTATAGAACTATAGATGTTGTAAAGAAATATTTTATTCCAAATGGTATTTTCTACATGTTGGCGGTTTTAGCTATTGAACGAGATGATAATCGTTTGATGCTTGTTGTTTGGCGAGATGAGTCTGAAAGCGATTTTTCAGATATAGAAAAGCAACGTATAGCTTTGTTTATGCGATATCTTAGTGTGCTTGCTGATTCGACAAATACAAAAAATACCCCTGTTGCTAAAAGTGAAATTAAAGATTTTGGTAAGCGCTACGGTTTGACTTTTTCTGAAACTGAAGTTTTAACAGGTCTATTGCAGGGTAAGTCTTTGCGCCAAATTGCGATACAAAGCAAACGCTCTTATGGCACGGTGCGTTGGCATGTTCGTAATATATTAGAAAAATGCCAAGTAAAGTCGCAAAGAAACTTACTTAGTGAATTTTATGCTCTGATAAAGCGATAGTCACTCTTCAATTTTACATTTTTTGCCATTATCATCGAGTGAAACATAGGTAAAATGTCCTTCAGTAACTTTCTCGCGCGTTGCCATTCTATCTCGCCTCGCCCACGCTTCGATAGCGATAGTAATTGAAGTTGTGCCGATTTTTATTATTTTTGTATAAATACAAAGCACATCACCAACTTTTACAGGCGCAATAAAAGTCATAGCATTCACCGCCACCGTAACAACTCGAGTTTTAGTTTGCTGAGCAGAGGCAACCCCGCCTGCAATATCCATTTGGCTAAGCACCCAGCCACCAAAAATATCACCCGATGGATTAGTATCAGCAGGCATAGCAACAATGCGAATTGTTAGTTTCCCTTGCGGCTCATCACTCATTATTATTTCTTTCTCTTTTTACGTGCCGCCTGCGCAACCTTTAGTTTTTTTCGATCTGAGCTTGCCCCGTAATTGATATGGGGACATCCCCGTGGTTTTAATTTTATTAGTCGTCGTTACTCGCTTCGCTCTCGACCCCCGACACCCCCGCCGTTATTCTTCAAATTTAAGGGTGGGGCTATCTGCTTCTATGCTTGGCCAAAATCCCATTTTTTCTTCCCAATGTTTGCGGCAGAGTGAAACATATCTTTCATTTCCGCCAATATCCACCTGCGCACCCTTAATCATTACCGAGCCATCAGCATTTAGGCGCACCACCATTGTTGCCTTTGCTCCGCAGTGACAAATAGTGCGAATTTCTCGTAAAATATCAGCAATAGCTAGTAATTCGGCAGAACCGGGAAATAGTTTGCCTTGAAAATCGGTTCGTAATCCATAAGTCATAACAGGAATGCCCAATCGATCTGCAACTCTAGCTAATTGCCAAACTTGTTTTGGAGTTAAAAATTGTGCCTCATCAACAAATACACAATCAACGAAATTCTTTTCTAACTTATCTTCTATTTGCTCAAAAAGGTTATCTTCATCACTAAACAAATGACCTTGTTGTTTTAACCCAATGCGAGAAGCAATGGTTGCAACTCCCGCTCTGTCATCAAGTGCTGCGGTGAATAAAAGCGTGTTCATACCCCGTTCACGATAATTATGTGAAGCTTGCAGCAGGATAGTTGATTTACCCGCATTCATTGCGGCATAGGAGAAATATAGTTTTGCCAATTTATTACCTGTTTGTTTTCAAGATTTAACCAACCTTAAAGCGCATAAGCAAATGACAAAAGAAGAAATTTATTTTTACACAATCTTGCCGTAATGTATTTTTAACGCATGTATAGTTTTAACGCATGTATAGTCGGGGGGCTATTTTGGAGAATATTTATGACTAACTCGATTTTTAGAATATTAGTATCAGCTCTTTTGAGTGTAATAATGGGTGTAACTCCATTATTGGCAAATAAAAATATTGACCCAAGCGGGCTTTGGCAGGCAGAAGATGGCGAAAGCCGCTATGAAGTAACGCTTTGCGGAGATGGCACGCAGTTATGCGCCAAACTTATTTGGATTAGAGCTGATGTAACTACTTCACGCAATAAAGTATATATTGATACTTATGTGGTGAATGGAGCAAAAAGATACTCGTTTCGTGAGTGGCGGGGTAATATTTCGCTTTATGGTCACACAGTTTATGGCAATGTTCGACTTTCTGGAAAGAATAGATTGAAAGTAAAAGGCTGCGCTTTGATAGTTATTTGCGTCAATAAAGATCTGATGAGAATGGCAACAGATTAATTTTCTTTTCTTCGAATGATTGCAGGCACGCTCTCTACTAATATTATTGATAAAAAGATAAGTGCCGCACCTATATATCCTATTGCAAGCAATCTTTCGCCCAAAATAACTGCTCCGCCAATCGCTGCAAACAGGCTTTCACCCGACAAAATAATTGCAGCATTGGCGGGCGGAACATGCATTTGCCCAACCGCTTGCAAGGTGAAAGCAACAGCGGTTGATAATATCCCTGCATAAAGAATTTCAATCCAACCACCGCTTATTCCTGTTATTGTAGGGGTTTCAAACATAAAAGCCCCTGCGCCAGAGATTATTCCTGCAAATAAAAATGGTAAACAAGAAACCACCAATGGCATTTTAGTAAGGCGAGCTGCATATCCTAAACCAAGTACATGCATTGCCCAAAATACAGCGCTAGATATTATCAACCAATCGCCAGAGTTAATTTTATCTAATTTGCCGCCAGTCAATAAAAATAACCCAGTTAATGCCAATGGCATGCAAACCCATACAATTTTATGTGGCTTGGTGCGAAACACAAATAGCAAAATTAACGGCACAAAAAATACATACATGCCAGTTAAAAACCCACCATTCGTTACGCTAGTGCTTACCAATCCCCATTGCTGAAGCCATGACCCTAAGAAGAAATTTATACTTAAAAACGCAATGATTGCCCATTCTTTATAGCTAATTTTTATGTTGCGCCGTTTATATTCTCGCCACGCTAAAGGGGCGATAACTAAACCGCCAAGAATATAACGCATTGCAATAAAGGTTAGCGGTTGCATAGAATCCATTGCAGATTTTTGTGCAATAAAAGCAAAGCCCCAAATTGCGGTAGCAACAATCAATATTAATGTAGCGGTAAACCTATTCATCAAAAATTGGTATATTAAACTAGCTAAATTGGCAACTAGAGATTAAAATAAAACCCCCGACGTTTTAATATCGGGGGGTAATAATCAAATAAATTTTGTTTTATTTAATGGGGAATAACAATAAAATTATTTATTTGATTTAGTTATTTCCTTGCCCTCTTGGGCCGCCTTTGCCTTTTTTAAGTTTAGCTTTTTGCTCATCGCTCAGGCTATCAAAAAACACCTCGAGTTCAGGTAAGACTTCATTCACAGCAGTGATTCTTGCACTTGCATTAGTTTGGTGAGTTTTGATTCTATCAATAAAATCAGCGTCCTTATTCTTGTCTGGCGTGGTGCAATTATCGGCATATGCAGTTTGTGCGCTTAACGAAGCGGTTTTGAGATTATTAAACAGCAGTTTTTGCTCATCAGTTAATTCAAGTCTTTCGCTCATTTTGCTAAGACCTTTTTCAATTTTTGCAGCGCCATCACTTGAACAAACCATCTTCATAAATCCGCCGCCAGCGCCACCACGAGCCGCCATGCCCTTGCCACCACGTTGCTGTGCTTGCGCATGCGATTGTTTGTGCATTTGATTAAACATTTGCTGCATATTGTGGTTGCCGCCGTCATTCATATTAGAGCCATTACCACCACCAAAAGCGAAAGCAGCAGGAGCAAAACTAGCTAAAGTTAAAGAGCCAACAATAGCAGTTGCAATAATTAGGGGAGTTTTTCTCATTTATTCATTCCTTAATTTGGAGGTCAAATTGATCAAATTATTTGATCTGGCATGAATATAAAACAAGCTATCTTACCCCAGCATGACATCAAGATGAAATTTTGGTAATGATGTTAATGATTGAAAATTCAGCTCCGCAATCATTGCGAAAAGCTTTAGCTTTGAAGCAATCCAGAGGGGTTATACACATATTAGAAACTTTTGATTGCCACACCACCAAAATGGCTCGAATGATAAAAACAAGGATTTGCTAAAATAAAACCCACTAGCCAGAAATATAATCACGAAGCGCATTTGCTTCATTTTCAGCTAAATCAATTTTGCGCTTAACCACATCACCAATAGAAATAAGCCCAATTAATTTATCACCCTCAACCACAGGTAAATGGCGAGCTTTAATTTTGGTCATAATTCGCATCACTTCATCAATGGTGTTTTCTTTTGTGCAGGTGATTGGCTTTTTTGTCATACAGTCTTTGATACTTGTTAAAAGCACCGCTGCGCCGTCATCTCGTAAGCGCCGAATAATATCTCGCTCAGAAACAATGCCAACAATTTTTTCATTTTCTAATACAACAACAACACCAATATTATTTGCATTGAGAATTTCTACAATTTCATTAACTTTGCGATTTAGGTTGACGGTAAAAACTTTTGATCCCTTTGATTGTAATATATTTTCTACATTCATTTTTCGCCCTTCCCAAAGATGTAAAACTAACCGATTCTATATATCACCCCTAGAATGCCATTTTTTTTCGATTTGTGCAAATGAGTTATTTTGACTATCCGATACAGAGCCTGCTCTCAGGCTTGGTGAAATAATAGCTAGCAAGCTAATTGTTGCCAAAAGCGCAATCGCAGTAAGGCGAAAGGTCTTCTGGTTTAGGCGGTTTTTTCTTGGGTAAGCATAAGAGCCTTGTTTAACATTGTTTCGCATAAAAATTCTCAATTAGGTTTGTTATTATCGTTTGAATATGACAATGTAATAAGGAGAAATTTTGTAACAAAGATGAAAATAGCAAGACCATTTTTGGGCAATATTAAGGCAAATATCTAAGGAAGAATTTTGATGAATTTTATATCAAGTGCAGTTAATCGGGTGCAACCATCAGTCACAGTTGGCATTAGCCAAAAAGCACGAGCTATGCGAAATTCTGGGCGAGATATAATTACGCTTAGTGCGGGCGAGCCAGATTTTGATACTCCACAAAATGTTAAAGATGCAGCGTGTAAAGCGATAAAGAGGGGTGAAACTAAATACACTAATGTTGGCGGAATAATTGAATTACGTGAAGCGGTGGCAAAAAAATTCAAGCGAGATAATGAGCTTGATGTGTTGCCAGATAATTGCTTTGTTTCAACTGGCGGAAAGCAAATAATTTTCAATGCTATGCTTGCTACCTTAAATAAGGGTGATCAAGTAATAATTCCCTCTCCCTATTGGGTGAGTTACCCTGAAGTAGTGCGACTTTGTGATGCAAAACCAATATTTGTAAATACCAATATTTCAAGCGGTTTTAAGATAACTCCTGCACTATTAGAAGCCGCTATTACGCCAAAAACAAAATGGCTTATGCTTAATTCTCCCTCCAATCCAAGCGGTGCAATATATTCTAAAAGCGAATTATTAGCATTAGCAAATGTGCTAAAAAGCTACCCGCATGTCTGGATTTTAAGCGATGATATTTATGAGCAATTAGTATATGATGGCGAGCAGTTTTTTACAATTGCTCAAGTTGCGCCAGAATTAGCTAGCCGAACTCTAACCATGAATGGTCTATCAAAATCACACGCAATGACAGGTTGGCGAATTGGCTATTGCACTGCACCAGAAATTTTAATCAAGCAAATGGCAAAATTACAATCGCAATCAACCAGCGCCACATGCTCTATTGCACAATGGGCGGCAGTGGAAGCGCTTAATGGCTCGCAAGATTTTTTAAACGATTGGCGAAAAATATTCCAACAACGCCGTGATATATTGGTGCAGGCAATGAATGAAATTAGCGGCGTAGACTGCCTAACTCCGGGTGGCGCTTTTTATGTTTTCCCCTCAATAAAAAATTTGCTAGGCAAAACCACAAAAGGCGGACAAAAACTTATAACAGACGAAGATTTTGTTATAGCGCTACTTGAAGAAAATGAAGTTGCCTTGGTGCATGGTAGTGCGTTTGGCATGGCGGGACATATTCGAATTTCCTATGCTGCATCAGATTATAACCTTAAGCAGGCGATAAAACGAATAAGACAATTTTGCATTGATTTGAGTTAGCCGTTTCACAATAAATTGAATGAAAGTGGTTTGCATCTTTTTATTGTTTAGTGCTTCGGTGTCATTGCGAGCAAAACGAAGAAATCCAGAACTTCACAGTCTAGCTCAGAAATTTTAGATTACCACGCACTAAAGTGACTCGCAATGCAATGGTAGTGAATGAAGTGAAATACTTGAACACGTTATATGGAGATAATCATGCTGATAAAGATTAAAAAATCTTGGGAAATTGCTGAAAAAAATGCCACGCCTGAGGCGGTATATCTTAATCGGCGAAGCTTGATTATGGGGTTGGCAGGGGCAGCAGCCGCTGCTCCACTAATTGGTTTGCCTCATGCAGCACTTGCAAAAACCGAGCGAGCGGCAATGATAGCAACTCGCAATCAGAATTATAAAATTGATCGTGAGATAACTCCTGAAGAAGAGAACTTAAAATATAATAATTTTTATGAATATGGCTCGCATAAAAAAATTTCAAAAGCTGCCGAGAAGCAGTTAAACCCACGTCCATGGCAAATCACTATTGATGGATTAGTTGAAAAACCAATCACTTTAGATGTTGATGAATTAATTAAAAAAGTAACTCTTGAAGAGCGCATTTATCGCCATCGTTGTGTTGAAGCTTGGTCAATGACTATTCCTTGGGTTGGTTTTCCTGTTCGCAAATTGGTTGAACTAGCTAAGCCATTAACGGGTGCAAAATATCTTCGTATGGAAACATTTAGCGATAAGAATATGGCAAGTGGTATCCGTCAACAATCATGGTATCCTTGGCCTTATGTTGAGGGCATAACTATGGCAGAAGCGAGCCATGATTTAGCATTTTTAGTAGTTGGGGCTTATGGCAAACAGGTAGCAAACCAAATGGGTGCACCAATTCGGTTGCATTTGCCATGGAAATACGGCTTCAAATCCCTTAAATCAATTGTGAAATTTAGCTTTGTTGCAGAGCGCCCAATAGGATTTTGGGAAGAAATTTCTATTCAAGGGGCAAATCAGGAATATGGCTTTTGGGCAAATGTAAACCCTAAAGTGCCGCACAAACGCTGGTCGCAAGCAACAGAAAGAGTATTGCATAGTGGCGAAAGAGTGCCAACTTTAATGTTTAATGGTTATGAGGAAGAAGTTGCAGGGCTTTATCAGGGGTTGCAAGGGCAATTGCTTTTCACTTAAAAAAAAGGCTCTACTCAAAAATGAGTAGAGCCAAGTGATTTCGGATATAAATCCAGCAATCGAATTGCTTTGGCAAGTAAAATAAATTTACTCGCCGAGCTGACATAACGCTTCCTGGGAGGGGAGGGAGAAATGCCAGACTGTGCTGATATCATGCTTCCTGGGAGGGAAGGGAGTAATATCAAATTTACAACCAGAAGAGATAAAGGGAGGAGGGAAATCATCTTCCTGTGTAATAAAGCTCTTATGCAATAAGTTAATTAAACCAGCAACAGGAGTTTAGGAATATCAGCTATGCGCTGAGCGCATAGCCGCATTTATTTAATATTCCCATTGACGTGCTTTTTGAATTAAAAAATCACGAAATACATTCACTCGTTTGGTATTTTTTAAGGTTGGTGGATAAACAAAATAGGTTTCAAATTCTGGCAAACTAACTTGGTCAAGCACTCGTTCTAATTCTGGTGCTTCTCTTGCTGCATAATCTGGTAGCATGGCAACTCCAATGTTTGAGCGTGCGGCTTGCATCATGCCATAAATTGAATTTACCTTAAGGGTAACAGGGCGAGCAGAATTATCGTTTCTGCCAAGTCTTTCGAGGCAATTTATATCTCCAAGAAATGCGGGCGCTGGTTCACCAAAAGTAATTATTTGGTGATTATCTAAATCTGACGCATTCTTTGGGCTGCCATTTTTTTTAAGATATTCTTTTGAGGCATAAATATGAAAATGCACAGTGAATAATTTTCTTTGAATCATATCTGATTGTGTGGGGCGATGCAGGCGAATTGCAACATCAGCTTCGCGCATTGCTAAATCTAATTCAGCATCTTGCAATTTTATTTCTAACTCTATTGTGGGGTAAAGCGTAATAAATTCATTGATGCGAGAAATAAGCCAAGTTGAGCCAAGCCCAACTGTTGTAGTAACCAATAAAGGCCCTGCTGGCACATCTTTGCTCTCACTCATTTGGCTTTCGACTTGTTGCAATTCCCAATGCATAAGGTGGGCAGTGCGATAGAGTTGTTCGCCCACCTCAGTAAGCAATAAACCCCGTGCATGACGAGAAAATAGCTTTAATTTCAGATCGGCCTCAAGCGCAGAAACTTGCCTTGAAACGGCAGATTGACTCATGCCTAGCTTTTCTGCTGCATGAGTAAAACTGCCAACTTTTGCAACACAATGAAAAATTCTCATCTTGTCCCAATCAAGCATGATATTTTTCTCCCCCCTTTAATTTTACTCTTCGTCTAAAAACTTTTCAGCCTCAAGTGCTGCCATACAGCCCATGCCCGCAGCAGTCACCGCTTGACGATAAATATCGTCCGTTACATCACCCGCTGCATAAACGCCCTTGATATTAGTAGCAGCACTATCAGGCGCAGTCACTAAATAGCCGCCATTTTTCATTTTTAATTTATCGTTAAACAAATAAGTAGCAGGGGCATGACCAATCGCAATAAAAACTCCATCAGCTTTTATTTCTGTAATCTCATTAGTTTTTACATTGCGAATTTTTGCACCAGTAACAGAAGGCGGCATTTTATTGCCAACTACTTCTTCTAGTTGATTATCCCAAATGACTTCAATCTTAGGATTGTTAAACAAGCGTTTTTGTAAAATTTTCTCAGCCCTAAATTCATCACGCCGATGCACAATTGTTACTTTTGATGCAAATTTGGTTAAAAACAATGCCTCCTCAACCGCAGTATTACCACCGCCAATCACCATCACCTCTTTATCACGATAAAAAAATCCGTCGCATGTCGCACAAGCAGAAACACCAAAACCCTTGAATTCTTCTTCGCTCTCAAGCCCAAGCCATTTTGCCTGCGCCCCTGTTGCAATAATTAAAGCATCACAAGTATAAACCGTGCCGCTATCACCAATCAGGGTGAAAGGTCGTTTATCCAATTTCACCTCAACAATGGTATCAGCAACCATTCTTGTGCCAACATTCTCTGCCTGCTGTTTCATTTTCTCCATTAACCACGGACCTTCAATCGGATCAGCAAATCCAGGATAATTTTCTAACTCAGAGGTGATAGTAAGCTGTCCGCCAGGTTGTAGCCCAGCAATAACAACAGGCTCAAGCATGGCTCGAGAAGCATAAATTGCGGCGGTGTATCCAGCAGGACCAGATCCAATAATCATAACTTTTGCGTACATTTTTTTAGCCTTAAATATCTTGTTTAATTGTTGAACAAAATATGTGCGTTAAAGGCAAAAGTTACAAGTGGTAAAAGCTAGAATAATTTATTTATAACAATAATAAGTGAGTTTTGTTTCTATGTAGAAAACTATTAAGTCATTAGAATAGATTATAGCGTTGACTTATCTAGGGCTTAAAAACCAATTTCAAGCGGCATCAACTTATTAATACCCTCATATCAACACACTAGTGTATAAACTCGATAATAACCGCAGGGGTAATCAGACTATTATAAAATTTGCACGCTATTAGATATATTTTACTGCTAAAATTTCATAACCACGTGAGCCACCCGGTGCGGCAACTTCAAAACTATCGCCAGTTTCTTTGCCAATCATTGCTCTAGCAATAGGGGAAGAAATAGAAACTCTATTCTCATTAATATCGGCTTCGGCATTTCCAACAATTTGAT
>Ga0256834_1002224_pt1 | contig 12391 bp, 13 predicted proteins | sample 4281140metaG_FD_190536 | JGI IMG/M metagenome (GOLD analysis project Ga0256834, IMG submission 190536) | Hydrothermal vent microbial communities from East Pacific Rise, Pacific Ocean - 4281-140 | ecosystem: Environmental > Aquatic > Marine > Hydrothermal vents | place: Pacific Ocean: East... | reverse complement strand
TTCATATTCTGCTATGAACTTATAGTCTTCATTCATTGCTACTTCTACACCAAGACCAAATACAAAACCATCATCTGAAGTATCGATGTCGTATTTTGAGATTTTTTCCCACTCATACTCGTACCCTGCTTTAGCAAAAATGCCTACAGATTCTGTCATCTCGAAAGTATAAACAATGTCAAGTGCTGAAGTATAGTACTTACCTGTTGCCTCTTCTAATTCTTCGCCTTTTCTTTCTGTCACGGTGTTGGTTCCATAAGAGAAGTCATACTCTAAAGCAAAACCGTTACCCAGTCTGTACCCAATATCTAGACCATACCCATAATCTTGGTCGCCATCTAAAAGTGCATGATCATGTTCTACATCATTACCTAAAACAAGCATACCTTTTGCCACAACATAAAACTTTGACTCTTCTCTTTCCTGTTCTACCATAGGTTCATCGTACATTTGCACAGGAACGATATCTCCTCCTGCATGAAGTTGTGTGAGTAGTTGTGCTGTGATGAGACTAGAGAGTAGTATCTTTTTCATTCGTATTTTCCTTTAAATTAAATATATTTATAAATAATAGTAAACGAAAACTACTTAAAAGAACAATTTTTTTGTATAATAAGACTTAATTCATCAAATAATTTAATAACTTTAACTCATGCTAATATTTTGAATCAATTAAATACATCATATCTATCAGTAAATATAAGCTAATTATTCATCCAATTTACCAAGGCATGTGTTAATTTTGTCATCACCCTATTGGTAGCCGTTGCATACCCTTTTGCATCGGTACTAGGTGTAAGTTCTTGGTAGCTAAATCTTTTACTTTTTACTAATTTACCAGAGTCTGCGTCTATAAGTGTGAACTGTATGGAGACTACAGAGTGTGAGTTTTCACCTCTAACTCTATGCTCAAAGGCAAAGATGTTGCTCTCTAGTCTGTAGTTCTCTTTAAGTGTGCTGGTGTCAGAGAGGACGGCTTTAAAAAGCTTACTGCGTTCTAAAACATCTATAAGTGTGCCTTGTAGGAGTTTACTCATGTTGTTTGACCACTCTGAGTTTTGGTATGTTCCTCTGTCGCTTATACTGTAAGAGAAGTTCATCTTTTGAGACATCTGTTCTCTTAGACTTTGTGGGTAGGTAACTTTAATGGTTTTTGTTTTGTATACACTACTCGATATGGCACTTGTTTGAGGTGTAACTAAAGTATATACTTTTAATGCTGGTGCTTTAGTACAGGCTGTAAAAGCCACCAGTACACAGATGGTTAGTATGGTTGTTTTCATCTTCATTCTCCAGGTCCTCGTCTTGATTCTCTTGATTTAAAGAGAAGTTCACTAGGGCTTTGGCTAAGTTCTCTTGTCATGGAGTTGAGTTGGTTTGAAAGTATCTGTATATCTATGAGCATTGGTTCAAGCATTTTTTTCAAATTATAGTCTCCTCTGTCTAAACTTTTTTCAAATTTAAGTGTGACACGGTTAAAGTTTTTACTCGTCTTCATAAGCATATCAACCGTAGGAACAGTCACTTCTTTTATCTGTGTAAAATCTTTTTGCATCACTTTAAAGTCTTGGGTTGCCTCTGTAAATTGTTTGTTAATGTTATCCATAGAAACTCTAAATGCTTGTAAGGTTACATCTAGCTCTTTCATAGAGTCTATAGCTTGATTGCCTATGGCTTCACCTTTTAGTGATGTCTTTTGGACATTGTCTAAAATCTTACTTACATTTTCTAAGTTTTCATCTGAGAGTAAGGCTTCACTACGTGCGAGAAGATGTACCAGCTTGTCACTTAAGCCTCCTATACTTCCTGCAAGTTTAGAGAGTAAAGAGGGTTTTGATTTGATAAGAGGCATATACTCCTTTGTTGGTACAAGTGTTTTAGCACTGTTTGTCCCTCCATGTATCTCGATAGACAAAAGCCCTGTAACCCCTAACATTTGAGTAGAGGCTATCATATCTTCTTTAATGGGTACACCCGCTTCTATCTCTACATAGATGATAATTTTTTCTATATCATTAGGGTCTATCTCTATTTTTGAGACCCTTCCTATGTCTACACCATGCAGTTTTACATTTGAGTCTTTAGAGAGTCCTGCGATGGAGTCTCGCATCTCTATCTTGTAGGTACGGTAGTCCTCTTGTAGCCCATATTTTGCCAACCAAAAAGCAAACCAGACCATACCTATGCTAAACAAAACAACAAAAATACCAACAATGGTGTAATTTACTTTGCTATACATCTTTTATTTTTTCCTTAAATCGCTCTTTTGTATATTCATTTTTAAAAAACGCTTCAACAAAAGGATGTTTAGATTGTAACACATTTTCTATGCTACCTTCGGCTACCACATGTTTATCTGCTAAAACAGCCATACGGTCTACGATGCTAAATATACTCTCTAAGTCATGTGTTATCATCACCACCGTTATACCCAACAAGTCTCGTAACTCTACGATGAGAGCATCAAAATTACGTGCACCTATGGGGTCTAGCCCTGAAGTGGGTTCATCTAAAAAAAGTAACTTTGGTTCGATGGCAAGAGCACGAGCAAGGGCTGCACGCTTTACCATACCTCCAGAGAGTTCGGAGGGGTAAAGTGTCCCAACATGAGGGTCTAACCCCACAAGAGCCAGTTTTGAGCTTACCAGTTTTGTACGCATCTTTTGAGAGATGTTGGTGTACTCTTTGAGCTGCACCTCTATGTTTTCTGCGATGGTAAGAGAAGAAAAAAGTGCTCCAAACTGAAAAAGCACACCCCACTGTGTGCGTAAAGTTTGTGCTTCTTTAAAGCTAATGCCATTGAGTGCTGTACCCAGTACAGAGACTTTACCCTCATTGGGTTCTAAAAGCATAATCATCTCTTTCATGAGTACAGATTTACCCGACCCGCTCTCACCCAAGATGCCATAGATTTCATTTTTGTTGATGTGGAGGTTTACGCCATCATGTATGGTACGTTCTCCAAAGCGTGTGACGATGCCCTCTACTTCTATGACTGGGTTCATAGTCCAAGCTCCGTGTAAATGACTGAAAAGAGTGCATCAAATGCGATAACTAAAAAGATAGCATTGACCACAGAAGCTGTGGTATGTAAGCCAATGCTCTCAGTGTTGTCTGAGACTTGAAAGCCTCTAAAACAGCCTACACTTGCGATAATAAAGGCAAATACAGGACCTTTTATCATCCCTAGTAAATAGTGCTTGACTTCCAGTACTTCATAAAGCCTGTCTACAAACTGTGTCATAGAGATGCCAAGTTGCATTTTAGATGCCACCATACCACCGTAGATACCCACAACATCAGAAAAAAAGATGAGCAGTGGCAGTGCTATCATAAGGGCTATGATACGAGGTAAAACCAAAAAAGCATAAGGGTCAAACCCCATGGTACGCATGGCAGCTATCTCTTCTGTGATTTTCATCGCACCTATCTCTGCTGTATAGGCTGAGCCACTACGCCCTGCTATAACGATGGCAGTTATCATAGGACCTAGCTCTCTGGTAATGGAGATGGCTACGGTATCTACGATGAACATATCGGCACCAAATTTTGCTAACTGTACGGAACCCTGATAGGAGATAACCATCCCCACAAGAAAAGAGGTAAGCCCTATAATCACAAGGGCATTAAAGCCTGATTGGTGGATGTGATAAACTATCTCTTTGTAACGAAAATCTTTAGGACGTTTAAAGATGTTGATAAATGCTAAAAATAGATGCCCTAAAAAAGTAACATAGTCTCGTATATCAACCAGTACTTCCATAGTGGTTTTACCTATTTTTTCAAACTCACTTACTTTTCTTGCTTCAACTAACGCTTCATCATGCTCTGTTAAGAGTCTATACATCTCTTTTTGATTGTTGCTATACCCTACTACATCTACCTCTACTTCTTCTTTAAAACGTTCAAGGTATTCTATAAACAAAAGTACCCCAGAAGAGTCAAAGTCTTCTACCCCAGAGAGATCCCAGACTATCTTTTTACTGCAAGGGACTTGACGCAGTTTTTGCTCTATTTGACGTACATTAGAGAGTGTCCATTCTCCTTTTGCACTAAGCTTTAAATAGTCCTGATTTACTTCATAGGTCAAAAACTGTGTCTTCATACTATCTATTATAGGTAAGATTAGATTAAGTTTTGCTATTAAATCCCATGAAAAACCTAAACATTGACCTTGGATTTAACGCTTACCAAAATCCTGAGTCCAATAGTTGGTATAATAACTGTCTACATCATATATATGTGCCATACCTACTTCTGTAAAAATTGGATTCATGATATTGGCACAATGTCCAGGACTACCCATCCATGCATCTACAGCTTCTTGTGCTTGATCCATCACTGTACCTGCAGCAATATTTTCACCATACGCTAACCAGCTTGTATAACCATTGTGTACAATTCTCTCTTCTTGACTACTCCCTATACCAGGATGAAGTGCCTGTGCAGCTATATCTGTATCTTCTCCAGAACCTGTATGAGAAAAAGTATTTGTTTTTGCCAAATCATTACTATGTTGCAATGCTGCTATATAAAGCTCATCACTCCAAGTAAGTGCAGCCACTGCTGGTTTAATACCTTCAATTCCACAATCTTGTGTCTCTCCCCTAGCCGTGTTTATCACATTTAGGTATGCTTGTTTTGTTACGGAATCAAGTGGAGGAACTTCTTGTAAAACAGCAGGAACAAAAGTAACTATATTGTCCATTATAATTGGTGCCCATACCGATTTTGAAATAGATTTATTTTTACTATTTTTTAGAACAAAAGAGCTAGTTTGAATATATGTTTCCGAATCACCTAGTTTAACTTCATCAGAAGCATATGAGACATTTATAAAAATGACACTAAATACTATATTTGTTAGTGAAAAAAACTTCATCTTTGTTATCCTTAAAATATATCTTATTATTTTATATTCTATAGTAATAAAATTTAATTTAATATTAGCTGTAGTATTAGGTAAGATTAGATTAAGTTTTGCTATAATAATCATACTAATAAGTAAGGTAAAATAGATGAATAATTTTGGTTTAGAGATTTGGAGTGACGATAATTTTATCATTCACAATGACACGATTAATGTCAACTATGCCTCTAAACCATCCCTGCTACAGATAACCCAAGAGATACGTGAAAGAGGATACAAAGGTCCTCTGCTTCTTCGTTTCCCTCACCTTATAGAAAAACAAATCTCTACGCTTTTTAACACCTTTGAAAAAGCCAAACAAGAGTTTAACTACCAAGGCTCTTTTCAAGCAGTCTTTCCACTTAAAGTCAACCAGTTTCCAAACTTTGTTGAGTCACTGATGGAGGTTTCAAAAGCCTATCATTATGGGCTTGAAGCGGGAAGTAAAGCTGAACTCATCATTGCTATGTCTAAAACCCCTTTGGGTGCACCCATCACGGTGAATGGATTTAAAGACAAAGAGATGATTTCACTTTGTTTCATCGCAGCAAAGATGGGACACAACATCACTGTAACTATAGAAGGTTTAGGTGAACTAGAGACCATCATACAAGTGAACCATACATTTAATGCTTCTGCTAAAAAACCTATCACACCAAAAATAGGTGTACGCATAAGGCTACACAGTTCGGGCATAGGCATTTGGGCGAAGAGTGGTGGTTACTCTTCTAAGTTTGGTCTTACCTCGACTGAACTACTTGAAGCCTATGAGATGATTAAAAAGCATAACCTACTAGAAAAACTATGGATGATACATTTCCACATAGGCTCACAGATGTCTGACATCGCTCCTCTTAAAAAAGCATTACGCGAAGCAGGAAACATCTATGCCGAACTCAAAAAACGTGGTGCAGATGCCTTAGGGGCTATCAACATTGGTGGAGGCTTGGCTGTTGAGTATAGCCAACATGAGGGTAAAACAGAACGCAACTACTCACTACAAGAATTTGCCAACGATGTGGTCTACCTGATGCAAGAGATAGCCAAAAGTAAAGGGGTTGCAGAACCTGACATCTTTACTGAGTCTGGGCGTTACATCGCAGCTTCCCATTCTGTACTTGTCGCTCCTGTGCTTGAACTTTTTTCGCAAGAGTACCATGAAAAAGGTTTACGTCTAAAAGAGGAGAACCCACCTCTTATAGAAGAACTACACGACCTCTACCGTTCACTCTCACCCAAACATGCCCGTGAGTACCTGCATGATGCACTAGACCACATGGAGAGCCTACTGACACTCTTTGATTTGGGCTACATTGACCTTGAAGACCGTTCAAACACAGAGATACTTGTCAATCTCATCATCAAGAAGTCTATCTTACTTTTACGGTCAGAGGGTACAGATGAACTTAAAAAACTTCAAGACCGCATACAAGAAAAGTACCTTGTAAACTTCTCTGCTTTTCAATCTTTACCCGACTTTTGGGGCTTGGCACAACAGTTTCCCATCGTACCTTTAAGTAAATTAGATGAAAAACCTACTAACCCCGCAAGTATTTGGGACATCACCTGTGACTCTGATGGAGAAATAGGTTTTAACCGTGATTTACCACTCTACCTACATGACATAGATGTGAGTAAAGAGGAGTATTTTTTAGCCTTTTTTCTTACTGGTGCATACCAAGAGGTACTAGGAATGAAACATAATCTTTTTACCCATCCTACTGAAGCTGTCATTACCTTCGATGATAAAGGGAAACATCATATAGAGCGTCTTATAGAAGCACAAAACCTCATGGATGTACTAGATGATTTAGATTACGATACTAATCTCATGGATAAAACACTTAAATACCGTATAGAAGAGTCTGAACACATTTCAAAAGAAGAAAAAAGAGAACTTTTAGGTAAACTTTACCTTTATTTAAGCGAAAATAGCTATCTTAAGACCATTCAAGCTATAGATGAAAGAGAATAATACTAAAAATGATAAAACTGTTTAAACTTATTAAAGAAGACTTTGCCAATGTTAAAAAAAATGACCCTGCTCTGCACTCTACTTTTGAACTCTTTTTTAACTACCCAGGTCTGTGGGCTATGTTCTTCTATAGAATTTCACACTCTATATACAACCTTGGATTACGGTTCCTGCCACGTTTCATTTCAGCACTTGGACTCTTTCTTACAACAATCGATATACATCCTGCCGCTAAACTTGGACGTAGAGTATTTATTGACCATGGGGTAGGTGTGGTTATAGGTGAAACAGTTATAATAGGCAATGATGTCCTTATCTACCAACAAGTAACACTAGGTGGGGTAAGTACTTCAAAGGGTAAACGTCACCCTACTTTAGAAGATAATGTACTCATCTCTGCTGGAGCAAAAGTACTGGGTAACATTACCATAGGTGCAAACTCAAAAGTAGGTGCAAACTCTGTTGTAGTTAAAGATGTGCCTGCTAATTCAACTGCCATAGGTATACCTGCTCGTGTACTTAAACGTGGCTATGACAAAACACCACTCAGCCACAATAAAATACCAGATGTCAACAAAGAGATATTTGAGTATCTCATTAAGCGTATTGAAGTACTTGAAGAAGCACTTCCTAAAGGAAAACAAGAAGGTATCAAGAAAAAAGACCATGAACTTGAAAAGATTTATGACAACTATATTCACTCTATGGACTAATAAGTTTTAGTTAAATTTCAATATTTATTCAATATTTATTTTTATCTAAGGTTAACTTTTAGAAAATAGGGTACAATAGTTGCGATGAAAGATGAGTTTCGAGTTCATTTTTCGTGTGTACTGTTAGTGTTCAAGCCCTTGCAAGACCCCGAAAGACTCTCTACATATTTATTTCACAAAACAAACATAAGGCAATAACAATGGCAACATTAGTAAACGGTACAGTTAAATGGTTCAACGATGAAAAAGGTTACGGATTTATCCAACAAGAGAATGGTGGAGACGATGTATTCGTACATTTCCGTCAAGTAAACAACGACAATGGTGGACGTGTAACATTGGCTGAAGGTCAAGCAGTTACATTTGAAGTTGGTGAAGGTCAAAAAGGCCCACAAGCTGAGAACGTAACACCTTGTTAAGTTAAATGTTTGCAGGTTTTCCTGCAAACACTACAAATATTTCTTCCCCCTCTTTTAATAATTCACTTTTAAATCTTTATCATACGCTATCTCAAATAGTACATCTATCTTTTGTGTTTCATTTGCACTCAATAGTATACTCATCTCAATTTGACCATCTTTTAATACTTTATACTCTATCTTATTTTTAGACTTCACACTTACAAGTTTTGAACTTATCTCTGTGGTCGTAGAAGTAGGAATACGTTCTATAAGTGTGAGTTCTTTGATTTTGTTAGATTTATTAGTAAGGGTAAGCGTAAAACCATCTTGTTTACGTGCAGTACCACCAAATATACCTGTTTGACGCTCTTTTTTAACGATGGGTTTACGGAGTATCTGTATATCATCTTCTATTTTAGTGTAAAGATTGTACTTCTCTTTTCTATACTCTCCTACTGCATGTTCGTTGATGACTTCTTTACCTGACGTTACTTTCCAACTGTTAGAGTCTATCTGATACTTAGGGGTAAAAGAACAGACATGAAATGCTTTTGTATTTCTATAAGGATAAGCCTTTACCTCACATTCAAGTGCTGTAGTCCATGAGAGTACTTTCACTTCTAAAGGGAGACCTGTTGAGGGCAAGTTAAGATTTTTGATTTTATATTCTCTTGCATCTTCATAGCTCACTGTTGGTTCAGGCATTATATTACTTGCACCCACAACACTATCTGCCTCCATAGCAAGCTCCATCATAGGTGCAGACTTTGCCATAGATTTTTTATACATTTTTCTTGGTCTTGGTTCATATTTACTTACTATCCATGGTGAAAAATGTATAGGACGAACATATTGGCTAGCAGACCGATAGTAAAACATCGCTGTATCTGCTTGTATATCTACACCACTTCTATTAAGTATGCTTAAGTTTTGTGTAACGGTAAGTTGTTTTTCTTCCAAGTTTGCTTCATACGATGTGGAAAAAGAGACATGTCCATACGGTATAGTAAGAGTCAGTTCATTACTACAAAGTGTCTCTGTTTTTTGTGCTATTTTACTTGGTGCTTGCCTACGGAACAGAGCTTCTTCTTGTTGAAAGTTTTGCATCAAAACTTCTTTTTTAGCCCCTAACATAGCTTGTTCTTCTCCTATGAGTTTAGCCGACAATATCCATTGACTTGCATCTATTTCTGTAGGTTGGGGTAAAGAGATAAACTTTTCCAATACTCTAATATTGGCTTCATTTACAATCATCTCTTGTTTAATCGTATCTAAACGATTAGAAACTTCACACAGTCTAGCCTCTTTAGGGCAAAGCGTCATCGGTAAAAGAGAGACATTACTCCCTTCACACTTAGCACTCACCCCTTTTGTAAAGCCTATAAAGCTTGTACTAGGTATGGTATTATAAAATGTTTTATCTTGATAAACTGCTAAAGAAGAAGCATAAGAAAGCCCTCCTGAAATAAAGAGTCCAATAAGTGTTTTTTGTAATGTCATAATTATCCTTCAATATGTGAATAGATAATTATAGCCAATTATTTGCTAGTATTATTCTTTTGTAGTTTTGAAAGGTAATGACTGTTTTTAATTTGAAGATAGTCATAAATGGCTTTTACCTCTTCATCTGTAAGATAGTAACGTGGCATTACTTTATGATAGGAATTGACAGAGTATATCATCTCCTTTAAACTCTTCTTACGTATATCTGCTCCACTAAGTACTTGTTTTCCATCAACATCTTTATAACTCACTATAACCCTGCCCTCGCCACTGTTGCCATGACACTGAGCACAGCTAACCCCTCTAGGATTGGCATACAGCATCTCACCATATTCATAGTGAGAAATGAAATCTTCTTGGGCAGACAATATAAAAGGTATAAGTATCAATAATAGTCGTTTCATGATGTGTTACGTTTACTCTCCATAAAAGTATTTTCGATATAATACCTTAAATTTATTATAAGGGCACGCTAGTATGCAACTTATCGATGGAAAATCCTTAGCAAACAAGGTACAAACGAACGTAAGTTCTGAAGTAGAACAACTCAAACTTGAAAAAAACATTGTCCCTGGACTTGCCGTGATACTCATAGGAGATGACCCAGCAAGCCACGCCTATGTTAAGATGAAAGCAAAAGCCTGTGAAAAAGTAGGATTTTACTCTATCACACATAACATGCCCGATACCATCAGTCAAGATGAAATTATAGCAACCATTGATATGATGAACAAAAACCCTCGTATAGATGGTATTTTGGTACAACTCCCACTTCCAAAACATGTAGACACAGACAAAATCTTAGAGGTCATAGACCCTAAAAAAGATGTGGATGGTTTTCATGCTTACAATGTAGGAAGACTCGTTACTAACCTAGATAGCTTTGTAGCCTGTACACCACTAGGTGTGATGAAGATGTTTGAAGAGTATGAGATAGAACTACAAGGGCAAGATGTCTGTGTCGTAGGTGCAAGTAACATCGTAGGTAAACCTATGGCTTCTTTGCTTCTCAATGCCGATGCTACAGTAACCATCACTCACATACATACCAAAGACCTCAAAGCACACACTTCTAAAGCCGACATTATTGTGGTGGGTGTAGGCGTACCAGGGCTTATCAAAGAAGATATGGTTAAAGAGGGAGCTATCGTGATAGACATTGGCATCAACCGTATAGCAGATGGTTCACTCGTAGGAGATGTTGACTTCGATAATGTAAGTAAGAAATGTTCTTACATCACACCCGTACCTGGTGGAGTAGGTCCCATGACCATTGCGATGCTTCTGTCTAACACACTCAAAGCTGCAAAGGCTAGAACATAATGGAAAACCTCAAAAAGTTTTTAGCAGCCTTTAGTCGTTTTGCTGGGTCGTGGACTGGTACATTTATTATTGTTCTTTTTCTTATCTTTTTTGTGGCACAGTCTTTTGTCATTCCCTCAGGTTCTATGAAACGTACACAGCTCATAGGTGACTTTCTTTTTGCAAAGAAGTTCTCTTATGGTATCCCTATTCCACACTTGCCTTGGTTAGAGATACCCCTACTTCCTGATTTTAATGACAATGGTCACCTCATAGAAGGTCCCCGTCCCAAAAGAGAAGACATTGTCATCTTTCGTAATCCAAAAACACCTAAAGTTCACTTCGTAAAGCGTTGTGTTGCTGTAGGAGGAGATGAGATACTCTTTGCAGATAAGAAGTTAATGCTTCATTTCCATGAGGGGGATGCATACATCAAAGCAAACTACCCTAAAGATAAAATCATTACACTTTACGACAAACTGTGGGTAGTCAATCCTTATATGAGTAAATACCCTGGTATACAATACACACCAGAGGGTATGAATGGTTTTGAATACCTAACCAGAGCCTATAACTATAACAAAGAGATAGATATGAGTATAAGACGTATCACTCATCCTGATGGAAGTGAGGGGCATCTCTTTTACAAAAAAGTAGAGCCAGACCACTTCTACATGGTAGGAGACAATCGTGACAACTCTAATGACAGCCGTTTTTGGGGTTCAGTTCCGTACAAACTTATCGTTGGAAAGCCTTGGCTTATCTATATGAGTATTGAGTTTCGCTCTTATGACCAAGTCTCTAATGGTATAGGTGGGGGAAGAGACCACGACAAGCTTTACCGTGTCTGTCCAGATATGGACATTGATTCAGATGCATGTGAGAGCTTATGGAACAAACAACGCTACACCATACGCTGGGGACGTGTAGGAAGACTCATAGAGTCCATACAACTTGAAGCACCGATAGAATAAGTAAAGGAAAAAGAGTGAAAAAATTTTACATCGCAACTGACCACGCAGGATATGCCCTAAAAGCCTATGTGAAAGATTTTGTACAAGAGTTAGGACATCAAATCATTGACCTTGGACCTGACTCTGCTGACCGTGTAGACTACCCAGACTTTGCTAAAAAATGTGCAGATGCTGTACTTTCTGATGAAGGAAGTTTTGGCATACTCATCTGTGGTACAGGCATAGGCATAAGCATCGCTGCAAACAAAGTAGCAGGTATTCGTGCCGCACTCTGTCATGACACCTACACCGCCAAACTCACACGCCAACACAACGATGCAAACATCTTATGTTTTGGTGAACGTGTCATAGGCAAAGGGGTGATAGAAGACATGATAGAAGTTTTTGCCAACACAGAGTTTGAAGGTGGCAGACATGCTGGACGTGTGGCTAAAATAGAAGGCTGTTCACTTGGTTCAAATCTAGGCTAACACGCGTAAGCAATTAGACCATTAATCACGCAAAGCGTGCCTCTGTCACAACGAACGACCTTGTAAACGAAGTGATTCGAGAGTTGTGACGCTTTTTGCTCTACTTTTATAAAAAAGTAGAAAAGAAACACCGCCACAAGTAAC
>Ga0256834_1002223_pt1 | contig 12393 bp, 9 predicted proteins | sample 4281140metaG_FD_190536 | JGI IMG/M metagenome (GOLD analysis project Ga0256834, IMG submission 190536) | Hydrothermal vent microbial communities from East Pacific Rise, Pacific Ocean - 4281-140 | ecosystem: Environmental > Aquatic > Marine > Hydrothermal vents | place: Pacific Ocean: East Pacific... | reverse complement strand
AACCATAATGAGTATTGGCAGGGGAACGGACTCCCCTTTCCAAATAATTGGCTTTCCTGATAGTAGTTATGGAGATTTTACTTTTACACCAGTTAGTATAGAAGGTGCCTCCAAATACCCTAAACATGAAAATAAGAAATGTTATGGAGAAGATTTAAGAGAATTACCAACCAACACCAGCTTTTCTATTTCCTGGCTCCTTCACTATTATCAAAAAAATCCTGGCGATTCATTTTTTACTTCGCCTGATTTTTTCGACAAACTAGCCGGAAACGGAACGCTAAGAGAACAAATTAAAAATGGAACTTCTCAACAAGAAATTGAAAATAGCTGGGATGCAGGAATAAAGGATTACAAAAGAATGAGTGCAAATTATAGACTTTACACCTACGACTAACTACGTTTATTTACCTAGTTAAATAGCCTCTCGAAAGGGGCTTAAAATAGCGTTTGTGAGATATTTTTGTATTGTAATCAAGCAATTTTATTATGCAAGCATTTGAAGATTCATCGAAATTTAAAATTCAAATACTAGGAGCTTTTGGTGTGCTGGCACCACTTTTATCTACGGTTTTTTACACTTGGTTTACTTCTTGGGTTTCGAACGAGTTGCTCATTAACTTTCTTTTCAATCCAAGAACAATTGTGTTTGGCATTATTACAGCTAGCATAGGATTTTTCTTATTAAAATACATTCTGGATAATATTAAAATTGCTTATAAGCAAAATAACATAAGCAGTGTTCAACAACTTATCCGTTGGTTTCCGGAAATGTTTATTTTTACTTCTGTACTATTGGCCATTGCCGGCCCTTATTTTATTATGAATGGCATGGAAGTAAAAGAACGGATGGTTGTTCCTATATTGGTTTTATCAGCTTCCAGTAGTTTGTTAAACTCATTATTAACCATTTCCATTTTATCTAACCTTATAGAATCTTATGCTTCAAACATTAAAGTAATTGAAGATGAACACATTAAAAGTTTTTTCTTCAAGTTTAGTTTTGTTGCAATTAATGGCTCTATCGGGTTAGCTGGCTTATTTATAACTTCTAGTTATATGATGGCCTTTATTGAATTACAAGCAGGCCAACTTGATGCCATTACACTTACCGAAAAAATGTCAGTAATTGGCATTACGGCTATTATACAGCTAGTAATTCCCATTATGTACACAAGTAAGAAAATTTCGAACCAGCTTATAGACATTAAAAAAGTCACCTGCCAATTTACAAATGGTGATTTAAATGCCACAATTACTAATTCATCGAGAAGTGAACTTGGCCTGTTGGCTTCTGCCTTAAACAATATGGCCTTAAAACTAAAAAATATTGTTGGTTCTATAAAATCGAATGCTCAAACCATTAGTGCCAGTAGCAAAATGCTTGCTAATAGTTCTACATTAATTGGTAAAGGTGCTATGCAGCAAAGCAGCTCATCAGAACAAGTAGTAGCCTCTGTGCAGCAAATGACGGGCTCTATCGAAAGCATTTCAGATGATGCCCAAATGGCAGATCGGTTAACAAAGGAATCGTACGAACAAGTGCTTGAATCTTATAAACTCATAAAGGAGTCTTTATCTGGCATGCATACTATTGATGAAAATATTGATTTTATAAGTGAAATTGTAAGCCAGACAAATATGTTAGCCTTAAATGCCTCGGTAGAAGCTGCCCGTGCAGGGGAGTATGGAAAAGGGTTTGCGGTGGTAGCACACGAAGTTAGAAAACTAGCAGAGAGCAGTAATGATTCCGCCTTGGCAATTAATAAAATAGCCGAAAAAAACGTGCAATTATCAGAAAATTCTGCCAGCCAAATGGACATTATTGTACCTAACCTCGAAAAAACCACCAAAATTGCTGCTCAAATTGCTGCTCATAGCGTGGAGCAAAAAATAGCTTCGGAGCAGATAAAAATGGCCATGCTTGAGTTAAATGAAATTATTCAGTCCAATGCCATGGTTTCTGAGGAAATAACTTCAGAAGCAGAGGGGCTAAAAGCTTCTGCCAATAATTTAAATACAAGTATTAATTTTTTTAAGGTTTAATAAGACTGAATATAGCCTCCCATAGTTTCACTTTCAAAAGATTTTTCAGGGTCACCCTTTACCTTGATTTCTCCTCCCATAGAGGCTGACCCATCAAACTCAAAGTCACAGGTAACAGAAACCACTGCACCCATATTGGACTCAACGGTACTGTATTTCGATTTTAAATTAAACGCTTTTACAATGGCTCCCATGTTGGCATCAATGGTAACTTCTTTTGCCAACCCTTCTAACCTAGTTACAGACCCCATGCTGGTGTCTAACGCTAGCTTTGCAACTTTAACTTCTAAATCTACCTCTGCCCCTACTTTATTTTTTATCAATAAATCATTTACCTCCAGTACTCCATCAGACTCTACCCGGGCTCCTGTTGATACATCTATTGATTCTAATGTTTGATAAGGAATTGTCACTTTTACCCACCAGCTAAACTCCTGCATGGTTTCCCATAATGCTTTAGACTTAACTTTAATATACAGGCGGTCATAATCCTGTTCAATAATAATGTCACTTTTATTAACTCCTTTCACTTCAAAACTTAACTCTTTAGCATCCGACTTAACCAGCGTTGCTTGAATTCCACGTGTTATTTTAAGTTCTGTAAAAGGCTTTAAATCTTTGTTAAAAGTTTGACCAAAACTGATTAAAGCAAATAATAAGAATAGAGTAGATAAAAGGTATTTCATGTTTTTGTTGTTTTTTATTTGACACATTAATAAGATACAAAAAAACCACCATGGGTTGCATAGTGGTTTAAATTAATTTGGTAGCTCTGAGCTATCAAATATCAATTTTTGCGTAACGTGCATTTCTTTCAATAAAATCTCGCCTTGGAGCCACTTCATCTCCCATTAGCATAGAGAATAAATGGTCAGCTTCTGCAGCAGATTCTATAGTAACTTGTTTTAATGTTCTATTTTCAGGGTTCATAGTAGTAGTCCATAATTGCTCAGGATTCATTTCTCCTAAACCTTTATAACGCTGAATACTTACCGAATCCTCTTTACCGCCCGACATCTCCAACACTACTCTCTCGCGTTCTTCTTCCGTCCAGCAATAGCGTTGTTGCTTACCCTTTTTAAGCAAGTAAAAAGGAGGAAGTGCAATATACAAATAACCCAGATCAATTAAATCGCGCATATAACGGAAAAAGAAGGTTAAAATTAACGTTCTAATATGGCTTCCATCTACATCCGCATCCGTCATAATAATAATTTTATGATAGCGGAGTTTTTCCATATTAAGCGCTTTTTCACTTTCTTCCGTGCCAAACCTTACGCCTAAGGCAGTAATGATATTTTTAATTTCATCATTATCATAAATTCGGTGTTCTTGAGCTTTTTCTACATTTAAAATTTTACCTCTTAGTGGAAGGATTGCTTGAAAATTACGATCACGGCCTTGCTTTGCAGACCCGCCTGCAGAGTCTCCCTCTACAAGATAGACTTCGCACTCTGCAGGATCGTTATTAGAACAATCGGCTAATTTACCAGGTAAGCCTGTGCCAGTAAGTACATTCTTACGTTGCACCATTTCACGTGCTTTGCGCGCTGCATGACGAGCTTGAGCTGCCAATATTACTTTGCTAACAATTTGCTTAGCCTCTCTTGGATTTTCCTCTAAAAAATCATTAAGCATTTGGCTCACAGCATTATCTACTGCACCCATTGCTTCTGAGTTGCCAAGTTTTGTTTTCGTCTGCCCTTCAAACTGAGGCTCAGCTATTTTAATTGAAATTACAGCAGTAAGACCTTCTCTAAAATCGTCTCCTGCAATATCAACTTTTACTTTATCAAGCATCCCCGACTTATCTGCATAAGATTTCAAAGTTCTAGTTAAAGCCCTTCTAAATCCAGAAACGTGGGTACCACCTTCAATGGTATTGATGTTATTTACATACGAAACAACATTTTCAGTGTAAGAAGTATTATAGTTTAAAGCAACTTCAACAGGAATTTCATTCTTCTCCCCATTCATATAGATAGGTTCAGGAATCAATTTTTCTCTGCTACCATCTAAATAAGCAACAAATTCTGCAAGACCTCCTTCAGATAAGAAAGTATCATTTAAAAATTCTCCATCATCATTCTTTTCCCTTTCATCAACCAAAGTCAGTGTAATACCCGCATTCAAGAAAGAAAGCTCTCTTAAACGAGTAGCTACCATATCATAATGGAAATCCGACACAGTAAAGATTGATCTGTCTGGCTCAAAATGAACGATAGTACCTGTAATATCTGTTTTTCCTATTTCTTTAACTTCGTACTTTGGCTTTCCTTCAGAGTATTCTTGTTCAAACACTTTTCCTTCTCTATGAACAGTAACATGAAGCATTGAACTTAAGGCATTTACACAAGAAACACCTACTCCGTGTAAACCACCCGAAACTTTATACGTGTCTTTATCAAATTTACCACCTGCATGTAAAACAGTCATTACAACTTCAAGGGCAGATCTTTTTTCTTTGGCATGGTAACCAGTTGGTATTCCTCTACCATTATCTTTAACGGTAATGGTATCACCCTCATGTATAGTTACATTAATGGTATCGCAATGGCCGGCTAAGGCTTCATCAATAGAGTTATCTACTACTTCCCAAATCAGGTGATGAAGGCCTTTCATACCCACATCTCCGATGTACATCGCAGGTCGTTTTCTAACGGCTTCTAAGCCCTCTAAAACTTGAATATTATCTGCTGAATAATTTTGCTTTGATGGTTTGTTTTCTTCGCTCATATAATCGTAAAAAATATCCTACAAATGTAAGATTTTAAGAGGGAATTAAACAGTTTATAAGGGGTTATTAATGATGAATGTTTTAGCTAGGAGACAGTAGCGCTTCTTACACCAAAAACCTAGACCCATTCGTCAGATTCGATGATTGCATAATCAAAATTATCGTTCCAACCTGTTTTCAAAGGCAGTGCTTTTCGTCTTCTACCTTCCAGTTGCATGCCTGCCTTTACAAGTACTTTGGCCGAAGCAAGATTTTCAACTGCACACCCCGCTGTAATCCGATGCAATTCTAACTTTTTAAATCCAAAGTTAATTATAGCTATGAGGGCTTCGGTTGCATATCCCTTCTTCCAAAATTTTGGATTAAGTTTAAACCACACCTCTGCATCATTATACTTTTTGCTACCTAATATTAGGGCGATTAATCCAACAAACTTATTATCGTTATTTTGTTCAATAGCAAATGTGTAGTAATCGATTTCTTTTTTTTGATTAGCTTCTAATAATGGCGTCATTACCTTTTTGGTTTCTTCAAAATTTTTGGGAATACCAAGAGTATTATATTTATCGACTTCTGGAATTGATTGCAGCTTATGAATGGCTACTAGGTCTGATTTTGTGATTAAGCGAAGTACAAGTCGGTTGGTATGTAATGTTTCCATTTATTTTTTAATCTAATTGAATAAATATTTCTCCTCATACTTTGAAAGTTCCTGATTCCTCAACAAATAACACTTTATTATATTCAGTAATAATCGAAACTGAAATTATAAGTAAAACAACTAAAATTGTTAGCCATTTATTTCTCGAGTACACTGTTTCAGTTTCCATACTTAAATATCTCCCAATTGCGGTCGTATCAAAATTTCCTCCACCACCGAGCGAGGCGACATAGCGTAAGCACCCCAAATGGCGTGGGCAACATCATCTGCTTTCATAAATCGGTTCTCTGGCAAATCACTACTTTCCCAACTTGTAGTATAGGTTGCTCCAGGCATTATGGCCGTTACGCGCACATTAAATGGTTTCATTTCTTCTCGGAGCACCTTTGTCATACCAAGTAACGCATATTTAGATATACAATAGCTCCCGCCATTTACATAAGGCATTATGCTTGCGGTTGAGCACATGTTAAACACATGTCCTTTTGCTTTCTTTACCGAGCTAATTAAACTTCGGGTTACGTGGTATGCGCTAGCCAAATTGGTATTTATCATATCTTCAAAATCGCCATCTTTCTCTTCAGTTATAGCTCCAGGAACAAAGGCTCCTGAATTATTTACCAACACTTTTAGCTCGTGCTCGTTTGACTTTACAAAATCGGCAAAAATTAAAGCTTCTTCTTTAAAAGAAAGGTCTGCAGCCATAGAACTTATAGCAACTTCAGGGTATTTAGCATTTATTTCTGCTGCAAGTACTTCCAAGTCGGCCTCACTTCTGGAGCAAGTGATAATATCGAACCCTTTATCTGCAAATAAATTAATAATTGCTCTTCCAATGCCTTTTGTTCCGCCTGTAACAACTATACTGCTCTTCATGTTAATATCTTTCGTAAAGAATTATTTATCTTTCCGCAAATTAATGATTTTACATACCAAATCGAATAATTAATTGCTAAAGAGCGTAGGCAGATATTTTCTTTTTTTAGGGTCTTTATTCAAAAATAGAGAGTCGTTTAAAACATACGTTTCCTTATTTTTTGATGAATGCGTTAAAGTTGGCACCAATTCAATTTTCTTAATTGCCACAGTTTCCATTTTTATGGGAGCAGTAACTACTATTCAAACTGCATTTAACCTTGTAAGCCCATTAATCCCTAAATATGTAATTGCCATAGTAGTAAGGGATATGGTGTTACTTGAGCTTTCGCCAACTATTATTGCCATTATTTTTGCAGGTAAAGTTGGTTCTAATATTGCCGGTGAGTTGGGCACTATGCGCATTACAGAGCAAATTGATGCGTTAGAAGTTATGGGGTTAAATTCCTCCTCTTATTTGGTACTCCCAAAAGTATTAGCCACTGTTTTTATGTTTCCGGCCTTGGTAGTAACCTCTGCGTTTTTATGTATTTTAGGAGGCTACCTTGCTGTTTCTTTTACCGATGTAATTACACCTGCCGAATATACCCAGGGCATTCGTTACCAGCTTAATGAGTTTATGGTAATATTTGCTATGATTAAGGCAGTAACCTTTGCGTTTCTGGTTTCCACCATATCATCGTTTATGGGGTATTATACCAAAGGGGGAGCTTTAGAAGTTGGCAAGGCATCTACCAGTGCAGTTACTAATTCGGTAATTGCCATTTTATTAGCAGATTACCTTCTTGCTCAATTATTAGCCGAATACTTAATTTCTTTCTAATGATAGAACTGAATAACATACAGAAATCATTTGGAGAAGTAACCATACTAAAAGGCATAAATGCCACTTTTAAACCTGGGCTTGTAAATATGATTATCGGTGCAAGTGGTACAGGTAAAAGTGTATTATTAAAATGCATGGTTGGATTAGAGCAGCCTACGGTTGGTAGTGTAATGTACAACCAAAGAGATTTTTCACATTCAACCCGAAAAGAACAAATTGACATTCGTAAGGACATTGGCATGCTTTTTCAAGGGGCTGCTTTATTTGATTCTAAAACCGTGGAAGAAAATGTTAGATTCCCTTTAGACATTTTAACAAACCAACCGCTAGACGAAAAACTAGATAAAGTAAACCAAGTACTAGACCGTGTAGGTTTAACTAACACAAACGGGAAAATGCCCTCTGAACTAAGTGGAGGGATGAAGAAAAGAGTTGGGATTGCCAGAGCTATAGTAAATAACTCCAAATATTTATTTTGCGATGAGCCTAACTCAGGACTAGACCCTCAAACTTCCATTACCATAGACAATCTAATAAAAGAAATCACCCAGGAATATAATATTACAACTATTGTGGTATCGCACGATATGAACTCGGTAATGGAAATTGGGGATTATATTATGTTTATGCATCAAGGGCTAAAATTATGGGAGGGCTCTTCTGATGAAATCTTAGATTCCGAGGTGGATGAATTTAATGATTTTGTTTTCGCCAATAACTTAATGCGGTCTCTTAAAAAATTACGAAAGTAGTTTATCCTTTCGTTTTTTGTTTGAACCCAATTTCTGCTTTGGGTTTACTCTTCTCGTGTACAAGCCTTTTTAGTAGTTCAAATATCTGAGCAATGCTTTTGCTATGATTACCCACCTTGGCTTCTAACTCTTGCATTTTAATGAGCAAATCTTTATGTGTGCTTAACATTGACCTCATTTTTGTAAAAACTCTAATTATTTGAATATTTACAGCAATAGCTCTATCGCTATTTAGCACTCCAGAAAGCATGGCAACACCTTGCTCGGTGAAAGCATTAGGCAATTTCCGAACGCCTCCCCAACTTGATGTTCCAAATTGGAATATCAAGTTATCCAATTCTTCTTTGTTAAGTTTAAACATAAAATCAGATGGAAATCTTTTCAAATTTCTTTGAACAGCTTTATTCAAATTTCCAGTTGTAACGCCATATAGCTCAGCCAAATCCCGATCAATCATAACTTTCTGGTTGCGAATAAGATAAATTTTATTCATAACAACTTCATCTGGTTTTAGCATTTTCTCACTCATAATATTACAAGAACGCAATAAGAAAAGACAAAAGCAAACCTTTAAAACAAAGCACTTACACCAGCTCGCATAGAATGAATGATATCAACATTTTCTGGCTTTCTGCCTTCGTAGAAAAGCTGTATTTGCAAACCATTTACTAAGCGTTGTTGCCAACTCAACACCAATGAGTAATTATTACCAGGCCTCAACCCTTTTAATAACTCATACCCAAGAGGAGACTTCTCATCCCCGTTAAAATTAATGATTGTGTATTTTACGGTCGCATTAAAAACAAATTTTGAAGCTGTTCCAATTCTAAGTTCAGAAGACATCTCATGTAGCAAAGAATAACTGGCATTTTCCTGAACACCTGCTTCCTCATTGAGACCATAATTATAAGTAGTTAACACTCTAAATGTTGGCTTGGGTTGCCATGCCAAAGAAGGCCCCATTTTTGTTTCAGTAATTTTATAATTTCTACCCTTAAGGTAATCGGAATTACTAAACCTATCTGCAAAAAGCCCCTTAAACTCAATTTGATATTTACGTTTCACATTCCATCGAATTGTCGTTGTGTATTCAATATCTTGCCTTCCTTCAAACCCATTGGTATAGAGCACTTTTCTATTTCTAGAGAGGTAGCCAAGATTAATGCCAAATGTGGGGTTATTCTTATTAATAAAAACAGTAGATCGAAACGCTTCACGAGATGCAAGGAGTTTAGACGTATCTATCTCTGCAATAAATGGAATTAGCCGTGCAGACAAAGTATTTTCAGTAGTACTATATTGCGTTGTCCAAGAAGTAAGGTTGGAAAACCTACTTACCATCTTTTTTATCCCACGTTTCTTATTCCAGCTTCTTGGAAATGAAAGAGATAACCTGTAATTAAACCTATTTTCAAAAGCATCTACAAACTCATTTGAGGGCACATAAATTTTGATAAAACGTTTTTCGTCATAATTAAAGGCTTCATAAAACTCATCCAGGTCTTTAATATTATCTCCATTATCATCACGCCAAGTATGGGTTCCTTGTCCCGTGGGTACTTCAACAAACACATACTCCCTTTTAGGAACTCGAGAGTTGGCTATATTATAACTCAGCTCGTTTCTAATAGATTTTGGAATAATATCTCCTATCCAGTCTAGCCGTCCTGATATACTTTCTATGTTCTGGTTCGCCTGCAACTTATTGCCTAAATCTCTATAGTTTAATACAAGGTTTAAAGAATGATTAGCCCCAAGTTTAGTTTTTACTTTGGCAGTTAGCGTTTCTGCATCAGTAGCCTCCTTTAGTTCTCCATTTGCAGGCAGCTTGTCTAACCTTTTGGAGTACATTACTTCAAACTGGCTTGTAGAAGAGATATTTCCTCGTACAAAAAATTGATGTTCATCAAAATAATTTCGAGAAGAGATAATAGAATCAGAGGCAGAATCAATAGTTGTATTTTGCTGTAAAATATAGCGATAGCCCGGTTGCACCTTGCCCTTAATATAGGCTTCTGTATTCAATTTTCGCCATGTAGCAATGGAGGTTGGCAATATTCCATCCATAAAAAAGGCCTCTGCATTAACTTGTAAAAAGCCGACAGATTTGGCTCCTCTTATCTGGTGTTGAAACCCATTTATCGTATTAATCTTGGAGCGATAGTTCGCATTATATGTTAGAAAATTCAGAGGATCTTTTTCAATTCCAACTCTCACCTTAACATTAATATCTTCCTCTCCTAAATTGTTTCCTCTAGTAGTAATCCCCCAGTCTCTATCAAATTCAACTCTTCTAAACCGATCAATAATATTGAAATTTTTACTCAAGTATTCGGTTTCTATGTTTGAAGAAAACATATACGAAGAGTTACCTATTGGCTTTTTAATGATCTCTGCACCGAGCAAAAACGCTTGCCCATTATTATCACTACCATGTAATTCTGAATAAAGGTTCTTATCTAATTGAGAAAACGTTGATTCGAAATAGACTTTACCCTTACTTCCTAAAGCGCCTTCGCCTGTTATTGACACTAATTGCTTCTTATTGGGCGCAGTTAGTAAAATATAAGGAATGTAGCTTCCTTGTCCTTCTCCCACCCATTCATACACCCTGCCCTGAGCAACATATTCTAAAATTCGATAACTCCCCTTGCCTACCCCAACTTCCGTAAACTGAATGGTATATAATTCAGCTAAATTGTTGGTAGTGTGTACAAAAACAGCATCGGTATTGCCACCTACAATTGTGTCCTTTTTAAAGTATAATATTTTATCAGGGCTAAAGTCTGAACGTTTTTCTCCAGGAACCACTGCTTGCTGAAGGCTGTCTCCCGCATTGCTCAAAACCTGCTTATCTCCATCAGATAATGGCCTAAACAACGATTTATTTTTATTATCCTTTTCTTGATAGTAATTAACTCCCAGTTTTATTTTGCCAACCTGTTGAATATGTGAAGCCGTAATAATGGATCTGGCATAGCTTCTCACCGCATATTCATAATCTACTCTAATCCTAGAGTATTTGGTTAAAAGCACATTGCTAGTAAACTCAATTTCTGCCTGATTATAATCAATGGTATAATCATTATCGTAGCCTCTAATTAGCTGTTCCCCATCTAAATACACCTTTTCTGAATTTGCAATAATGATAATAAACCCAAGCCCTTCAGGAGGAGGCACTTTATATGGCCCATAAACACCTTCTTGAATTTCTACTCTTTCAGAAGCAAACTGCCCCTTGGCTGAAGAAGCCCCAACAGATGTTTTTGAGTTCTTCGTAAAATAATCGATGGTTCCTCCCAATACATTTTTTCGGTATTTTAAGAATCGAGTTTCTCCATTTTCCAGTACTACATCTCCACCTGTTACAGAAAATTTATCGTTGTATAACTGAATGAACACTTTGTCAAAATCCTGTAACTGTTGCGTATTCCCTTCGGGTTGAAATGGAATATCCTGATCAGTAATGGAAGCTCGAATATTGAGGTCATCAGAAAGTTTACCCTCCAAATTGAGATTTAAACTTGAATTGATAGATAGATTTTGCGTGTTACCAGTAGCGAAACCCCTGCTAATTTGTCCACTCCTGTTTAATTCTCCCATATCAAAGAGCTCTTGTCTTTTATCCGCATACCCTTCCTTTGACTTAGCTTTATTTTGAGCTACAAAAAGTGCAGTTGAATCATAAAACCTAGTAGAATCCATTTGGTACACTTTTGAAAACACTTTGGGTAAAACAGAAAAACACACTTGCAAACTATCAAAAATTGGGTCTTTGAGCTCAATTTTAAACTCAGTAGCATTTATTGGTACTATTGTATATTTAACACTTTCGTTAGAAAGATAGATTGACTCAATCACTACAATTTGATTGGATACAATATTTGTAGCTTCCGTAATTGTTTGACACTTAACACTATTCTCCTGCGCTTGAGAATCATGCAGGGTTAATAATAATAGCCAACTAATAATTAGCCACCGCATTAGTCTATAATAGGAAATTCAATAATAAACGTTGTGCCCATATTGGGTTCAGAGCTAAAATAAATTTTGCCTTGCATATTTTCAACACCATATTTGGTCATTGCTAAACCAATACCCGACCCTTGCTCCTTGGTAGTAAACTTAGGAATAAACACCTTGTCCATTATTTCTGGCATAATCCCTTCTCCATTATCAGTAATACTAATTACTAACTGTTGATCTATTTGCGTTTCAATTAGTACTTCAACATACGCTTGTTGTGGCTTAATCGATTGTTTGGCGTTTAATAATAAGTTGTTCAATATACGAGATAATAATTCAGGATCAACCATACTATATACCTCTTGATCTACCAGTTGTAACTTAATTAACAACTCTTTATCACCAGAAAAAAGTTCAACCGTTTTTTTTATAACAACCTGCACTTCTACCCTTTTAACTATCGGGCTAGGCATTTTGGCAAACTCACTAAACGATGAAGCAATGCTATTTAATGTTTCAACTTGATCTA
>Ga0256834_1002222_pt1 | contig 12396 bp, 16 predicted proteins | sample 4281140metaG_FD_190536 | JGI IMG/M metagenome (GOLD analysis project Ga0256834, IMG submission 190536) | Hydrothermal vent microbial communities from East Pacific Rise, Pacific Ocean - 4281-140 | ecosystem: Environmental > Aquatic > Marine > Hydrothermal vents | place: Pacific Ocean: East... | reverse complement strand
CCCTTCCCGTCAGGGCAAAGGCCGTGCCGAGTTCGAGCGTAAAGCTCTCCCCAAACTTCTCGACGAGTTCTCCAGCTATCTCCTCGAGAGAGCCTATGTACCTGTCAAGAACTCCCGATTCCTTGAGTCTGAAGGTGACCTCCTTGAAGGCCTGCCTAGCCCATTCCTTGGAGTTTATCTCCCTGAGGACCGCCAGGGCGTTTTCGTAGCTCTTCAGGGTTATCAGGGCCTTAATCAGTTCGAGAAGGGCCTTTGAGCGGTAGGGTTCGTCGGCTATGTAGTCAAGGGCAAGGCGGATTTTCCTGAGGCGGTATGCAACCTTCATCGGGTTCTCCTCAAAAGAACGCGCTATTGCCCTTACTATGTAGACGAGCGTCTCCTGCCGGAGCTTCTCGTTGGAAATCTCAACCGCGTAGGTTATCGACTCCCCTATTTCCCCGAGGTTCAGAAGGTACAGAGCGGCCGAACGGAGAAGCTCGTCCCTCGCGGGAGGGGGCAGCATCTTGCAGTCCTCAAAGACCTGGAGAAAAACCTTCTTGTACGCCCTTATTCCAGCCCTGCCCATGGAATAGCCTATTGAAAGAAGCGCCCTCATCATCCTCAGGGGGTCTTCAATCGAGCGGGCGACGTCGAGGGCCTTCATGAAGGTATCCTTAAAGAGGGCGTTTCTAGCTCTGGCGAGCCTCTCACCAAGCCTTGCGTACGTTACGGCGCGAACGTAAGGGTCCGGAATGACATCGACTGATTCGAGTATCTCGACGGCGAGCATGAGGACCACCGAGGTTTAGACCTCGTATGAATTACTCGGAAGTTTTTTAAAAACTTACCCAAAGCGCGAAGCATGTACGGAGTGATTTTAGGAAAGAACCCCGAGCTGGGAAAAGCGGAGTTCCTCTCATTCGCGAAGCGGTTCAGTCTGAGGATTAATCCAACAGAGGAAGCCCGCGAGTGGATTGTTTTCGAGTCGAAGCCCTCGATAGAGAGGCACTTCCGGTGGCTCGGCGGGTCGCTCAAGCTCGTGAGAATAGTTGGAGAAGGCGAGGAAGCGATAAGAGATATCGAATACGCCAGGCTCTTCACGGTCAGCCTCTATGGAAGGGACGACTGGAGGCTCTGGCGGAAGCTGGGGAGCGCCGTAAAGAGGGAGTTCAAGAGGGAAGGTCCGGCAAAGTTCTTCAAGCCCGCTAATGTTTACTCCATGCCTGCCGAGCTGATTCTGAAGGGTTTTCCAGAGGTCAAGGACATCGTCTTCCTGTTCAGGGACGACGGAAGCTTCCTCGTGGGTGAAACAATTAGGGTTACCGACCCCTTCGAGCTGAAGAAGCTCGACGTGGAAAGACCTGTTCAGAGGCCAATCCTCTCGATTCCGCCGAGGCTGGCAAGGATAATGGTGAACCTCACGGAAATAAGGAGGGGCCTCTTCCTCGACCCCTTCTGCGGCATCGGGACGGTCCTTCAGGAGTTCGTCCTCCAGGGGTTGCCCGCTTACGGGAGCGACAGAGACCCTGAAAGGGTCAGGGAGGCGAGACGGAACATCGAGTGGCTCAGAAAAGAGTTCCGGCTCAAGAACTCGGCGAGGATAGAGGTCTGCGACGCGAGGAAGCTGAAGCGCTGTTTCCGCGAGAGGTTTGACGCTATAGTTACCGAACCCTACCTCGGGAAGCCCCTGAAGAGGAATCCTGGCAGGGGTGAGGCGATAAAGCTCGCCAACGAGCTGGACAGGCTGTATTTTTCGGTCTTCGAGAGCTTTAGCGATGTGCTCAAGAGGAACGGAAGGATAGTCTTCGTCTTCCCAGCATACAGGCTGAGGGATGGGAGCATCTACCGGAAGGAGCGGAGATGGTTAAACAAACTCGGCTTCGAGGTTCTGGGGAGATACCTCGACTACGAGGAGAGGCACAGGCTCATTAGGGACATTTACGTGATAAGAAAGAGGAGCTAAAGGTTATATAACGCGGGAACCAACCGGTATCTGTGATGGCCTTGGGCAGTATCGTTGTTAAAGTCCCGCAGGGCGTGGACGATAGGATAGCCCTGCTGATTGCCAGTTCGGAGAGACTTAAAGCAATCGTGGAGATAAACGAGGCCCTCAAAGAGTCTACTCTATCTGAGGAAGATGCCATAGAGCTTGGCCGGCTGGCAAAAAAAGGCAGAGGGAAATACCTTGAGAGGAAATATTCTCCTCGTCGTTAACACGAACGTACTGTTCTCGTTCTTTGGGAAATCTACAACTACCCGTGAGCTGATATTTCTGCTTTCAGGGAGACTTATCAGCCCAGAATTTGCGGTTTCAGAATCTGGAGGAACACAAGAGGAGGTCCTCCGCAAGGCCAAAATAGACGAAAGGGCTTTCCAGAGGGCGCTCGAAATTCTGAGGGAACACGTTATCTTTGTCCCAGAGGATTTCTACTCTGAGTTCATACCCCTCGCGCTGGAAATATGCCCCAACAAGGATGATGCCGACTTCGTGGCCCTCTCCCTCAAGGTGAACGCACCCCTGTGGAGCAACGACAGAAGACTGAAGGACATCAAAGAAATCGAAGTCATGAACACAGAGGAAGTGCTGAAACTGCTCGGCATCATCCGATGAGCCTCGCGTGCTCCTGCTTGATACAGCGGTGGGCGACAGCCGTAAGGCCCGCTTCCTTTGCCCTTCTGAAGGCCTCTCTATCGTAGGTCCCAAACTGGAACCAGACGACTTTCGCGCCCTTCTTTATCGCCTGCTCGACATAGTCCCTCGCGAACTCCGGGCGAACGAAGAGGTCAACTATCTCGACTTCGTCGGGAATGTCGAGGACGCTCGGGTAGCACCTCCGCCCGAGGACCTCTGAGTAACGCGGATTTACCGGATAGACCTCGTAGCCCTTCTCGAGGAGGTAGCGCATGACCTCATTGGAATCGCGCTCGGGCTTCGGGGAGGCTCCAACGAGGGCTATCTTTTTGTATTTCGTCAGAATCTCCCTCACGTCATCGTCGGTCAGCCTATCGACGGGCATAATCCTAACCATCGTATCACCATCACGGGTTCGGAAAGGAGTTTAAAGCGTTGGCGGAAACCTCTACCGATGAGCCATGCTCCACGAGGAAACGCTTTATTCCAAGTGGATAATCCTCCTGCTCCTCCCACCGTTAGTTATCATGCCCATCGGCCTCTACGAGAGCTTCGCCACCGGCCAGGGCGTCCTCATGATGACCGTTGCAACGGCCCTCACGATAGCGGTAATCATTGAGGCGATGGCCTTCCGCGTGAGGGTTTACGAGGAGGGAATCTTCCTCAGCGGCTTCCTCGGCCTCTTCGTGAGAAAGACCGTCAGGATTGACGAAATCGAGTGGTTCGCGGTCAGGGAAGGCTGGATGAGCTGTCCGGCGAAGATTCACTTCACCCTGCCGGCGAGGGCCTGCGTCTACCTCAAGAGGCGGAAGGGCTGGGACGTTTCGTTCTCGACCAACCGCCCGGAGGAGCTCACCGAGGTTCTCCGCTCGCTGGGAGTTCAACGAGGAGCCTAGTTCCCCTCACCTTCACAACCCTGACCTTCTCTCCCCTCCTCGCCGTTCCGTGAAGGCATTTCGCGCGCCAGAGTTCACCGTCGAGCTTCACGAGGCCCTCGGGCGAGAGGTCTTCGACAACGACTGCCGTCCGCCCAACGAGCGCCTCGGCTCCCGTCGAGGGCTTCCTTTCGAGGCCTCCGCCGAGAACGTAGGGAGCAACCAAGACGTCCTTGAGAAGAAGCACCGCAACTATCAGCGCAACGACCCAGAGGGGAAGCCTGATTCCCAGCGAGGGAAGGAGGAAAACCATGATTAAAATGGCTGCCACCTCGTCCAATGCCAGTGCGAGGAGCTTGAGAATCCTTTTAATCATCTCCTCCCTTCCAGCCATCCCCATCCCTCGTTGACCTCGATTATCCCCCACCAGCGCCTCAACTCTCGTCTGGCCGTTTTGTAGTCCGGATAAAATCTCCCCACGAGCCTCCAGAAAGCTTTAGAGTGGTCGAGGTAGCGCAGGTGGGCGAGCTCGTGGATTACGACGTACTCAATCAGCCTCTCAGGTAAAGCCGCGAGGCGGAGGTTGAGGCTCAGGTTTCCCCTGCTCGAACAGCTCGCCCACTTCGTCCTCTGGTTCCTGATGTAGATTTTGCCGGGGGAAACGCCCATCAGGACGGAGTAGAGGGCGACGAGCGCTGTTACCCTGCCTCGCAGGAGCTCTTTCAGGGCCTCCCGCGCCCGCTCGCGCTCGGCCGGGAGGATTAGCTTATCGTCCCTGCGCTCAATTTCTTGAACGTTTCCCAGCTCGACCCTGTAGAACTCGCCGAAGAACGGAAAGCCCCTCGCCGATTTCCTCTTAACTTCTTCGAGCTCCCTCAGCCGGTTGCTCAGCCATCTCTCGTGCTTTTTGATGAAGGCATTTACGTCGAAGCCCTCCGGTGCGGTGACGATGATTCTCCCGTCGGGCTTGATTTCAAGCCTCGCATAGCGGACGGGTCGGTGCCGAACCTCGACTTCCATGCGACCACCTTTTAAGGTGTAGTCCCTACCCGTGCTTATGAAGGTTGAGGTCGTAAGGCGAAGGGCAAAGTCGCTCTACACGCGCTCGCGGATTCCCGGCGTTTCATGGAGCGTCAACCAGTACGTCGGCTGCTCCTTCGCCTGCCCCTACTGCTACGCCAAGAGCGTCGTTCGGGAGTTCAGAGAGAAGGAATGGGGGAGCTGGGTGATAGCTAAAATCAACGCGCCTGAACTTGCGAGGAAGCACGTGAAGGGAAAGGTCGTGATGTCCACGGTGAGCGACCCATACCAGCCGGTTGAAGCCGGGCTAAAGCTCACCCGCTCGACACTCCGCTTCATGGACAAGAGGAACGAGCTCTCGATACTAACCAAATCGCCCCTCGTGACGAGGGACATCGACCTCTTCAAGCTCTTCCGCTCGATTGAGGTCGGCTTAACTCTCAACTCCTTTGAGGGCCGTGAAAAGACCCTCCTCGAGCCGCGAACACCGGTTATGAAAGCCCGCATTAACGCCCTCCAGAGGCTTCACGAGGAAGGAATAAGAACGTACGCCTTCGTCAGCCCGGTGATTCCTGGAATCACCGACGTTTCACGGATTGTTGAGGAAACGAAAGGTTTTGTCGATTACTACTTCTTCGAGGTTCTAAACCTCAAAAAGGCCGGGAATGAATTTCAGGAAACGCTCCGCTCCGAGTTTCCCGAGAGCTACCGGGTTCTAACCAGCGAGGGGCTCTTTAGAGCTTTTCTCTTGGAGCTCCGCGACGAGGTTCGCTCGCTGGGGATAAAAACGGAGGGCATAGAGACGCACTTCAGAGGCTGGGATTTTGTGCGGGTTTAGTAAACGAGACCAAAGAGGAACAATGGCACTCTGCCTCTACCCGTCACAAGGCCGTCAACCGCGATGTAATCTGGTCTCTGATACCTGCTTTTGCTCTTTTCTCCAACCTCAATTATCGCGTTGCCAACTTTGAAGTCGGCGGTTTTCTCGCCCCTTGCGCCTTTAAGATAGCAAATCGGAGAGACCCAGCGCATATGGTTTACGAAAAACTCCTCCCTGAGGGCGCCGATGTTGACATTGAAGCCCTTTCTCGCGAAGAACATTCTCAGCGGAACCGTGAGGTAGAGTTTTGGCTCCTTCCGCGAACTTCCGCATGGCTGGACGGCATAGATAAGACCTGCCTTTGAGAGGTCATCGACGAGCCGTATCGCCATGTTCTTCGAGACTCCAAGTTCCTTGGCTATTGAGGAGTACTTTGCCTCGAAGGGTGCCGATTTAGCGATGTAGTAGAGAAGACGGTATGCGTCCGTTTCATACTTCACGCTGATTTCTCTGAGCGCTGAAAGGTCCTCCAGAATGACCTTCCTAATCGAATTTTCAAGGGCATCATAGAAGCCACTTTCCGGGTAGAGAACTCCCCCCTTCTCCATGTATTCTCTCCAGAGGCCGGCGAGTTCAATGTACATATTTGAGAGGTCAAATGCTCTGGAGAGTATCTCCTCAAGCGGGTGTTTTGGAATGGAGAGGCCCCTCTTTATGTTGAGCCACTCTCGAAACGAAGCCGGTGGCAGTTCCTTGAGAACAACCCTTCTCGATAGGTCTGCGCTCAGAGTGACAATGTCAATTGAGGAAGAGCCTGAAAAGAAGACCCTGACCTCATGCTCATCGTACAGACTCTTCAAATCTTCGCTCCAGTCCGGTTTTCTGTGGATTTCGTCTATGAATATGTTCCGATAGCCCATCTCGGCGAGGGCTTTGACAACATCGTAGAGAGTAAAAGGTTTTATAAGAACGGAATCAGCGGAGAAGTAAACACTTTTCTCGGTGTTTCGGGCGAGTTGGAGCAGAAGAACAGTTTTCCCAACGCCCCTGACTCCTTTTATGCCCACGTAGTATTCTTCATCAATGAGCCCGAGCTCATCGTATAAAAAGCGCCTCTCCCCAAATTTCCCCGCCCACGCCATGAGCCTTCTGCTCGTTGCTATAAGACTTGATAGTATCCGGCCCTCCATACTACTGCATAGAGTGTTATTGTTTATAAAGTTTGTCCTCTAACAAGAACGATATGCTTACATTCCGTCCTTGCGTGAGGACAAAACTCACCACACCGGCGACAGCAGGGGTCCGCCGTAGGCAAGCCACAGGAGGAGAGCTGTCGCGAAGGGAACCGTGAACTCGTCGTAGGCCGAGCGGAGGGGAAGGCTCTCAAGGGCAGTCGTGATGAAGGCGACGCCGGCGATGAGGCTCCAGCTCGGGTCGAGCGAGAGAACCCTGTGGGCCCCCCAGAGGGCCAGAACTGAAACGGCAAACATAGTTGCGCTTCCGATTAAGGTCTTCCTCCGGTTCCATGGAATCCTCGGTCCGCCGAGGGCCTGTCCGGCTATGGCGTTGAAGCAGTCACCGAAGGTCGAGACCCAGAGCGCTCCCAGGGCAGAAACCTTTGGAAAGACCGTACAGATAATCCCCATCGTCACCCAGAAGAGGAAGCTCCCGAGGAAGTTGTCGCGCTCGTCTTCCCGCGCCATCGTTCGATAGCTGAGGTCAGCTACCGGAACGGTGAACTTCCAGCCGCGGAGGAGCTTGAGGTGCTGAAGTGTGTAGAGGAAAGCCAGCGACCAGACGACGAGTAAAGTGACCCATCTCGGCGTGAAGAGTATTATCGGCGCCCCGAGGATTCCCGGCGAGGCGTGCCAGAGCTTTCGTATCAGCTCCCTTTTGCTCAAGCCCATTGATTGCACCCAATCTAATTGGAAACACCGGTATTTATCGGTTTTCCCCGCCGGGGGTTAACTATAAAAAGAAATAATCAAATCGACACACATGCGAGTAACGTTTGAGCGTGTAGTGGTCGTTGAAGGAAGCCCCGAAAAGCTCGAAAAGTCCCTTGAGGAGAACACCTTCGTTTACTGGGTTAAAGAACCCAACGGGGAGATATGGGGCCTTGCGCCGGACTTTATCCGGGAGCGCTACGAGGGACACTTTTATCTGGTGGACTTCGAGGGGGAGAGCTTCCTCCTCGCTTCCACAGTTCCCCTTAAGCTTCCCGTTCTCGGCAACCTCGTCGCCAGGTTTGAAGGAAAGAGAACTGCCGTGGCGAGAAGGGTCGGGCTTCACTTTCTCGACCCGTTGAGGAAGTTCCTTTCACTTCAGCGGAGCAGTGACATAAACCTTGCGCGGGTGCTTTACCTGGTCTTTTTGTACCTCATTCTCCTGTGGTTCCTGCCCTATCTTTTGCTGGTGGTCGTTCCTATAACCCTGCTGGAGTTCGTGCCCGGTGACGAGCGGATTGTCCTGAGGGAAGGTCCCGAGGTAAGGTTTCTCTCAAGGGGACGGCGCGCATTCCTAATGAGGGAGATTCTCATAGGGATGTGGTTCCTCGTGGTCGGTGTTGGACTGACCCTCTACAGGACATATACGGGACAGGAAAACCCCAGAAAGGCCGTGTTTATGAGCGTTCTGCTCATAGGGGCCCTTATAGAGGAATACCTTCGCCTCAAAGGGCGTCGCCACGGTCTCCAACAACCGCTATGACCATCGAGTTCACGTTCGTTCCTGTTGGGCCGGTCTTGAGGAGCGCGCCGACCCTTTCGAGGGCGCGGTAGCTGTCGTGGTTTCTGAGGAATTCATCAACGTCTATCCCCGCTTCCTCCAGTCTCTTCAAGGTTCCGCCGTCCACGATTCCCCCGGCCGCATTAGTTGGCCCGTCAGTTCCATCGGTGTCGAAGGCCACAACGGTAACGTTGAGTCCCGCTATTTTCTTGGAGATGCTCAGTGCGAACTCCTGGTTCGGCCCGCCGAGGCCGGTGGCGTTTCCAACGGTCACCGTCCACTCGCCCCCGAAGACGAGGACGGCGGGCTTTTTGAGAGGTCTCTCGCGCTTCGCCACCTCCTCAACTATAGAACCCACCGCCAGGGCTATTTCCCTGGCTTCGCCCTCAAGCGTGGTCGTCATCACCGCCGAGTTGAAGCCCAGTTCCAGAGCCTTTCTCGCAACGGCCTCACAGGCCTTCGAGTTGCCGGCTATTACAAAATTGTGGGCGTTATCGAGTTCCTTCGGTGTCTCCTCTATCTCTCCACGCATGCCCATCTCAATGACCCGCCTAACGCTCTCAGGAACCCTCTCCCATATCCTCCTCTTCACTAGAACCCCGTATGCGTCATGGTAAGTGGTTGGGTCTGGCACCGTTAACCCTGAGGCTATGAAGCTCGGGTCGTCACCGACGACGTCCGAGACAAGCAGACCGATTACAGTCCCCTTCACGGCCTTTGCCAGCCTTCCGCCCTTGACCTTTGAGATGTGCTTCCGGACGGTGTTTACCTCGTATATGTTCGCCCCGCTTTTCAGGAGCAGCTCGTTCGTCCTGATGAGGTCCCCGAGGCTTATTCCTTCTGCCGGATAAACGAAGAGCGCACTTCCGCCCCCCGAAATCAGGGCGAGCAGAACTTCATCCCGTTTAACGCTCGCAACCAGCTCCAAACCCAGCTTTCCTGCAAGGAGGGAGTTCTCATCGGGGATTGGATGACCCGCCTCGATTGCTTTGAGGCCGGTTCCCTTACAGCCATCGAAGGTGTAGCCGTACTTGGTGACCACCAGAACGCTTCCGATTGAGTCCCCTGGAAGAACCTCCAGAGCGGCTTTGGCCATTCCGCAGGCGGCCTTTCCCACGGCGAGAACGTGAACCCTGCTCCCGGCTTCAAAGGCATTCCCTTCGATGTAGAGGGTTCCATCCCGGCAGGAGAGGCTCCTCCTAACGGCCGAGTAAGGGTCTGCGGAGCGTATGGCAGTTTCAACAAGCTCCAGTATCGTTTTCCCTGTCATGACAATAAATCAGAAAGGAGACTTTAAAAATCAGTCGAGCATCGCCAGAATCTTGTCAACCTCGTTTGAAACGTCGATGTCGAAGAGGTGTATCGTCGGCAGGAGCCACCAGAGGCGGTAGTTGTGGGTCTTGTCTTCCTCGCCGTAGTACTGGAAGACGAACCTTCCGAAGCCCGTCAAATCCCTGTGAACATCTCTGACCTCCCTCAGAACCCTCCTCACCTTCGGCGGGTACTCCTCGAAGGGTAGCGGAAGGCTCTTCACAAAGACGTTGTCCTTGAAGAAGTCCGTGGTCAGGCCGACGCTCCCGACGTGCTTCTCGAGCTGGTTGAACTTCTTGGCCGTCCAGAAGCGGTGCAGGATTAGCCTCGGGTCCTCCTTGGCGAGCGGGTAGTTGGCTTCCTCCGTATCGAGCCAGAACTCAAGGTAGGGCTGACCGCGCTCTATGACGATTCTCGCAAGCAACCTTGCGTTCTTCGGTATCTCCCTCTGGGTCTCGCTGATGTGGTACTTCCTGCCGTCCTGCGTGTAGGTCTCGCCCTCCTCGTGGGTTCCCGTCCTTGAGACGAAATAAGCTTCCTTTCCGTCTATGGTTCCGAGGTGCAGGTCGTAGCCCCACGCCTTCAGGTCCTTGAACTTGAACCTCCTCTCGGCCGGAACGACTCCGGTGTTCTCGACTATGTAGTAGCCCTCGAGCATTTTCTTCACCTCAAGTAAATAAAAGAGTCGGGGCTTTTAAGCTTTTTCCTCGATTATGAGCTCGACCGTGACAATGGTTTCGGGGTTCCTGAGGAGCTCGACGAGCTCCCGCTTTATGTCCTTCGCGGACTTAGTAGCTTTTATCGCGAGGGTTCTGGCGTCTATGTAATCGCTCTTCCTTATCACCATCGAAACCGGGCTTTCGAGCTTCAGCTCCGGACTCCCGTATGCGGTGAGCTCATCGGAAAGGTTTCCGGCGCGTATGACCACGCGGAGCCTCGCGCCCCTCCTAAGGGCACTCTTGAAATCCTCGCTCAGGTCGCTCAAAGCCTTGTCGGCAGAAACGCAGATTATGCAGTCGCCCCTCGGCGTTAGAAAGTCCTCGGTCGTTATCTCGAGCGTCGAGCGGTGAGTTGCCTTTACGTTCTCGTGCCCCCTGCAGTGGATTACCTCCCTCAGCATGGGTTGAGCTTTTCACGGCACTATAAAACCCTTTAGCCACGTGGGAAAACTTTTAAAAGATGCCCTTGATTTGAGATACGGCCACAGGGTCAGGTTAGAGGTGATGGAAATGGGGAACATAAAGCAGACCTTCATCAAGAGGACCGCTCGCGAGCTCTTTGACAGGTATCCGGACAAGTTCACCAGGGACTTCGAGCACAACAAGAGGATGGTTCAGGAGCTCACCAACGTCACGAGCAAGACCATCAGAAACAGGATTGCCGGTTACATAACCAGACTCGTCAGGATGAAGGAGGAGGGCAAGATACTTTAACGGCCCTCTTTATTCTCTATCCGTTTCCTAAAAGTCGTTTAAGTCTTCTACTATCTTCCTCGGAAGCCTCGGGCCGAACTCGCGCATGAGCCTCTCGAATTCCCTTTCGTTCTCCTGGGCTATCCTCCTGAAGAGGTTCTCTATGTACGTTTCAACCAGCAGTCTCACCTCTTCGAGCTCCTGCTTGGTTCGCATGACCTCATCAACGCGTCTCTCTATCTCGCCGAGGAACTGAAGGAGCTCTCCTATCTTCGTCTCAACGGGCTCGGTTGATTTTATGAGCTCCCTTGCCTGGAGGTATTCGGCAGTCTCCCTCGGCCTCTTCGGCTCGTACATCTCGGTGCCAAAGGTATAGGGGGTAAGCAGCACCTCAAGCCTGAAGCCGCGCTTTATGGTGTAGTATTTCCTCGGCCTTCCCCTCGGTATTTTTTCAGTTCGACCCTCTATGAGTCCGGCCTTTTCGAGTATTCTCAAATGCTCAAGGACGGCCTTCTGTCCAACTCCAAGCTCCTGGCTAAGTTCGCTCACAAAGTATGGCCTTTTGGTGAGCAGGATTAGGATTCTCCGTCGAGTCTCGTTGCCGAGTATATCGAGCAGTCTGCTCATTTCCTTATTGTTATCCTCCATCAGCACTCACCCCCTTTCCCTAACTTAAAGTTAGAAAATAACCTTTAAACCTTTTTCGGTTTAAAAGCTGAATTTAAAAGGTGAAGCCCAGAATATTGAACAGGTGGTCGAGATGTTCGAAGCAAAACTCGTGTGCACTCACTGCGGTGCCGAATACCCGCTCGCGTCCGGAATCTACAAATGCCCCAAGTGCGGCGCTCCGCTCGATGTTACATACCACTACGACGACATAGCGAACCTAATCGAGGACGACGACCCCTGGTTCAGGGAGAGCCCGCACGTGTGGAAGTACTGGATGTTCCTTCCGGTTTCGAACCTCAAGAGAATCGTCACGCTCAACGAGGGCGGAACGAGGCTTTACAGGCTCAAACGCCTTGAGGAGAAGCTTGGCTTTGGAAAGCTCTACGTCAAGTACGAGGGCGAGAACCCGACTGGAGCGTTCAAGGACAGGGGTTCGAGCGTCGAAATAACGAAGGCTCTGGAGTTCCACGCGAGGAAGGTTATAGTGGCCTCAACCGGCAACATGGCGGCGAGCGTTTCCGCCTACGGCGCCAAGGCGGGCCTTGAGGTTACCATCGTCGTCCCCGAGGGAACGCCCGAGGAGAAGCTCACTCAGGCGAGGATGTACGGGGCGAGGGTCGAGGTCTTCGGGAAGACCTACGATGAAGCTTTGGCAGAGGCCGAGCGGAAGGCTATGGAGGAGGACTACTACCTGACGGGCAACTACCACTACCGCGTCGAGGGACAGAAGACGACAGGCTTCGAAATCCTCGACCAGCTCCGCTACAACGTCCCTGACTGGATTGTCGTTCCAATCGGAGCGGGAACCCACTTGAGGGCAATCTGGAAGGGAGTTAAGGAGTTCTACAAAGTCGGCCTCGTTGAGGACCTGCCGAGGATTGCCGGGGCACAGATAGAGGGCTACGACGCGATAGTTAGGGCATGGAAGACGGGCAAGCCCATTGAGAGGGT
>Ga0256834_1002221_pt1 | contig 12400 bp, 11 predicted proteins | sample 4281140metaG_FD_190536 | JGI IMG/M metagenome (GOLD analysis project Ga0256834, IMG submission 190536) | Hydrothermal vent microbial communities from East Pacific Rise, Pacific Ocean - 4281-140 | ecosystem: Environmental > Aquatic > Marine > Hydrothermal vents | place: Pacific Ocean: East... | reverse complement strand
AAATATACCTATGTAAGTTCGTCACATATGTTGCTGCCACGCGGGTTGAACCTTGTGTATGATGAATGGGGCGGGGAAAAAGCATCGGGTATTTTGCTGCATACCAAATTTATTGATACGTTTTCGATAAAGGCCGCGGAGGAACTTGAGCGCAAGCAACATTATAGCGGTAGCGTGGAATATCTGGCCTATTCTGACAGTGCCAAAGATGACCCCGACCTTTGGTGCAAATGGTCGGAAAAATATATTAACTGGCGGCAACTGGAAATTCTGGGCCTGATGTCCAAGGGCAACTGGGCATGATGAAGGGAGGGTTTAGGTGAGCGTCGGAATAGTCATGTTGGTGCACACGGCCCTTGAACGGGCCGAGCAGGCCGCCCGTCACTGGGCGAGCTTTGGCTGCCCTGTGGTGATCCATGTCGACGCGTCCGTTGATCGCGAAACCCATAGCGCCTTTGTTAAATCGCTCTCTGATACGCCCGACATCCTGTTTTCCAAACGACATATGTGTGAATGGGGCACATGGGGGATCGTTGCCGCGTCGCAAAGCGCGTCGGAATTGATGCTTACGCAGTTTCCCGAGGTGCGGCATGTGTATCTGTCGTCGGGGTCCTGCCTGCCACTGCGCCCGGTTGAGGAATTGATTGAATACCTCGGCAACCGGCCACGCACCGATTTTATTGAATCAGCAACAACAGCCGATGTTCCGTGGACGGTGGGCGGTCTCGATAAAGAGCGGTTTACCATGCGATTCCCGTTTTCGTGGAAACGGCACAGGTATCTGTTTGATCGTTATGTCGCCTTGCAACGGCGGGTTCATTTCCGGCGTAAAATTCCCAACGGGATCACACCGCATATGGGGTCGCAATGGTGGTGTTTGACCCGTCAAACCCTATCGGCAATCCTACAAGACCCCGATCGAGAAACATATGACAGGTATTTTTCAAAGGTATGGATACCGGACGAGAGCTATTTTCAGACCCTAACCCGCCTTTATTCGACCCAGATCGAGAGCCGGTCCCTTACCCTTTCCAAATTCGACTTTCAGGGCAAACCGCATATTTTCTATGACGATCACCTGCAACTTTTGCGCCGCTCCGATTGTTTTGTCGCGCGCAAGATCTGGCCGCGTGCCGATCGCCTCTATCAAGCGTTTTTAACCGATGCGGCAGGTGCCTTGAAAAAAACCGAGCCTAACCCCGGCAAAATTGACCGGATTTTCGCCAAGGCGGTTGATCGCCGGACCCGCGGACGTGCCGGTCTGTATATGCAAAGCCGGTTTCCAAATGATGGCTGGGCGAATGGCGTCACCTCGGGACAATATTCGGTTTTTCAGGGGTTTAGTGATCTGTTTGAAGATTTCGAACCCTGGCTCGAAAAAACCACCGGCGCGCGGGTCCACGGGCATTTATTTGATCCGGAGCGGGTTCAATACGGCGGCCAGCAATCAGAGATTAACGGCGCGCTCAGCGATAGCGCCCTAACCCGCGATTACAACCCAAAGGCGTTTTTGACCAATCTGATCTGGAATACCCGTGGAGAACGCCAGTGCTTTCAATTCGGGCCGAACGACAGTCAGGATATTTGCTGGGATATCGCCAAGGACCCGAATGCACAAATTTCGGTCATTAGCGGGGCGTGGGCGGTGCCGTTGTTCAAATCCAACCGCAATTTCGCCGATATCCGAACCGAAGCCGCATTGTTGCAAAAGGTCGAAAGCGAACATCTGGAAATTCTGCGCTCATATTTTGCCAAAGCGCGTATTCGGATCTGGACGATGGCCGAATTTATCGAGGCGCCAATGGAACCGTTACAATCCATCATTGATGAAATCGGCCATAAAACCCTTCGTAGATTGGCCGAAGTACCAAAAATGTCGGATTTAAACGGCTTTGGAAAATTCCTGCAAAACCTGAAAAACCAGGGCATGCACCCACATCTTATGGGCGATTTTCCTGTTATGCTTGATGAACCGGCGGCGAACCAAAAACCGCGTAAACCGTATCTGGTGCAATAATGAACAACAATTTTGACAGTTTTGTGGTGTTCGCCGAAATGCGCACCGGGTCGAATTTTCTGGAAACAAATTTGAACGCTTTTGACCGGATCACCTGCCACGGCGAGGCGTTTAACCCGCATTTTATTGGCTATCCAAACAAAAACGAGATTTTGGGCGTCACCCAAGCAATGCGCGACAGTGACCCGAGCCGTTTGATGGATACGATCCGCGAACAAACCACAGGCATTGGCGGGTTTCGGTTTTTCCACGATCATGATCCGCGGGTTCTTGATCTTGTTGTCGAGGATCGGCGCTGTGCCAAGATTATCCTGACAAGAAATCCGGTGGATAGTTATGTGTCGTGGAAAATCGCTCAGGCGACGGGGCAATGGAAATTGACCGACGTGAAGCGGCGAAAATCGGAAAAAGCAAAATTCGATGCCGATGAATTCAAAGCCCATCTTGAGGCATTACAGGAATTTCAGGTCAGGATTTTGAACAGGTTGCAAACCAGCGGCCAAACTGCATTTTATGTCGCCTATGAGGACCTTCAGGATATCGAGGTGATGAACGGATTGGCGCGCTATCTCGGGGTTGATGAAGAACTCGAAGGTCTCGACAAGAGCCTTAAGCGGCAAAACCCCAGCCCGATTTCGCAGAAAGTCAGTAATTTTGGCGAAATGGAACAGGCGTTGGCGCAGCTTGATAATTTCAACCTTACCCGCACGCCCAATTTCGAACCAAGGCGCGGGCCGTTTGTGCCCGGATATGTGGCGGCGGCCAAGGCAGGGTTGCTATATTTGCCGGTGCGCTCCGGCCCAGAAGACGAGGTTTGCGATTGGCTGGCGGCGGTGGACGGTGTTGGCCGCGATGATTTGTTGGTGAAGTTTAACCAGAAATCCCTCCGCCAATGGAAGCGCGGCCACGTCGGGCATCGCAGTTTCACCGTGGTGCGCCATCCGGTGCTGCGCGCCCATGATACATTTTGCCGCCGCATTTTGAATCCCGGGCCTGGCGGGTTTGTTGCAATCCGGCGCACCCTGCGCAAACGCTATAAACTGCCGATTCCAGAACAAGAAATTGGCGCGGATTACGATATCGCGGCACATCGCACGGCCTTTGTGGCGTTTCTCGATTTTATACAGGCCAATCTTGCAGGCCAAACCAGTATTCGGGTCGATGCCTGTTGGTCAACGCAATCGGCACAAATTCAGGGCATGGGGCAATTTGCGCTGCCCGATATTATCATTCGTGAAGACGAGATGGAGGTGTATCTGCCTGCGCTCGCCGAGCAAGTCGGATATAGCGACGCCGCCGAACCCCAAAGCGCACCCGATGATCACCCCTTTGCATTGGCTGATATATACGATGCCGACATCGAGGACCGCGTTAGCAATGTTTACCAACGCGATTATCTTATGTTTGGATTTGATCGCTGGCGCTAGGCCGCCTGCGCCGATCGCGCCTCGGTGAGGATGGTGTAGAGGGTCGAAGCATCGGTGTTGGCGCGCAGTTTTGAACAAATTGCCGCGTCCCGCAAGGTACGAGATACCAATGCCAGCGCTTTGAGGTGCTCAACACCGGCATCTTCCGGGGCAAACAAGCCAAAAATGATATCGACGGGTTGGCGATCAACGGATTCAAAATCAACCGGCTTTTCCAGCAGAATAAACGTGCCGGCAACATCGGTGATACCGGGCAAACGCGCGTGCGGCAAAGCCACCCCGTGCCCAACGCCGGTCGGTCCAAGATTTTCGCGCAAAGTTAACGCCTCGACAATATGGCCATGGGGAAACCCATAGGCCGAATGTGCCAATTCGCCCATTTCATGCAGCAAACGTTTCTTACTTGAGGCAGCCGCAAGAACTTTGACTGCCTCAGGTTTGAGGATATTAGATAATTCCATTTTGGGTGCGATGCTCCAACCGCTACGGGACGAAAACCTGCCCCATCACCTGATTTATGGATCAATCCACCCGATGTTGCCGTCATCACGACGATACACCACGTTCAACCCATCTTTACTCTCGTTACGGAAAACAAGAACCGGCGCGTGGGCCAATTCCATCTGCATAACCGCCTCACCGACCGACAAAGACGGAATCTTTGTTTCCATCTCGGCGATGATCATCGGTTGCAGAGTTTCCGGTTCCGAATCTTTTTCTTCCTGACTTGAGGCGAGGATATACGAGGACGCGCCAATATGTTCAACCGGATCTATGCGATCCCTGTGATGATCTTTCAATCTACGCTTGTAGCGGCGCAATTGTTTTTCCATTTTGGCGACGCAACTGTCGAGAGCGGCATAAATTTCGGTCTCGTGCGCCTTGGCCGTGGCGGTCAACCCCGTGGATAAATGCACGGTTGCCTCGCAGACGAATTCATGGGCGCTTTTGGAGAAAACGATGTTGGCGTCGGTCGGGCGTTCGGCGTATTTGGCCATAACGGCCCCCAACACATCTTTGACATGAACCTGCAACGCGTTGCCGATATCGATTTGTCTTCCACTGATTTGATAGCGCATTCTGTCTCCTTTTACGTTGACAATTCGGGCGAGATCCACGGCGCGCTGCGCACGGGTCCGCTTATATCCGAATGCTGAAAATTGACATTACCGCAGATCGCCCCAAACATATCCCGAACCGGTTTGTTGATCGGTTAGAGAGGTCGGTAACGGGTGCGATTCTAGCGAATGTCATACCCCATATGAGGCTATTTTCACATGGATTGTCAATCACAACCAGCAAATATATTTTTTAGTTTTCAGTGTAAAACACCGTCAGCATTAAGAAATTTTAAAGTTTTCGCCAAGATAGACCCGCCGCACATTTTCATTTTGCACGACTTCTTCTGGACTTCCGGACATGAGAACCTTGCCATCATGTAAGATATAGGCGCGGTCCACAATTTCAAGGGTTTCCCGCACATTGTGGTCGGTAATCAACACGCCAATGCCACGTTTTTTGAGGTCGGCAACAAGGTGCCGAATATCGCCAACCGATATCGGATCAACCCCGGCAAAGGGTTCGTCGAGGAGGAGGTATTTTGGGTCTGCCGCAAGACAACGGGCAATTTCAACACGACGCCGTTCACCACCCGAAAGGGCAAGCGCCGGCGCACGACGCAGGTGTTCAATGGAAAATTCGGATAGCAATTCTTCGAGTCGCTCACGCCGTTTGTGGCGGTCTTTTTGGCTAATATCGAGGATCGCACCGATATTGTCTTCGACACTTAGCCCGCGGAAAATCGACATTTCCTGGGGCAGATAGCCAACACCAAGCTTGGCCCGGCGATACATCGGCAAATTTGTAACGTCGCGTCCATCAATGGTGACATGGCCCGCTTCTGGGTAAACCAGACCTGCAATAAGGTAAAAAGTTGTGGTTTTGCCACAGCCATTCGGGCCAAGCAGGGCAACAACCTCACCACGGCCAAGTTCAACCGAGACATCGCGAATCACCACGCGCTTGTTATAGCTCTTGCGCAGATTGACCATGCGCAGGCCGGATTCGCCTTCTGTAAGGGTAAGTTCGGGAGCGGCCATTGTTTAGTTTCCTGTGTTCAGGATGGTTTTAACCCGTCCGTCCATTTGGGCAGTTCCGGTCTTGGTGTTGATCGTCATATGCGCGGCACTCAGAACATTTTGACCCTGCACCAACAAGACATCCCCATTCATTACGATATTACCGGTGCTAATGGTATAATCGGCCTCTTGCCCTTCGGCGGCATCATCACCCGACACGACCGTCACCCCACCAGTGGCATGCAGGCGCTCTATCTGTTTGGTTTCTTCGTGGTAATAGACCTGCACCTTGGCGGCAGAGAGGCGCATTTCGCCCTGCGCAATCACGACATTCCCGGTAAAAATCGCGGTTCCATCTTCCTGATTGATCGCAAGAGAATCGGCCTCGACCTCAACAGGTTGGTCCGTATCTTGTTTAACATCGCCAAATGCAACAAGCGCGCCCTGCGCAGTTGCCGGTTGAACGGTCAGCATGGTAAGAAAAGCAATCAGGATTAGGCGTAATATGGGCACAGGTTTAGTCCTCGGGTATTTGAGAGGTTTGTTTGGGATCATATACCAGTTTAACCCCGTTTGTGAAAAGCAAATGCGTGACCCCGGTATCAGAGTCGGTCGTAAGCAACATTTTGCCTGCTGTAAAACGCCCGACAGGGCCAACCGCATCAACCAAACCGGCGGTTTCGGCACGAACTTCACGCATCCCAGTAATGAGTTTTTCGGTGCGCACGGTATAATTTGTCGAACTTTGAATAATCACGTTGCCTTCTAGAATTGTTTCATCAGCCGGTTCGTCAATTGTGCCGGAAGCCGATGAAAACGTTATCAAAGTTCCAACGACCAAACGTATTTCCGTCGCAAGGTTTTGCGCCACAACACGGTTGGGTGTATCCGGGTCGGGCCGTGCGAAGTCGGCAGTAAACGTGAGCAAATCACCCGCCTCGCTTGCGCCGGAAAAATGCGGTGCGGTGATACGTTGATCGCGGGCGCGTTCCTTTAGGTCGATTTTGGCGAAAGGGATGGTTTTGGTCGGGTCAACACTTCGCGACAACAGGAAAACCGTCGAAAGGATCGCCAGCGCCATCAGCGGAAAGATGATCTTGAGCCACGCAACAATGCGCGAATGTAGATTATCCCGCCAATGATTGCCCGCCGCCATCTATCCCAATCCTACGCGAAGGCAATCGTGGATATGCAGCAATCCCTGCGCCTTTTTTGTATGGTCGATATCAACCACAAACAAACAAGTGATTTTGAGGTCGTTCATAATCACCACAGCAGATTCCGCGAGATCATCAGGGGCAATCGTGCGCGGGTTTTCGGTCATCACCTGTGCCGCCGTTAACGAGAGCAACCCGTCCATATGGCGGCGCAAATCACCATCAGTGACAATACCGATCAAATCACCGGAGGCATCGGTCACACCAACCACGCCAAAGCCTTTTTGGCTTATTACGATCAGGGTTTCGGACATTGGCGTATCACCCGCAACCAAAGGCAGCGCCTCGCCATTATGCATCAAATCCCGCACCCGCGACAATTGTGCGCCAAGTTTTCCACCGGGATGGAAATTGCGGAAATGTTCGGGGGTAAACCGGCGGTGTTCCATCAGGGCCACGGCCAACGCATCGCCCAGCGCAAGGGTCATTGTTGTCGAAGATGTCGGCACAACACCGGTTCCACAGGCCTCATCCGCTTGGGGTAAAACGATGGTCACATCCGCCTGTTTTAACAGGGTCGATTGGGCACGGCTCGCCACGCCGATCATCGGGATTTTGAACCGGCGGGTATAGGCAATCATATCGGCCAATTCGGGCGTTTCGCCGGAATTGGACAACATGAGAACCACATCATCCTGTGTCAGCATGCCAAGATCGCCATGGCTCGCCTCGGCGGGGTGGATAAATTGCGCCGGTGTGCCGGTGCTGGCCAATGTTGCGGCAATTTTGGTGCCGATATGGCCGGATTTCCCCATGCCGGAAACGATCACCCGCCCTTTGACGTGCAACATCAAATCAATCGCCTGCGCAAAACCATCGCCAAGCCCATCGGCGAGTTGGGTCAATGCGTCGGCCTCGGTGCGGATCACCCGTTTGGCGGTTTCCAGAAATGTATTTGCGTTTTCCATCAGGTTTCCATCAGTGCGAAAAAATATCCATTTCGGGCCAACCGGCAAGGTCAAGTTTGGCGCGGGTGGGCAGGAAATCAAAACAGGATTGGGCAAGCTCCATCCGACCTTCGCGCACGAGACGAGTGTTGAGTTCCTCGCGCAATTGATGAAGGTAAAGAACATCGGACGCGGCATATTCGATCTGCGCGGTGCTTAGGGTTTTGGTGCCCCAATCGCTCGATTGTTGTTGTTTGGAAATATCAATCCGCAGCAGTTCCTGTAGCAGATTTTTAAGGCCGTGCCGGTCAGTATAGGTGCGGATCAGTTTGCTCGCAATTTTGGTGCAATAGACCGGAGCGGTAAGCGCGCCAAACGCGTTGAACATGGCGGCGATATCAAAGCGGCCAAAATGAAACAGTTTGAGAACCTCGGGGTTTTCCAACATCGCACACAGGTTTGGCGCCTCGGTTTGACCAATCGCAATCTGCACCAGATGGGCGTCGCCGTCACCCCCCGAGAGCTGCACCACACAGAGACGATCACGGTGGGGATTAAGCCCCATAGTTTCACAATCAATCGCCACAATCGGGCCAAGATCAAGCCCGTCCGGCAAGTCGTTTTGATAGAGATGGTTGGTCATACGTCGTCCCTTTTGCGGCATTTCCACTCTATGTAGTCTATGCGCGCAAAATGATGAAGACCCTACGAAATTTGGTAGCGAATGATAGCCTAGACTTTGGCGTTTGCCAGGGTTTCTGCGCCCAGATTGCGCAGGATCGGGCAATCGGGACGGTGATCACCAGCGCAAGCATCGACCAAATGCGACAGCGTATCACGCATTGAATTGAGATCGGCAATCTTGGCCTCGATTTTTGTCAGGTGTTCATTGGCGATTTTTTTGACGTCGGCGCTGGCGCGGGTTTCATCATCATAGAGGGCCAATAATGCACGGCAATCCTCAATGGTGAACCCAAGGGCGCGGGCGCGGGCCAAAAACACCAATTTGTGCAATTCCGGCTCGCGAAAGGCGCGGTATCCGTTGGTATCGCGTAGCGGTTTAACCAACCCGATTTCTTCGTAATACCGGATTGTTTTTGCGGGCAAGCCAGAGCGGCTTGCGACATCACCTATGTTCATATTGGATTCCTATTCTGCCGCTGCGTGGGCAAGCGTATTTGTTTGGGTCGGTTTGATCTTTGAAACCTCGATAACGGGTCTAATCCAGCGCAATCGCAAGGCATTGGTTAAAACGAACACACTCGACAATGCCATGGCACCGGCGGCCAAAACCGGTGATAGCAACAGGCCGGTAAAGGGGTAAATTGCCCCTGCCGCAACTGGAATCAGCACCGTATTATAGCCAAAGGCCCAAAACAGGTTTTGCTTGATATTGCGCATGGTTTTCTGGCTGATTTCAAAGGCGTTGGCGACGCCGGTAAGATCACCAGAGATGAGAACAACATCGGCTGTTTCAATCGCCACATCGGTGCCGGTGCCAATCGCGATCCCGACATCTGCGGTGGCCAACGCCGGCGCGTCATTGATGCCATCACCAACAAAGGCAAGCTTGCGATCACCTTGGCGCAAATCCTCAAGAACCTTGACTTTGTCTTGGGGCAACAATTCGGCGGCGACGTGATCTATGCCGAGTTGGGCCGCTATTGCATTGGCGGTCGCCTTGTTATCGCCGGTCAACATTGCAACCTTTAGGCCTAAATTATGAAAGGCATCAATGGCGGCCTGTGTTGTCGGTTTGATCGGGTCAGCGACGGCAATAATAGCCGCGATTTTCCCGTCAATCGCCGCATATAGCGGGGTTTTTCCGGTTTTAGCCAATACCTCGGCGGTTTGGGTCAATGCGCCCAGATCAATTTTTTTGCGCTGCATCAAACGATCGGCCCCAATAAGCAACGTATGCTCACCCACTTTTGCCTGAACCCCGTATCCGGTGAGGGATTTGAATTTCTCGGCGCCTGGTATATTGAGCCCACGCAATTTGGCGGCGCGCACAATCGCCTCTGCGACGGGATGTTCCGATTTATCCTCGACGGCGGCCACAAGACGCAAAACCGTATCTTCATCAAACCCGTCCGAAACCTCGAGATCGGTCAATGCGGGGCGACCTTCGGTCAATGTGCCGGTTTTATCAAGCGCGATAATGGTGGCTTCACTAAGCTGTTGCAGGGCTTCGCCTTTGCGAAACAAAACCCCCATTTCAGCGGCGCGACCTGTACCAACCATAATGGATGTCGGCGTAGCAAGACCCATTGCACAGGGACAGGCGATAATCAAAACCGACACACCAGCCACCAAGGCAAACCCCAACGCGGGGTCAGGCCCAAACACCAGCCAAACCAGAATTGTAAGCGTTGCGACAACCATCACAGCCGGCACAAACCATATGATAATTTTGTCTACCAGACCCTGAATAGGCAGTTTTGCCCCCTGCGCCTGTTCCACCATTTGGATGATTTGGGCCAGCATAGTGTCGTTTCCGACCTTGGTTGCAACGAATGTGATCGCCCCAGTGCCATTGATGGTGCCACCGACAACAGTGGCCCCTTGATCTTTGCGCACCGGGTCCGGTTCGCCGGTGATCATGCTTTCATCTACATAGGACGCGCCGGTTTGCACCTCGCCATCCACGGCAATTTTTTCACCGGGGCGCAGGTGGATAATGTCGCCAAGAAGAATATCATCAATTGGCAGTTCAATCACTTGGCCGGCGCGTTCAACCCGTGCGGTTTTCGCCCGAAGCCCGGCAAGTTTGGTAATCGCCTGTCCGGTGCGACCCTTTGCGCGCGCCTCAAGGTAACGACCAAGAAGAATAAGAACAACGATGGTTGCCGCCGCCTCGTAATACACATTGGCCGACCCTTCGGGTAGAATTTGTGGTGCAAAAGTTGCAATCACCGAATAGACATAGGCCGCAGAAGTGCCCAGCGCCACCAGCGAATTCATATCGGGCGCACCCTTGAACAGCGCCGGAAACCCTTTGGTATAGAACATCAAACCGGGCCCAAAGAGCACCACCGATGTAAGGATGAATTGACCGATCCAGTTCGTCTGGAGGCCGATGGTTGCCATCACCAATTCGTGCATTCCGGGGATAAAGTGCCCACCCATTTCAACCACAAACACAGGAAGCGTGAAAATTGCGGCAATAAAGGTGAGCCAACCAAGGCGCGTCATTTTTGCAGCCTTTTGGTCGGCACGATCAGTGGTATCCCCCCCGGCGAGCTTTGCCGGATATCCAGCCGCGGTTGCCAAGGCAACAATCGTGGGAACATCGGTTTGACGTTCGTAATAACGCACGGTGGCGGTTTCAGTGGCAAGATTGACCGAGGCGCTTTTGATGCCGATGCCCGCATTCAATGCTTTTTCAACCCGACCAACGCAAGAGGCACAGGTCATGCTTTCAACATCGAGGGTGATTTCGTGAACCACCGCAGGATAACCGGCTTTGGTCAATGCGTCGCTCAGCGTATCAATATTTGTCGTATCGTCAAAAGTGACCTGCGCGGATTCGGTGGCAAGATTGACCGACACATCGGACACTCCGGGAACCGACGCAAGGGCGCGTTCGGCGCGGCCAACACAAGAGGCGCAGGTCATTCCGTCAACCTGAAACGATGTTTGATGTAGTTCCGACATGGCGATTATCCGTCTAAATGGTTCTCATTCAAGCATAGATAGTCGTTACAGTTACTGGAAGGTCAAGGGGCTGCCCCTATTATTTAACTTTGATGGTTCCGTCGGCCAACCAACCGTCAAAAATCTCCAATGCTTTTTGCGAAAACGCGTCGTCGTTGATGTGACAATCAACTTCGGTCATTTGCACAGGGGCCATCACAGATTTGCGCATTTCATCAAAAAATTCGGCCAAAGCAGGGGCATCATGGGTATCACCACCGACGCGGTCCCATTCTTCTATACCGGCCAGTGGCAGGATGATATGTGCGGGCGTATCACTCTGGGCGAGGCGATTGGCAATTTCGCGCGCGGTTTCACGACGATCTGCACCGGTCAGGCTACAGGATTTGATCAACCGGTTATGGGCGTGAAACGGACGGTCCTGATACCGTTCGGGAATATCCTGCCAACCGGCAAAATCAACCAGATCAAGACAACCGGGGGCGATAATTTGCGGGGTTTTGGAACGACCCGCATTAAGCATCCGGTCCTGACCGCCATTTGCAACCGATCCTGCCAGCAAATTGCCCAATTCCGGTAGGGCAAAATCCATCACACAAACGAACCCGCCATCGGCAACGATGCTCTCGTATGCCATGCCGCCCATGCCGGTTGCATGAAAAACCGCGACTTCAAATCCACGTTCTTCTAACGCGGGTTTCAGGGTTTTCATATATTTCAAACAAGACGACCCAAGCGATGTCATCCCGACAATCAGCCGCGCGCCGGTTGGGGGTTCAACCGCACGCGCCGCCCCAAGAACCGCACCCGCCGCCTGCGATAGCGATGATTTACAAATTGAATTTAGCCCATAAAGGCCACCTGCCCAGAGGATCATTTGGATATCGGCAGAGAGGCGTTCAGGCGGTATCAGTGGGGAAAATGATACCGTCGAAACGATGTATTTTGGCACGCCCAACGGCAAGGCACGGCACACATCAAGCGCGAGATCGGTGGCCATTGTCCCACCAAGAAGCACAACACCATCGAATTTCCCCGCATTATAGAGCGCGGCGGCAAGGATGCTTGCGCCATGGGCCATAATTTGCATTGCGGTGTTTTCATCGCCGCTATCAAT
>Ga0256834_1002220_pt1 | contig 12402 bp, 6 predicted proteins | sample 4281140metaG_FD_190536 | JGI IMG/M metagenome (GOLD analysis project Ga0256834, IMG submission 190536) | Hydrothermal vent microbial communities from East Pacific Rise, Pacific Ocean - 4281-140 | ecosystem: Environmental > Aquatic > Marine > Hydrothermal vents | place: Pacific Ocean: East Pacific... | reverse complement strand
GTGCCAAAGAATGGATTGAAAAATACCAGCATCCGGTTGTAAAAAATTATAACCCACCATCAAGAACACAAGCCATTAGAGGGCATGGAGAACGAGGTATGATAACCCCTTTAACATGGCATCTGTTAATACAAGCCCTTCGCACAGGCAATACTCCGTTTTTTGATGTGTACGACTCGGTAACCAGTAGTGCAGTATCTCCATTGTCAGAACAATCAGTTGCACAAAAAGGGCAACCGGTTCCGTTTCCTGATTTTACAAAAGGCAAATGGGAAAATCGCCCACCAATTAAATTCGAGTAATTGGTAACCCCCTGAGAAAATACCAAATCGTTATTTCTGCGATATAGCTACACCTTGCTCAGGATTCTCTGTGAGTAACTCTGAGCAAGGTAAACTTTTAACTTATATAGTATGATTATAGAGGTAGAATTATCATCTAAAAACAGGCCGGGCTTAACGTCTGCTCAGAACCACGCACAGAAGATTTTGAGCAAGGCAGCAAACTTCCGTTTACTTGTATTTACTTTACTCGTTGGGTTAATTTTAGTATTTCCGGGGCATGGGTTTTCGCAAGAAATTCCTTTTACCTACTGCCCCAGTCCGGATCAGCCCAATAATATCCGCAATTATCTGATTACATCGGCCAAAGAAGTAACCAATCAGTTTTTTAAGGGCATTGAAACGCCTCAGGATTGGCAAAGTGTTCGCAGCCAACGCTATCAGGAGTTTTTAGAGATGATGAGCCTTTACGATGTACCTGTGGTTGGCGAGCGTCCTCCGCTTAATGTAAAAAAAACAGGTACTATACAAAAAGAAGGATATCGAATAGAAAAAATTTATTACGAATCGCTGCCAGGTTTATATGTGCCTGCTAACCTCTATATTCCTGATGGCATAAAAAAACCTGTTCCGGCTATACTATACGTATGTGGCCATGCTGGTAACCAAAAAGTGTATTACCAAGGTTTGGCTCGAAAGTTTGCTCAACTGGGCTTTGTTTGCTTAATAATAGAAACGGTACAATGGGGCGAAGTACGAGGAGAGCACTGGGGAGCATATCAAAAAGGGTGGTTTAACTGGTATAGCCGGGGCTATACACCCGCAGGAGTAGAATTATGGAACGGTATTCGTGGGTTGGATGTGCTAAGCCAGTTGCCCGAGGTTGACAAAGAAAAACTGGGCGTAACCGGTGCTTCAGGAGGCGGTGCACAAAGCTGGTTTATTGCAGCTGCCGATCCTCGTGTTAAGGCAGTTGCACCCGCAGCCGGGGCAGAAACACTCGAAGCACAAATTCAGCAACGCACCATTGATAACCAATGCGATTGTATGGTGCCAATAAACACCTATCAAAGAGATTTTGCAGATATTGGAGCCCTGATTGCCCCTCGTCCGCTAATGATTGCCGCCCCTAATCGTGATGGAATTTTTGCCATTGAATCTGTTCGCAGGCTGCATAAACAGGTAGGCAAAGTGTATGATTTTTACCATGCGGCCGAAAACCTGTCGTTAATTGAAGCCGATGGTGCTCATGGCGACCGTGCAACCTTACGCCCTCAAATATTTTCGTTTTTTATAAAGCATTTAATGGGCAAGCAGGTTGCTCCAGATAAAATAGGAGATATAGATAAATCACCAGAAGCACAGTTAACAGAAGATGAACTTCGGGTTTATACAAAGGGAGCTCCGCAAAATGACCGAACCACTACCATTCAGGATTCATTTGTTAAACAGGCGCAACCACCTCTAATAGAAACCAACGAACAGTTGGCTGCATACCGTTCAGAAGTGCTTGATTTTTTAAAAGCTAAAACCTTTTATGCATTCCCCAAAAAACCAGAGCCACTGGACTTAACATTAGAATTTAGAGCAAAAAATGGCTCAAATACCAATGTGCGTACATTTAGCTTTGTGTCGGAAAAAGGCTGGCGGTTAAAATTTACTATTTACAGTAACCGAAACAAAGAAAAAGGCACAACACAGCCCGTTCTTTTGGTATTAAAAAACCCTGGAGAAGAACGTTTTGATGCGCAAAAATTTATTGGCGGAACAGATAAAAATACAAACATTGTCTATTTTGAAGCTCGGGGAATAGGAGAAACGGGCTGGGCACCCGAATTACAATGGCATATTCGCAGGTCTGCCGCCTGGAGCGGTCGCACCATTGCCTCTATGCGAGTTTACGATGTACTACGCTGCCTTAAAGTGTTAAGAACACTGCCCGGAGTAGATAAACAAAATATAAGCATAGCTGCACAAGGAGAGATGGCTGCTGTTGCGCTTTATGCATCGCTGTTAGATGAAAATATTAATACCGTAATAGTTAAAAACCCTCCCGAAAGTCAAAATATTAGCAGTCAAGCAAATGGGAGAGGCGAAGCCATTGAAATGCTAAATTGCTTACGCATTACCGATTTGGCACAAGTGGCAGGAGCATTATTACCAACAAAATTTGTGGTAGTAGGTAAACTTCCTCAAACATACGAATGGACTCAATCAGTTTATAAAAAAATAAAACCAGATTACTTTCAAATTATTAGTGGGCTTTCTGAATGGAAAAACTAACATTATAAAGAATGATGAATATCTATAAAAAAATAATTATTGCTTGTTTGGTTTTGTTTACAGTTACAGCAAATGCTCAAAATCAAAATTTTCCACATATCAAAACCTTTGGTTATGACTATGTGCCGCTGAACGATCGCTTAAACGAAGCCACTTGGTTGGCACAACATCACGATTGGATTATAGGCGGTGGAGGAGACTGGGATGCTACACTCTATAATACTGTTAAAAATGCAAATCCACACACTAAAATCATGCCTTATTTGGCTTATCATAGTATAAGCCCTGACAACATGGAGTGGATGGAAAACTGGTGTAGTAATAATGGTTTTGATCCTGAAGATATTTACTATCACTACCATACAGATACTCAAGTTAAAATATTGAATGGTACCTATATAACTATACCCGGATATGGCAGTAATGGCAGTGCAGCCACACTTGCAGAAGCACGGGTTCGTGTTCGTTGGAATGGTGGCTGGGTTGGCATAAATCCTTCTTCAACAGCCTTTAGACGAGCATTTGAAGCACTGGCATTAGATAGATTGGTTGTTACAGGACTAACCAATACTTACATGGATGGCCTGTTTCTCGACACATTTGATGGAATAGCAAATTCTGGAAATTGGACGAGTCATTTAGAAAATACTATTGAGTTAAACCCAAACGGAACAATAAGTGAAGAAGATGTTTATACTGTGGTACGACAAGACTTAACGGATGCAAAAATAGAATTGGAAGTGTTTTTAAAACAAAGTATAAATGATTCATTCGTTATTAATGTTAATGCTGCAGATATAGATATAGTTTACCAATGGTTTCCTGATATTTATATGGATTATCGTGATGCAACCATGCATCTGTCAATAGAATATTTAATAACAAGTACCAGTAACACAAACCGTATTCCACGGTTAGTTCAGGCGTATGATGATATGGAAAATGGGCGTGAGATGTTTATTCGCAGCCAAACTAATTATGCACCTCCAACAGAAATACCATACAATTTTACAAGGTTTATTTTAGCCTCACATTATCTAATAAACCACCCTAATGCCCATTTTATGTACCATGCAGGAAATGCAGGAAATTACGGAGGGTATCCCTACGGTAATTTTTCGGCAACCCACTGGCATAAAAACATAGAAATTAATATAGGAGTGCCTATTACAAAAACAGGAACTGATTATTGGGGAGAGCCTAATACAAACCGTTTTTTTGAATTTGCAAGTGGAACAGGCTATAAAGTTTTGGCAAGAGAATATTCTTACGCTTTAGTATTAGCAAATTTTGGCAGTGGTGGCTGGGACAATATTGGCAATAACCCAATTACTATTGATTTAGGGGATGAATACTACCCTTTGCTTGCCGATAACACCAACGGCCCGGCAGTTACCAGTATAACTTTAGGTCAGAGTGAAGGGGTTATATTGCTTAAATCTCCGGTAGCAGTATTAGGCATTGCTAATCAACAGGAAATAGAAGTTCAAACCTATCCTAATCCTGTAAAAGATATACTAACTATTAATTCGTTAGAACAACCCATTGAAAGCTATAAAATATATACTACAAAAGGGCAACTGGTACAATCAGACTCATTGGTAAATATTAACCAGATAAATATAGCTTCTTTAACCTCCGGAATTTATCTGTTAGAGTTTATATCTAACCAGAAAAAAGTTATTGTAAAATTTATAAAAGAATAAGATAAAAAGGAAATCAAATATTTTTGAATAAGTCCAATACAACAACTTATGAAACAACCACACCAAAAATTCAGACTACAAGTATTGGTAATAACTATCCTATTCACTTTTACCTTTAAAATTAATGCACAACCACCTTTAATTGAGCAATGGGAAAGTAATATGACAACATGGGGAGAGCACTGGGGTCTGTATCTTACAGACCTCTACCCTGACTCGGGTACATTTAATGAACAAAATATGACCTATTATGACGGGCAACGAGTGTTTTACCAGATTGCAGAATATACCGGACAACAAGAACCCTGGTACAACAATGCACAAGAAGCAAAGCGTATTTACCTGAATTATGTAGCAAATAGAATCAATAATTGGTCTGGGCTTGATTATTCCATTCCGGGGTATCGAAGATTTTCGCATGGGTTATACATGGATTGGGTACGAGTAAATAGCCCAGGTATTATGGAAAGTATCATAAAAATCAGAGATAATCCTGCTTTTTCAAACCCGGAACAATGGGGCTATGATAACCCTAATCAAACCTGGTATTGGTCAAATTATTCTCGTGAAGTTGCCTATGCTCTAAGTTCACATATAATGGCAGAAAGAGCGGGAAATCCTAGAAACGAAATCCGTGTTCCAATCTATATTGACATGGTTCTCAATCACATCAACGAATGGGTAACAGGAAATCGGGGAAATCCTGATACTACAAGGCATCGCTTTGCTCCATTTATGGTAGGATTAACAGCAGAAGCCTTAATTGATTATTATGAATGGGAAGTTGAACAAGGGCACAATCCGGATAATACAATTCCTGATACTCTAAAACAGTTAGCAGATTATATGTGGACGGCAACGGTTTATGACGGGATGAATCAAGGAGAACCTATGTGGATTGCAGATATTGGAGGAACTGGTTACCCATACAATGATCAAGGCGGTACTGGTGTTGGTGCATTTAGATACGAAGACAGGGAAAATCCAATCTCTGCAATAGATGGTACAGGACTTTTGTCACCAGAATTAAATTTACTGATTGCACCGCTTTATGCTTGGGTTTTTAAACATTTTGGTGATATCACTTATATAGAGCGAGGTGACTTGATTTGGGAAGGCGGAGTTGATTTATCAAACGTTGGATGGAATACCAAAATCTATAACCAAAACTACCGCTGGAGTTTTAAGTACGTGGAGTGGAGAAAAGAAGGAGATGCGATATTAAGTGTAGGAGATGAAAATAAAAATGAAATTCAAACTTATCCCAATCCTGTAAACGATAAACTAACCATTAATTCATTAACACAACCTATTGAAAGCTATAAAATATATACTACAAAAGGGCAACTGGTACAATCAGACTCATTGGTAAATATTAACCAGATAAATATAGCTTCTTTAACCTCCGGAATTTACTTATTAGAATTTATAGCTAACCAGGAAAAAGTAGCAATAAAATTTATAAAAGAATAACCTAAAACCTATAAATGATTATGTGAAACATTTAACTAAGTAAAGTTGGTGTCTGATTCAGAAAGTTCGCTATCAAGGCTTGTGAAGTATTCAGGTCGGACGATAGTCAGACCTGCACTGTTTTTTTGACGCAGATAGTGGACTTTATGGACAGACACTAGGGTCTGAATACTAACTGCAAGTTGTTGGCTTTTAACATTAACCCTTAGAGGGCTACATGGTAAAAAAGAAAAACAAAATAATTTATAACAAAGTAAAATTAAGAGAATCATGAAAAACTTAACTTACAAGGCAATTGTTGTTCTGTTGAGCCTGTTTACAGTAAAAGCTCAAAGCCAAAACTTTCCGCACATTAAAACCTATGGGTTTGATTATATCCGCTTTAGCGATAATAATGGCGAATTTGTTGATAACTTAAAGTGGCTTGCCAATCGCCATGATTGGATTGTCGGCACTAAAGCATTATGGCCGGGCCAGGGAGTTGATTACCTGGATGCTTTAACATATAATACCATAAAAGAGGAAAACCCTGATGTAAAAATAATGAAATACCTTCCGTACCACAGTGTTGCGCCAACTACACAACTTTGGCTCGAAGACTGGGCTATTACAAACGGGTACAATCCGGAAGATTTATACTACCATTACGATACCGATACACCTGTACGTATTGTAAATAGCGAATACTCATCTGAGGTTGTTAATATTGAGCAAACAAATCCGGCCATTATAGAACTATCTCAACGGTACGACCTGCCGGCAGGGGCAAAACTGATAATTACCGACCTCGATGGCAGCACCCACCCCGTTGATGGCACTACCTATTTGGTATTACCCATACAAGGCCAGCGGTATAAATACTACCTCTATACAAATACAGCTTCGCCACAGCCTGTAGATGGTACAGGTTTTCCGGCTCTTACCGGAGATTGGAGCTATACAACTGCCGATGATGGAACAGTAGTAGTGCCGGGCTACCCAAATGGGTGGGCTCCCACTAAATCTGATTCGCGATTAAGAGTGCGATGGAATCACGGGTGGGTAGGTATAAACCCTTCATCACAAACCTTTCGTAAGGCATATCAGGCACTGGCACTTTATGCTATTACACTTGAAGGAACCAATAATGTTTTTGCTGACGGTTTATTCTTAGACACCTTTGAAGGGCTCGCTAACCAACTCCCAACCGGTTATACAAGTTTTATGGAAAACACAGTTGAGCTTAAAGATATAGGCACAAAAGAAGAAATTTATGCCAGGGTGCACGAAGATTTGGCAACATCAGCTAATGAACTAAGAACCTTTTTGGTTGAAAAAACCGGAAATACAAGCTTTAGACTACATGCCAACCCTGCCGTTCCAAGGTATATATACAACACATTTAGCGATTTGTTTAATGAAAGCTACCGCAGTTACCTGATGGACTTATCCATAGAATACCTTGTAACAACAACAACTTCGGAAAATGAAATTACTTATTTAAAGCAAATATATGACGATATGGATAATGGAAGACTATTTTTTATCCGTAGCCAAACAAACTTTGCCCCACCAACCATTATTCCTTTTGCATACACTCAATTTATTTTGGCAACGCATTATTTAATAAACCATAAAAACGCCCATTTTATGTATCATTATGGCAGTGCAGGCAATTACGGTGGAAACCCTTATGGAAACCCAAAACCAACACATTGGCACCCCAATATGGAGGTTAATATTCGCCAGCCTGTAATACGCCAGCAGGAAGACTACTGGGGAGAAACTAACACCGATCGTTTTTTTATTTTTGAACAAGGGGCAGATTATACCATCCTTGCCAGAGAATACAGAGATGCATTGGTATTGTCAAAATTTGCTAAGGTTGGAGGCTGGGCAAATATTGGCAATAACCCAACCACCCATGATTTAGGGCGCGAATACTATCCTTTATTGGCCGATAATACAAATGGTGAGGTCATTACAAGCATAACGCTGGGTACAACTGAAGGAGCCATATTACTTAAATCTCCGGTAGCCGTACTAGGCATTGCAAACCAACAGGAAATTGAAGTTCAAACCTACCCTAATCCTGTAAAAGATATACTAACTATTAATTCGTTAGAACACCGCATTGAAAGCTATAAAATATATACTACAAAAGGGCAACTGGTGCTATCAGATTCTTTGGTAAATAATAACCAGGTAAATACATCTTCTTTAACCTCAGGAATTTACTTATTAGAATTTATAGCTAACCAGGAAAAAGTAATAATAAAATTTATAAAAGAATAAAAATAAGATAGTTTAAAATAAAACAAATTCAATCATTTATGAACCGATTATACACAAAAACAAGGCAACTATTACTGGCAATAATAATCATACTTATTTTTAGCTTTAAAAGCGGTGCACAACCCCCTTTATTCGATCAATGGGAAAGTAATATGACAGAATGGGGCAATCACTGGGGAGTTTACCTGCAAACTTACAACCCGCCAACAAATGGAGGAATGGATGAGCAAGAAGGTATTTATTACGATGCCCAACGTATTTACTTTCAAATAGCAGACTATACCGGTCAAGAGGAACCCTGGAATACACATGCACAGGAAGCCGAGCGTGTGTATAGAGTGTACCTAGATGCCCGTTTTAATAACACAGGCACTATTCCTTACTTTGTTCAGGGCTGGAGGAGGTTTTCTCATGGGATAAGGATGGATGCAGAACGAACAGATGATCCTATATCTGTAGCCGGTGTTCTTAAAATGCGAGATAATGGCTCGTTTACCAATGTGTTGACTACCAGTTACAGAGACGTGTGGCACTATGAGAGGCGTTCTCGCGAAATTGCCTATATGATATTGGCACACATAAATGCAGAAAAATTTGGGCACCCTCGCCAGGAAGAAGCACTTGCACATTATGTTACTATGGCAATGAAACATTTTGATGAATGGATTACAGAGACTTATGCAGATGCTGAAAAACATAGATTAGCACCATTTATGGTAGGGCTGGCTTCCGAAGCACTTATAGAATTCTATGAGTGGGAAATTGAAAATGAACGTGACCCTTTGGCACTTTTTACTCACCCCGCTGTTGCATACAACCCTACACGCACCATAACACAAGCAATTCAGCAAATTGCATACAATATGCGATATACAGCTACTGTAGAAAGTGGAGATAATGCCGGTAAACCAATGTGGGTAGAAGATATGGGTGGTACAGCTAATAATTGGAACGATACAGGGGGCACAGGCTACTCAACTTTAAGGTACGAAAGCATATTAAAAGCAAAACCAACCCCGGTGCTAAATTTGTTAATTGCCCCGTTGTATGCCTGGGTATATAAGCAAACAGGAGAGGCGGACTATATAGAAATAGGTGATAAACTTTGGGAAGCTGGTGTTGCACTTACAAATGTAGGTTGGAACACTAAAATTTTTAACCAAAATTACCGCTGGAGTTTTAAGTACATAGAGTGGAGAAAAGAAGGAGACGCAATATTAAGTGTAGGAGATGAAAATGAAAATAAAATTCAAACCTATCCTAATCCTGTAAAAGATATACTAACTATTAATTCGTTAGAACAACCCATTGAAAGCTATAAAATATATACTACAAAAGGGCAACTGGTGCAATCAGACTCACTGGTAAATAATAACCAGATAAATACAGCTTCTTTAACCTCCGGGGTTTATCTGTTAGAGTTTATAGCTAACGGAGAAAAAGTTGCTGTGAAATTTATAAAAGAATAAAAAAAATATGAGTGTACAAATCAAATCCGCAGGTATTGTTTTTTTAATGATAGTATGTATATCATGTAAAAATTCTACAACAGAAACCGATATTAATCAGATAAACGATACGGCAGATAATTGGGAACGTATAGGGCCTGGAGGAGGAGGAGGCACTTTTCTTCCTGTTTTTTCCTATACAAACCCGGATAAGTTTTTTCTCAGGTGCGATATGACAGGAGCCTACCTAACCAACGATGGGGGCAGCTCGTATGCCCAAATCAATTTCCCTAATGGCTCCTATTCCTTTGCCTTCGACCCCTTAGACTCTAACACAGTTTATGCAGGCTCCAGAGGGCTCAATAAATCATTGGATGGCGGCAAAACATGGCAAAGAATTTTTCCTTTTAAAGAAGATATTAGTAAAGAAACATTTATTGGCGACCATGCCGATTTTACCATTATTACAAAAAAAACATCGTTGTATAACATTTATGGCGATAGCGGCAGCACGGTTCATGGCGATTATCCGGTCGTAAAAAACATCAGGGTTGACCCAGACAATAACAACTACCTGTATTTTAGCCTTCATAATTACTTTTTTTACACCCACGATGGAGGCAAAAGCTGGAGCAGAATGGAATTAGAAAGTAATATTGATTATATATATACCAACGCTACAAACTTAAAAAATGAAGTGTATGTGTTTACAAGCACCAATTTAAATGTAATAGATAAATCTACCTGGACGAACACTTCAAAAAGTTTTTCAACCGATATGCAGCCTGCATTTTCATTTGCAGGAGGGGTGCTGAAAGAAGATGGGCGTGTTGTTTTCTATGCGTTGCACTACGATGATTCGGTAAGCAAAGAACCCCGGCAATCACCTTCTACACTTTGGATATCGTATGATACCGGTAAAACCTGGCAACAAAGTACCGAAGACATTATTATAAATGCCCAAAACCCGAACCCAACCTACAGAAAACTATCAGTAGCTGAAAACGATGCTGCTCATGTGTATTTGATAATTCATAATTATAAAGAAAAAAGAGAAGATGGAACATTTGCCCATTGGGCAGGAGCCTTAAAATCGGCCAATGCCGGTAAATCCTGGAAATGGGTATGGAAAAGCGGTGGAGGCTCTGGAAAATACGGCATACTGGATGGTACTGATGCACCAAATATAAAAGATGCCTGGGTTCATAAAGCGTTTGGAAACGATTCTTATCGGTTATTAGATGTTGGCATAGCTCCCGATAATGGAAATGTGGCAATAGTAACTGATATCTATCGTAGCATGAAAACCATAGATGGCGGTAAAACATGGACGACAATCTATAGTACAGAACAGCCTGATGGTAGCTATGTAAGCAATGGCTTAGACGTAACCACTACCTATGGCATACACTTTGACCCTTTTGATAAAGACCACCTGGCAATTAGTTACACCGATATTGGCTATCATCATTCATATAATGGAGGCAAAAGCTGGGTTAGGTCAACAACTGGTATTCCTGTAGAATGGAGAAACACCTGCTATTGGATGGCGTTTGACCCAGATGTAAAAGATAAAATATGGTCGGTGTGGTCGTATTTACACGATTTACCTCGGGGTAAAATGACAAGAAGCCCCAAATGGACTGAGAAATGGCAAGGTGGAGTGGCCATATCTACCGATGGAGGTAAATCCTGGACACCCACTGTAGAAGGCATGGGGTTCAATTCGCCTTCCACATCTATTGTGTTAGATAAAAATTCTCCGGCAGGAAACAGAACACTTTATGTATCGGTTTATGGCAAAGGCGTGTTTAAATCTGTAGATGATGGCAACACTTGGGAGTTGCGCAACACTGGTATTGAAAAAAACCTGGCCGCATTTGAGCTAACGCTTCAACCCGATGGTACATTGTTTTTAATAACCAGCCCGCTGCCACAACATAAAAATGGTGAGCAAGGCAGAGAAATGTTTATGGGAGCTGTGTATAAATCTACCGATGGAGCAGCTACTTGGGTTAAGCTCAATGTTGGAGATAAGGTATTGTTTCCAAATGGGCTAACCTACGATCCCGACAACCTTAACCGACTTTATCTGGGGGCTTGGTCTGATATTTACCTAAGCGATTTTATAGGTGCTGAATTTGTTGAGGCTACCGGAGGAAACCAACGACTGGATTTGGACGGTGGAATTTGGATGTCGGAAGATGGAGGGCAGACCTGGCAACCTGTTTTTGATAAAGATTATTACGTATATGATATAACAGTAGATGCGGCTAACAAGGGTAGGGTATATGCTAATACGTTTAATCAGGGGGCTTACCGCAGCGATGATTACGGCCAAACATGGAATAAACTAAAAGACTATGATTTTCACTGGGGTCACCGGGTAATCGTGGACGAGAACAACCCCGAAAAAGTATATTTAACTACGTTTGGCTCAAGTGTGTGGCATGGAAAACCATTGCTTGAATAGCATGCAAAAAATGCAAACATAAAAAACTATGTTAAAATTAACCCTGATATATTACTTAATAACACTAACCCTATGAAAAACCTGTTCTACCTGCCATTTTTACTTTTACTTGCCTGCACGGCTAAAGTTGAAGAAAAAACAGCCGTACAAAAAAGGCCGAATATCCTGTTTATAATGACAGATGACCATGCAAAAAAAGCCATGAGCATCTACGATAGCTCATTAATTAAAACACCTAATTTAGATAGAATAGGCAACGAAGGAATTGTTTTCAATCGTTCTTATGTAACCAACTCAATTTGTGGGCCAAGCCGAGCCGTTTTTCTTACAGGCAAATACAGCCATATAAATGGGTTTGTTGATAATGCAAGCACATTTGACGGTTCGCAGATGACCTACCCTAAAATATTGCAGAAACATGGGTATTATACTTCGGTTATTGGCAAATGGCATTTAAAAAGCGT
>Ga0256834_1002219_pt1 | contig 12402 bp, 4 predicted proteins | sample 4281140metaG_FD_190536 | JGI IMG/M metagenome (GOLD analysis project Ga0256834, IMG submission 190536) | Hydrothermal vent microbial communities from East Pacific Rise, Pacific Ocean - 4281-140 | ecosystem: Environmental > Aquatic > Marine > Hydrothermal vents | place: Pacific Ocean: East Pacific... | reverse complement strand
AAGCGCATCTATTTCACCGAGCCATTTTCTTATGGTCGCCCGACAATGGGCGGCGGTGGCACCTACCGCGAGGCGATTTCACTGGGGCAAAACGGAAGGATCTGGCAATATGACACTGAAAGCACCCAGACCCGTTTAATAGCGCAGAATTTTATCTTTCCTGACGGTATTCTAATCGAAGAAAGTGGCACTGGTAACGAAGAAACCCTGCTCGTCACCGAAACCATTCAATTTCGCATTTTGCGTTTGAATATTGCTGGCAGCAATGCGGGCAAATGGTCTATTGTTCAGGAAAATCTACCTGGAATGCCAGACGGAATGGATCGTGACAGCGATGGGCGTATCTGGGTTGGCATTATCAAACAACGCTCGCCGGTGATAGATTGGATTCACGCCAATCCATGGATCAAACCTTTCTTTTTGCGCCTGCCAGCCGATCTGATGCCAGTATCGGCTGAAACCAGCTTTATGGCATTTAGCAAAGACGGATCAATTCCGCTATTTTATTCGTTGCATGATGGCTCAGTTCTCTCTGATATCTCGGTGATTGTTCCAACCAGCAACGAGTTATTCGTGGCAGCATTTAATCGTGAAGCAACTGGGTTGTTTAGAATGCCATACCCAGAAGGAATGGAGCCAACAAAGACAGATTAGGTGGGTGACACCTGATATACTGACGAGTTCAAACGTGACGCTGTGGCGCAGGTAACAGCGAGGTTATTCAGTTAAAGATGTATCGGAGCGGCTTGGAATTTGCACTAAGTTGATGCATGGCTCAAGTCTGGAATTAGTAAGATGGCTAAGCGGCAACGGTGTTTAACAGGGCTTATCAAACAATCATGGCTTGCGAGCGGTTGTGTTTATGACTATCGACAGGACGTGCTCGATTATATCGAAATGTTCTATAATTCAAAACGAAAACATACTAACAACGAGATGCTATCACCCGTAGATTTTGAGATGATCGCAAAATGAAGTAACAATGTGTCTATAAAAGCTGGGGCACATCACTTCGATAATTACAGGCTTCCTCTCTGCCAACGCCCTTGCTAAGTCATTAATTTTATTAGAAAATTTTTATATGAACTAACGAATGGCATAAATATTTGTTACAAAATACAAAAGTTATTAACAGTTGAATGTGCCCCTCAGCAACTTCAGTTCACATCAGTATAAATCCCTGCTAATATTACATTTTGTAACTATTCATCCAAGATCAAAATTTATTTGAAGTACTATTATAATTGCTCACTTTAGGTAAAATACGCTGATCTAATTTGAAACAAAAAGCTTGTTTTGCACGTTGGCTGACATGACAGATTAGAGGGGCATATGACTGGAAACACCAAAGAATTCGAATATTCAGCATTTATCAGCTATCGCCACTTACCCACCGACCGAAAATGGGCAAAATGGCTACTATCAGCCTTAGAAACATACCGCATACCAAAATCTCTTCAAAAACAAGGTTTTCCAGCACGGCTCGGTAAAATATTTCGGGATGAAGACGAAATTCCAGCTTCTAGTGACCTTTCTTCCCAAATTAGAGATGCCCTTGAGAAATCAAAATTTCTGATTGTAATTTGTTCAAAAGAAACTTCGTTGTCAAAATGGGTTTCAGAAGAAATACAAACCTTTCATAAACTTGGTCGCAGCGATCAGATCATTGCCCTATTGGTTGATGGTGAACCGCATGAAGCATTCCCTGAATTGTTGTTAAAATTTCCAAAAACTGTATCTGACAGTGGACAGATTGAATGGTCTGATAAAGAACGTGAGCCGATTGCTGCAGATGTTAGAAAGCGAAAAGATACAAGTATTCGGGAGCTAAAGCGTTCAGCCTTACTGCGTATAGCCGCATCTATTCTAGGTGTTAACTTCGATGATTTGAAGCGTCGTGATGAAAAACGAAAAAGACAGAAATTGCAATTCTATGTCGCCGCTTTGGTGACAGCCTCTGTGTTCACATCTGGACTAGCTTATTATGCGTTTTCACAAAGACAAATCGCAGTTCAAAATGAGGTAGCTGCTATTGAAGCAACGATTCAAGAGGCAAAGCAAAGAAAGCTTGCTGAAGAAAGCGAAAAACAAGCTATCAAAGCAAGGGCAGAAGCAGAAAGACAAACTGAAATTGCTTTAATCCAACGCAACCAAGCACTAGTCAATGAATCAAAACTACTATCTCGCGTATCAGCTGCTCAAATTTTTGCAGGAGACGAAGAGAAAGCAATGCTTGTTGCTTTGGACGCCCTGCCTGATGTCAGCTCAAATTATGTTCGCCCAACAATAAGAGATGCGACGCAAGCGCTTTATAATTCAATTTGGAAAATTGAGAATAAACAAGCAAACACAACAACACCTATCCAATTTTCTCAGTCACTCATCACCCAAGGCGACAACAGTCTTGCATGGGTTGATAGCAGCTTTAATGGGATAGTAGTTTCGCACAACCGCCAATATATTATAACACGATCAACCGATCAAACAGCTCTGTTAAAAAATATGGAAACTGGAGGCAACCTCATCAACCTTGGTGCTGGATGGGATGTTGGAACCGCAAAATTTAGCCAAGATTCAAACTACTTATTTGTTAAAATTGGCAGTGCACTTCAGCTATTTGATATGAACCACATCAAGCCTATCGCAAAAACGTTAACAGTAGTTCAAGTGGACAATTCTCCTAAAAATTTTCGCCCACTTTCTGATGATATTAATACAAATAAGTTACTCGCTTATAACCAATTTTTTCCAATCCACTTTAATATTGATCCAATTAGCGGCGGCGCAGTGGCCGTTCCCTATCAACAACCCACAGTCTCTTTTTGGAGTAAATCTACCTTAGTTAACCAGAAAACCAACAAAATTCCGTCAACAAAGTTCTTTCATGCAGGCAAGCGAGGTGTTAACCTTGAAGTCGCTTTCTTGATCAACAAAGGTCTTAATATCGTAGCAACAAGCGTAACTGGCCCAACCTATTTTTGGTCACTCGATAATGTTCTGCCAATTGCTGAGCTACCTAGAGGAAAGATTACAGCCAGCCCATTGCGTAACTATTTTATTTTACAAACAATGGAAGGAGGAATTTTATATAGTTCTGCCTCTGGTAAGAGGTTATTTAAAGTTCCATATGGTGCTACCTTTAGCGCAAATGACGAATTTCTTTATGCGGCTACGGATACTACCAGATCTGTTACTGGACCCGATCCGTTTTTTATAATCGATATCAAAAAATTTATTACAAGTAACAAATTGCAAGACCCCTCATCATTTTTTGCAAATGGTACTAACAACAAAATAGGAATTGCAATCTTACCAACAATTGAGAGTAAGGGTATTATTCATTCAACTTTAAACACAACTACTAAAAGAGCCGTAGCCTCATTTGAAGACGGACGTATAAGAATTTTTGATTGGGAAAATGACAAGGTTATAAACATTATCACCAGCGATGCAGAGATTGAAACATTTGCCGCATTTTCTAGCACTGGGAAAACTCTTATTGCTACAACTGGCTACAAGTTGATTGCCATCAGGAATTTTAACGGTGGTTACAACAATCGCATAGGAAGCAAAACAGCTAGAATTATTGATGCTGTAACAGGATTAGAATTATCACGGCTCATTGCAGAGCGGCAGCTTACAAGAGCTGCACTGTCTTCAGATGGAAAATTGGCACTAACGAGTGATATAAAAGGTGATGTCATTTTATGGGACGTTGCTACATCAAGTAAGTTACAGACATTCACAGGAACAGGCTCAGAAAGCTTAATAGTTGAGTTTTTCAAGAATGATAATGGCATCTTCATTATCAACAAAGAAGGGAAGGCAAGCATTTGGTTCCACCAGAATATTGTCAGGGAACAAAATTCACAATTGGTGGCTGATAAAAAATTAAACTCCATCTGCACTGGAAATAGCAAATACATTTTAGAAATTCCTAAAAAGAGTGGTTCAGTCATTGTCAAGTCTAAGCAAACAGGAGAACAAATCAGTAGTTTTGACAATGTTCACTATGGATTTGTAAAACAGGCGGAGCTTAGCCCAGATGCTCGTTATGCTGTGACTAAAGATGGTGCTGGAGTAGTACGGCTTTGGGAAACTGAAACAGGGAAACTTGTCCAGACCCTCAATCAATTTTCACGTGTGGGTGCCCCCTTAACAATCTCCTTTTTTGAGTTTACCGCAGACTGTCGTTATGTCCTTACTTCGGATCAATCTTTAAAATTATGGAATCTAGAAACTGGTGTCGTAGCCAAAGAATTGACTGCAATGGAAACGCCTATTTTGGCCATCGCCAGCAATCCAAAAGGAAGGTGGACAGCAACTATGTCAAAAGTTGACCCTGATATTGATTCATATGGTTTTCGAGTTAGGGTGTGGGATCAATTAGATGAATTTCACCTAAATATCCCCGGTCGCTGGAATACACCCCCAAAAATATATTTTAACAACGATGGAGCTTTGATTGTTGAAACTAATAAAGATAAGCGCGAATATTTCCAGCTATTCATCGATGATCAAGCGATGGTTAAATTTGCAAAATTAAAAGCAACTCGTTGCCTTTCAACCTCAGAACGGGCAATTCTTTCAATGTCGGAACTACCAAACCGTTGGTGCATTACGGGTGTCGGAATGGAAAATGCTGACGTGCAAGATTGGGAGGGGTTGTATCCTTTTGAATCCGACAATTGGAAACGTTGGCAAATTGGGCGCGATCAAGGGAAAAGCGTAATTCTACCTAACCAGAATTAAACTCTACCAATATTTTTTTGATTAGAAGAATGCCTTCCTCTCAATCCCTCAATCACCCGCACCAATCGCAATGGCGACCTAATATGGGCAAAATTCTTATTGAGGCAGGTGCTGACATAAAAGCACTAGAAACCATCAGTAATTGCACGCCCGCAGAACTGGCGCACAAGCAGGGAAATAACAAATAGCCGACTATATTGATGGCAAATCAGGATTATCGGGTTTCTTCGGGAAGATTTTTTAGTAGGTCAGGTTTCTAATTACGAATTTTATCGAGAAAAAAAACAACATCATTTTGATACTGGCTATTGTTTGGATCAAGGGCAACAAGCTTGCGGCTTATCTCTAGACCCTCTTCATAGGCAGCAAGTGCACCCTCTGCATCGCCTGCCCACTGTTTGATATCACCGATTCTTTTGAGACTGACTGAAACATCACGCTGCCTTTCGGCGTTATTCGGGTCAAGGGCGACAAGTTTGCGAACTATCTCTAGACCTTTCTCATAAGCGGCAAATGCACCCTCTGAGTCTCCTATTAGCAGCTTCACATAGCCGATATTACGAAGGCTACTCAAAACATCTCGTTGCCACTCGGCATTATTCTGGTAAAGCGCAGTAAGCGTGCGGACTATCTCTAGAGCCTCCTCGGAGGCAACAAGTGCACCTTTTGCATCGCCTACCTGCAATTTTATATTACCGATCTTGTTGAGGCTAAACAAAACACCTCGCTGCCACTCTGTATTATTCGGGTCAAGGACGACAAGCTTGCGAACTATCTCCAGACCTTCCTCATAAGCGACAAGGGCTCCCCCTGCGTCTCCTATTAACATCTTTACATAACCTATATTACGAAGGCTGTTCAAAACATCTCGTTGCCATTCGACATTGTTCTTATCAAGCGCAGTAAGCCTACGACCTATCTTCAGAGCCTCCTCGGAGGCGGAAAGCGCACCCTGGTCATCGTCTATCTGTAACTTCATACCACCGATTCTGTTGAGGCTAACCGAAACATCGCGCTGCCATTCAGTATTATTCAGATCACGAGTAGCAAGCTTGCGAGCAATTTCCAAAGCTTCTTCATAAGCAGCAAGCGCGCCTTGTGTATCACCTGTCCCTCGTTTCATATTACCGATCCTACCGATAGAGACTGAAATATCTCGCTGCCACTCAATATTATTCAAATCACGGGCAGCAAGCTTGCGACCTCTCTCCAGAGCCTCTTCATATGCAGCAAGGGCTCCCTGTGCATCACCTACCTGTAATTTCACATCACCAATCTTAATGAGACTGACCGAAATACCTCGCTTCCATAGAGTGTTGTTGGGATCAATGGCGACAAGCAGATAACGAACCTCCAGAGCCTCTCCATAGGTAACAATGGCTCTTTGTGCATCGCCTATCCGCAAGCTCAAATCGCCAATCCTATCGAGATTGAGAGAAACATCACGCAACCACATAGTATTGTTCGGATCAAGAGTTGCAAGCTTGCGAGAAATCTCCAGAGCCTCACTATAGGCGACAAGCGCACCTTTTGCGTCGCCTGTCAATTTCACATCACCTATCTTACTGAGGTTGAACGAAACATCGCGCAACCATTCTGTATTGTTCGGATCAAGAGCAACAAGCTTGCGGGAAATCCCCAGAACCTCCTCATATGCAGCAAGGGCTCCCATCGCATCGCCTACCCGCAATCTAATATCGCCAATCTTGCTAAAACTGAATGAAACATCGCGCTGCCGATCTTTATTGTTCGGATCGAGGGTGGCAAGAAAACGGTCTATTTCCAGAGCCTCCTCATAGAAAGTAAGGGCATCCAGCGCATCGCCTGCCTGTAATTTCATATCGCCAATCTTGCTGGAACTAACCGAAACATCTCGATTCCATAGAGTATTATTCGCATCAAGAGCAACAAGCCTGCGAGATATCTCTAGACTTTTTTTGTAAACTAATCCTGCCTCTTCTAGACTTTTCAAACGCATATAGACATCACCTATTGCCGAAAGAGCTACTGCATTGCTACGTTGTAAATCTGGGTCATTGAGAAAATTAACGCTAAGCTCGTCTTGCAAAGTGCGAGCTTTATCTAGAATGCCCTCAATCACCGAGCCGGGAACAGAACTATCCTTGAACTCCAATGCCAAATCAAACACCAATGTGTTTGCCGCCTGCGTTGCCGACCTGAGTGCTGTTTCTGCTTTCCTCTCGCCCTCAATCGCAGCATCACGTTGTATCCATGCGAACACACCCAAAACACCAACAATGAGAATAGCGACAAGAGAGGCCGCCACTGTCATCTGCGAGCGTTTTGTAGCTGCCTTGCGGCTTTCATAGATATAGTTGCGGTGAAGCCCTGTTGGTGCTGGTGCGTCTTTTGGTTGAGCAGCAAGCCATTGTTCTGCCTGTTGCAAATCATTTCCGCGTAAAGGTTGTGCGCCCAGCTTTTGCGAGATGTCCCACCTTGAGGCCAGTTCTCCAATACGGGTGTGCTCTCTGACCCAATCTATATCAACATTAATCGCCTCGCCAATTTTAGTGAGGGCATTCTTAAAATCTGTCTTCTTGGTAAGGAAGATATAATTTAGCCGAGAGACAGTTTCAGGAACATTGCCATCTACTTCTCTAACAACAACAGGAATGATTTTTTTGTTCAAACTGTCGGCAAGTTCCAACTCCCACTGACATATTTCAGATGTTACAGAGTCAGGGCTTAGAGCAAACAATATAACATCGGCTGATCTGATAAGGGCTTCAAGGCGAGGTTTCCATTCCTCGGTTGGCAAAATATCATCAGTATCACGATAAACCTCAAGATCATCATCGCCTTCCAGCGCCTCGCTCAACCCATCTATGTGTCTGCGATCTTTGCGCGAATAAGAGATAAATAATTTTGTCTTTTTTTCCACAGTATCCCCAATATTCATAAGTCATTTGCTCATCGTCACAATAGTAAGGCAACAAGAAAAGATGTCAAATACTACTCATTATTATCCATCAACAAACTAAACATCGATAGGTAATGCTCTGGTTAAATGACTACAGATTTTTATGCATTATCAGGGTTTATTATCGCAATATTGATGTTATAAATATTATCAAATATAAACAGTGACTAAAGGGGGAAGTATTTTAATATGCAGGATAAGTCATTTGATCAACAAAACTCTATAACAGCAGATACCGAGTATAAAGTTTCTTCGCCCAAGCCTGTTTTTACAGTTGCAGTAACTGGGCATCGTGATATTGGTGACATCAAACAAACAAAGGCACTGCATGGCGTTGTTGCTAATTTTTTAAACGAAATCCATGAACAAATACAAGAAACAATGCCCCAAACCGAATGTCGGTTGTTAACGGCGTTGGCGGCAGGCGCAGACCAACTTGCAGCAGACGCCATAAATCAGGGTAAATCTTCGTTACCATGGCAAATGCATGTGATACTTCCGTTTGAAAAATCAGCATATCGTGCAACTCTTGCTCATGGATTTTCAAAAACAGCAAAAACTAAAATTCAAGCCAAATTCGATAGATTATTAAGTGAGTCCACACGGACTTTTGAAATTGCAGACTGGGATTTACCAACTGAAGAGAATCCTCCTGAAGTGGAGCAATATTGGAAAAACACACGCTTTCAAACATTAGGAGAACTTTTAATACGTCAGTCTGATGTCTTGCTAGCAATCTGGCGTGGCGCACCACCTGCTGGTGTTGGAGGAACCGCCGATGTGGTTGCTACAGCGTTGCGTCTTGGGATTCCAGTGGTGCGAATTGACCCCAAAACGCTAAAGCTGTCTTTGTTGGTTGGGCGCAATGTGGCTGAAGATGCTGTTTCAATGGCGCAAACAGTTAGTGGGCATTCATCGCTGACCAACATTGAAACAAAAGAGCTTAAGGCTATAATTGATAAAATACTGCATTTGCCAAAAGAAAACCCACCAACATCTCCTCCCAAGAACCAATTTATTAAAGATAGCCACGCCTCAATAAAAGCATTTTTGGGAATCTCAAAAGATGGTATTAGGCCTGAAATGACTGGCAGATATTCATGGTGGTTTATATATAAAATATTCATATGGATATTTCTCCTGTTCAGCAAAGGCGATGATAACAAACCTATGAAATGCCCAGATATTCCCCTTAGGGTTGATTATGAGGCAGATGACTGGGGAAAGGGAAAGCTTGCTTTCATAGATAAAATTGATGCTAAACTAGAAAATACTACGGTTGCCGCTGATGCCATTGCAACGGCGCGTGGTCACGCTTATCGCTCGAGTTATGTCATCACATTTCTTGGCGCAGTTTTGGCGGTGTGGTTAGGTTTGTTCGGCCTGTTTGTCGGCGACAATAAATGGATTTGGGTTAGTATAGAAGTAGCAGTGCTGATAACGATGGTCGGGTTTTACCTTTGGGCAAAACGCCACGACTGGCATCGCCGATGGCTTAACGCCCGCCATTTGGCCGAAACCCTTCGAGGGTCTCGCCATCTAGCATGGATCGGTTTTGCAGGGCGTCGTCCAATAAAAGATACCGCTCCTTGGACAGCATGGATGGCTAATGCTGTCATGGCCGAACCTGGAATTCCACATACTAAACTTAACCCAACCAAAATTTCTGAAATTGCAAAAGAATTGAATGAAACCCATGTTGTTAATCAACGTAACTATCATAAAAAAAACCACAGCGAACTGGAACGGCTTCACCATCGCCTAGATGTATTCGGATGGGCATGTGTGGGTCTCTCTATTATAATTGCTATCGTTTATGTGGGGCTTTTTGGCTGGGGAAAATGTTATGGCAATACTGAATGCCTTGCGTGGTCCAATTTTGCAAAATATTTTGTAACTTTTGCTGCCGCTGGTTTGCCATTGTTGGCTGCAGCTCTAGCTGGGATCCGCTATCAAGGTGATTTTGAAAGATTTGCTCAAAGATCTATGGAAACTATGACTGAGCTCAATAAAATTTGTGTCCGTTTGACTGATCTGGAAGCACGTTCTAGTAAAACAGAAGAGTTTTGCTGTGCCAAAAATGAGCCGCTGTTCGAAGAATTAGCCAAAATTGTTTCTGATCTAGCAAAAATTTATGAAGCAGATCTTGATGACTGGAGATTTGTGTATTCTGCTAGACCTAACCCCGGAGTTGGCTAACTAAAATGTTTTTCCTGAATAAAAAAGGACGCAAGTGAATGATATTTAAACTGATAAGGTCAAATTGGTTATTAGCAGTTTTTACCATAACTGCATTAGGTTTTGGGCTGTGGGGGTGGCTAGCACAGGCAGACGCCCTTGGTCTCAGCTTTAGCGATGCACTCTATCATTCTATCGGGGCTTTCTTGCTCTCCGACATCTATCAAAAAAGCGACGTGTGGAATGCTGATTGGCGACTTGATGTCGCCCGTTGGTCTGGTGTAATAGCCTTTGTTTTAGGTGCGACAAAGGCAATTTTAGCACTTCTAGCAAAGCAATTTCAACATTTTACAGCTCGCCTACGTAGTGGTCATTTTATGTTGATTGGTGACGATGTTTTTGCTGAAACTTTAGCTCAGGCGGCACTGGCTGATGGCAAGCAGGTAACATGGCTGGCCTCATCAGAAGCCCAATCAGCAAAAAACCACGAAAGCCTGTTTGTGTTGCATGGGGAATGGGACATCGCTCAGGCAGAACAGTTTGGCTTACAACGCGCAGAAAACGTTGCCATTGCTACGAACGATGATAGCTTTGTTATTGCCTGCGCCCGACAAATCCGACAAAAAGTACCAATTGAAAACCCGCTAAAAATCTTTGTCACCATACATTCACCCTGGATTGCTATGCGTATTGATGAACTTGGTGGCATTTCTGGGGTTAGTTTGTTTTCTCAGGCTCAGGCCGCTGTTCGCCAAGCTCATCGTCGACATCCGCCATTTCTGTTGGCAAAAAAACAAAACCACAAGCGTATTCACACCGTGATTTTCGGTTTTGGTCTTCATGGCGAAGCGGTGTTAATTGATACATTGCTTTCTTCCTTGACTACTTATCTTGGCAAGCCTTTATTTACGATTATCGATCCGCATGCAGATGCCATCAAAAACAGCCTAGCGTTACGCTATCCCGAACTTAAAAAAAGTGCTGATATCACCATAATTAAAGGAACGCTGGACGGTGCAGATATTTGTTTGAGTGAAGCAGACATCTTAGCGCTAGGCAAACAAGATCCAGTAAGCGTCACCTATATTTGTCTACCCAATAAAACCCTGTCGCTAGCCGCAGGTTTAGCCATACAGTCGCTTGCTCAACGTGATGGCTGGACTACTGGGCCGATTTTCATTAAACTTTCAGCCCATCAAGCTTTGCCAAATGTGCAAGCTGGGGTAAGCGACCTCAAACCCGCACAACTGATAAGTTTCGGTGGCCTAGATAATCTGGTGGCAGACACTGGTATCTTTAGCAATGACACTGATAGTCTTGCCCGCATCCTGCACAATCGATATAGACAAGTCGCACCCAAAGATAAAGAAGCAAATGTCCCATGGGAAGAGTTGTCGGAAGATTTCAAAGATTCAAACCGTCGCCAGCTGATACATATCCCTGCCAAGCTATCTAGCGCCGGCATGGAGCTGGAATCGTGGTTACGCAGTGCCGATAAAAACCCACAACATACAACTCTGCCAGAGGGAGGCAATCTTTTAGCAGATGAAGCAATGGTCAAAAAATTGGCGATATTGGAACACGAGCGGTGGATGGCCGATCGGCGCATAAATGGCTGGCGCTATGGCGTTAAAAAAATTCCTAAAAAAAGACTACATACAGATCTCGTGCCTTATGAAGAGCTAAGTGCAGATTCACAGTCTTATGATCGGATGGTGATTGAGACATTAAGCAAAGCTCTGCAATTAAAAGATAGAGATAAAGTTTAATTTCTAGCAGATAATATTATGTTCTGTCCTTGGTCTTACCCAATTTGCCAACGTTTCACTAGATTGCTTAAGCAGATCAATAGAAGCTGAACCTAAAAATAGAAACTGCCTATAAGAATTACAAAAAACTATGCATAACCTGCCTTGCTATACACTCTGCTATGCAAAATGCAAAATGTAAATTTTTCAACCAATTGAAATATAATGATTTAATCGCCTAGAATTTCCAAATTAGCGGTCTTCCCCTCCGCTAATTCACTTTATCTCCCTGCCCCTTGCCAGTCGCAGTTGCTAAAATTATTTTTAAGTCCAAAATCAAACCACTTAAATCCAAATATTTAGCATCTAGTTTTGCCAAGCGCTTTGGGTCACTCATATCTACTCCTTGAATTTGCGCTAAGCCAGTTATCCCCCCTTTTATATCTAACACTCCAAGTTTTTCCCTCTCCAAAATCAATTCCTTTTGCATTGGCAAACAAGGTCGAGGGCCAACAAGGCTCATTTCATTTTTAAGAATATTCCAAACTTGCGGCAACTCATCAATTTTCGTTTTACGCAAAATTTTGCCTATTTTAGTAATAGATGACGCATTTATTTCATGCGTAGCTACTTGTTTTGTATTATTGTTCATTGTTTTAAACTTATAACAAATGAATGATTTGCCATTTTTTCCTACTCGTTGTTGAGCAAAAATAGCTGATCCAGATGATGATAATTTTATCACCAACCAAACGGCGATTAAAAGCCAGAATAAAAACAAAA
>Ga0256834_1002218_pt1 | contig 12402 bp, 8 predicted proteins | sample 4281140metaG_FD_190536 | JGI IMG/M metagenome (GOLD analysis project Ga0256834, IMG submission 190536) | Hydrothermal vent microbial communities from East Pacific Rise, Pacific Ocean - 4281-140 | ecosystem: Environmental > Aquatic > Marine > Hydrothermal vents | place: Pacific Ocean: East Pacific... | reverse complement strand
GCATTCACCCGAAGAACGTTAACAGTTCCACGAAGGGTAAAATCAAGCTTTCCCGATGCGACTACAGCTTTCTCCGCAGGTTCATACACTCCCTCTACATTCAGGGGCTTGACGAGATTGTTGTTGAAGGAGATTTCAACAGCTGCTCGATCACGAGGGTCAGTGATATAGCGAGAAACCTGATGGGGATGGAGATAATAGATGCTAGGGAGGACAGGATAGTCCTGAAGTGCATAGCCGAGGCGAGCTTGGATGAGGTATTGAACAGGTTCGCCCAGATAGTCTCAAACATGTTCCAGCTCGTGAAGAGGGGGTTGAAGAAGAGGGATTCGAGGGAGTTCAAGGACATAATAAAGCTTGAGAGGGATGCAGACAGACTGTACATGCTTGCTGTCAGAAAGATGAACAAGATGCTCAGGGAGTTCTCCTGCCCGACGAACTGGGACGAGCTGAGGTTCGTTCTGGGTGTCAGGACCGTTTCCAAGCACATGGAGGACATAGCTGATCTCGTTTACAGCTTCTCCACAAAAGCCTCTGCAAATCCAGAAGGTTTCTCCACTTACATACCCGACGTTACCGAGGCCAAGAGGCTGTTCGAGAACGCTTATCAGTCCTACATGAACAGCGACGTCAGTCTGGCTGAGGAAACGATTCACGCGGCAGAACAGCTCCAGAAGGTTGCGAGCGGAGAGATGCTGTGCATCTCCATGCAGATCAGGGGTATAGGGGAGATTGCCTTCAACAAGGCTGTTAGAGAAGCCACGACGTGTGACTGATCTCTGACTATTAGACCATTTTGTGTCGGTGTTCTCGTGAGGGAACACCTTCTTCCGGTGGTTGAGGGTTGGCTGATAAGTACAGTGTTCAACAGCCCGGACAAAACAGACAGAAATTAAGAAAAAGCTCAGAACTCAATACCCTCATCATCGTCGCCTCAGAGGGGTCCTTTCATCATCGCCTCCAGTCCTCTCACTTTGCGGAAAATAACCCTTTCGACACTTTTTTAACCCATAGGAACAACTACGGCCATGAGCAAAGTCGTGCTCTCCTACTCAGGCGGACTGGATACAACCGTGTGCATTCCTCTGCTCAGGGAGAAGTACGGTTTTGACGAGGTAATCACCGTCACGGTCGACATAGGTCAGCCGAGGGGGGATGTTGAGGAGGCGGAGAGAAAGGGCAGACTCTATGCTGACAGGCACTACACGATAGACGCGAGGGAGGAGTACGTCAACGCTCTTTTCCAGCTCATAAAGGCCAACGGCTGTTACGAGGGGTACGTCCTCGGCACGGCTCTGGCGAGGCCGATAATCGCGGAGAAGATAGTCGAAGTTGCGAAAAAGGAGGGGGCTGAGGCGATAGCCCACGGCTGCACGGGGAAGGGAAACGATCAGCTCAGGTTTGAAAACGTCTTCCACCAGTACGGTTTCAGGGTCATAGCCCCGATGAGGGAGATGAACCTGACGAGGGAGTGGGAGATAGAGTACGCTCAGAAGCACGGCATAGAGGTGCCGGTAACAAAGGAGAAGCCCTACAGCATTGACGAGAACCTCTGGAGCAGGAGCGTGGAGGGAGGGAAGCTAGAGGATCCATCTTTCGTGCCTCCCGAGGACATATTCGAGTGGACTGCCAGCTGGGATAAGGCGAGGAATGAGCCAGAAATTCTGAAGATTGATTTCGAAAGGGGAGTGCCAGTCGCAATCAACGACGAGAAAATGGATGGACTGGAACTCATAGCGGGGCTGAACGAGATAGCTGGAAAGCACGGGGTTGGCAGGACGGACATGATGGAGGACAGGGTGCTGGGTTTCAAGGCGAGGGAGAACTACGAGCATCCGGCTGCAACGGTTCTCATAACCGCTCATTACGACTTGGAGAGACTCGTGCTGTCGAGGAGGGAGCTGAAGTTCAAGAGGTTCGTTGAGGAAGAGTGGGCCGAGCTAGTTTACTACGGGTTAACAAATGACCCGCTTTACGATGCTCTCAACGCGTTCATAGACAAAACTCAGGAGAGGGTTACCGGCTGGGTGAAGGTGAAGCTGTTCAAGGGAAGCGTTATGCCCGTTGCAAGGGATTCGCCCTACTCTCTGTATAGAGAGGAGCTAGTCTCCTTCGACAAGCAGGGTATAGACCAGAAGTACGCTGAGGGTTATGCAGTGTTCCACGGTATGCAGGGAAGGATTTACAGGAAGCTTTTTGACTTTCAGTAAATTTTATAAAGTTTTAACTTTTCTTAATTTTAGATGGAAATTAGACTGCGCACTCTAACCCCTCTGTGGACCGGTGGTGTTAACGGGGAATGCACGAAGTTGAGGGAGACATCAATTTTGGGGTCGCTTAGATGGTGGTTCGAGGCTATTGTGAGAGGGTTTGGTGGGTATGCCTGTGATCCAACTTCTAATGTGAAGTGTGAATACAATGAAGATTTAAAAGATATCTGTGCTGCGTGCGAGTTGTTTGGAACAACTGGCTGGGCTAAAAGATTTAGATTTGAAATTAATCAAATCTTTCATAAAATTTACAGCGGAAATTTAGTAATTAAAGGCTATAGGAGAAATTGGTATTATCCGAGCGGGTTAGTTTCATGTGATAGTGAATTAAATAAAATTTATGAAACAATGTTTTTTGAGAGTGATTTAGATACAATTCTTAGGGTGTTGCTGTTATTTATCTCCAAGTGGGGAATGATTGGTGGAAAAACAGCAATTGGTTACGGTGTTGCTAGATTTGAAGATGAAAACAATAATTCTTTAAAAGTTAATGGTAAAGATGTTGAAAAATTTTTTTATTATATTGAAGAAAAGAGAAATCACGGTAAAAATGTTAAAAATATGCCAAGATTAGATGAAATGTTTTTTGCGAAGTTTAGGTTTGATAAAAATTGTATTAAAAATATTACTAATAAAATCGGAGAGAACATTTATGTGAAAAACGGTATAAAGCAATATCCTGTGGAGATATCCGAGTGTAATGGCGTTGGAGAAGAAATTGATACACCTGAAAAGTTCTTACAAAGATTAAAAGATTACTATAGCTTCATTCCAACAAGTGCTTTGGTTAGGAAATCTTTACGTTTTAAAATTAGAATACAATTTAGGAATCATAATTTAAGGCACTTTCTTATGGGAAATATACAAACTAATAAAAGATTTATGAATATTGATCCAACAAAATTTTCAGCAATACAAGTATCTCACATTTACTGGAATGGAGAAAACTGGGAATTTAGGATATGGGGGTGGATACCTAAAAATTTGGAAAGTCTTTATGGCGTGGTGAGAAGTGAGGTTATTGGATTTATTAAACGTGAATTGAACAACGAACGATTCTGGGAGAACGTTCTTAGTTGTGCTCCTGAGAAACCAAATGGTTCTAACCTCTTGGAATATCCCGAAGATAATTGGAATTTTGTGGATTTGGGCAAAGTATCTAATGTTAAAGATGTGTTTAAGACCATGGTGATTGGGAATGAATAGGAAATACGATGCTTATGCTTGGTTTTATGGTTGTGATGATTTAGGAGAATTAAAAAGATATTTTAGTGAATTAAGTGTCAGAGGACTTAAAAGGGAAAGAAAAATAGCTGATGATAAAGATATGAGTAGAAATATTCTTTCTCCGCTATATTATATTAAAATAAAGAAATCTGCTTTGATGAATTTGGAATTTAAAGAGGATGTAAGAGCAGTATACAAGAATTATCTTTGTCCAATATTAGATGTAAAGGAAAATCTTAACTCTATTAAAGTTAGTGAAAAACTTCTTGAAATTCTCACTCTTGATGATAAATTCTGGAAATTGGATAGTTTACCAGAATACTCGATATTCGTTCAAATTAAATTCAAACTCAAAAAACCTTACCTGAGCAAAGATGACGATAATTTCTACATAATTGACAACCCGATTGTCAAAGAGAAAGTATTCAAGCTTCCAATGGTTAGAGCCACAACTTGGAAAGGAGCTTTGAGATTTGCTGCTTTGAAGGTTTTTGAAGAAGAATTGCAGAACGAAACGATCACTGAAAGTAGTTGGAAAGAAAAGAGAGCCTTGCTTGTCAGATTGTTTGGCAACGAGAAAGATGCCATGGAGAAATACCTTAACGAAATCATTGCCCTAAAAATCAAAGGCGATAAAAGTAAAGCTGGGGAAGTTGAGAAAGAATTTGAAAGGTATTTGCTGGAAAATGGCTATATTTCCAAAGAAATTCCCTCAAGAACTGGCAGACTGCTCTTTTATCCAACTTTCTTTGATCAAATTTCGCTTGATGTCATAACGCCGCTCAGCAGGGAGACAAAAACACCGGTAAGAGGACCGATTTACTTTGAAACAGTTCCAGAAGGTGCTGAAGGTATTTTCAGAATTCTTTACTATCCGTTTGATCTGGTGGCTAAAGGCGAATTCGAGAAAATTGAAGGAGAAATGAAAGAAGATATTGAATTTTTATCAAAAGCGATGAGGAAAATGTTCTGCGAAACAGGATTTTCCGCTAAAAAGTCGAGCGGGTTTGGTGTTATTGAAAAAGTAGAAAATGGGAATATAACTGTAAACGGTTATAATGATTCTAAAGTTAAAAAGATAATTTCTGAAAGTATGGCTAATGGCGGTGAGCAGCAATGAGTCAAACTGACGATAAATTGGAGAACTTAAAAGAGCACAGGGATGCAATACTGCTGGCTGAGATTGGGGCTTTAATTCACGATTTGGGGAAGTTGAGTGAGGAGTTTGTCCTGTCAAAGTGTAATGGTGAACTAGCTAAATTGTATAGCTGGTATGCTCATCAATATATTCTAGGTAGAGTGTATTTACTTTCTGGGAAGGAAAAGATTGTAAACTTCAAGGATAGCTCTGGGGTTAATCGTAACTTTTCCGTGGAAGATTTAAAGCTAATTCTTAACGAGACACATTATCAAATAGAACTAGATAAAGTTAAAAGTTCAATTAAAAAATTGTTTGGAATAGATGTTAGTAATAAGCAGATTAACAAAAATATTTTACCTGTCTTGAAAGAACTAAATAGAGAATTAAAAACTACACATGTTGTGAATATCAATTTCAGATTATCGAATGTTTTGAATAGCTTATCAATAAATATCTTAAAGGAAAAATGTAGTGTAGGTGATATTGTTTCTTGTCACCATAATGGGAAAAAGCAAGAAATTTATTCTATAATTTATCAACCAAGTTCTAAAATAATCAGATTGTTTCAAAGGTCTGCAGACGGTATTGACTCTGGAATAGATAAAGGCACTACCTTGGATAGTAATAAACAATCAATTGATGATATTTTCATTTCAACATCGTTTGGTTATGAATTTGAAAAGATATATATCAACTCCAATCCACTAAAGGTGTATAGGTCTAAATTTATCAAAGTTCTTGAAAAAGTGTTGCCTCAAATTCAGAATTTGTTATCTAAAAAAGATGCGGAAAAGCGCCTTATTCAATGGTTAAAATTAAGGCGTGAGTTAATAGAAGCCGCAAGAAAATACTTTATTCATGGTTTGGGAGAAACAAGAAGATCAGCAAATGACGTTACTCTTTGGGACCATTCATCTTCAGCAGCTTCTCTTTTTAAATCAGCTCTTGCAGGCATTTTAATTTCAGGAAAATGGAACGATCCAAGTAAAATAAAATGGAGATTATTCTCAATTCGATTTAATGGATTTGATTATATTACAAAAGGAATTAAAGTTGGAGATCTTCTTGGTAGACGAGATAGAATTGAATTGGCATTGGATTTGATTAAAAATTTACTAGAAGTCTACGTACCTATTGGAAATGAAGTTTACAGAGATGAAAACGGTTCGGTGTTTTTAGTTCCAGATATTGAAAATTTAGGAAAGTTTGAACTTCCAGAAGATATTTATTTAGTAATAAAAAATGAAAAAATTATAGAAAATTTTAATTTAATAAAAGAATTTAGAGAAGGTAAGCGTAAGCCGGATATTGAGATAAAGATTAGTAAATCTACAATTATTGAAAATGCTGTATATATTATATTTAATAAACTTACTTGCGGGGAATTGAAACCTGTAATAGATTTGTCAAACCCAAGTAGGGGTGCTGTCAATCTAGGTAAAGTTTTAGAAAAATCTGTGTTTAATCGTGTTTTTGTAAATTCCATCAAAAAAACTTGGGATGGTGTTAGAGCTCCAGTATGCAATCTTTGTGGATTAAAACCCTGTAAAAAGAAAGAAAAGGGTAAGGGCCATTACGATTTTTGTGAAGATTGTTTGAAAATAAGGAGGAAAAGAGCGGAAAAATGGTACAATAATCGCATAGTATATAAGTCTACTATATGGATTGATGAGATTTGCGATAAAAATAGAAGAGCTGGGGTTATTGTTGGTGCTTTTGATCTAAATAATTGGTTAAATGGGATATGGTTGAATACTGTTTTCACTAAGATACTGGAAGATTTACAAAACAGCGAATATAATATTTTTTATCAAATAAAAACTTGGGACGATTTAATCAAAGCAGTGGCTGAGGCTATTGAAAAAAACGTTCCAGATACCGATTTGAGCCTCAAAAAGGCAGATGGAACACCTGTTAAAGTTAAGGAGCTTTTGAAAGCTATTGGCGGAGAGTCCTATAGAGGACAAAAAGTTGAGGACTACTTTAATGCAATTGTTAAAGATAGAGAATCCGATGTTATTAAATGGGCTTACGAAATAAATGACATAGACGCATTATCCAAAGAAGAAAAAGCCAAGCTACTAATTCTTGCATTGTTCAGAAAGAATCCATCATTTGCGAGGATTAGAAGGATTTGGGAAACTACTAAAAGATTCTGGGATGAAATCGAAAATAAGCTCAAAAGAGTTGTAAACACGAGAGAAAGATACAAATTAGTACTTAGTCGAAAAATTAGTTTGGAACCAAATCGTGCTTATGAGCTTAGAGTTGGAGGGCACAGGATTCCAGTATTTTATCCTAAGCAGGATAATAAAAGAACAGAGTTACTGATAGTTGAAAGCTGGAAAGAGTTAAAAATTGATTTAGAGCAACTTAAAGAACTGCTACATAAGAATAAGTTTGAAATTTGGGAACCATCAGATTACGGAACAAAGTCTACAAAAAAGTTTCCTAAGGATAACGAACAACTGGATATTTCAGTAGAAATTGAGAAAGATTCGGAATATTATCCATACATTCAAGTGCTTAAAGAACCGGGGACGTTTGTTGTTCTTGTACCGCTTGACAAGTCATGGGATATATTAAAAATAATTAAAAAAGAATATGAAATTCAATTTTCTAAAGTTCAAAACAGATTACCTATTAAGCTCGGTCTTGTTGCCTTTAAGAGAAAATATCCGCTTTATGTAGTTATGGACGCTGTTAAGAGGTTAGTTAATGAAAAAATTAAAGAGAACGTGTTTGAAGTGCTTGATAAAAAGAGACTGGAAACTGTAGAAAATTGCGAGAAATTTGATGGTCGATTGGGTAATTACGCTTTAGTATTTAATATTGGAAACAAAAATAGAAAATTTAAATTTAAATTTTATATAAGCTATTCTCTTGGAGATCCAGATAAAGAAGATTGGTTTTATCCGTATTTTGTGGTCGTAAATCCTAATGGCAGTAGATGTGCGGATTTAAAGACTAAATTATACAAAAAATATTTTAAAAAATCTATAGGAACGACGGATGTATTATTAAGACATGCATTGAAACTGGAAATTGGTGATAAAATAATCTTTGAACCATCTCTTTTCGATTTTGAATTTCTCGACTCAAACATCCGGAGATTCGATATTGGTGAAGAAAGGAAGCACTGGCTGTTTACTGATTCAAATAACAAGCCAAAGCCGTATCTGCTCTGGGACATAGACAACTTTGAGAAGTTAAGGAGGATCATCCAAAAGTTAAGATTAACGACCACACAGATAATGAACCTCTACGAGATGTTAATTAGCAAAATAGAAGATTGGGGATTGAAAGGCGTGGAAGACCTCAAAGACGATGCCTTTGAAAAACTCGTTGAAAATGCTATAAAAAGCGCTCCATTAAGGCTAAAAGTTGTTGATGGTGAATCCGGTAAAGGTAAAATCTCCAAGCAAGATTTTGAATTCCTTAAGGCTGCGATATTAAACGGCATGTTTTTCGATTTCGTGGATTTGTGGCATACAATTTTGAAGAAGAAGTTTGAGGAAGGTGAGAAAAATGACTGAAAAAAGTGAAAAGAAAAATAAGATTTACGAACAGAAAAGGTATTTTGCACTAGCTTTGGACCCCATATACGTTGGGACAGGTGGCTACAGAATCGGTAGAGTTGACAACACGATTGTTAGAGAACCAGCCACAGGGATACCAAAGATTCCTGGGACGACTATAGAGGGTGTTTGCAGGAGTTATGCGTTTTTGAAGGCTAAAGGAAATGGAATGTTAGATGAAAGCAAGTATGATGCAGGAAAACACCCGCTCGCTTGCGCAAAGGGTAAGAAAACTAAAGTTAAAGAAAAAATAGAGGAGAATGATAAAGAAAAAATTGTTGAGCACGAAAAAGAACCTTGTGGTAACTGTGAGATATGCGTAACATTTGGGTATACAACGGATAAAGAATCCATGCAGGCAATGGCTTCATTCTCGGATGCAAGAATTCTGTTCTTCCCGGTTGCAACAATGGTTGGTCCCGTTTGGGTAACCTGTCCTATGGTTTTGAAGGATGCTGGAATTGATGTATCTGAGACACCGGAATCTGAGAAGTTTATAGCAGTAATGGATTTGGAAAGAATATTACCTTCTTCGGAAGGCGATTCTGATTCTGATTCATCAAACAAAACAAAAATTCTGAATTTCGGCTGGCTGTTGCTGGAGGGTGAGTGCAAGGAAATAAATCCACCTATCGCAGACATTCCAGAAGAAATCCTGAACAGGATTATTATCGTTTCAGACAGTCTGTTTCCAACAATAGTCAACTCAAATCTCGAAGTTAGGACTTCTGTTTCTATAGATCCCGAAAGAGGTGCAGCAGAGGAGGGAGCTTTATTTACTTACGAAGCAATTCCGAGGGGAACAATTTTTTGGTTTGACATCACCTACCAGAACCCCAAGTATTTTGGGTTAGATGAGTGGAACATCGAAATTATAAGAAAAACAGTTGAGGACGGGTTGAAGTATTTTGAATTCCTTGGTGCTGGTGGAATGAGTTCGAGAGGTTTTGGAAGAGCAAGAATTTATGGCGACTTTTTAAATCTTGAAGAGTACCTCAACGCTCTAAAAGAAAGGTTGGATATTTTGAAATCCAGAGGCAGAAATGAAAAAATTCAAGAGTACATTGATTATCTTAAGGTATTAAAATCTCGTTTAGAAAAGCAAAAAGAAGAAATGAAAAAGTTAGTTGAAAAAATAGATAAAGTTATAAATGAAGTAAAGGGTGAAGAAAATGACTGAGAATCTGGACAAGATCTCTGCGGAAATAGGGTTTTTGGCGTGCGACGTTCTTAAGGAAACTTATAATGTTTTTGGAAAAGAAGTTAAAACTTTTAAAAACTTTAGTGAACTTAAAGAAAAGAAAAGTGAAGTAACCAATAAAATTAAAGAAGAACTAAAAATTAATGATTTTAACTTAACTAAAGAAATATTTGAAAAAATTATAATTGAAAATATAGAAAAAATAAAAAATAACAAAAAACAAGAAGAAAAATTTTTCAAATTAAAACAAAATCCCCCAAAATTCGATGCGAAAGAACTTGAAAGAGTTGTTACAAAGGCTCTCGGCATTCTAATAGAAGATGGAGCCTTTGCTTACACAGTATGGCTCGAAAGTGAGGGAGGGGACATTCATAAAGTTATTTCAATAGCAAGTGTTAAACTTCTCGATAAAGCTAGTGTTACTTCTAAGAAAGAAAGCCTTAGAGAAGCAATTCTTGAAATATCAAAAAACATTCAAAAAACTCTTCTAGCAAGACAGCTCCTCGAAAGAATGCTTGTTTACGCAAGGTATAGAGCAAAAGCCCTGCAGAAAGGTGACTAAAATGTGGAAGTGTTATTTAACAATCTTCAAAGCAAAAGCTCCCGTTCACATAGGATATAAGCAGATCGGCGTACTTAAAACCACGAGGTATTATATTACTGGCAGAGCCATGTGGGGAGCCATAACTGCAAACCTCACGAGAGCTTTATTTGATAATCCAGATGCGGAAAATTACCAGGAAGCTGGCGAATTCGTTAAAGATTTGATTAGAACAACTTACTTCTTTCCTGCATTTGAAAAAGGTAAGGTTAATGATTCTCAGGAGTGGAGTGATACAGAAATTAGCAATTATCTGGTCTTTCTACCTGAATACTCTGAGAATGGATTAAAATTTGGTAAGATCTCCAAAGAAAAGTTCGAACAGACTTTTATTGGTTCTTTCGTCTCCACAGCTTTGGAATCTGAAACAAAAACGGCTGAAGAAGGGAGTCTTCACGAGTTTGAGTTCGTTAAGAATAAGGTTAGAGTAAATGATGATGTTGTTGCTGATGTTTACTGGATTGGCTACCTGTTTGTTAAAGAAGATGGTGAAAAAAACGATTTTAGAGTTGAAAGTTGTAATGATGACGACGTTATTATCTCTCACGGGAAAAATCAAGTAAAACTCTCTAAAGTCCTTGAAACAACTTACGCTGGAGGGGAAAGAAATTACGGCTTGGGCAGGCTTGAATTACAGAACCTGAATATGGCGGACAAATTGTTTGGAAAGTTTGGAGTCAAATTAGATAAAGAAAATCCAATAATCGAAACAAACGTGGCTGCGGATCATGTTGTGCTTGATGATTCAATCGAATCAGTTTTGGGGGAAATAGAACCTCTTGTGGGACTGGAATGGTCCGAAAAAGGCGCTGGAAAGAGAGTTAGCAAACCTGTTGTTTGCCTCACTCCCGGCACTGTAATTGGCGGGGAAAAGTTAAACTTGGAAGTTGGGAATTTTGGCCTTCTACAATTAGAAAAGTAAAATTAAATAAACAAAATCACTCAAACCCTAAACTCTTCAAAATCGCCGAAACGTCGACGTAGTGCTCCACGATTTCCCTGAACCTCTTGAGCTTCTTCTCTCCCCTGATCCTGACCCTGCCAAACGCCCTGCCGAGCTTTTCTGCTGTGGTTAGAGTATCCTCTTTTACCAGTATTACCGGCACTCCGTACTTCTCAGCCATTCCGAGTATCGTTGCAGGCGGTTCCATGTTGCCCGTTAGAATCAGACACTTTATCCCGGCATCCATCGCAACAGCGTGCAGATCTGCCCTGTCACCACCAGTAATAACTGCAGCGTTTCTCGCAGCCCTGAAGTAGCTCATAGCAGTCTGAGGAGACATGGCTCCAATCAGGAAGCTCTCTATCAGTATGTCCTCCTTCGGCTCCACGAGGTAGATCCCGTTCAGGGCCTTCCTTATCTCCTCAACGCTCATTCCCGCGAGCATCTCGTCCTTTGGCAGCATCCCGACGAGTTTTATTCCTCTGGGCTCCAGAATTTTCGATGCTATGGTTCCAAAGTACGTCCTTTTGAAACCCGTGACCTGATTTATTATCGCCAGCATGTCCCCCATTACCTTCGAAGCGGAAAGCAGCCTGTCTATCGTGAAATCCCCGGCATACCTCGCGACCATGAGAACCTTTGATGAGAGCATCTGTGCAACGTCTATGTCACTCAAGCCAACAGCCTCTCCCGCGAAGTAGCCCATGGATCCCTCGACGAAAACGACGTCCTTCCCCTCAGCCACCTCCGCGAATCCGTCTATGACCTTCTTTCTGAGCTCAACAGGATCTGAAGAGAGCATGAACTCGGCATAGCTCTCAATTCTCACGGGACAGAGCTTTTCCTCATCCTCTTCGAGGGAGAGAATGTCCTTCATCACCTCAACATCCGCGTCGTCGTAAGTCGTGAAGGGCTTGAAGTAGCCAACCTTCAGACCTTTCTCCCTGAATATCTCTCCAAGAGCAGCTATAACTCCACTCTTTCCGGAGTATTCGTCTATAGAGGAAACGAGCAAACTTCTCATAACACCACCTCACGGATGATCGTTAACGTAAAAACTTCAACCTTTCTTAAAACTAATCTTGAAGTCAAGAGCACTGCATCCCTTCTCGAAAACCCTGAGCGGGTTTATCTCCATCTCCATTATCTCCGGGAACTCCAGACTGAGCTGGGCCATCTTCATGATGACCTCCGCTATGGCTTTGATGTCGCTCGGCTTCTCCCCTCTGACTCCCTTCAGCAGCTTGTACGCCTTAACCTCTCTGATCATCTCCATGGCATCCTCCTCGCTGACTGGAGCTATTCTGAAGGTGACGTCCTTGAAGACCTCGACGTAAATTCCTCCGAGACCGAACATTATCAGCGGGCCGAAGCTAGCATCCCTCTTCATTCCGACGATTACCTCTCTCCCGCCCTTTACCATCTCCTGAATAAGCACACC
>Ga0256834_1002217_pt1 | contig 12403 bp, 12 predicted proteins | sample 4281140metaG_FD_190536 | JGI IMG/M metagenome (GOLD analysis project Ga0256834, IMG submission 190536) | Hydrothermal vent microbial communities from East Pacific Rise, Pacific Ocean - 4281-140 | ecosystem: Environmental > Aquatic > Marine > Hydrothermal vents | place: Pacific Ocean: East... | reverse complement strand
AGATAAATCATGTAAAGAAAAAGAATTGATTTGGCCGATTAAAACTTATCCTACAAATCAAGGTTGTGCGATTACTGGCGGTTATGTTTATCGGGGCAAAGCGTTGCCTGAACTTGATGGGCATTATTTTTATGCTGATTTTTGCTCAGGTGAAATCTCAAGTCTGAAATATGAAAATGGGCTAGTATCGAACGAAAAGAACTGGGCGGATATTTTAGGCAAGGTCAATTATATCTCAAGCTTTGGGTTAGATGGTTTTGGTGAGTTATATATAATTTCCCTAAATGGAGTAATTTATAAATTGGAAAATTTTGAATGATTTTTTAATCGCTAACATCTCTCGCAATCGCTCGAAACATTTCTATAGTTTTCTGCTTAATCAAATCACCATCAGCGCCATCATTTCTAAAATTTCTATCGGCAGAGGTTTTAACTATCACCACGCCCAATTTGCGATTTATATAAATATACTGCCCATAAATTCCTATTGCAAAAAACTCCTCATTGGCATTGATTGGAAGCCACCATTGATAGCCATAACCAAATGCTTCACCACTATAATTTGGTGATGGGGCATTGTTTTTTACAGATTCAACTGCCCAATCAAGAGGGATAATTTGCTCATTATTCCACTTGCCATTTTGCAAAAATAACTGACCAAATAACGCATAATCACGAGTTCGTAAATTTAATCCACCAAGCGCAAATGCAACTTTTTTACCGTCTGTTACATAATAAGCATCAGCCCCTGCCCCCAATTTTGACCAGAGATTTTCAACAAATAATTCACTTAAAGATTTACCAGTTGCAGCCCTTAGCACCATCGCCAAAACATGCGTATCTATTGATACATATTGGCGAATTTCTCCTGCTTTACGTGCTTTTGCAACAATGCCTTGAGCAAATTTATCCATTGAACCACCAAGTGCTAACACCCGACCCATGCGATTTATATCTGATTCATAATCAAGATAATCCTCATCAAATTCAACCCCGCTAGCCATATTCAACACATTGCGAATTGTCACTCCATTATATGCAGATTGCGCCAGTTCTGGCACATATTTTGTTACAGCATCATCAAGTGAGGCAATTTTCCCCTCCCCAACTGCAATGCCAAACATTGCTGAGAGGAACGATTTTGCAACTGACCAAGAAATGCGCCTATCATCAACATTTGTGCCTAAATAATAATTTTCAAAAATAATTTTCCCATCATTCACCACTAAAAAAGAAGTGGTTCTAGTATCGTTTAAGTATTGCTCAATATTATATTTTTCATCCTTGAAATTAAAGCTAGCAGGCAGGGGTTTTGGCGCTTGTTGCCATTGATAAACATCACCGCTTTTTGGTAAATTAGTTGAGATAAAAAGCTTATTCATTGAAGAAAAATTGCTGATGATTTTTTCTTCAGTAAATAAATTATTCACATTATAAAGTCGAATAATTTTCTCACGATTTATTAAGCCAACAATTATGATAATGACTAGAAGCCCCAAAAATGTCCAAAGTGAATATTTCAAAAACTTCTTCATGCTATTACCCTAACCTCAAATTTAACCTACAATAACGTCCAAATTTGAAATAGCAAACCAGCAGTGAATGCACCAACTAAAGAAAGCATAATATAGCTTATAAACACGGGCAAACGTGCCAACGCCCAAACTGCCATAGCGGCTGGAATTGAGGTCACTCCGCCACCAATTAAAAATGCCATGCCTGCACCAGATGACATGCCCTGCTCCATTAGTCCTGATACCAGAGGCAAAGCTGCATAACCATTTAGATAAGCAGGAACTCCCGCAAGAGTTGCCAAAGCGATTGAAAAGAAATCTCCTCCGCCAACTACTGATACAATGGTATCAGCAGGAATAAATGCAAGCATTAGGCTTTCTAAGAAAAACGCAAGCGTTAGCCATTTGCCCAAAAATAATGTATTTGATTTTGCTGAATTATAAAATTTTTCACGGCGCTCTGGCTCAATCCAAAATTTCCAAACTACCTGTTTTGGATCTCTAATATTTGATGCACCACAACCTCCATTGCCCACGCCTTCTCTTAATGGGTTCACCAGCCAGCCTTTTTTTTCAAGCGCAAGAATGAAAAACCCACCAGTTAGACCAATGATTATTGCCATTATCATTTTAGCGATTGCAAATTCAAAACCTAAAGTTCCTATCGTTAAAATCAACATTGAAGGATCCATAAGTGGGGAAGTTAGCCAAAATGCCATCACCGCATAAAGCGGCACGCCCATACCCAAAAGCGCCGCAATGATTGGAATAACCCCGCATGAACAAAAAGGAGATAGCACCCCCATTAGTGCGGCAAAAAATATCATAATAATCGGGTTACCAGTGAAGGCTTTGGCAATCAGATTATCCGCACCAGTTGCGTTAACATAGGCAGTCATACCAACTGAAAGGGCAATGAAAGGAGCAAGGCGCAACAGCGCATCTGCCATGAATTTAATGCTTGAGATAAATTGTTCTGGCATAAAAGCACCGAGTAAAATAAGCCCAATTATTAACACCAAGATCACACGATCAAGGTTTTTTATTCTTTGAAAGAATGAGTGAACACCATTTATTTCTTTTGTATTTGACATTTCATTTCCTGTATATTTTGAATATTCCAATATTCTAGTTTTTACGAAATTTAACTTATAATTACTCTCTGTTCGCCATAGTCAAGCTTGCCCTGACTATCTAGCTTTAATCAATCATACTTCTTGCGTGGATAGGCCCGTTTTTTACGAAGATATAATGTAGGGATAAGATCAAAACCCCTACTCAATATCACAAACATCTACACAGCATTCATCTTCTAAAAAACCTATTATTTGGCGCATTGCCTTAAAGTTCGCACTACAAATTAACTCAGTGCTATTGCGCTCCTGATGTGCCAAACCAGCCGCTACCAACCTTTGCAAATGATTGGTAAGAGTTGAGCCAGCAAGCCCAAGCGCTTTTTGAATAGTGCCAACTGGCGCACCCTTTGGCCCCACCCTCACAAGTTGACGAAACACCGCCAAACGAGTTGGGTTGCCCAAAGCCTGTAATTGTTTTGCTACTTTTTCATTTTCCATAAAGCGATAAATACATAATTATTTTTGCAAGTCAACTATATTACTGGAATATTAGTAATATAGTTGACGATAATTACAATTGAGTGCAAAGTCAGACGTAAAAATATTATTCCCTTGCAAGCTCAGCAATGTCATTCTGAATGAAGTGAAGAATCTTCTAACTCAGAGTATAAGACCCTTGGGCTACGCTCAAGGTGACAAAAGAAAGCGCTCAGAGTTGTAAGTTTACAGTTCCTCTAGTAAAAACGATTCTATCTAAGGGGATTGCCGTTGTGATTCTAGGTTAATATACTCGCTAAGTTATACAATATATAAAAGAAATATAGAATTTTTTACAAGGAAATTAAAATGCTAAATTATAAGATTATTTCTATTGCAAGCGTTATTCTTACCTCAACATTATTTTTATCTCTTTTATTAGTGCCTGATTTAATCTTTTGGATTTTTTCTATTGAAGCAGGAGAAGCGGCTAGGTTTATTGCGAGGCGAGCTTCAATATTATTTCTTGGGCTTTCTATTTTATCCTTTTTGAGCAGAAACACACCTCATTCTTCATTGCGTCAAAACATAATCTTGGCAATGTGTGTTTTATGGTCTTTAATGGCTTTATTAGGATTATTTGAACTTATTCGAGGATATGCTGGAATTGGAATATTACTAGCCATAACTGCAGAAACAATTTTTGCTATTAGCTATTTTTTAATTTTCAAAAAATATTCAGATAGGGATTAATTATAGTTTTAATACCTTCTACCTTTTAGATATTCTTTGAACAGCATTATAAACTATCATTTTATGAAACGGCATGATTGTTTTAAGATAGGTGCGCCCAAACCAGTTATGTGTTTGCACCCAAGTTGCAAAGCTAATCCCCTGTTTATGGCGCAAAATTGAGATTAAAAAATTTAGATGTTTGTCATCTTCGCCAATCAATATTTCATCTTGAGTAATCGATTTAATAGTGAATAATCCTATACTATCTCCCACCTTAAAATCTGTTTTATCTAGCGGCATTTTAGCAATATCAGAGCCAGTTTTTAAGCCATAAAATGAAACAGCGAAATTTCTAATTCTCATCAACCCATCAACCCATTTAGGCATTTGCGCAAGCGCAACTATTGTTGCCTGAGTAATAGAAACACTCTCATTTACATCATCATTAAAGTAACAATCTACAAAATCACCTTTTTTTATGAATTTATGTAAATCGCTATTTTTGGGCAAATCAATGAGTTTAACTGACATTTTTCTATAATTTTCTGAATTTGAATATCAAAATTCCATAATGACTATATTCTAAGCACTATTTGTAGGCAATTGACATTTTTAATCGAGATAGACTTACTCTAAGCTTATAATTGATTCATATCATTACCTTGCAAGATATAATATGCTTGCATGGGGAAAAGAACAAAAAACGGTTTCAACATGAGTGAAATTGCGTTTAGCACAGAAAAACTAACGAAAGTATATGGCACTGGTGACACTGCGGTTCATGCTTTGCGTGGAGTTGATCTGTCAATTCCACGCGGAGATATGGCGGTGTTGCTGGGGCATTCTGGCTCGGGTAAATCGACTTTGGTCAATATTCTTGGTGGGCTAGATAATGCTACTTCTGGCAAAGCGTGGTTTTTAGATAATGAATTAACCGCCATGAGCGAAAAACAGCTTACTCATTATCGGCGCTTGCATGTTGGTTTTGTTTTCCAGTTTTACAATCTTGTGCCAAGTCTTACTGCTCGTGAAAATGTGGCGCTAGTAACTGAGATTGCCAAAAACCCAATGCCCGCAGAAGAAGCGCTTGAGAGAGTTGGCTTAGTGCCACGTATGAATCATTTCCCCTCGCAACTTTCAGGTGGCGAACAGCAACGTGTTGCCATTGCACGAGCAATTGCAAAAAGACCAAACATACTTTTATGCGATGAGCCAACGGGGGCGCTTGATAGTAAAACTGGCATTGCCGTGCTTGAGGCGTTAACTCAAATAAATAAAGAATTAGGCACAACGACCTTAATCATTACCCATAATGCCGATATTCAGCGGATTGCACATCGGGTTTTATTTATGGCTGATGGACAAATTGTAACTGAAAAAATCAACAAAACCCGACTTGAACCCTCTGAGGTGTCTTGGTGAAACCGCTTGATATTAAATTATTGCGAGATTTTAGGCGGCTTTGGAGTCAAGCGCTTGCCATTGCGCTAGTTGCTGCGGCTGGTGTTATGACGTTATTGCTTGGCGTTGGCACATATCGTGCCTTAAGCGAAACCCAGCAGACATATTATGAGCGCTATGACTTTGCCGATATTTTTGCTAATGCCACCCGTGTTCCAAATAGCAAATTACAAGAGATTTTGGCAATAAAGGGTGTTGTTCGTGCCGATGCTCGCATTTCTCAAAGTGCAATTTTAGATATTCCTTTTATGAAAGACCCAGCCAGTGCGCTTATTCTGTCAATTCCTGACATTGGCAACTCAGCGCTTAATCGGTTATTTCTCAAGAGCGGGCATTTGCCACAAAGCGGTAAATCTGGCGAAATAGTAATTTCTGAAGCCTTTGCCATTGCTCATAATTTCAAATTTGGTGATAAAATTTCTGCTATTATGGGCGGTGTAAAACGCACACTTACAATAACTGGCATCGCCCTCTCACCTGAATTTGTCTATACGGTTCGAGCGGGAGATATGTTTCCAGATAATGAAAGATTTGGTATTATTTGGATGAGATATTCAGATGTCGCCTCGTCATATAACCTGTCTGGAGCGTTTAATTCTATCAGCCTAAAAATTGATAAAACTGCCAATAAATCAGCCATTATTGATGAATTTGATAATATCTTAAAACCCTATGGTGGCAATGGCTCTATAGAGCGCAAAGATCAAAGCTCAAACGCATATATTAGTTCTGAATTAAACGGGCTAAAAGCAATGTCTTATGTGTTACCGCCAATTTTTTTATGCGTTGCAGCTTTTTTGGTCAATATGACTTTAGCACGGCTGATTGCGCTTGAAAGAGAACAAATAGGGCTGTTAAAAGCGATTGGCTATCGCTCATTTACGATTGCTTGGCATTATGTAAAACTCGCACTAATCATTGCATCTGTTGGCACATTGCTTGGTTGGGGGCTTGGGGCATGGGCGGCTCGTGGTATGGCTGCACTATATGCTGAGTTTTTCAAATTTCCGTTTTTGCTATTTCAAGATAGACCAGATGTATTTGCTATTTCTGGCTTATCGGCAATTTTGGCGGCGGTGCTTGGCTCGTTACAGGCAGTAAAATCTATCCTTAAACTTTCTCCAGCGGTGGCTATGGCGCCCCCCTCTCCTCCAATCTATAAAAAATTTATTCTTGAGCGAATAGGGCTTACTCGCCATATTTCTCAAGGTCTGACAATGGCTTTACGCAATCTGTTTCGCCGTCCCGTTAGGGCAGCTCTCACAATGCTTGGCATATCGCTTTCCACTGGCTTATTAATTGGCGGATTATTTACCGAAGATTCAATAGAATATATGATTGATGCCAGTTTTTTTAGAGCCGATAGACAACAAGCAACAATTATTTCAACAATTCCCCTAAGCCCTGCTGGCATACAAAGCATTGAGCGCCTTCCCGGAATTATGGTTGCCGAACCTTTTCGTGCGGTTGCAATAAAAATTACCAATGGATTATTTGAGAAAAAAACTTCTCTTATGGGCAAACCAAAAAATGCTGACCTTTCACGAATAATAGATCTTAATCTTAACCCAATTATTCTTCCCGATTATGGCATAGCCTTATCGCAAATGTTGGCAGATATTCTTGATGTTGGAGTTTTGGATATTATTAGCGTTGAAATACTTGATGGCAGCGATACAATTATCAAAGTTCGTGTGTCTCAAATCATGCAGCAATTTATGGGGCTTGGCGCTTATATGGAAATTACTGCGCTTAATCGTATATTAAATGAAAGCTCGCTTTCTAATGGTGTGCACTTGCGTTTTGATAATAATAAAAGAGACGAACTTTTTCAAAAAATCAAAGAGACACCCGTAATTGCCAGTATTATTTTGCAACGAAAATCACTTGAAATGCTTAGGGCAACTATGGGCGAAACTATTGGCATGAGCCGTATTGTCTATATATTACTTGCAGTTATCATTGTGTTTGGGGTGGTTTATAATTCAATGCGCATTCAATTATCTGAAAGGGCGCGTGAGTTGGCAAGCCTTAGGGTGCTTGGTTTTACAAAAGGCGAAGTTTCAATAATCTTACTTACAGAATTGGGCATTTTAACAATGTTGGCAATCCCCTTTGGTTTATTGTTAGGCTATGGATTGGCGATTGGAGTTGTTCAGGGTTTTCAAACCGAATTATTCAGATTTCCACTAATTGTTGAAATTTCAACCTATGCAAAAGCCGCTTTAATAGTTTTAACGGCAGCGGCTGTTTCTGCTTTTATTGTGCAGCGAAGAATTGCTAATCTTGATCTAATAGAAGTTCTAAAAACTAGGGATTAAAAACATGACATTACGTAGAATTATAATAATTATTCTTATTGTTTTAGCTGTTGGTGCTGGGCTTTATTATTCGTTTTTGCCTCACCCTATTGGGGTTGATTTAGCAACAATCAAGCGTGGAACGATTATTGCCAGCGTTAAAGATGAGGGCGTGGTGAAGATCAAAGATACTTATCAAATTTCAACACCTATTGGCGGAGATGTGCAACGCATTCCTTATCGGGTTGGTGATTTTGTTGAACAGGGCAAAATCATTGCTTCCATCACTCCGCAAAAAAGTTCATTTCTTGATGAGAGAAGTTTGTTAGAAGCACAAGCTGCGGTAAAAACCAATGAAGCGGCACTAATTGCCGCCAATACTAATATTGAGGCGGCGCAAAGCGAGTTGGACTTTTTGCAAAACGAAGCAGAGCGCACCGAAAAATTATTAGAACGTGGTCTAATCTCCGAGCAAGCAGCTGAGCAGACTCGATTGCAACTTGATAGGGCTCAAACAAATCTTTTGAACGCAAAATCTAATCTTGAATTGCGTCAACGCCAGTTAGAGCAAGCGCAAGTTCGGCTATTTAATCCTAATGGTAGTGGTTATGACATGACTAAATATAGCATAAAAGCCCCAGTTTCAGGGCGAATTTTAGAAATTGCTAACGAAAGCACACGTTCGCTTCCAGCAGGCTCACATCTTTTGACCATCGGCAATCCAAACAATCTTGAGGTGGTTGTAGAATTATTATCCACTGACGCGATTAGAATAGAAAAAGGCGCAAGTGCTAAAATTACTGGCTGGGGGAAGGACGAAATTTTAGACGCAAGAGTGATAAATATTGAGCCAATTGGTTTTACCAAAATCTCGGCACTTGGCATTGAGGAGCAACGAGTAAATGTTCATCTAAAAATTCTAAGCGATGCTAAAATTTGGGCAGGCTTGGGGCATCTTTATCGTGTATTTGTTTCTATTGAAGTGCAAAGAGCAGAAAATGCCTTACTTATTCCAAGCGCTGCGCTTTTTAGATCAAACAATAAGTGGTCAGTTTATATTATTGAAGGCGATAAGGCAAAATTGCGCCAACTTAAACTTGGCATTCAAAATGCTGCTTTTGCTGAGGCGATTAGTGATATAAATGAAGGAGCTAAGGTTATTCTACATCCCAATGATAAGATTGTTGATGGTGGATTAATTGCTGAACGGGCTGAGGAATAAGTGACACCAGTAAAATACACCAGTGTGTGGTAGCGGAGGAGAGACTTGAACTCCCGACACGCGGATTATGATTCCGCTGCTCTAACCAGCTGAGCTACTCCGCCCCATATATGGGGTAATGAACGGCCTAAAGATTTTAGCCAATCATTTTTTGCAATATTATTGCGCTGATGTGTCTTAGATAGCAAGCGGTTTTGTGTCAAGCACTCAAAAGCTAAGAGGTAAATTTTATCCGCCTCTTGGTATATAAAATATTGAGTTAGTAAATGTGCAGTTTGATAACGAAAGAAAGATAGCATTGAGATAAATCCCTATACTCCAATATGCTGTAAATTCATCTCTTAAAAAACTTCGCCAAACTGGCTCCAATTTCTATTCTATCAAGTGGCAATTGCAGTGAAATATGTGCGTCTTTTGCTTGCTTTTCACTAAGGCGACCATCATCAAGCCTATCAACCAATGCTTTAGCATAGTCAACTGCAAATTCTGGGTGCGGTTGCATAGATATTGCTGCACCATTTTTATAAATCAAACCTGCATTGGGAGTGAAATTTGAGGACATAAAAACCTCTGCTTCACTGGGTGCAATAATCACCTGATCTTGATGCGAGGCAACAATTGCTATTTCATCACCAATCCTATTCATAAAAATGGGTTTTTGTTTTATTTGATAAACCTGCCGACCAAGTCCCCAGCCCTTTTCTGATTTTTCAACCTTGCCGCCAAGCGCATCAGCCATAATCTGATGACCAAAACAAATTCCAAGCATTGGTAATTTCACTTGATAACTTTGGCGAATAAAATCTCTTAACGGATCTATCCAATCTGGCGCATCATACACTCCAAAAGCCGAGCCAGTTATAATCACTCCCTCAAGGTGTGAAATATTTGGAAAATCCTCACCATCAAGAATATTTGCAATTTCAAAATAAAATTCCTCTCCACTTGATAATAGCAAATCTTGAAATAGTGGAGGGAATTTCTCAAAGCGATCAAGCATTGGTTCTGGGGTCTGCCCAACCTGAATAATTGTAAGTTTCATGTTTCTTTTAACTCTTAATAAATATCACTAAAGACATTTAGTCATTTTTGGGCTAGTAACAAGAAAAAACAATATAATAACGACAAGCATAATAATGACAAAACTTTCAGACCTAGAAAATGATGCAAATATTCTTTCAAAAGCCCTGCCCTATATGCAGCGTTATAAAGATAAAACCGTGGTGATTAAATATGGCGGAAACGCAATGGGTGATGCGGCGTTAAGCAAAGCCTTTGCCAGTGATATTGCTTTGTTAAAACAATCAAAAGTCAACCCAATTGTTGTGCATGGTGGTGGACCACAAATTGGCGCAATGCTTAAAAAAATGGGAATAGTTTCTAAATTTGAAAATGGTTTAAGAGTAACCGATGAAAAAACCATTGAAATTGTTGAAATGGTTTTAGCGGGTAAGATAAACAAAGATATTGTTGCGCAAATTAACTCACAAGGCGAAATGGCAATTGGTCTATGCGGCAAAGATGCCAATATGGTATTTGCCAAAAAAGCCATAAAAACCATTATTGATAAAGAAAGCAATATCGAAAGATTATTAGATTTAGGATTTGTTGGTGAGCCTGATGAGATAAGCAGCGCAGTGATTGATATGCTAGCAAAATCAGAAATGATTCCTGTAATCGCCCCCGTCGCAGCTGGGCGAGATGGACATACTTATAATATCAATGCCGATGTTTTTGCTGGCGCTATTGCAGGATCGCAAAATGCAAAGCGATTATTATTCTTAACCGATGTATCTGGAGTTTTAGACAAAGATAAAAATCTAATACCAAAACTCTCAATAAAACAGGCAAAAAAATTAATTAAAGACGGCACAATATCTGGCGGCATGATACCAAAAGTAGAAACTTGTTTTACAGCACTAGAGCAAGGCGTTGAAGGCGTAGTTATTCTTAATGGCAAAACTCCACATGCCGTATTGATAGAATTATTTACCGAATATGGCGCAGGAACGCTTATTGTAAAATGAATGAGATAGCAGACATTGATAACTGGGTATTTGATCTTGATAACACGCTTTATCCTCGCACTTGCGATTTATTCGCCCAAATTGATATTTTAATAACTAAATATGTGATGAACACTACAGGCTTAGAGCATAAAGACGCCTATAAAATCCAAAAAGATTATTATCGCCACAATGGCACAACCATGAATGGCTTAATGCAAAATTATGGGATTGATCCAGATCATTACCTAGATTTTGTCCACGATATTGATTATTCACCAGTTGAGCCTGACACTCAATTAATTGAGGCAATTAGCGCACTTAAGGGGAAAAAATATATATTTACCAATGCCGACATTGGACATGCCGAAGCGGTGCTTGAAAAATTGGGCGGCAAAAATCTGTTTGACGGTATGTTTGATATTCGCGCTACAGGATATGCGCCAAAACCTTTGCCAATTGCTTATGATAAATTTTTAAGTGCTTTTGATATTAACCCAAATAAAGCAATCATGTTTGATGATTTAGAGAAAAACCTCGCCGTGCCGCATGCTTTGGGCATGAAAACCGTGCAAGTTGTTGCCAATGATGACTTTTCTCATGCACAAGTTGAAGCATGGGAATTAGACCAAGGCCATGAGCATGAACATGTACATTTTATTACTGATGATCTAGTGCTATTTTTAAATAAAATTTAGCTTTTTACTAAACAACTATTGAAATAATCGCCTGTATGAAACAGGATAAAACTTATATCCGCCGCATTTATAACAAAACAACAAATATCTTTTATTGAAACTGGGAATAAACATGAAAAATAAATTTTTGAAATTAACCGCCATTTCATCTTTGGCTATATTTGGTTTTTCAAGCAATGCTTTAGCATTTGATGAGCAAGATTTTGCAAAAAAACTCTCTGCATCAATCTCTTTATTAGCTTCAACTGATGTAACATTTGAGAATGTTGTAAAAAAAGGCAAAACCGTTACCTTAAGCGGAATGAGTGTGCCAGCAAATACCAATGAAATTGCTAAAAGCATTCTTGATAATAGCATTACATTTTATGGTGTAAAAGAAACCAAAAATGGCGCTTATACTGCTAAGAATGCTAAATTTGAAAATATTGATTTCACCAATAATGATATAAATGTTAAAATAGACGATATTGAAATAAAGGATATTCTTATTTCAGCAGATCCAGTGAATAATGTAGTTGAAAACTTATTGCTTTATCGAAAAATGAGTACAGGTGAAATATCTGTTTCTTTTGAAAATAAAGAGGCACTTAAAATTGATTCAATTTTATTTTCAAATGTGCCAAATAAAGATAAGAGCGAATTTACCTCTGAGTATGAAGTTAATGGAATTTATGGCGATTTAAGTCTGATACCAGAAGAAGAAGCACGCCTTGCTTTGGCTTCTGTTGGTCTTACCACTATTGAAGGGCGTATGGACGGTGATTTCTTTTGGTCGGTTGATGATGGCCGAGCGATTGCAAATGAAATGTCAATCGATCTAAAAAATATTGGTAAATTAGATATTACTTTGGACTTTTTAGGCTATACATTAGATATGATTAAATCTCTTCAAGTCATGAATCAGGATTTAATTA
>Ga0256834_1002216_pt1 | contig 12405 bp, 6 predicted proteins | sample 4281140metaG_FD_190536 | JGI IMG/M metagenome (GOLD analysis project Ga0256834, IMG submission 190536) | Hydrothermal vent microbial communities from East Pacific Rise, Pacific Ocean - 4281-140 | ecosystem: Environmental > Aquatic > Marine > Hydrothermal vents | place: Pacific Ocean: East Pacific... | reverse complement strand
ATAATTTTGGCGTAAGCATCAGGATATAGCACATTTGGCGGCTCATTAACCAAGTTACGCGCCCAAAATGTACCCTCTATAATTGCTGCTTGCTCAGCATATAAATCATTTGCCGAATCATCATCAAATAAAACGAAATGCGTTTTATTCAATGTTATGGTTTTGTCGGCGGCAGGCTTTGGTGATTTATATTGATCAAATTTATATGAACGCAGCTTCATCCCTGCCGCAATATGCACAGAGATTTCAGCACATTGGGGATGCTCATTATCAGAATAAAACTCTATTGTTTCTATTTTACGAGCTTCAATAGCAACTAATAGCTTACCTCCCAATTTTTCCGCAGATATATTTTCTATATCGCCTTTTTCCCCTAAGCCCAGCAAAACAACGTAATGATAAGGCGCACCATCAGGCAGCATCAATATTTCGACCTCGCCAAATTTACCCTGAAAGCTTTTGCTTTTTTCAAGAACATGGTCTACAAATCCACTGAACTCGTAGTTTAGCGAGCTAACGCAGGGGCTTGGCTCTTTATTATTATAGAAACATAAAACCGCTGCTTCTGTATTTTTATGGGGAGCTTTTGAAAATGAAATATCCAATGTCATAATATGTTCCTAAATGCTATAAAGTACGAATAAGTAATGATGCTCGCTTTGAGGTAATTTCATAGTATAATCTCAGCAACGAAATGACCAGTATGAAAATTTTTGACTATTATCTTTTTAAAAATTTATTTATCGCGACGGCCTTTATCGCCGTTATACTTGCGCTTGTCATTTTCCTGACGCAATCACTTAAGTTTTTAGAGATTGTTATCGATGCTGGCTCATCCAGTGGTGCTTTTCTTATTTTAACAATGCTGGCTCTGCCAAGATTTTTCGAAGTCATACTGCCTCTGTCGGTTATGGCATCTACCTTGTTCTTGTATAATAAAATGACAATAGATACAGAGCTAATCGCCATGCGCTCAACTGGATATTCATCCTTTGCGCTTGCAAGGCCAGCAATTATTATCGGGATGTTAGCAACATTGCTTTTATGGTCAATAACAATGTGGATTGCCCCTTTGTCATTAGCCAAAATGCAAGAAATGCGCCAAGAGCTAAAAGCAGATTTTTCGAGTTTGCTATTTAAAGAAGGGGTTTTTAATCAGCTAGGCAAGGGGCTTACCGTTTATATAAAAGAGAAAAGTAAAGACGGTGATTTGGCAGGTTTAATGATTCATGATACACGCGATAAAAATAGCCCTCCATCCACGGTTCTTGCCAAGCGCGGCATGATTATTATAAATGATAAAGAGCAACAAGTTGTTGTTTTTGACGGCTCAAGACAAACCTACAACCCGAAAACAAATATTTTGCAGAAACTAACATTTGATCGTTACACCATAGATTTACCCGAAAGCGCAGCGGTGCGCAAAAGATGGGCAGAACCTGATGAGCGCACAATGGCGCAGTTACTAAACCCCGACCTAAGCATTGCGCGTAATGTTGAGAATTTAAGCGAATTTTCTATTGAATTGCATCGCCGCTTCACTAGCCCGCTGCTCGCTTTGGCATTTCCGTTAATTGCACTAACAATCCTACTGCTTGGCCCTGTTGACAGGCGCGGGCAGAGTATGCGGATTGGCGTTGCTATTGCTACTGTTATGATTACTCAAGGACTGTTCCTTACCGCATATAACCTTGCCCAAAATCATAGTGGTGGGCTGGCTTTAATGTATATATTGGTTTTTGCGCCAATATTAGTTTCGCTATTCATGCTAAGTGGTTTTAGCGAGAAATTCCGTCGTCAATTTTTATATACAAAAAAAGAGGTGACATCATGAAAATCACGCCAACATTAAGTGCTTATCTTGCTAAAAAATATGTCATTAATCTATTAATATTGCTTGGTGCGTTACTGGCTATTATCTATTTATTTGATACTGTCGAACTAATCCGCCGCGCCAGCAAGCATGCCGATATCCCTATAATATTAGTATTACAAATGGGGCTTTTAAAGCTTCCCGAGGTTGGTCAGACATTATTTCCTTTTGCTGTTTTATTCAGCGCAATGTTTACATTTTGGCAGCTCACCCGTAAATATGAGCTGATTGTTGTGCGCGCATCTGGCTTTTCGATTTGGCAATTCTTACTGCCTATTGCCGCTGTTGGCGTTATATTTGGAATAATGCAAATGACTGTTATAAACCCGATTGGCGCAGTTTTTGTCGGAAAATTCGAACAGCTTGAGCGCACGCATTTAAAACGTCAAAAAAATCATATTGCGGTATTTAAAGAAGGACTTTGGCTAAAGCAAGCTATACGCATAGAATCAGATAATCGCGCGGATGAAAATAATGATTTGATAAGTGGCTATATCATACTACATGCACAAAAAGTTAAGCAGCCTGAGTGGATTTTAAAGAATGTCACGATCTTATATTTCACGGATGAAAATACTTTCTTACAGCGTATTGACGCGAGAACAGCAACATTGGAAGATAATTTATGGCGATTTAATGATATAACAATCCATAAAGATTATTCTCGTCCAGCAAGAGAAGACAGCTATCAACTGCCAACAACTTTAACAAAGCAAGATATCAAGGAAAGCTTTGCTTCGCCTGAAAGCATGTCATTTTGGAAGCTTCCCGCATATATAAAGACATTAGAACAAACAGGCTTTGATGCCACCAGATTAAAGGTTTACTATCATAATCTACTCTCACAACCATTAATGTTTTGTGCCATGATACTGCTTGCCGCAAGCGTATCTATGCGCCCTCCAAGGTCAAAAGCTACCTTTGCTATGATCGCAACTGGAGTATTCATAGGGTTTTTGGTTTTCTTTCTTTCAAGCTTTTTACAAGCGTTAGGTTCTTCACACCAAATACCAGTGGCACTAGCCGCATGGGCGCCCGCCCTGATCTCTTTTCTTTTGGGGTTGGCGGTTATGATGAACATGGAAGATGGTTAAATCAATATATCTCTTGATTTGTGATAATAATTTAACTAATTAATAACCAATAGATGATATTTAAGTATATGTAGTCTTTCTCTGTGTAATCATTTCCACCACGAATAATAACAAAGGTTTTTATAATGAATATCATTTCATCTATTAAAAATAAAAAGGATGCATCAAGCTCTTTTTATTCAAACTTACTTCTTGTTGCATTCTCAAGTTTAGCTCTTAGCTCATGCTCAAGCATGACATCTAATGATATATATGAAGGGGGCATTGTTATTCATGATCCGATGGAAAATTCAAATAGACAGATGATGGCATTTAACCAATCTATTGATAGTAATATCATACACCCCATTGTTAAAGGTTATAGAGCCGTAACACCAAGAGCAGCAAGAAGCGGTATCCGCAATTTCTTACGTAATTTAAAAAGCCCGATGATATTTGCTAATCAATTATTACAGGGCGATTTATCAGGGGCGCGTGATGTTTTGCTTCGCGCAACAATTAATACATCTATTGGCCTTGGCGGGATTTTTGATGTCGCAGGATATGAAGGCATCGAATATGAATATGAAGATTTCGGACAAACGCTAGCCGTGTGGGGCGTAGACCATGGCCCTTATATGGTTCTTCCATTTATTGGTCCATCATCTTTACGTGATTACGGCGGATATATTACAGACTATCTAGCCGATCCTTTGCGTGTATATGCATTTAATACTGATAAACAATTAGAATATACAGGTAAATTTATGATGGATCATTTAGATATCAGGGATTCGCTTATGGATACGCTAAATGATTTGGAAAATAGCTCTATCGATTATTATGCAGCAGTGCGCTCAACCTATTACCAACATCGTAAAGCATTAATAAATGATCATAAAGGCACTGCGCAAACCACTATTCCAGCATTTCCTTATTATGAGGATGAATAAGAAATTATGAATATAGTATTTTGAATTTCAATAAATAACCCTTTATACTATAAATAAGGGTTATTTTTATATATCACCACAGGAGAATTCTTTGTTATATTATAAGACTATTTTATCGTTAAGTGTTATTGCTACGATATCTATATCGACATCATCACTTGCATTTCAAGGCAACAACCAATCGCAAAATGTTGCTAAACATATGATACCAGCAAAGAATGAACAGCTTGAAATTGGTGCGCATAAATTCGTTTCTGACTTAACAACTAAAGGTCTAGGGATTTTATCCAATGAAAATCTATCGGGTGAAAAACGTAACAAAGAATTTAAAGATCTTCTTCAAAGTAGTTTTGATATGAAAAGCATTGCAAGATTTGCTCTAGGGCGATATTGGCGCACCAGCACAAAATCTGAGCAAAATGAATATCTAAAGCTATTTGAAAACATGATAGTAGAAGTTTATTCAAAACGCTTTAGTAACTATAAGGGACAACAAATAGAGCTCATCTCGACAATTCCTACAGGTAAAGCTGACATTATGGTTTCTTCTGTCCTTATACCAGAAACAGGCGCTAAAATCGATATAGACTGGCGTGTACGCAAGAAAAAGGACGGCCAGCTAAAAATAATTGATATTATGGTCGAAGGCGTAAGCATGGCCATGACACAGCGATCTGATTTTTCCTCTGTAATACAACGCGGCGGCGGTAAAATCGAAGTGCTTTTGGCGCATTTGCGTCCTGAAGATTAGACTTTATTACCCACTGTATTTATCATCATAGCATCTGACAGCTCCGTACCAGATGATGTTCCTCTAATACGTGCAACCATCTGCGTTACTTGCGCATTTGTCATTTGAGTTGCTCTATACATCTTACCAGATAGCTCACCCGCAGGATCGCCCGCAGTTTCACGGAAGGTACTGACGGTTACACCCATCCAACGCATAATATTATTCGGTATCTCGTCAATAAGCTTAAAGCAAGACAGCGCAATCATATAAACAAGAATTGTATATATCACAGTATAAAACAGCTCATCAAGCGGACTGCGCCAATAAGCCATAGTATTAGAGCCACCCGACAACGTGGTCGACGCCGTAAATATTTCAGCCTCCATATCATAACCTGATGCCGTTAATGTTAGAACATGAAATACATCATGCAGTGTATTCACTAGAGCAGAAAACAGGGAAATACTTATCAAAAACCCAAATATAATTAATGTTGGCCTTAACAATATCTCAAAAAGTAAGAAATATCCGTTTGTTGCTAATGGCCCAGGAAGCCCTTCCCCATCTAATTTAAGATGCGCAATTGCCCATAAAGGCATTGCCACTACTGCTTCGAATATACTTTTTATCCAGCCGCTAAATGCAAAAAAGAAGTAAATGAACGGCATTAATGGCAGAATATAAAACAGCATAAATCCAATAGAAAGACCAACTAAGCTTAACTGAACAAGAAATCCTCCGATTGCTTCGGCTAAATTTCCTGCCATATTATCACCCAAAAGCTGGCCTACACCTTGACCGACAACTCCAGCAAATAAATTTCTTAAAGAGGCATCAACCATCGCTCTTCCTGTATAGCTAAGCATTGCCAAAGGATGTACGCCTTTATTTTCTAAAATATTTAATAACCCTTGTGTTCCAAACATCATATTAATGGTATCAAGAATTACATTTTTAGACGCTCTTGTCTGAACGCCTTCCTGAGCAGACGATGTAGCCCAAAAAGTAAAGTCATTATAAAGTGCCGCTGCTAGAGCTTGATCGCTAGGGCGTGGTAAATTTGCCAATTGTCCACTTTGAAGGCGGGGGTTAAATCTATCTACATATGAATAATTAGCATCACTAGCCTTATGTTGCACAGCAATTTGTTCCATTACCTTGGGGTATTTAAATGGCCTTGGCATATTTTGTATGGCTGCGGCGTTTATACCATTTATTTCAGCAATTTTATTATACCAAAGCGCTGCACCAGCCCAGCCTCTTGCTCTTATTGCTGCGGGCATAAGAAGGTTATTCTCGTAAGTTGCAGTCTCATGTGCCACTTTAATATCATTGACTATACTTGTTCCTGTTTGGGAATAAGTCCCCCAATCTGTTTCTTCGCCAAAAATATAAAATCTACTTTTAGACTTTGCCCTTTCCATAGAGGCTCTAATAGCCTTACCCGTTAACCAGCTTGTAGTAGACGTATGCCCAAAATTATACGGTGCGCCAGAAGATGTTACAGTGTAGCTATCACTTAAACATGAAGCATCCATATCATAAGGCACGATTGATCTTACCATACAAAGCGCCGTAGTATCCATCATCGGATCAACATTGGTAAGTTGCTCGCGAATAAATAAATACTGGTTTTCCTGAATTCCTAAAATTGCGCCATATCCAATTATATATGGATCAAGTGATGTTATATCAAATTGCAGCTCTCCACATGTTGGCTCAACATATCCCCATTCACCATCATATGCGCCAATAGGATCATTTAATAAATCCAAAATATTAAAAAGCGGAGGGTTTCTGTGACCAAAGCGCAAAATCACAGTATTATATCTTGAAAATTCAACTGCCTTTTCAAAACTAGTTGAAATAAAATCAATATGATCATCAGTTGTTCCGCCCATACCAGCCATGCCACCAGCAAAAATAGTGCCATTACTTAATCTAACCGAGGAACTATCACTATTATGCGCTCTAACAATGTAAGGAAGCACAGTGATACCATTAAGGAGTTTTTCTGCATACATACACATACGCACAACATGCATAAACTGCACTAATCCACCAACTTCTGGTGTATTACCAAAAGCTAGCATCGATTGCTCTTTTCCAAGGAAATTAGATGTTGCCACAGTTGCTTCATCATTAAATTTAAGCCACGAATTAGTAGCCAGATTAGAGCCAGCCTTAGCAACTGTAAATACCAACATTTGCGCAACATTAACCCCCGCATTATTTTCTGTAACACTCACAGGGGCAATCAATGCGAAAAATACGATTAGTCTTGGAATAAACCATGCTTTATTAAAACGCCGCCCAAATGGCGTGCCTGATGTAACTGTTTCACCCACTATGGCTATAACGAAATAAATAATTATTGCGCCAGCGACAAAGGCTATACCCAAGCTATAAAAATGGAGCATTTTATGTAACGCAATATGCATAGGAAGCGGATAAGATGTAGGAGATGGTATAATATTACCATACATATCCTCACAAGCTGTTCCCAAATCAGATATACATGAGTTGAAAAACCCTCCTGCCGTGTCATCACCAGACATTGATTTAATGCCAAAAACATTATCCAACACAACAAATGCAATATCTTGCGCAGACGTATGCCCAATTGGAGTTTCTACAAACATAGAGTAAAAATTACTCGCCATCACAGGGCTCATAACCATAGATACCACCAGCAAAATAAATTGCATAAGAACAATTACAAGGCCAATTAATATTGTAAAATATATAAATATTTGGTCAATATGTTCTTTTTTAAAGATCAGATTATTACCAGCTTCGGCAACCACATGCCTTATGCCATAACGACCAAAATTTTCAGGCTTTAAATATTCATGCCCAGAGGGAATCAATCCAACATTATGATATATTACTGCCATCAATCCTGCCAAGAAAGCAAAACCAGAGCCAATAAAAGTACGCAACCGAGGCACTAACCCCGGTAGCATACTATATCGTGCAATATTTGTTTTGGTTATAGCCATTAAATCACTTCGTTAGTAAATATTAAGTAAAAATTACGATCCAACTTTACCAGCTCCCTGAACAGCAGATTGCAGCCCGCCACCAATCTTAGATAGGGCTTGCTGCGATCCAACAGTAGTTTTTGACACCAGCCCTTCAGCAGGATTTTCACGCTGATCACCAAATGTAGCAACACTTTGCCCCATCCATCTTAAGATATTATTCGGTATATTATCGATCAATTTAAATGATGACATACCTATCAGGTAAACTATGATTGCGTAAATAACGGTAAAGAAAAACTCATCAATTCTGGATTTAGAAAAGTTCAATGCTTTTATAACAATAGAAGGATCCATCTCTGCTGATTTATCAAAACCACCAACATTTGATGTTACGACCGAGAATATAATATTTAAGACACTAACTAGTGCAGAAAATATAGATATACTCGCAAGCAGCCCAAACACGATTAAAATAGGTCTTAAGAACACCTCAAATATAAGATAATAGCCGTTCATAGCAGCTTGCCCAGGAAGGCCTTCACCATCAATTCTGATATGAGCCAACGCCCATAATGGCGCACCAACCATAGCTTCAAAAATACCTTTTATCCATCCACCGACAGCGAAGAAGAAATAGATAAACGGCAAAAATGGCACAACATAAAACAGAACAAATCCAACGGTTAACCCCATCATTGCAATTGAAACAAAGAAACTCGCCGATATTGTCCCCAAAGCTCCAGCCACACCAGAGGCCGCAAACATTGATGCTATCGCAGCATAGCCAAGTGATTTTATCGCACTTTCAACTAAAGAGCGGCCAATACCAACCAGCATTGCCAAAGGATGCGCATCAGGATTTTTGCGCATATCATATAAACCATTAAGTCCCAATATCGAGGATATAGCATCCAAAAATGCATTGCCTTTCAGCTTTTCCTTGGTAACACCGCCAGTGCCCCATTCATATTCTGCTGTATATAATGTCTGGGCAAATTCAAAACCATGCGCATCTTTCAAAAGATGTGCTATACCAGCAATACCAGTTGCCTCAGGTTTATGTTGATCATCTTCATCCACCTCTTTATTATATTTCAATTTAAGAGAGGAGACTTCTTCTTGAATAGCAGGATATTTTATAATTGTCGGAACGGCGTATGTTGCCGATATTAAAGAGCCATTCATTTCAGCCACGCGGTTATACCAAAGTCCCGCAGCAGCCCACCCCTTACTAGAAAGAAGCGGTAAATCATCATTAACATTAGCCGTTAATCTAGTGCTACCCGCTTGACTATCTACGGCCGTGGCAATACGGCCTTCCATAAATGTTGTCATACTATTGTTAATGGCCTGAACATATTCAGAATTGAGTCTAATATTATCAGTAGGAGGTATGCCAAGGCCTTCAGTTTTACGCCCTGCAACTTCTAAATGGCGTCTACCTGCTGCTAGTATTTCTGGTGGAATAGGTGGCTGTGATAACGGCACAATTCCAACATACCACAACCATTTAATAAGATCAAAATAAGCCTCTTGCACCATCAATGGGCCAGGCTCTGCTGATATAAAGGGAATTGCGCCACCAATTCTTGGATCAGTTAGCTGCAAGTTAAGCTCACCGCAAACGGGTGAGACGTTATTCCTATCCTCGGTATATTTATCACCCTTAATTCCAAAGACAAAACTTATATTATTAAATTCTGCATCCTTATTCAGAATTAAAAGACTATAAAAAGCAGAAACAGGCACTTTCCATGTATTATTTGCATCACTATCCTTCTTCCATAATGCATACATGTGAACAGCGCGCTCATCTGGTAAATTTCCATGATTAGCAGTGGCTTCCTTAAGCCATATTTGTTTTTCATACCAATCACTTGCAGCCTTACAAACTCTAGCAACATACATAAATTGTGTTAAATACCCTAATTCTGGAGTATTAGGCACAGTAACCAAGCTAGATGGCTCACCTAAATAGCTGGTTGTTAATGTTTCATTGAATAATCGCCAACCATTAGATGCAAACGCCGACCCATATTTCGCGGCATATAAAACTATATATTGAGAAGAATTAAGGCCAGCACTATACCCAAAAAGCCCAGGGATACTAAGGCTAGAACCCAAAGGCATCAAGAGACCGAATGCGATAACAATACGCAACGGAGCCCATGTTTTATTAAACCGCTTACCAAAGGGAGTACCGCTTTGCGCCGTTTCTGCAACCACTGTTACAACAAAATAAGATGTAATCATAACCGCAATAACCAAAAGTCCGTTACTATAGACAGTGAATAAACGATGCATACCTAAATGATAAGGAAACGGAAATTGCGTATATGCAGTGCTTGATAATGGTCCGAATTGGCCTGACATGCCAGTTGGAACGGTGGTTAATGATAAATCAATATCAGGGATAATACCAAAATTATCCAGACATGGTAGAGGTGAGCCAATACATGATTCAAAAAAACCAAGTGTAGGAAAAATAGGATGAGGAACACCAAACACCATATCCAGCATTTGATATGCTAAATCCTGACTTCTATGTAAGGGGTTTTCTATAGTAAAAAATCCAGCCCAATTAGTTGGCATAGATGCTATGGCGGGCTGTAGGAACATAAATGATCCTAACGATAGAATTTGCACCAAAAATATAACAAGCCCAACTAAAACAGCCGCAAACATAATTATCTGATCTATATTTTTAAGACCAAATTTTATGTTGCTTGCTGCCTCAAAAACAACGTGCCTTATCCCGTATCTACCTAAATTTGATTGATTTAAATAAGGGTGAGAGCGCGGCAATAATCCAACCATTTGATAGACAACTGCGATAAAGAAAGGAACATAGTGAAACCCGCTCATGAATAAGCTTTGAAATCTTGAACCAATTTCAGGCGTTGCAACGTAACGAAATATTCCACCTGGCATTAATAAACCAAACATTGAGCCTCACTTTTTATTCTATTTAAAACTATCAATTCTTAAAATCCTTTATTATTTGGTCGCTGGATTCGCTACGCCAGCCTCCCCTTTAGTCGCATTATTAACAACACCGCCAGTGACTTTACCAAGTCCGCCGCCAAGGCTCTTAACCGCGCCAGCAGCCTGATTCCCCATAGTCATACCACCCATGGCAGCATAACGACTTAATGAATCTATATTATCTTGATTAATATCACCAAATGCAGACACACCAGATCCAGCCCAGCGTAATATATTATCGGGTATTTTATCTATCAGCTTAAACGAAGCGAGTGCCATCATATAACAAACAATAGTGTAGATCACCGTAAAGAAGAATTGATCGACAATACCGCGACTAAAACGCGCATCAGTAAAATTAGACATACCCAATATATCATTACCAGTTGGCGTATGCCCTGAAGTATTTACGGTCACTAAATCCCATAACATATTAAGCATACGAACTTGAGTAGAGAAAATAATAACAGCCGCGACCAAACCAACAACAGTTAGAATAGGCCTTATAAATATCTCTAGGATCAAAAAGTACCCATTTTGCGCAGCTTCCCCAGGCAAGCCATCACCATCTATTCGTAAATGCGCAAGTGCCCATAAGGGAACGCCAACCATAGCCTCAAATATTGCCTTAATCCATGAAGCCACCGCAAAATAGAAATAAACAAACGGCATGAATGGCAGGATATAGAATAAAACAAATCCAGCCGTTAAGCCCATAAATGCAGTAGAAAGAAGTACCTCGCTTGCCGCGCCAAAAACTGCGGCAGATTTATCATACCCATCCATTGCTCCCGCCATACCGCCAAGGAATGCCGATCCAGTTGAGCCTGCCAAGTTCATAACGGCTGAATCAACCAATCCCTTCCCAACCATAACAAGCTGAGCCAAGGGATGTAACTGTGCATTCGATGTCCGCATAGCAGCCATACCGCCAGTACCCATCAAACGATTAAGCGCGTCCATAAAAATATTTTTATGCGTTGTGCGAGTAGAGCTATCAAAGTTTTTAACATCTGAATTCCAATATGAATAGACTTTTGCCAATGGCACAGCAACCCCTAGTAATGGCTCTCCTATTTTTACAAATGTAGGAGATGAATCACCAGACTGCGCCTTAACAGTAGGAACAAATCGCGTGTTATGCTTTATAGATTCATTTTGCTTTTTCTTTTCTTCCAGAACCTGTTCCATCGCAAGGGGATAGGTGTCCATAGTTGGCATTGCCATGACAGAGCCCATCCAACCGCCATTAATCTCAGCAATTTTATTATACCAAATACCCGCACCGCCCCAGCCATAAGCCAAGATATCATCAGTCATATTTCCGTAAATAGAATTATTAACGTAATTTCCCCAAGCCTCATGAATTCTATCAATAAGATTTTCTTGGTACTGATCTATCATTGCCTGCTTCCACTCTTTAGTGGGGGCAGACCCTATACATTCTAGAGCTGTAGCATAAAACCCCTCAACACCTGAACCTGTTCCAGATATAGGCAAGGCGCAAAACCCCTCCCTATGATGAGCATCCCTACCAACGGCAGATTCAACATAAGCGCGCGCAAACATTAACATATCGTCATCATTGAACCAAAGATCTAAAATAAGCTGGTAATAAAATTGCAGCATCGCATCAGAGCCACCGCGTTTTGGCGATGCAAGATTACCACCGGGATCACTTAAATCAACAACTGGAATACGGATATCTCCGCATAGTGGACTAATATAACCTGTTTCATCGGGATAAAGCACTGTATCCTCTACGGAATCATAACCATATTCACCAAAACGAATAATGATA
>Ga0256834_1002215_pt1 | contig 12407 bp, 9 predicted proteins | sample 4281140metaG_FD_190536 | JGI IMG/M metagenome (GOLD analysis project Ga0256834, IMG submission 190536) | Hydrothermal vent microbial communities from East Pacific Rise, Pacific Ocean - 4281-140 | ecosystem: Environmental > Aquatic > Marine > Hydrothermal vents | place: Pacific Ocean: East Pacific... | reverse complement strand
TTTAAAAAAGCTGATCGTTCGGGTGCACGTTATGCCGTGGTGTTAGGCGAGCAAGAGGTCAGTGACCAAGTGGTGTCAATTAAGCCATTAAGAGAAACAACAGAACAAATTACGGTAAATTGGGATGATTTGACTGCACATTTAGCACAGTTAATGCCTGTTTTATAAATGATTAATCGAGAAGGGTTTTAAATATTATGAGTCGTTACGATACAGAAGAAGAGCAAGTCGAAGCCATTAAGGGGTGGTGGAAAAAAAATGGAACACAACTATTAACATTACTGCTGGTTGGGGTGATTGCGATTTCAGGTTGGCGTTATTGGATGAATGCACAATATGTGGATTCAGCAAATTCCTCAAGCTTATTTGAAGCATTACAGGCGAATATGCAACGAGGTACGTTTGGTGAAGTGTCTCGTGAAGCATTAAAGTTGATTCAGGAACAACCTGATAGTCCTTATGCCATCAGTGCGGCGATGATGTATGCAAAATACAGCTTGGATAAGGGCGAAGTTGAAGAGGCGTTAGCGCAGTACTCATGGATTTCTGAACAGGCTAAGGACGCACAGTTAAGAAATATTGCATACATAAACTTGGCTCGCATTCAAATGGATTTGAAAAATTTTGATGAAGCACAAAAACAGTTGGATTTTTTGGCAAAAGCAAACTTAAAAGGGGCTGAAAAATCCGTCTTGGATTATACCTCTGGCTTGTTGGCCATTGCGCAAGCGAATACAGAAGATGCATTGCTTGCCTTTAAGCGTGTGGTTGAAAATGAAAAAACAGAAAGCAATTTATTAGGTTTGGCTCAAGTTCAGCTGGATGATTTAACGTATTAATATTGCAGTGACACAAAGAGCTTAAACCCGACCCCCAGGTAGTAGATACGTTTATAGCACAAGCCCTTGATGTGCATAGTGAACTCAAAAAAAACAATGTCACCTTATTGGTGATGCGTTCTTTTTTAGTTCACTAGGCGCGTCAAGGGCTTGCACTCTAATTTGCATTTCTATCTGAGGATTCGGGTTAAATAATTCAAATGTATAGGTTTATGTAAAAGAATGAAAACGCGTTTTATTTTGGCTGGGGTTTTGACCTCTATTTTTTTGGGGGGGTGTTCTACGTCTGCAATAGAGCGAGAGCCAACGGTTCTTGCACCTCTTGACAGTGTTTATTCGCTTAAGAAAAATTGGCAAATTGAAACAGAGATGATGCCAAACCGAGATTCGGAGGGGCTATTTTTTACAGAAGATGATTCTCGCCTTTATGTTGCCACAGCCACGGGATTTTTAGTGGCGTTAAAAAAAGAGGAGACATCTCGCTGGAAAGATCAGGTGGCGTGGCAAGTTAAATTTGCTTCGGAAGTGGTGTCTGGCCCCGCTAAGCAAGGCAATCAACTGGTGCTTGGTACGGCAAAGGGGTTATTGATTTCATTATCGGCGGCCAATGCTCAGATAAAATGGCAAACTCAGCTCTCCAGTGAAGTGATGAGTTATCCTGTGATTGCGCAACAACGAATATTTACCCGAACGGTTGATGGTAAATTGTATGCGGTTGATGCAAATACGGGCGAAATTATTTGGATTGTTGAGCATGAGATGCCTAAGCTCTCTTTACGTGGGGCTCCTGCTGTATTATACAGCGAAGAAGTACTGTATGTGGCTTGGGAGAGTGGCATGATTCAAGCGCTTTCGGCAAGCTCAGGTACCTTATTGTGGGAAACCAAAATTGCAACCCCCAAAGGGCGTACCGATCTTGAACGTATTGTGGACATTCAGGCCAGTTTGGTCATGAAAGAAGGGCGTTTAATCGCTTTGGGCTATCATGGTAAGTTGGTTGCACTCAATCCATTGAGCGGCAAGTCTTTTTTTGAAAAACCTCTTTCTGGTTATCGTGATTTTGTGGTGGACAGCGATCGAATCTATGTCGTAAACGATACTGATGTTTTATATGCGTTTGATTTATTCAGTGGGGCACTGTTGTGGACGCAAGCCGCCCTTAAAAGTCGTCAAGTTGCCGATTTAATGTTTTATCAAGACGATTTATTGGTTTCGGACAGTTGGGGATATCTGCACTGGATTAATCGAGTGCAAGGCACCGAGACTGCACGGGTAAAGCGCAGCAATGAATACGGCGACGGTAATCGAATTTTACGACTAAAAGTGGACGGCAAGCAACTGACGGTATTGGACGATGGCGGTGTTATTACCCAGTATGATGTTGAACCTTCCAATTTAACCCTTTTTAAAAAAGAGCACTCAGAATAGTCTAAAACCCAAATCCTTAGATAGTAAATACGTTTACAGCGCAAACCCTTGACGCGCATAGTGAATTGCTTGCACTCTAATTCGCATTTCTATTTGGGGATTCGGGTAAAACCATTTTTGAACTTAGATAAATAGTAACTACTCAGCGAGTAGTCAATATGTAGAGTAATAGCTCTGATAATTTTCAAGCTGAGTCGTTACGATAAACACAGGTAATCCTAGACAGTGAGTAAACCCGTTATTGCCTTAGTAGGGCGTCCAAATGTTGGAAAATCTACTTTATTTAATCGTTTAACCCGTTCGCGTGATGCGATTGTGGCCGATTTTCCTGGTTTGACACGAGATCGTCAATACGGGACAGGTCGATTAGGCAGTTATCCTTATATTGTAGTGGATACAGGCGGGCTAAGCGGAGAGGATGAAGGGGTAGACCCTCTTATGGCGGGACAGGTAAAGTCTGCGTTAGAAGAGGCTGATTCTGTTGTGTTTTTGGTGGACGGTCGTCAAGGATTGGTGCCTGCGGATGAGCAAATTGCCAACTACCTTCGTTTGTTTGATAAGCCCATTCAAGTAGTCGTTAATAAGGCGGAAGGTTTTGACCATGATGTCGCTACTTCTGACTTTTTTCAATTAGGTTTAGGTAAGCCTTTGGCTATTTCCTCTGCACATGGGGATAATGTTGCCGATTGTATTGATAAAATATTAGGCGAATTGCCGCAAGCTGAAGCATCGGATGAAACCGATTTAGACGATCACCCTGGCATTCGTGTTGCGGTCATTGGTCGCCCAAATGTGGGCAAATCCACGCTGATTAATCGCATGATTGGTGAAGAGCGGGTGGTGGCATTTGATTTGCCTGGTACGACAAGAGACAGTATCTTTGTGCCATTTGAACGTGACGGTCAAGAGTACACCTTAATTGATACCGCAGGGGTTCGTCGTCGCAAAAATATTAAAGAGAAAGTTGAAAAATTTAGTATTGTAAAAGCCATTGAAGCGATGGGTGATTCGCATGTGGTGATTTTAGTCATTGATGGATCGGAAGGGTTAACCGACCAAGACCTTACTTTACTTGGTTTGGCTATTGAGTCAGGCAGAGGTTTGGTTTTAGCGGTTAATAAGTGGGATAATTTAGATGCCGATCAGCGTCAAAAAGTGAAGCATGAACTGAGTTTTAGACTCTCTTTTGCTGATTACGCCAAACAACACCTGATTTCAGCCCTGCACGGAACTGGCGTTGGAGATCTTTTTAAAACCGTCAATGCCGTACATTTAGCCGCCTTTAAACGTGTATCGACCTCCGATTTAAACCGAGTGTTAGAGCAGGCTGTATTAGACCATCAGCCCCCGCTTATTTCAGGGCGTCGAGTGAAGTTGCGCTATGCACATTTGGGCGGGTTAAACCCTCCTAGAGTCATTGTTCATGGGAATCAGGTCGATAGATTGCCACAAGCGTATGTTAAATATTTAATGAATGTTTTTCGTAAAGCATTTAAATGGGTGGGTACACCTGTTACGATTGAATTTAAAACGACCGTAAATCCATTTGAAGGTCGAAAAAATAAGCAACTTCACCGTAAAAAACGAGGCGGTGATGACGAGCAATTTAAAGCGAAGAAAAAGAAAAAACAAGCAAAACGTCGTTAATTTTTGAAACAGTAATTTTTCTCCCCCCCCTCCTGTTGTTATAAACCATTGTTATAAAAAATTAGGTCAATCATGAGTCAGAATCCAATAAAACGCATTCGAGAAATTCCTTATAACTACACCTCTTTTTCAGATAAAGAAATTGTGTTGCGCTTTTTAGGGGAATCTTGCTGGCAGGTGATTCAATCTTTACGCGAGTCACGTAACACAGGGCGTTCTGCTAGAATGATTTTTGAAGTGCTGGGAGATATGTGGGTCATTTCACGCAATCCTTATATTCAAAATGATTTAATCCAAAACCCTAAACGGCGTAAGGCGTTGGTTGATGCTTTGAACCACCGTTTAAAAGAGGTTGAAAAGCGTTTAAACGGTAATGAAGTGGCGGCGAAATTATTGAGCGCTATGTGTGATGCCGTGGATGTCTTTGCGGCATGGTTTCCTGAACAAGTTCGCTTAAGAGCGAAGGTTAAAAAACGCTTTAAAAAAATCAGTCGTGAAGACAACATTGATTTTAGTGGCTTGGCAAGGGTTTCCCATGCAACGGATGCAACGGATTGGCGTGTTGAGTTGCCGTTGGTGGTATTAACTCCTGATACCGAGCAAGAAGTGATTGAGATGGTGCAAGCTTGTATTGATCTTGAACTCACGATCATTCCGCGTGGTGGAGGAACGGGGTACACGGGGGGGGCGATTCCATTACACCCAACGACCGCCGTGATTAATACCGAAAAATTAGAATATTTAGGGCTGGTTGAACAGGTTGAACTGCCTCAGATTGGTAAAGTTGCGACGGTAAAAACAGGCGCGGGTGTGGTGACGCGTCGAGTGTCTGAACAAGCTGAACGTGCGGGCTATGTCTTTGCGGTGGATCCCACTTCGCAAGATGCCTCCACCATTGGAGGTAATATTTCAATGAATGCGGGGGGGAAAAAAGCGGTTCTTTGGGGCACTACGCTGGATAATTTGGCTTCTTGGAGAATGGTTACACCTGATGCTCAGTGGCTTGAAGTGGAGCGTGTCAATCATAATTTGGGGAAATTGCAGGATCAAAAAATAGTTATTTTTGACATTCGTCGTTTCGAAAAGCAGGGCAAAAATCAAATTGGTGAAACGCAACGCTTAGAAGTTCCAGGTTCTGCTTTTCGACAAGCGGGCTTGGGTAAGGATGTGACCGATAAGTTTTTAAGCGGATTGCCTGGGATTCAAAAAGAGGGTTGTGATGGATTAATCACTTCCAGCCGTTTTATTGTGCATCGTATGCCGAGCCATACTCGTACCGTGTGTCTTGAGTTTTTTGGAACCGATTTAAGTTTGGCTGTGCCAGCTATTGAAGAGATCATTGATTACGTTGAATCTAAGAAAAAAGAGGGCATTCTTCTTGCCGGCTTAGAGCATTTAGACGATCGCTATATTCGAGCCGTGAAATACAACACTAAAGCCAATCGTAAAGAGTTGCCTAAAATGATTTTATTGGCGGACATTTGTGGTGAAAATGGTTTTGAAGTGGCAAAAACCTGTACGGATATTGTTGAGTTGGCCAATAAACGCGATGCAGAAGGCTTTATTGCCGTCTCAAGTGAGGCACGAAAACGTTTTTGGTTAGATCGTTCTCGTACCGCCGCCATTTCGGCACACACCAATGCGTTTAAGATTAATGAAGATGTGGTTATTCCATTAAAAAATCTGAATGAATACAACCGTGAAATTGAAAAAATTAATATTGAGATGTCGATTAAAAACAAACTCGATATTTTAACGGCGCATGAAGCCTATTTTTCGGGTGATATTTCAGAGTTTAGTCAAGAAGATGATTTTGAAGATGCACAAGGCCCCACCGCTTTTTTTAAAGATAAAGTTGCCTCAACCTTAACGCACTTGCAGACGGTTCGTACACGCTGGACAACTCTGTTGGCCAATTTGGATCAGCCCGCAACGGAGTATTTAGCGTATCTTCCTGATAGTGAGTTTGATGCCATTCAGCCAGATGAAACAATTTTAGAGTTGTTTTTGAAACGAAAAATTTTGGTGTCATCGCGTCAAGAGGTGAAGCAATTTATGCACGACACCTTTATGGGACATGATTTTGAACCGATGTTGGCACGCTTGGATGAGTTACATGCAGAGTTGCGCAGTGCGCGTCTGTTTGTAGCACTGCACATGCATGCTGGGGATGGCAACATCCACACCAATATTCCTGTGCATTCGGGTAACTATGAAATGGTACATTTGGCTGAAACCTTGGTGGATCGCATTATGAAAATTGCCAAGCGTTTGGGAGGGGTTATCTCTGGTGAGCACGGTATTGGCCTGACCAAGTACCAATATTTAGATGCGGATAAAGTGGAACGCTTTGTTGAGTATAAACATAAAGTGGATCCAAATGGGGTGTTTAATAAAGGCAAGTTAATGCCAGGCTCCAGCTTGGATAATGCGTACACACCTTCGTTAAGTTTGGTTAATCAAGAAGCGATTATCTTAGAAGCCAGTGAGCTGGATGAGCTGAACAATGACATTAAAGATTGTTTGCGTTGTGGTAAATGTAAGCCTGTTTGCCAAACGCATATTCCAAGAGCGAATTTATTGTACTCGCCACGTAATAAAATTTTAGCAACGGGGCAGGTGATTGAAGCCTTTTTATACGAAGAGCAGACGCGCCGAGGCATTTCTTTGCAGCACTTTGAGGCAATGAATGATGTCGCAGACCATTGTACGACCTGCCATAAGTGTGAAGCACCTTGCCCCGTGGACATTGATTTTGGTGATGTGTCGATTCGAATGAAAAATATTTTGACCAATATGGGGCAAAAGCGTTCGTCGATTATGATTAAATTGGCGTTGTTTTTCCTAAACGCTAAAAACCCTGCCTTAATTAAGGTGCTACGAAAAACCATGATTGGTTGGAGTGCGACGGGGATTACTTTGGCGCATAAGGTGGCAAAAACGTTAGGGCTGCTGGGGCGTGTTAACGATATTCCGCCTAAGTCGTCTAAAATTGCACCCATACAGCAACAGGTGATTAATTTTGTACGTAAGCCTTTGAACACAGGGCCTAATAATCCAACATTGCGTGCGGTACTTGGGCTTGAAGATGCAAATATTGTGCCGATTATTAGCGATCCTAACAAGGTTACGGATGAGTCGGATGCGGTCTTTTATTTTCCTGGCTGTGGCTCAGAAAGATTATTCAGTGATATTGGGTTGGCGACCATCGCGATGTTGTCCGAAGCGGGCGCTAAGACGGTTCTACCTCCTGGCTATTTGTGCTGTGGTTACCCTCAAACGGCTGCGGGACAAGCGGATAAGGGCGCACAAATTACGGCTGAAAACCGTGCCCTGTTTCATCGTGTTGCCAATACATTAAATTACCTAGATATTAAAACCGTCATTGTCTCTTGTGGAACGTGCATGGATCAGCTATTAAAGTATGAGTTTGGACGTATTTTTCCAGATTGTCGTTTATTGGATATTCATGAGTACTTGCAAGAGAAAGGTTTGTCGCTGGACTCGGCAACAGGGGTTAAATATTTATACCACGCACCTTGCCATGACCCAATGAAGCACCAAGACGGTACTCAGGTTGCTAAAGAGCTGTTAAAGACAGAAGATGTACTATTGTCGGATCGTTGTTGCAGTGAAGCGGGTACGCTGGCGACGGCACGCCCTGACATTGCAACACAGCTCCGTTTTAGAAAGCGAGAAGAGTTGAAGCAAGGTCTAGAAGCCTTAACAGGGGAAACCAAAGCGAAACAAGGCAATGTAAAAATCTTAACTTCTTGTCCTGCTTGTCAGCAAGGGCTGAATCGTTACGAAGGTGAAACGGGATTGAAAACCGACTACATTGTGGTTGAAATGGTTAAAAATGTATTAGGAGATCAGTGGCAGAAAACGTTTGTAGAATCTTTGAAAGAGGGGGGAGTAGAAAAAGTATTGTTGTAAGAGTTTATAGTTATTTGAAATAAAAAAGGCACCAATTAAGGCGCCTTTTTTGTTATACGATTTTTTGTCTTTATTTAGCGGGTTGTGATGCGTAAAAAGCACCAAGCGCTTTAATGTCTTCATCCGTTAGACTTTTAGCGAATGGCGCCATGGTCGCATCTTTACGAAATCCACCACGGAAATCTTTAAGTTGCTTCTCAATGTAAGCCGCATGCTGTCCTGCTAACTTAGGAAAGTTGGGTACGACACTGTTACCGTCAGCACCGTGACAGCCTACACAAGAAGCGGCGATGGCGGGTGCTGCATGGCTTGAAACATTTGAATAAGCTGATGCGGAAAATAAAAGGGTTGCTGTAATGGATGCAATAAATAGTTTTTTCATGATTGTTATACTCATAATTTGATCGGAATGTTTTAACGGTATCATTCTAAAGGGTTGCTAACGGTAAAAGCAAGAACTAGAGGTAAAAAAAAACCGCTATTAAATAGCGGTTTTTTTAGCGGCTTCTAAAAAACTAGAGGGAAGCAGTGTAAGCTGCAATATTGGCAATATCTGCATCAGAAAGACCCGCAGCCATTGGCGCCATCATTGAAGTCATGGGCCCCATTTGCTTTCCTGCTTTGTAGTCATTTAGTTTGCTTACGATGTCCGCAGCAGCTTGACCTGCTAATTTAGGCCCAACCCCGCCTTCAGCATTTGCACCATGACAACCAACGCAAGTTGCAAAAGCGGTTTTTCCAGCAGCTGCATCACCTGCTTGAGCAGATACACCAAAAGTTATTAATCCAGCCGCAGCCAGTGCAATAATTGTATTTTTCATGATTTTATAATCTCTTTTTTTGATTAAAAATAAGTTTTATCAATTGACATTTAAAACGAGGTTAAGAATAAAGGCAAATAGAATATACTTATTGGGTATAAAAAAACCGCCATAGGTGGCGGTTTTTTACATGCTCTCTAAAAAAATTATAGAGATGCAGTGTATGCCGCAATGTTGGCAATATCTGCATCAGAAAGACCCGCAGCCATTGGTGCCATCATTGATGTCATGGGGCCAACCTGTTTTCCTGCTTTGTAGTCGTTTAGCTTGCTAACGATGTCCGCAGTAGCTTGCCCTGCTAGTTTAGGACCAACGCCACCTTCAGCGTTAGCACCATGACAACCTACACAAGTTGCGTAGGCCGCTTTACCAGCATCAACATCACCCGCTTGAGCAGCGGTACCAAACGTAACGAATCCAGCCGCAGCCAGAGCAATAATTGTATTTTTCATAATGTACTCTCCTAAGCACTATTAAAATAGTAGGGTTTAACCCTGAGAGTTATTACAGACGAAAAGCAATTTGGAGTCAAGAATGAATGCTTAAGTGATTTTAGAGGACTTTATTCAATGTTGCGATAACCCTTAAGATTTTGTAGGAAGTCTTAATGAATAAGTGATTAAACGTACTTAAAAGTCAAGCTTTAATGGGGGATCTTCTGAAAAATAGTTGTATTTTTAGAGTAAAAGCTCTGTTTTTTTGAAAATTACCCTGATAAGACGCCTGAAAAATATGAAAAAGGCCAGTAAGGAAAAAGAGTATAATCTCACTAAAAAAATTAATAGGGATATTAGGGATAGGAATATGTTGATTGTTCGATTGTGGCTTTTTGTACTGGTATTAACAGCGATCAGTTGGGTTATTTTGAAGCTAATCAGAAAGCCTTTACACATTGGCTGGATCTTTCTGTTTTGGATTGTGACGTTGTTTGGATTGGCGGCTTTGCTTTATGGGGGGTCTATTTGGTTGGCGGGAGTGTAGTGGTTAGGTCTTCTACTCCTCAAGTGGGCACTCAAAAAAGTGCGTTTGCTAGGCACGTCAGGGGCTTGCGCTACAAACAGATTTTCTATCTGTGGATTAGGGTGTAATCTCACAGTATTGAAAAATACTTGGATTTAACTGAAAAACGACCCATTTAAGAATGAGCCGTTTTGATTTTTTAGGGGAGGGGAGGATTACAGCGCGCTGTATATCATTATGTTAGTGACTGAGGCGATGATTCCAAAGATGGAGAGTGGAACGAGCATTATTTGCTTTAAGCCAAATAATCCCGCTAATGGCAGTTTATCTTTTTGTTTATTTCGTGATATTTTTTTCATGGTATAAATTCCTTTCAATGCTTGTTATTAGTTTTATTGGCTCATTATAGACTAAGCTTATGCTAATGTAAAGCTATGATTTTATGACAATTTTATTTCATAGTTGTGACGCTTAGTAAGTTTGGTTTGTGTTTTAATGGTAATTAAGGCATGTTTTAAGTGTTTATAGCACGAAGAAACGGGTTGAGATCAATAAAAATAAGGTATTGCAATTTCCAAAGGTCAAAGAGAAGGGCTTGATTGTATTCATTTTCACAGGCTTGCATGATCTCTTCTTGAGTTAAGAAAGATTGATTGGCGAGTTGAATGATAAATTGGGGGGAGACATGAAACGTTTCCCAAATAGCACCGTTAATGTATAGCAAGCTTTTTTCTTTACCGTCTGGTTGTTTGATTGTGCTGTAGGCAAAGCGACAAACGGGGTCTTTTATGAGACTAGCTTCTACTTGCATCGCGCCCATAAAGTCTTCAATAGAGGGGGTTTCTGCTTCTGTTAATGGCTCAGGAAGCTGTTGTGCGGCTTGTTGGTCGAGTTGTGTTGCAAAGCGGCCAAACCATGTTTTGAGTTGATTATGATCGTTTAAAACGCTTTGTAATAGGGTCTGCGCCTGTGTTGTGGCGGCATCGGTAATTTCTGCGGGGTTGAGGTTTTCTGGCCAAATAGGATCTTGGTAGTTTGTTTTGAAAGCACCCATTTCAGATAAGTGATCGCCAAAGCTGTCCCATAACTCTTGACCTTGATAACTGCGGTAACCAATGGAGTAGGTGATACACTCATCATCCAGTGCTACGCCGTGGTGTCCCCATTTGGGGGGAATGTAGAGAATATCGCCTGCTTCAAAGGTAAACTCCTCTTCCACCTTAAAGGTTTCCATTAAACGTAAATCGACGCCCTGAATGTAGTTGTCGATTGAGCAGTCTTGTGAGGTCAGCTTCCAGTTTCGTTTGCCTGCCGCTTGCAGTAAAAAAACATCGTAATGATCAAAATGAGGGCCGACATTGCCGCCTTTCACCGCGTAGCTAATCATAATGTCGTCGATTCGCCAACGTGGCAGAAAATCAAAATCATTTAAGACATCCGCCACCTCGGGGATCAAACGATCCATGCCTTGAACGAGGAGTGTCCAATTGGTGTCAGGCAGTGTTTCGTAGGTTGCTTGTGTAAAAGGCCCTTTGAGTAGTTGGTAGGCTTTTTCGCCTTGTTGAATCACGATGCGGCTCTCTACCTCCTCTTCAAGTGAAAGCCCACCCAACTCTTCGGCTGAAATTGAGTTTTCAAAGTCAGGCAGGGCGTTGCGCAGAACCAGTGGTTTTTTTTGCCAGAATTCGGTTAAAAAGGTTTTTAAGGTGGTGTCGTTAAATTGAATCATACGTGTGCCTTGAGTCGATTTAAAAAGGAGGGGGGAAATAAAAAACCCCACGTTATTATGATGAGATAACGTGGGGTTGATAGGGGGGGGGAGAAAATTTTACCGCCCTTTTAACATGGTGATTGCCAGTTCAATGTTGCTGGCTTGATTGGCGGCGTTTCCTGTGTAGGTTGCAGGAATCATGTCACGCAGGTTTTGTTTGGCTTCTTCAGGCAGGCCTTCTAAGCTGTCTACAAAGTTTTGCATGATCTCTTGGTTGACGCGTTGACCACGGGTTAAATCTTTTAATTTTTCGTAAGGTTTTTCAAACCCGTGACGGCGCATGACGGTTTGAATCGCTTCGGCCAGTACTTCCCAATTGCTGTCTAGGTCGTTTGCCATCGCTTGTGCGTTGACTTCTAATTTACTTAAGCCTTTCATAGTGGCTTGCAGTGAAATAATGGTGTGAGCCACTCCTACCCCTAGATTACGCAATACGGTGGAGTCGGTTAAGTCACGTTGCCATCTTGAAATAGGCAGTTTCATTGCAAGGTGTTCAAAAATGGCGTTTGCCAATCCTAAGTTTCCTTCGGAGTTTTCAAAATCAATGGGGTTTACTTTATGTGGCATAGCGGAAGAGCCAATTTCACCTGCTACCGTTTTTTGTTTGAAGAAACCAACGGAGATGTAGCTCCAAACATCGCGATCAAAATCAATCACAATCGTGTTAAAGCGAGCCATGGCGTGAAAATATTCGGCAATGTAGTCATGTGGTTCAATTTGAGTGGTGTATGGGTTCCAAGCCAGTCCTAAGTTTAAGACAAATTGCTCAGACAGCTCATACCAGTTAACCTCTGGATAGGCGGCAAGATGGGCGTTATAGTTACCCGTTGCGCCATTGATTTTACCCATGATTTGCACGTTCATCAGTTGTTTGGCTTGACGTTGTAAACGGTAGGCAACATTCGCCCACTCTTTACCAGCGGTGGTGGGCGAGGCGGGTTGGCCGTGGGTACGCGCCATCATAGGGGTATCGGCCATATCGACACTCATCTCAACCATTTTGTC
>Ga0256834_1002214_pt1 | contig 12410 bp, 17 predicted proteins | sample 4281140metaG_FD_190536 | JGI IMG/M metagenome (GOLD analysis project Ga0256834, IMG submission 190536) | Hydrothermal vent microbial communities from East Pacific Rise, Pacific Ocean - 4281-140 | ecosystem: Environmental > Aquatic > Marine > Hydrothermal vents | place: Pacific Ocean: East... | reverse complement strand
GCCAAATACCTCTCGCGATTCAGATGCGTCAATAAATTGAGCAAATACGATCTTGCACATAAGTAAGGATTTTGCCGTTTCAGCCTAACTAAATATAGAATAATAAATTACTCTATATTGGCTTCGTTCGTTAGGAAATACATAAATGCATTTCGCTCACTTCACTAACCAATAGGATCGTCTCTGTTCTCACCTCTATGGTTGCCCACGACGGGAGTTACCCGCTACCTTTTTAACCTCAAGCAAGCTCGAGGTATGTGTCCGGACTTTCCTCACTATCAAGATAAACCTAATAGCGCGACCAATCCTTGCAAGCAACCATATAATGCAATATCTACCCCTAACTGTCAAGTGACGCAACGAACAGTGCTTGCCACTGCTCTGCCTTTAGCTCTGTGGTTAGTTCCTTTAGTTTAAACTTAGACTTGTCTGCAAGTTGCTGTAGTTTATTAGCCGGCACCAAGGCACTAAAGTGTTTTTGTACGCTTTTTATAGGTTGTTCGTAACCATCGCGTACGAAATCTTTATACTGCCCAAAGTTTAGTGTGACGAGCTCTGGCATGTCACTGCGTGCAATAAGCTGCAGGAACACAGAGTCTACACTAGGGACCGGTGAGAAATCATCCCGAGCAAACTCATGCACTATCTCTGTATTATAAAAACTATTAATAAGGACGCTGAGCAAACCTTTCTCTCCGATACTCAGACCCTGCTTGTTGGTTGTAATCGCCGCCCGCAATGCAAACTCCTTCTGCACAGTAAACCACGCAGCGCTCGGCATAGGCTTTTTAAGTAAGAACTTTTTAAATAATTGCGAACTGATGCTATACGGTATACTCGCTACTATTTTGTATTCACCGTTACTTACCTCTGTTTTGGCCCATCGAGGTTCAAACTCTAATGCGTCTTTATGTATTATCTCAAGCTGCTTACTCGCAAGCTCCTCGGTAAATTTGCGTTTGAGTATCTCGATGTTCTCGCTGTCTATCTCTATAGTCACTAGTTCGCCAGCGCTTTTAAGTATCTCCGAGGTAAATACACCATGCCCTGGACCTATCTCTAGCACAATATCACTCTCCCCCACAGTAGTAAGCTCTAGCAATCGCCTGACAAGTGAAGGGTCTTTAATATAATTCTGACCATACTTAGAGCGAGTTGCTCTATTGTAGCCTGAATTGTTGTGCTCTGTGTTATACATCTTCATATTAGACATTACTTTTAACAAACGTGTCCCAATCTGCTTTAAACTTCTGATTCTTCTTTAGTAACTCTTCAAAACTACCTTCATCTACTACCTTACCATCTTTAAACATAACAACTCTATCAAAATACTTAAGTAGGTTCATCTTATGTATGGAGGCAAGGATTGTCTTGCCTGTGTACTCCTTAAAGATACTCTCATATATATAAGCCTCATTCTCTGGGTCTACTGAGCTTGTAGACTCATCTAGTAAGAGTATCTCCTTGTCTCTCGCGAAGAGTAGCGCCCTGGCTAGCGCAAGACGCTGCTTTTGCCCACCACTTAAGTTTACACCCTTCTCATTTATCACTGACTTAAGACCCTTCGGTAGCTTGTCTACAACATCATCAAACCTGGCTAACTTAAGTACTCGCTCTATCTCCTCCTTTTTAGTCGGTAAACCTAATGTTATATTCTCTTTAATAGTTGAACTAAATATCTCAGGTTCTTGCGGCACAAGCATTGTAGCAAGGTCTATATCTGTAAAGTTAGTTGTTGTACTACCACTATCATCAAGCCTTAATCCAGCACTCGCAGTATCGTAAAGCCCGTGTAGTACCTTTAAGAAAGTTGTCTTACCAGAGCCCGACTCACCTATGAAGGCAACCTTGTGGCCTTTTTTTATACTTATGTTTACACTGTCTAGGTGTAGGTCTTTCTGCTCCACTCTCGAGCCTTCGTATGAAAAGTTAAGGTTACTTATTTGTAACTCTTTCCAGTCTTGTACTATTTTTTTAGTTGCACTTTTTGATTGATTCTCTTCTATCGCCATCTCTATCTCTTCAGCATTCTCTACATTAGTTTTGCGCAACAATGTGTTCTCGTAAAGGTCCGCTAATGTATAAAATGACCTACTCATGCGCCCAAGATACATATACAGAGCAGTGACCGAGCCTATCATAACAGCACCTCCAGTACCATATATGTTGTATATATAAAACATTATAGGTACAACAGTTAGTATCTTAAAAGAAACATCTCCAGAAAACCATTTAAACTCTACCATGTTGATATTTTTCTTTGATATATTCCATGGCTTCCACATTAACTTTTCAATATTGCTTAGTACCGGATTCTGTACATGCAATATGAATACACTTGATATATTAGATAACGCATCAAAAATACCCGCAGATATTTTATTATCGCCTTTTATCATCTCCTTATACTGTGGAATTAATATTTTATCAAACCTAAATAATATAGAAATAATTAGTACTGTTACAATAAAAGCTGTAAGTCCTATTGCTGGACTAAATATATACAATAATACCGTAGCCCCTATAAGACCCACTACTATGCGTACAAACTGGAACATCCCTGCACTAAATCTATATAATGCTGTACTGGCTTTATTAATCTTATCTATGGTGTCACCGCTATCTCTCTCGCCGTGCCAGGCTAGGTTAAAGTCAAAAACACCTCTTAAAAGAAACATCTCATACGCTACATCTATTTTATATGCATTACGACGTTCGATAATCCTCGCAACACCATGAAATGCCCAAAATATAAATATAAATATAATAATTAAAGATAGTATGGATATTAGATAAGTAATGTTCTCTCCGTTTATACCATTAACTTGTAGCTCATTCATAAACTCAGCAAATATAAGCGGCTCTGCCAGAAGTGTGAGTTGTGCAAATACGTGCATAACAACTACAAGGACCACCCACTTTCTGTTCGGTCCAGCAAATTTCCACATTTTACGAAACATGTATATAATCGGCTCGTTTTTTATTTTATCTGATACTTTTTCCATACTTTAAATTTAGATTTCTTAGTATAACACCAAAAGGGCTTCTCTTGGTTTAGAGAAGCCTTTATACTTTTTTGTATATAAGTTACTTCTCTTCTTTGTCTACTCCTCCGTCTAGCTTATCTTGTAACTCTTTAAGCTCATCCCACTTGCCATCTTTAGCTAGTGTTGCCTGCTCGTTCCAAGTATCGGCCTTGTGATTACCCTTAACATCTTTTATCATCTCTTGAGTATCCTCATCTTTAGCTTCTGCAAGCTTTGCAAATGTAGTAACACCTGCCACTGTAAGCACCTCTGCTATCTTTGGCCCTATACCCTCTATCTTTGTTAGGTCGTCTGCATTTGTATCTTCAACTTTTGCTTTCTCCTCCTCTTTCTTCTCCGCTGCGGCCTCAGCATCTGCCTTTTCTGCTTCTGCTTTAGCTGCTTCTGCAACTTCTGTTGCAGCCTTCTCCTCTGCCTCTACCTTGGCTGCTGCTGCGGCATCTTCGGCTTCAACCTTGGCCTGTGCATCATCTATCTCTTTTTGCTTTGCCTCTGCTAGCTTACGCTCTGCGTCTAGCTCTGCAGCACCTTTAGTAGTGATACTAACCTGTTCACTACGGCGTACTATACGCTTAATCTCTCTTGCCACCTTGTCACGTAATATATATAGCTTTGCTCTACGTACTCTTGCACGCTTGGTTATCTCTATCTTGTCTATCATTGGTGAAAATAGTGGAAAAACCTTTTCCACTCCTACTCCACTAGCAACCTTACGCACAGTAAATGTAGCACCTGCTTCTGCGCCATGCTTAGTAGCTAGCACTAAGCCCTCAAATGCCTGTAGGCGTGTCTTACCTTTCTCCTCGATCTTCTGCCAAACTCGTACGGTGTCTCCACTACGGATACCGAGGTCTGAACGCTCTTGCATATTTACTGAGCTAACTACTACCTGTTGATTATCTATCTTCATAATAATGGACTTTATTCTAAATTATTTTGTTTGTACTACCTTCTTGATTGGCATACCTATGCTGCGCAAAAACGCCTCTGCCTCCTCCTTACTCTTGGCTGTTGTTACTATTGTAATACCAAGACCAAATACATCGCTGATGTCTTCGTCGGCTGTCTCTGGGAATATAGTGTGCTCCTTAATACCTATGCTGTAATTACCCATCTCGTCTATACCGTTGGTCTCAAGACCTCGGAAGTCGCGTGTTCGTGGTAATGCTATATTTATAAGCTTATCTAAAAACTGATTCATAGTGTCTCCACGAAGGGTAACCTGATAGCCAATTATATTACCCTCACGTAGTTTAAAACCAGCTACAGAGATCTTAGCAGCATTCTCTTTAGGTTTCTGTCCTGTTATCTTGGCCAACCTGTCTGCTATCAAGGCAACTTTCTTCTTGTCTGTCTGCACTTTACCAATACCGGTACTTACAATCACCTTCTCTATCTTAGGCGCTTGCATTGGACTAGTATAGCCAAATTGACCCTTAAGGTTACTGAATATTTCTTTAGTTATCTCTTTTACTGACTTCATAATTCGTTATTTATTTACTTAATTACACTGCCGCTTTTTGTTGCTACGCGTACTATCTTACCTGCCTTCTTCTCTAAGCGTACTCTTGTAGGCTTCTTAGACTTTGGGTCTATTAATGCTACATTTGATACGTGTATGGGCATCGGCTTCTCTATAACTCTGCCTGGCTGGCCTGGTTGCTGGTTTTTTATATGTTTCTTGGCTAAGTTTATGCCGTCTATAACCACCTTGTCTATCTTAGGCATAGCCTTAACAATGGTGCCTTTCTTACCTTTATCTTTACCTGCTATTATTATTACTTTGTCGTCTTTTCTAATTTTCATATGAATATATTTATATATACTATAGTACCTCTGGTGCCATAGAAAGTATCTTCTGATAGCCTAACTCTCCTAACTCTCTTGGCACAGGACCGAAGACTCTTGTAGACTTTGGCTCCTTCTTTACCTTATCTACTATTACTACAGCATTCTCATCAAAACGTATGTATGAACCATCTTTACGCCTGAAAGCCTTTTTTTGCCTTACTACTACTGCACATAGTACGTCTTTCTTTTTTACTTGCTTACGAGGCTCTGCACTCTGCACAGCAAGTATAACTTGCTCACCTATTTTTGCATATCGCTTCTTAGAGCCACCTAGCACCTTAAATACACGTCCGACTTTACCTCCGGAGTTATCTACTATTTTTACTATTGTCTGTGGCTGTATCATATTTAATTATTTATCTTGCTTAAGTACGAAATGCTTACTCTTAGAGATTGGCTTACACTCTTCTATAACTACCTTGTCCCCCACTTTTGCTGTGTTGCCTGCATCGTGTACTAGGAAGTTCTTAACCTTCTTCATAAACTTTTTATACTTAGCATGCTTGACGTACCTGCTCACCGCAACTTTTGCAGTATCCTGCATTGACGTACCAACTACTGTGCCTTGTAGTGTCTTCTTATTCTTTTGTGCTGTTTCTTTAGTTGTCATGATATTACTCGTTAGTTTGCTCATTAAGCTCTTGTATCTCTCTAGTTTTTAACTCTGTCTTTGCTCTAGCAATCGTTTTCTGGGCTATCTTGCCGTCAGGAGTATTTTTAGAGCGGCTACCGGCAGCTCCGAAACGTGCGTTACCAAGAGTCTTATAGGCATCAGCTATTATACCATTAAGGTCTTTGATGCTTTTCTTTTTGTAATCTTCTTTCTTACTCATGATATTATTTGCGTGTTACTATTTTTGTTTTTACTGATAACTTAGTACCTGCTTTACGCATAGCCTCACGAGCTACGTCTTCTGGCACTCCGTCTATCTCAAACATAACCCTACCAGGACGCACGTCGCATACAAAACCTTCTGGGTCTCCCTTACCCTTACCCATGCCCACCTCTGAAGCCTTACGTGTGTACGGCCTGTCTGGGAAAACACGAATCCATATCTTGCCAGTTTTACCAATTGTACGTACTATTACGCGACGCGTAGCCTCTATCTGGTTAGAGGTTACTCTAGCCTGTGACAGAGCCTTAACACCGAATGTACCAAACGTAACCTCTGTACCGCGAGTTGCGGGTCGGTTTCGCTTTGCGACACTCTTTCGGCCTGTCTGCCACTTTCTATATTTTACTTTCTTGGGGAATAACATGGTAACTATTATTTATTATCATCTTGCTCAAATATCTCACCTCTGTACACCCACACCTTTATACCTACCTTACCTTGTGGGATCATTGCGTACTCTGTAGCATAATCTATATCTGCACGTATTGTCTGCAATGGTACTCGGCCCTTACGCACCTCTTCACTACGTGCCATGTCTGCGCCACCTAGGCGACCTGATACACGTATCCTTACGCCTTGTACATCTCTGTTGGCCATAACCTTCTCTATAGTCTGCTTCATAACCCTACGGAAAGGCTGTCTATTCTCTAAGCCCTCGGCTATCATATATGCGACTATAGCAGCCCTAGACTCTGGAGAGCGCACCTCTACAATGTCTAACTTAACCTTAGGCATATCTGTACCAGACCCCGCTAATGCCTTACGTACAACTTTCTCTACCTCCTTTTGTAGCTGCTTGCTACCATCTCCCTCACGACCAATAATCATACCCGGGCGAGATGTTTTGATAGTTACTCTTACCTCTGTCCTGTCGCGCTCTATCTCTACAGTATCTATATACATACCACGGAGCTTCTTAGTTAAGAACTCTCGTACACCAGTATCAACCTTCAGGTTATTACGATAACCTGCCTTGCTATTAGAAAACCATCGTGACTTCCAGTCTCGAATTATTCCTAATCTATGTGCATATGGATGTACTGTGTGTGTCATAATATTTGTTTATTTTTCTCCTAGAGTTAGGCTTATCTTAGAGGCCCTCCTTTTAAACGGTGCTGCTCGACCTCTCTCTCTTGGTCTCCAACGCCTTAGCTTAATACCCTCGTCTACTCTTATCTCTTTTATAAAAAGTCTAGATACGTCTGTACCAAGACTCTTAGCATTTGCAATAGCAGACTCTATAAGGGCCTTTATTGCTATTGCTGACTTCTTGTCTGTGAAGCTCAGTACTGCCCTTGCATGCTCTACCTCCTTACCTCTTACCAGGTCTGCTACAAGACGAGTCTTGCGTGGTGTTTGGTCGTGGTTTTTAAGAAAGGCTTTCATTATACTTAATTTAATTATGCGGCCTTGGCTGACTTAGCTGCGTCAATTTCTGTTTGACGTTTCTTCTGGTCTAGCTCCTTCTGCATCTTACCTCCATGGCGACCGAAGCGCTTAGTAGGAGAGAATTCTCCTAGCCTGTGCCCTACCATCTCCTCACTTACTAGTACATCTATAAAATCTTTACCGTTGTGTACTCCAAATGTATAGCCTACAAAATCAGGGTGTATCTGGCTGTTACGTGCCCAAGTTTTTATAGCTCCACCGTCGGGGCTTTGGGCTGCAATCTTCTTAAGAAGCTTGTCATATACGTATGGTCCTTTTTTTACTGATCGTGTCATAATGCGCGCTATCTTACACGGAAATAGTCCCTAAGTCAAACGGTTATTACTCAATACCGAATGTGTGTTTAAGTAAGGCCTCTGCCACATTATAACTTTTCCCTACGGCGGGCTTCATATGCCAAGAAAGCCCTGGGTTACTGTTTATTTCAACAATAGTATACGGACAGTTGATGTCTGAGATATCATCAGTCATAATGTCTAACCCTATTAAATCCATGCCTAGTTTACTAGATATTTCTACCGATACCTGCTTTATTATATCTATAGTATCGTCAGCAACCTCCTCCATTATCCTATATTGTTCAACTCCGACTGCCATATCCCATTCCATTTTTTCTCCAGAGCTTAGAACTGTATCTTCCGAGAGATTTAGTTTTTGTAACAATGTGTTAACTCTATCTGTTATCTCCAAGGGTTTATGTACCTCAAAACTTCTAAGGCGCTTACTATTTTCACCATCTACCAATTCGCGAATAGTGCTAACACCATCTCCTAATAGTATTGGCGTATTTTTCTTCATAACAAACACCTCTTTCTGACCTATAACTAAAATACGATGATCAGTGCCTGTTGTTTGTTTCTGTAACATCACAATACTTGACTGGCTTTTGTCCACTGCAAAAGATATAGCCTCAAACATATCATCAGCATCTAAAATATTTATAGTAACACCCTTACCAAACGAAGAGTCTAGTGGTTTTACCACTATCTTGCCGTGTTTTGTTAAAAATTCTAGAGCTTCTTCATCTGTTGTATATAAGATACTTGGCATTACTGGGTACCCCCAGTGCTCTAATAAATTATTTGCTCTTATTTTATTTTTACAAACTCTGTCAGCAACAGAATCATTACCATCTGAAGAAGATGACAAAAATTTATGCTCAACTCCATTATGTTCGAATATTTGAAATGCACCATCTCTATAAGTCTGTTTTACCCCCAATTCTTTAGCTGATTTTTCTAAATATTCAGCATTTGTTAACTTCTTATATACCATAACAAATACTGCTAAACTTCTATACTCAGGCTATTTTCGATGCGTCTTATGTCCGCCAAAAGTTCTGAACGATCTACATTGAACATAGTTATATTGATAACACTTTTGCCTCCATTCTTAGCAAATTTAACAATATCACCGACTTTCTTAGTTTGCTGTATACTCACTATTGAACTAATAGTACTTAGCTTTATAATACCTTTTATCTGAGATATACGTCCTTCTTTCCTTGAAAAGATGTTTAACACTGCGGTATGACCTTTTACTCTTTTAGGCACTTCTGGCTTCTTCATCATGCGCGTCCTTATGTCATTGGTTGTGCAGTCTATGTTATAACTCATCTTGTACATAGCCTGTCTGTATCCACCTATCCGTGGACCCAACTCAATAATTTTCCATCCATCTTCAGTCTTTAAGAGCTCTATATGGAACGGGGTGTATCGCAAACCAATCGCATGAACAGCTTTTTTTGTTGCATCTTCGGCTCTATGTATACTCTTCTCATTAAGAAGTGAGGGCAGTAATCTTTGATATCCAAAATAATCATCAAAACCTATTTGTTTACCAGTTTTTACATGCACAGGTGGATAACATGTAACTCTACCCTTCCCATTGACCACACCGTCTATAGAGTACATCTCTCCATCCATCAACTCTTCTACCAACACTTGCGGTGTATCTTCATGATAGAACTCCTTATATATTTTATGAAAGATACCAGCCTTTTTATATACCGCTTCCAGTGCTGCTTCTAACTCGTCTCTATGATAACAATTAGTCACTAGAATACTTGACACTAAACCAGTAGGCTTAACCATTACTGGATATGTAAGCTTCTTCTCTATTTCATTTACTACTCCTTCTGAGGTATCGCGAACCACCATAAATTTAGGAGTTATAGTCGAGTCATACGCACTAAGCCTCTTGCGCATCTCTATTTTGTCTGTGGCCCATAACAGCGAACTTTCCGTCGGGGCCTTAACATACGGCACATGTGGAATAGTCCTTTTAAAATACCACATCTTTGCCTCACTACGCGAAGTAATAGCTGCTATTTGATCTCTGAATGGTAATAGAGCGCGGGTAATAGAGTCATCACTTGAGAATGAACATTGTATAACTTTATCAAAAACCTTTCTGGCTTCTTCTATCTTAACTTTCTTTTGTTTTGTACTCTGCAAATTATAAAATAGCCACGTATGCGGTTCAGACTCTTTCCATTTTTGAATTGCCTTTAATGGCACCGGGCCCACAAAAAGTACTATCTTCTTTTTTGTACTTACTTGCTTTGGTTTGTTGCTAGCCTTAGTTTTAGTAATAGCCATAAAGAAAATTAAACAATTTTATTTGGGTTAAGTAAATGGGGGCTGTGTACAACGAGTGCTTAACTTTCTTGACAGCTCTCTGTTAGTACTATCAGTGTCTATTTGCGCTTACCTACCTTACGGCGGTTAACGATAAGCTTATTTGAATATTTCTTAGGTCTACGAGACTTCTGCCCTATACCTGTAGGCTTACCCCACTTAGATATAGCACGTCTGCGTCCACGCCCTGCCTTACCCTCACCACCACCATATGGGTGGTCTACAGCATTCATGGCGCTACCTCGTACAGTAGGCCTTATACCCATGTGGCGCTTGCGTCCGGCCTTACCTATAACAACTAGCCTGTGCTCAGAGTTACTTACCTCTCCTACAGTAGCCCAACAAGTACTTAGCACCTTACGGACCTCGCTACTTGGCATCTTAATGTGTGTATATCCAGCATCGTGAGCGATAACCTCTATGTAGTTACCGGCACTACGCGCTAGCTTAGCTCCGCCTTCTGGCTTCACCTCCACATTGTACACAACTGTACCTACAGACATGTTACCTATCGGCAATCTATTGCCTAAGCGTACCTTTACGTCTTTGGACTCTGAAACTATAAATGTGTCGTCAACCTTAGTTGTACCAGAGACTACCACGTACCTGCGCTCTCCATCAGCATATAATGCTACTCCTATAAAGGCGCTACGGTTTGGATCATACTCTATAGTTTCTATCTTAGCTGGTATGTCTCTCTTGTCATACTTAAAGTCAATATCACGGTATGAACGCTTCACACCTCCTCCCTTGTGACGTGTAGTTATCCTACCTGCATTATTGCGGCCAGTACCACGTTTAAAGCCCTTTGTAAGCTTTTTAAGAGGTTTGTCACCACTAAGTGCCGACTTGTATGAAATTCGTGTCATACCTCTGCGTCCTGGTGTTGTTGGTTTATGTGCTTTCATAATAATTACATTATAGATATGCTATCGCCCTTCTTTAAATAAATATAGGCCTTCTTACCTCCGCTCTGTATACCTACTTTACCCGTACGAGGGTTACGTTTTTTCTTTGTTTTTATACTTGTTATTGCAACCTTTACTGGCTCAACCTTATAAACCTCTTTAACAGCCTTGGCTATCATAACTTTATTGGCTCGTAGCGATACGTCGAATACGTATACACCTCTCTCCATCATATTTACTGCCTTCTCTGTTAGCCTTGGGCGCAGTAGCACCTCTGAGGCCCTCATGTTTGCAAAATTATTTTGTTGTGTCTTTTTATCAGCCATAATTATTTGTCTGTTTTCTTAACCGCCTTCTTTGCTGGTTTTTTGTCCTCTACAGGTGTTTTTGTGGCAACCCTGCTCTCTAGTACTGCACTAGCTGCCTCGCCATCAACTATTATTACAGTCTTATGTCCTAGTATATCTACTGGGTTAGCGTTGCGCACCTCTTTAATTGTTACGTTGCTAAAGTTAGCAAAACTCTTTACTGCGTTGTCGTCTTTTTGAGTAGTTAGTATAACAGCAGCATTATATTTTGCATTCAACTTCTCGAAGCCTTTCACTCCTGCAAGCGTGTCTATAATAACCTTGGCTGTGGCTGTCTTTGGGGCATCTATGGCTAACTTGTCTATAAACAGTACTTGCCCTGCGCGTACCTTGTCTGAGAGTGTTGCATATAGTGCTCTTGCGCGCATTTTGCTGTTGATCTTCTTATTAAAGTTCTTGTCATTAGTAGGGCCAAATGTGACACCTCCACCTCTCCATATAGGTGAGTTGCTTGAGCCATGTCGTGCTCTACCAGTACCCTTCTGCTTCCATGGCTTTTTACCTCCTCCACGTACGTCACCTCTATCTTTAGTGTGGGCTATAGTATTACGCTTGTTAGACTGCATGCTCACAACCACCTGGTGTACTAGTGAATCATTGCTTTCAGCACCGAAGACTGCATCAGCTACTGTTGCTGAACCATTCTTTTTACCTTTTGTTGTGTATATGTCTACTTTCATAATATTATTTTGCTGCCCTTACCTCTATAAGAGTACCGCGTCGTCCTGGTACTGCACCAGAGAGTACCAGTGTATTGGTGTCCTTGTCAATCTGTAAGACCTTAAGGTTCTTAACAGTTACTCGCTCTCCACCCATGCGTCCGGCCATCCTTACTCCCTTGAATACTCTTGCTGGGCCAGTAGCTCCGATGGATCCTGGGGTACGCTCGTGGTGCTTGTTACCGTGTGTGCGGCGTCCACCTTTAAAGCCGTGGCGCTTTACAACTCCTTGGAAGCCCTTACCTTTACTTATGGCACTTACCTGCACAGTGTCTCCAACTTCAAAAGTGTCTACCTCTACCTTGTCTCCGGTTTTTAACTCTCCTGCCTCCATGTCTCGTACCTCTATAATTTCAGAGAAGTCTCCGAATTTACCAAATTGCCCTTGCTGGGCTTTAAGTATGTTTTTCTTGTTCTTTACACCTGCACCAAACTGCACTGATGTGTAGGCCTCCTCACCAAATCTGTCTTTTGCACTCTTAAAGGCCGTTACCGTAAGTGGCATAGCCTGTAGTACAGTAGCAGGATGCACA
>Ga0256834_1002213_pt1 | contig 12413 bp, 8 predicted proteins | sample 4281140metaG_FD_190536 | JGI IMG/M metagenome (GOLD analysis project Ga0256834, IMG submission 190536) | Hydrothermal vent microbial communities from East Pacific Rise, Pacific Ocean - 4281-140 | ecosystem: Environmental > Aquatic > Marine > Hydrothermal vents | place: Pacific Ocean: East Pacific... | reverse complement strand
CAAGGTAGAGGCCGGCCATCTCGGGAAGAAATCGGGACAGGGCTTCTACGTCTGGAGCAAGGGCAAGGCGCAAAAGGGAAGCGCCAGCGCGACGGAAGACAAGCTGGATCACTATGCCGAACGCATGATATTGCGCCTGATAAACGAATCCATGGCCTGCCTGCGCGAAGGCATCGTGGAAGATGCGGATCTGCTGGATGCGGGAGTCATCTTCGGCACCGGATTTGCGCCATTTCACGGCGGCCCCATGCACTATGCGGACAAAATGGGCAAGACGGAAATTCTCAGCAAACTCGGAAAACTGGAATACACTTATGGTAGTCGCTTTGCTCCCGACCCGGGTTGGGAAAACCATTTTGCACAATAGGGCCTGTTATTGTTAAGCCAACGTCAATCTATGCCACCTGCAAGCCTGCAACACAGAGTTAAGTAGCGTGCAGTAACGCTACTGGAACGAATGGCAACGCCAGCGGGTGAAATAACGGCCCCGACAGAGTTTATTGGATTAGTGTTAACAGCCCCCAGGAGGCATACATGAGTAACGATACGCTCATCACCCTGAAACAAGCTCCCACACTGGCTGCGGTATTCCGTCAACGCGTTGCCCGCACCCCCAACGCCATCGCCTACATTCAGTACAATGCAGAGGACGGGAAATGGCATGAATACAGCTGGGCGGAAACCGCCCGGGAAGTCATACGCTGGCAAGCCGCCCTGAAGGCTTCCGGTCTGCAAACCGGCGAGCGGGTCGTCCTCATGTGCAAGAATTCCCGGGAATGGGTGATCTGCGACCAGGCAACCCTGGGGCTGGGACTGGTGCTGGTTCCCGTGTTCATGAACGACAGGGCGGAAAACATCAACTGGATCAGCAATGATTGCAGCGCCTCCCTGCTGGTGATCGAAGGCCAGGAACAATGGGATACCCTCAAAGGCAGCATTGACGAACTGGAAAGCATACGCACCATTATCGCAGTACACGAAGTCAAAGATCAGCACCCCAAGCTCAAGTCATTGCAGGAATGGCTGCCTCAGGAGCCATTGGCCACGGACCTTGCCGAAGAAGAAACATCCTCCGAAGAACTGGCGACCATTGTCTATACATCCGGCACCACGGGCCGGCCCAAGGGGGTCATGCTCAGCCATCACAACATCGTCTGGAACATACATGCTGCGCTGCAGTTTTTCGACATCGGCCCGGACAATACCTTTTTGTCCTTTTTGCCACTGTCCCACACCTTTGAACGAACCGTTGGCTACTATCTCGCCATGGTATGCGGTGCAACCACGGCCTATAACCGCTCCATACCACAGCTTGCGGAAGATCTTTCCATCATCAAACCCACATTGCTGGTTTCCGTGCCACGCATATTCGAGCGCATTTACGGGCGCATCATGGACAAGCTCACGACGGAATCGCCCATCAAGCAAAAGCTGTTTCGAAGCGCCATCGATATTGGCTGGAACAAATTCGAGTATGACCAGGGGCGGGGGAAATGGACGCCCGCATTCCTTCTGCATCCCTTGCTGGATGCCCTGGTGGGCGCAAAGGTGCGCGCACGCCTGGGAGGGCGGTTGCGTTTCACCGTTTGCGGCGGCGCGGCGCTTTCTCCCGATGTGGCGCGCATGTTTATTGGCCTGGGCATTCCGGTAACCCAGGGATATGGCCTTACCGAAACCAGCCCGGTAATCGCCGCCAATCCCCTGGAGAACAACATCCCCGCCTCCGTGGGGCTTCCGTTGCCTGGCGTGGAAGTGGAAATTTCCGACCAGGAAGAACTGCTCACCCGCAGCCCCAGCATCATGATCGGCTACTGGAACAAGCCGGAGGCCACCGCCGAAATGATCGATGCGCAAGGCTGGCTGCATACTGGAGACAAGGCCAGAATCGAAGACGGCCATGTATTCATCACCGGACGCCTGAAGGAAATCATCGTGCTATCCACAGGGGAGAAAATTCCTCCCACGGACATGGAAAACGCCATTGCCCTGGATCCGCTCATTGAACAGGCGATGGTGATCGGCGAGGGAAAACCCTATCTTTCGGTACTGGTGGTACCAAATCCGGAGCATTTCGAGCAATTGTGCCGTTCCTCCGGACTAGAGCCCGGCGATGAGGAAAACTACAAGAACGAAGCGGTGCGTGAACAGGTGCTACAGCGGGTTCAAGAGAAACTCAGCGCCTTTCCCGGCTACGCAAAAATCCATAAAGTAGCAATACTGAACGAGCCGATGACACCGGAAAACGGTTTGCTCACCCCTACGCTAAAACTACGGCGCAACCGCATACTGATGTATTACACGGATGAAGTGGCTGATTTGTATTCCGGCCACTGAAGGCACAGGGATCGCTCTCCGGGCAGCACATCATCCTGCGATGAGGATTATGGCTACCGCATATTTCGTGCAGCTTTCGCCTGCTTGATGCTATAATCTTGCGCCTTCACAAACTTTCTCCCGGGTGGAGAAAAGTTTCAGGAACTTACACAACTAACGAACTGCAGTGGTTTTATGGCAAAAGAAGATGTAATTGAAATGGAAGGCACGGTCAAAGAGACCCTGCCCAACACCATGTTTCGCGTAGAGCTGGAAAACGGCCATGTGATTACCGCGCACATCTCCGGCAAGATGCGCAAGCACTACATCCGGATTCTGACCGGGGACAAGGTCAAGGTGGAAATGACGCCCTATGACCTGAGCAAGGGGCGCATCGTTTACCGCGAGCGTTGAGCGACACCCCGCCAGGAAGCCGCATCAGGCTTCTTCTTTCTGGTTTTCGAATACGAAAACCAGCTCGTCATCTTTCACCTGAACCCGCACATGCCCGCCCTGGCTGAGTTTGCCGAATAGCAACTCCTCCGCCACGGGCTTCTTGATTTTTTCCTGGATCAGACGCGCCATGGGACGTGCCCCCATCTTCGGGTCATAGCCCTGCCCCGCCAGCCACAGGCGCGCTTCTTCATCCACACTGATGGTCACCTGCTTCTGCGCCAGCAATCCTTCCAGTTCAAACAGGAATTTGCTTACCACGCTGCTGATGCTGTCCAGCGACAAGGGCTGGAACTGGATAATGGCATCGAGGCGATTGCGAAACTCGGGGGTGAACAGCTTGTTGATGGCTTCCTTCCCGTCCGAGCTGTGATCCTGGCTGGTAAAGCCGATGGAGCGACGGCTCATCTCCATGGCGCCGGCATTGGTGGTCATGATAATGATCACATTGCGGAAATCGGCCTTGCGTCCGTTGTTGTCGGTAAGAGTGCCATGATCCATGACCTGCAGCAGCAAGTTGAACACATCCGGATGGGCCTTCTCGATTTCGTCGAGCAACAACACGGAATGAGGATGCTTGGTAATCTGTTCCGTGAGCAAGCCGCCCTGATCAAAACCAACATAGCCCGGCGGGGCGCCGATAAGGCGGGAAACTGCATGGCGCTCCATATATTCCGACATATCGAAGCGAATCAGCTCCAGCCCGAGAACTCTGGCGAGCTGGCGGGTGACTTCCGTTTTTCCCACCCCCGTGGGCCCGGCAAACAGAAATGAGCCAACGGGTTTGTGTTCTTCCGCAAGACCGGAGCGGTTCATGCGAATGGCAGCGGACAGCACATCGATGGCTTCATCCTGCCCGTAGACTACCATTTGCAGATCCCGCTTGAGATTGCGCAACGCCTCCACATCCGAGGTGGAAATCTTGCGCTCGGGAATACGCGCAATACGCGCCACTACGGTTTCCACCTGATCGACATCGACTTCGGTTTTGCGCTCTTCATCGGGAACCAGGCGGGTGGCGGCCCCGGCCTCATCGATCACATCAATCGCCTTGTCCGGCATGTGGCGATCATTGATATACCTGTCCGCCAGATCCGCCGCCGCCTGCAGGGCGGCATCGCTATATGTCACCTCATGATGTTCTTCAAAGCGACTGCGCAGCCCTTTGAGAATCTCCACTACCTCCTCGATGCTGGGCTCCACCACATCGATTTTCTGGAAGCGCCGGTTCAGGGCATGATCCTTTTCAAAAATACCCCGGAACTCCTGGTAGGTGGTGGAGCCAATGCAGCGCAGCTCGCCCGAGGCCAGCATGGGTTTGATCAGGTTCGAGGCATCCATGGTGCCCCCCGAAGCTGCGCCTGCACCGATTATGGTGTGGATTTCATCAATGAACAGAATACTGTCCGGAATTTTTTTCAGTTCCTTGAGCACGGCTTTCAGGCGTTTTTCGAACTCCCCCCGGTATTTGGTTCCCGCAACCAGGCCACCCAGATCCAGGGAGTAAATGGTGGCTTTTTGCAGCACTTCGGGAATATCCTTGTCCACAATTTTTTTTGCCAACCCCTCCGCTATGGCTGTTTTGCCCACTCCGGCCTCACCCACCAGCAAAGGGTTGTTCTTGCGCCGACGGCACAGGATCTGCACTGCTCTTTCCACTTCATGTTCACGGCCGATAAGAGGATCGATTTTTCCTTCCCTGGCATGTTCATTCAGGTTCAGGGTCCAGGATTCCAGCGCAGACACCCTTTCTCCTTCCGGGGCTTCTCCGGGCTGGACGCCATCCATGCTTTCCTCGTCGGTGTCGGTTTTTCCCACCCGGGAAATGCCGTGGGCCATGTAATTCACCACATCCAGGCGGGTAATTCCCTGCTGATTGAGGAAATACACTGCCTGGGAATCCTTTTCACTGAAAATCGCCACCAACACATTGGCGCCACTGACTTCCTTCTTGCCGGAAGCCTGCACATGAAACACGGCGCGCTGCAACACCCGCTGAAAGCCTATGGTGGGCTGTGCTTCCTGCTCTTCGCCTTCCGGCAACAAGGGGCAGTTCTCCTGGATGAACTGCCGAATGTTGTCCGCCAGCAGATCCAGATCCGCACCACAGGCCTTGAGCACATCCACCGCAGATGGATTGCCCAGCAGCGCCAGCAGCAGATGTTCGATGGTAATGAACTCCTGCCGCTTTTGCGTCGCGTTGATGAACGCCTGATTCAGTACATATTCCAGTTCCTGGCTTAACATCTGTCTATATCTTGCCCTCGGTAGAAAGGATTCAAGCCTCCTCCATGGTGCACAACAGGGGGTGCTGGCTTTCCCTGGCATATTCATTGACCTGGGATACTTTGGTTTCCGCAATATCCCGGGTAAACACCCCGCAGACCCCTACGCCCCGGGTATGCACATGCAACATCACCTGGGTTGCCTTCTCTTCACTCATATGGAAGTAAGAGGTCAGTATTTCAACCACGAAATCCATGGGTGTATAGTCATCATTCAACAGCAGCACCTTGTACAAAGGCGGCTTCCTAAGTCTAGGACGGCTTTCCTGGGTCGCAAGTTCCCCGTTTTCGTTGTCTTGGTATTCTTCACTCATTATTGCTGGTTCACCCATGCTCTGGCGTTTCTGAACAAGCGCATCCAGGGACCGTCTTCGCCCCAGTCATCCGGATGCCAGGAGTTCTGCACGGTGCGGATCACCCGCTCCGGGTGCGGCATCATGATGGTAACGCGCCCGTCATCTGTCGTTAGACCGGCAACTCCCCCGGGAGATCCGTTGGGGTTGGCCGGATATTTCATGGTTACATCACCATGATTGTCAATATAGCGCAAACTCACTCCCTTTCCCGGGCGGGAGTCGCCACGATACTCCGCCCGACCTTCTCCATGAGCGACGGCAATGGGCATGTGCGAGCCTTGCATCCCCTGCAGCAGCAGGGAGGGACTGTCCAGCACTTCCACCATGGCCACCCGCGCCTCGAACTGCTCCGAACGATTGCGCACGAAATGCGGCCAGTGGGCCGCTCCGGGGATCAGCTCCTTGATATTGGAAAGCATCTGGCAACCATTGCAAACGCCAAGACTGAAGGTTTCTTCCCGTTCGAAGAACGTCTGGAACTGATCCCTCGCCCGGGCATGAAAAAGAATGGATTTTGCCCAGCCTTCCCCCGCACCGAGCACGTCGCCATAGCTGAACCCCCCACAGGCCACCAAGCCGCGGAAATCCTCCAGGCTCACGGCGCCATTGAGAATATCGGACATGTGGACATCCACCGCCTCGAAGCCCGCCTTGTGAAAGGCATAGGCCATTTCCTGCTGACCGTTCACACCCTGTTCCCTGAGGACGGCCACACGCGGCCTGCCCGTCTCGAGAAACGGCGCGGCAATATCCTCTTCCGGATCGAAACTCAGGCGGGCGCTCAGGCCGGGATCATCCGCCACGATACCCTGGAATTCTTCCCGCGCACACTCCGGATTGTCCCGCAGCAGTTGCATTTGCAGGCTGGTTTCCGACCAGATCTGTTGCAACTCGCTGCGCGGGCGCTTGAGCAGCAGCCTGCTGCCCTGGCAAACGACAATATTTTCATCCTCTCTGGTGGTGCCCAGCACATGGCTGTGATGCCCCAGGCCGGCATCTTCCAGGCACTTGAGCACATCATCACAGTCGCTGTGACGCACCTGCAAGACCACCCCCAGTTCTTCATTGAACAACACCGCCAACGCATCTGCATCCAGGGAATCGATATCAATGTCCAGCCCGCAACGGCCGGCAAAAGCCATCTCCACCAGGGTCGTTATCAGGCCGCCATCAGAACGGTCGTGGCTGGCCAGAATCAGGCCGTCCCGGTTCAGTTCCTGTACGGCATCGAAGCAGCGCTTGAGCATTTCAGGATCATCCAGATCCGGAGCCACATGCCCGAGCTGCTCATACACCTGCCCCAGGGCGGAGGCGCCAAGGCGATTGCAGCCTTTTCCCAGGTCGATGAGGATCAGATCCGTATCACCCAGATCCGTGCGCAGAACCGGAGTAAGCACCTTGCGCACATCCGTCACCGGCGCAAAAGCCGTAATGATGAGGGACAGGGGCGCAGCCATTTCCCTGGCTTCGCCATCTTGCCGCCACACGGTCTTCATGGACATGGAATCCTTGCCCACGGGAATGGCAATGCCCAGTCTGGGACAAAGCTCCATGCCCACCGCCTTGACCGTATCAAACAGCCGGGCATCCTCGTCCTGGTAGCCGGCAGCAGCCATCCAGTTGGCGGAAAGCTTGATCTTTCCCATAGACTCCACCGGCGCGGCCATGAGGTTGGTAACGGCCTCGCCAATCGCCATGCGACCGGAGGCCGGCGCGTTCAACAGCGCCAGGGGCGTACGTTCGCCAAGGGCCATGGCTTCTCCGGCATTACCCTCATAGTCTGCAATAGTCACCGCCACATCCGCCACCGGCACCTGCCAGGGGCCAACCATTTGGTCCCTGGCCACCATACCGGTAATGCTGCGATCCCCAATGGTGATCAGGAAGCTTTTACTGGCTACCGCAGGCAGGCGCAAGACCCGTTCCATGGCTTCCATAACATCCACTTCCCGCAATTCCAGTTCCGGTCGGGAAAAAGACAGATGATGGGTTTCACGCACCATCTTCGGCGGCTTGCCGAACAGCAGCGGCATGGGCATGTCGATGGGATAGTTGTCGAAATACGCATCCCCCAGAAGCAAATGCTCTTCATCCACAGCCTCGCCAACAACTGCGTAAGGGCAGCGCTCGCGCTCGCAGATCGCTTCGAATTCCTCCAACTTGTCCGCATCGATGGCCAGCACATAGCGCTCCTGGGATTCGTTGCTCCAGATCTCCATGGGAGACATGCCGGGGTCGTCACAGGGCACGGTGCGCAATTCGAAACGCCCCCCCAGACCCGCATCATGCACCAGCTCCGGCAAGGCGTTGGACAGGCCGCCGGCGCCAACATCATGGATAAACAGAATGGGGCTGGACGCGCCCCTGGCGCAGCAATGGTCGATTACCTCCTGGCAACGGCGCTCCATTTCCGGGTTGGCGCGCTGCACGGAGGCAAAATCCAGGTCTTCCGCCGAGGCGCCGGAAGCCATGGAGGACGCGGCGCCGCCGCCAAGGCCAATGAGCATGGCGGGTCCGCCCAGCACCACCAGGGGAGAACCGGCAGGGAAAGCATCTTTGACCACATGTTCTTCACGAATATTGCCCAGGCCGCCAGCCAGCATGATGGGTTTGTGGTAACCGCGCAATTCCTCTCCATGAGGCCCGGGCACCAGTGCTTCGTAGGTGCGGAAATAACCACACAGATTGGGGCGGCCAAACTCGTTGTTGAAGGCGGCGGCCCCGATTGGGCCTTCCAGCATGATATCCAGGGCGGAAACGATACGTTCCGGCTTGCCGAAATCCTTTTCCCAGGGTTGTTCAGCGCCGGGGATGCGCAGGTTGGACACGGAAAACCCGCACAATCCGGCCTTGGGTTTGGAGCCTTTCCCCGTAGCCCCCTCATCCCTGATCTCGCCTCCGGAACCTGTGGCGGCGCCGGGGTCGGGTGAAATTGCCGTTGGATGATTGTGCGTCTCCACCTTCATCAGGATATGCACATCCTCGCAATGCTCCTCGTATATCCCCGAATCCGGCGCAGGAAAAAAACGGTATCCTTGCGTCCCCCGCATGACCGCTGCATTATCCTTGTAGGCAGACAACACGTCCTGCGGCGATTTTTCCGTGGTGTTGCGGATCATCTGAAACAGGCTTACCCCCTGGGGTTTGCCATCGATGACCCAATCGGCATTGAAAATCTTGTGCCGGCAATGCTCCGAATTCGCCTGGGCGAACATCATCAGCTCCACATCCGTGGGGTTGCGCCCCAGGGCGCGGAAGCTTTCCACCAGGTAATCGATTTCATCCCCGGACAGCGCCAGCCCCAGGTCGCCATCGGCCTTGCGCAAGGCCGTTCGCCCGCCGCCGAGGATATCCACGGTAATAAAGGGCCGCGGTTCTGCATGCAAGAACAGCGCTTCGGCATCATCCAGGTCATAGAAAACGGATTCCGTCATCCGGTCACGCAGCAAATCCCCGGCTTTTCCCAGGTCAGCGTCAGCCAGATCCCCCGCCAGGTAATATGCCACGCCACGCTCGATACGCTCTACAGCCTGCAGGCCGCAAACATGGGCAATATCCGTGGCCTTGGATGACCAGGGCGAGATGGTGCCCGGCCGGGGCGCCACCAGAACCAGGGAACCCTCTGGCTTGTGGCTTGCCAGGGCCGGGCCATAACGCAGTATCTGATCCAGGACATTCTGCTGGGGCGCAGAAAGTTCCTCTGATAATTCAACGAGATGAACGAATTCCGCATACACGGAAACTGGCTTGCCCAGATTTTCGGTCAATCGGGTATTGAGTTTTTCCAGACGAAAATCGGAAAACGCCGGCGCGCCGCGCAACTTGAGCATTTCAGTGCCTCGGTAGATACAAATTCAGCAGCCACAATGATACCCCGATACCGGAAACAGACCTAGGGCCGGAAACCCTTGTCTTCCACGAGCTTTTCCAGCACCCGGGCGGCGGCAGCCATGCCAAATCCCGCCGTTACCGCAGCACAGGAACCCAGGCCGCCACAGTTGAGGCTGCTGCCCGGCGATCCTGCACAGGCCCCGACCGCCTGCCTCAACGGCTCGTCAGACCAAACCGCGGGAACGCCAAAGCTGCGCTTGGGATTACGCGGAAACCGGTAATTCCGGCGCAATTGGCGGCGGGTTTTCGCCAGCAACGGATCCTGCACCGTGCGGGAAAGATCCGTATGACGGATTCTGGTAGGGTCGAGCTGGCCTCCCGCGCCACCAACAGTGACAATCGGAATGCGCTTGTGCCGGCAATGAGCGATCAACGCGGATTTGACGCGGAAATTATCAATACAATCGATAACAAAATCGAAATCATCCGAAATATTGTCCGCAACATTTTCCACGGTGACAAATTCATCCAGCAAGCCAATCTTGGCATCGGGATTGATTTGGGCAACACGCGCCGCCATTACTTCGATTTTTGCTCTTCCCAGGGTATCGCTCAGGGCGGGCAACTGGCGATTGATATTGGATTCAGCCACATGATCCATATCCACCAGCGTCAGCTTGCCAATGGCGCTGCGCGCCAGACACTCAACGCTCCATGAGCCAACACCGCCAATGCCGACCACACATACATGGGTTCGGGAAAACAGCTCCAGCGCCTCGTCGCCATACAGGCGAGAAATACCGCCAAATCGTCGTTTGAAATCCACCAGCTTCTTTCTACCAGTATTGTCAATAGTGTTATATTACGCGGCTTCCATGGTTATTGGATAGCTGGCTCGGCTTTTATCAAAACAATGTCTGATATCAAACTTACAGAATACAGCCACGGTTCCGGTTGTGGCTGCAAAATATCCCCCCGCCTGCTCGATGAAATATTGCAGGGAAGCGTTTCCATGTTACCCGACCCGCATCTGCTGGTAGGCAACCAGAGCCGGGATGACGCCGCGGTCTATGATCTGGGGGATGGGCGCTCCGTAGTCTCCACCACGGATTTTTTCATGCCCATCGTAGACGATCCATTTGAATTCGGCCGCATCGCCGCCACCAATGCTATCAGCGATATCTACGCCATGGGGGGAACCCCCCTGATGGCCATCGCCATCTTCGGCTGGCCCATAGACAAACTCAGCGCCGAAACCGGTCAGCAAGTCGTCGATGGCGGCCGGCAGACCTGCAAGGATGCCGGAATCCCTCTGGCTGGCGGACATTCCATCGACGCGCCGGAACCCATCTTTGGCCTGGCGGTGACCGGCATTGTGGCCAACAAACAGCTCAAGCGCAACGACCAGGCAACGGCAGGCTGCAAGCTGTTTCTGACCAAGCCCCTGGGAATCGGCATTCTCACCACCGCGCAAAAACAAAAGAAACTGGCTCCGGAGCACAGCAGCATCGCGGTGGATACCATGTGCCAACTGAACCGGATCGGTGCGGAAATCGCCACCATTCCCGGCGTTACCGCCATGACTGATGTCACTGGCTTTGGTCTGTTGGGTCATTTGCTCGAAATCTGCCAAGGCAGCAATCTGTCAGCCAGCATTCACTATGAACAGATTCCCCTGCTTCCCCAGGTAGAGGAATATCTGGCCATGGGCTGTTCACCTGGCGGCGCGCAACGTAACTTCGACAGCTATGGCGAGCATATTTCCCCCCTGGCGGAAAAACGCCAACAGGTGCTTTGCGACCCTCAGACTTCCGGCGGGCTGTTGGTGGCGGTTTCTCCCGATGCTGAACAGCTGTTTCTGGAAATCACCGGAAAAGCCGGCTTTGCTCTCGCGCCTATCGGAGAGCTACATGCAAGAAACAGCGATGACGACATTTTCATCCAGGTGGACTGAAGGTGGAACTCCCGGAAATCAGCGACTTCCGCACACTCTTTCTCGAGGGCGCTCCACTACTGGATGTTCGCGCCCCCATAGAATACCGGGCGGGCGCTTTTCCTGGCGCCACCAACATGCCCCTGCTCAACGATGAAGAACGGCATCTGATTGGCCTGTGTTACAAGGAGCAGGGCCAGTCAGCCGCAATTGCGCTCGGCAGGAAACTGATTGATGGCCAACCGAAAGCCAACCGCACAGCGCAATGGCAGACCTTTGTTCAACAACATCCGGAAGGCGCCCTGTACTGTTTTCGCGGCGGCATGCGCTCGAAAATCGCCCAGGAATGGATTCATGAAGCAACCGGCATTGTCTATCCCCGGATCAAGGGGGGATACAAGGCGCTACGGAATTTTCTCCTGGAAGAAATCAATGCGTCCTTTGCGGAAATCCAGCCCATTGTCCTCGGCGGCAGAACCGGCGCCGGAAAGACTGTCGTCATCCAGCAGCTACAAAACAGCATCGACCTGGAAGCTCTGGCCTGGCACCGTGGATCCGCTTTCGGCAGCCATGTAACGCCCCAACCCTCCCAAATTGACTTCGAGAACAACCTTTCCGTCGAGCTGATCAGGCACCGGGCGGCACGACACCGCAGGCTTGTATTTGAAGATGAGAGCAAAGCCATCGGTTCACGCCACCTTCCCCCGCTGTTATACGAAAAGATGTCTCACAGTCCCCTGGTTATCCTGGAAACACCATTGCAGGAGCGGATAGACAACTCCATCCAGGAATATGTAACCAGCGCCCTTGCAGAATACCAAACCCAATTTGGCGCGGAAGAAGGTTTCAAGAAATGGGCGGATCGCGCCAGTAACAGCCTGCAGCGCATCAAAAAACGCCTGGGCGGTGTGCGCTACAAGAAAATGGCTTCCAGACTGCAATATGCCATCAATCATCTGAAGCAAACCGGCAACCCTGAAGCACATGAGGAATGGATATCACAGTTACTGACCGAGTACTACGACCCCATGTATGACTACCAAATCTCACAGAAGAAAGATCGCATCGTCTATAGCGGGCCGATGACGGATGTTCTTAACTATCTAAGAAGCATCTGATCAATCCGCCACCCCAGGGCGGCTCATGGAAAAATATTAACCTGGCATCAATAGATATCATGTTCAGTCGTCGCCTGCTGGTTCGCGGCAAGGCGGAGCCACGCCGCTTTAGTCATTCTAAAGC
>Ga0256834_1002212_pt1 | contig 12414 bp, 10 predicted proteins | sample 4281140metaG_FD_190536 | JGI IMG/M metagenome (GOLD analysis project Ga0256834, IMG submission 190536) | Hydrothermal vent microbial communities from East Pacific Rise, Pacific Ocean - 4281-140 | ecosystem: Environmental > Aquatic > Marine > Hydrothermal vents | place: Pacific Ocean: East... | reverse complement strand
ATTGATCCTCTTAAAGATGAAAAAAACCGCATTGGGGTTTTTGATATTATTATGGGTGCAATAGTACATATGATTTTTGCCCTAAAAACCGCTTGGAAACGTGCTTGGAACAAAAATGCAAAAAGCATAAATATCACTGAAACAGATTTGCAAAAAACAACTATTCATCAACCTCAAACAAATCATCAACTGGCAGGCGCAAGCCATCAGACATTTAATGCAGGCGCAAGCCATCAGACATTTAATGCAGGCGCAAGCCATCAGACATTTAATGAAAGATTAGAGCCCTCCCTTGATCAAAATATAAATCAATTAAGCGCAACTAGCGATATTAGTAACGCACCAACTTCACTTGACCCCATACCAGAATTCCTTACTAATAATAACACAACAATGCCTAGCTCAACAAATCGTGTTAGCTCGCTTGCCCAACGCCCAAAACAAGGCACACGCCAAGCGCTTGAAGCGCAAGGCTCACTATTAAAGCAACAAGGCTTTGAATTGCCGCAACTAAATTTGCTTGCAAGCCCTATTGTCACAGAGATAGCTAACGAGCATCGCCCACAAATATTAGAAGAAAAAGCCCGTCAACTTGAAAGCGTGTTAGCTGATTTTGGCGTTAAAGGCGATATTACAAATGTTCGCCCTGGACCTGTCGTAACATTATTTGAACTTGAGCCAGCACCTGGTATTAAATCTAGCCGAGTTATATCTTTAGCCGATGATATAGCACGCTCAATGAGCGCTATTTCTGCCCGTATTGCCGTTGTTCCAGGGCGCAACGCTATTGGTATTGAATTACCAAACCAACAAAGAGAAACCGTATATTTACGTGAAATGTTAGCTTCAAGTGATTTTGAAAAGGCTAAGGGCAAGTTAAATATTTGTTTGGGTAAAACCATTGGTGGTGAGCCAATTATTGTCGATCTCGCTCGTATGCCCCACCTGTTAATTGCTGGTACAACAGGCTCAGGGAAATCTGTTGGCATCAATACTATGATATTATCGCTTCTTTATCGCATGACCCCTGAGCAATGTCGCATGATTATGATCGATCCAAAAATGCTTGAACTTTCAGTTTATGATGGCATTCCACATCTATTGTCCCCCGTTGTTACCGACCCATCAAAAGCGGTAGTAGCGCTTAAATGGGCGGTGCGTGAGATGGAAGATCGCTATCGCAAAATGAGTAAAATTGGCGTACGTAATATTGATGGCTTTAATAAGCGTGTTAAAGACGCCGCTAAAAAAGGCGAAATAATAACTCGCACAGTGCAAACAGGTTTTAACAAAGAAACTGGTGAGCCAATATATGAAAGCGAAACGTTTGAGCTTGAGCCATTGCCGTTCATTGTCATAGTTGTTGATGAAATGGCAGATCTTATGATGGTTGCAGGTAAAGATATCGAAGGGGCAATTCAGCGTTTAGCGCAAATGGCCAGAGCCGCTGGCATTCATTTAATAACCGCAACCCAACGCCCATCAGTTGATGTTATAACTGGCACAATCAAAGCCAACTTCCCAACTAGAATTTCGTTTCAGGTTACCTCAAAAATTGATTCTCGTACAATTTTGGGTGAAATGGGAGCAGAGCAATTATTAGGTATGGGTGATATGCTTTATATGGCTGGCGGCGGTCGCACTAGCCGACTTCACGGCCCCTTTTGCTCAGATCAAGAAGTAGAAGACGTAGTTTCTCATCTTAAAGCTCAAGGCACTCCTGATTATTTAGAAACAATAACTCAAGAAGTAGAAGAAGAGGGCTCATTTTCTGACAGCGGTGAATTTGGTGGCTCAGGTGATGAATTATATGATAAAGCGGTAAATATTGTGCTTAATGATAGAAAAGTCTCAACCTCTTATATTCAACGTCGCCTTTCAATAGGCTATAATCGTGCCGCAACTTTGATTGAAAAAATGGAGCAAGAAGGAATTATTTCTCCAGCTGGTCACGCAGGCAAGCGAGAAATCCTTGTTGGTGATGGAGTTGATTATTAATCAACCCTATTCAAACTTAGTATAGATGACAAATTGCTGACAGCTTGCTCATCGATTGCTCAGCTTAGCTATGTTAAGCATCATTCCAAACAACAATCCAAAGGAATGATTATGAACAAATTTTTACTAATTTTTAGCTTTATCCTAATGACTTTTCTTGCCTCTGTTGCAATTGCAAGCGAGCAAGGGCAAAGCAATGCAAACCTAAGCAAAACCCTAAACCACCTAGTGAGTGAAAAACAATTATAGCAATTTTGCACTGAAATTGGCGTAACAAGCAATACTCGTATAAAAATTGACCTGCCAACAGAGGCAGGTCAATTTTTAGAACTACAGTTTTGTAAAAAACAACAATAATAATATTTTATCGTGATATTGCCGTAATTTTGGGCTAACAATATTTTTAGTTTAAAATCACAATGGATTCGCTCAAATGCTTAAACGCCTAACCCTATTCGTTATAATTATCATTTTAGCAATCAATCCAGCAAAATCGCTTGAACATTCATTAACTCAAGAGCAAATAAATCTTATCAATGAAATCAGCCAATATAACTCTGATATTAAAACTATGGTTGGAAAATTTTTACAAATTGATTCTAGTGGCGCACGCACTGAGGGAATGTTTTATCTTGATCGCCCAAATAAAATTCGCTTTCGCTATGCCCCCCCATCACGTGAAGAAATCATCTCTGTTGGGCGTGGTTTTTATGTTATTGATAGGCGTGAGGAAACCAAATTTGCCTATCCTCAAGATCAAATCCCTTTACGAATTTTCTTAAATGAACAAATAAACCTACTTGATGCAAATATTACTGAAGTTACTGCTTCAGAGGATTATATTGCAATTACAATAGTAGATGAAACGCAAATAGGCCCTGTCAAAGTTGCACTAATATTTGAAATTGAAACAAAAGATCTCGTGCAATGGGTATTAACCGAGCCAAGCGGTGCACAACTTACATTTTCCCTCTATGATGTACAAAAAAATCTTATTATACCTAAATCCTATTTTTATATTCCAGCTCAATATGGCGCTAAAAAACTATAGGATTTTTTGTCATGCCAATCACATTTGCTACTTGGAACATTAATTCCGTTCGTTTACGACGCGAAATGGTTGTTAAGTTTCTTAATGATACCAAGCCAGATATCCTTGCTCTTCAAGAGATTAAATGCACTAATGATCATTTTCCTGCCGAGTTTTTTGCCAATGCAGGCTATCAATATCAAGCAATAAACGGTCAAAAATCCTATCATGGAGTTGCGCTATTATCACGCCTCCCTCTAAATAATATCAATAAAAGAACATTTTGTAATATTGAGCAATCTCGTCATGTTAGCGCTAATGTCTCATATAAATCTCGCAATATCACCATTCATAATTTTTATATTCCAGCTGGTGGTGATGAGGCTGATAGAGAGACAAACCCTAAATTTGCACATAAATTGGACTTTTATTCAGAAATGCAAAGCTGGTTTGATGGGTCAGATTTTAGGAAAAACCAAATAATTGTTGGTGATTTTAATATTGCCCCACATGAAAATGATGTGTGGTCTCACAAGCAATTGCTCAAAGTTGTAAGTCATACACCACAAGAAATAGAGCTTCTAAACAAATTACGTGATAGAGGAAATTGGGTTGATATTATTCGTAAGCACATTCCAACTAATGAAAAACTTTATTCTTGGTGGTCTTATCGGGCCAAAGATTGGGATAAAGCAGATAAAGGTCGTCGGCTCGATCATATTTGGGCAAGTCCTGATGTTGCAGAACTTTCAACAGTTGTAAAAATTATAAGAGAAGCCAGAGGCTGGAAAGAAAAACCTTCAGATCACGTACCTCTAGTTGCAACATTTGAATAGTTCTCTAAAAACTATCCCTAGCGCAAACCATCAAATGAGCGCAAATAATTATCTAAACTTTCTTCAATCCTTTTGGCAATTAAACCTGCAATTTCTGGGTATTGTCGTAATAGTTTGAAAAATGCTTTTTGCGGAACAAACAACGCCTCAACATTATCACTGGCAATAATAGTTGAGCGTAATGGGCGATTTAACAATAGGCTTCGCTCACCTATAAGCACATTAGGTCCAGAGATAAAATATGATTTTTTATCTAGCTCTTTGTCATCATTTATAAGAACCGTGCCCTGATTGATAATATAAGCTCCATCAGTACCAACATTACCCTTTGCGATAATATCTCTAGCATTATAGCGTTGCATTTCGCTTGCAAAAGCCAAAAGGCGAATTTGCTCATCATTGCAAATAGAAAAAAATTCTACATTAGCAATCATCGCATTAATATTATCTAGCCCCATATTATAGCAATGCCCCAAACTATATATTAATCACAAAACTCACCAATTAGGACTTTACCATTAGACCTACGGTACAAGAAGATAACCCCCTTCTTGGGTAACAAGCAAGCGTACATTTGCAGGATCATGTTCTATTTTTTGCCTTAAGCGATATATATGCGTTTCAAGAGTATGAGTTGTTACTCGATTATTATAACCCCAAACCTCTTTTAATAACTCCTCTTTAGAGACGGTTTTCCTACCTGCACGATAAAGATATTTCATAATTGATGTTTCTTTATCAGTCAGGCGTATTTTAATACCATCATCTGCCACTAATATTTTTTGCGCTGGCATAAAACAATACTGCCCAATATTATACATAACACCTTCGCTTTGATCGAACTGACGCAAAGCCGAGCGAATTCTAGCTAGCAAAACAGAAAAGCGAAAAGGCTTTGTTACATAATCATTTGCCCCAGCATCAAGCCCCAAAACCTCATCTGCATCGCTAACATGACCAGTTAAAAGCACAATAGGGCTATTAAACCCCTCACGACGTAATATTTTAATAGCTTCACGCCCATCCATATCGGGCAAGCCAACATCTAATATTAACAAATCAAAGTGAGTATCTTTAACCATATCAAGTGCCGTTATCGCATTATGCGCTTCAGAGGTTTCAAACTCTTCATAAAAATCAAGCTGTTCTGCTAGGTTTTTACGTAATTCATCTTCATCATCAATAATTAATATTTTGCGCTTGTTCATAATATCTTTCTCTATTTATTCTTGCCGCCATTTATTCTTTTTCCATGCTCACATCAACAAGGCTTTTCTACGCCCACGCCTCTAAGGCTGATCGTCGTTATTTATTTATACCATATCAAATATATTCTTAAGCCTATAGCCCATTAACTCCAATCAAATGATAGTGATTAGAATTGAGCAGTAAAATTATTAAGTCAATTTATGCATCTCTTTTGCCAAACAAAGCAGTTCCTATTCTAACATGGGTTGCTCCCATCATAATAGCAACTTCATAATCCTTACTCATACCCATAGATAAATATCTCACATTAGCCTTTTGCGCCAAACCAGCCAACATTGCGAAATATGGACCTGGTGCTTCATTAAATGGCGGAATACACATTAGCCCAACAATATTTAAACCATATTCATTTTGACATTTTTTAACAAATTCTATTGCTTGCTCTGGTGCAATTCCTGCTTTTTGCTCCTCCTGCCCAATATTTACCTGCACAAAACACGGCAGATCTTTGCCAGCCAAATCCATCTCAGCACGTAATTTTTTTGCCAGTTTTTCTCTATCAACGCTTTCAATCACATCAAATAACCTAATAGCATCACGCACCTTATTTGTTTGCAATGGGCCAATTAAGTGCAAAATAACATTATTATATTGTTGTTTTAGTGCTGGCCATTTACTTTGCGCCTCTTGCACACGATTTTCTCCAAACACTCGATGCCCTGCCTTTAGGACTGGGGCAACATCATCTGCAGAGAAATTTTTACTAACGCAAATCAGAGTTGGGCTAATGGGATCATCATCATCATAACCTACTATTCTATTTCTTGCCTTGCTGATTTTTAGTTCTATTTCTTTTAATTTACCAACAGCGCTTATTTCTTGCTTTGACATCTTGCACTTTCTTAGATGAATATATATTCTTATTTATAGTATTTAGCATTAAAGATGCTAAATACTATATTGATAGAATAAACTAGTTTATACATCATTTTTAGTTTCAAATCATCAGGATTAATTCATAGTGAATAACAACAATTTTGAGCGCTATAACCCACGAGAAAAAGAGCCCTATTGGCAAAAAATTTGGCTACAGCAAAAAACCTTTAATTGCGACTTAGATGACACTCGTGAAAACTATTATGTGTTAGAAATGTTTCCCTATCCATCTGGGCGCATTCATATGGGTCACGTAAGAAATTATGCGCTTGGTGATGTTGTTGCCCGTTATCAAAGAGCAAAGGGGAAAAATGTTTTGCACCCAATGGGCTGGGATGCATTTGGATTACCAGCAGAAAACGCTGCCATAAAACATAAAGTCCACCCAAAAGAATGGACATATAAAAATATTGACAATATGCGCAAGCAGCTTAAATCAATGGGTCTTAGCATTGACTGGTCAAGAGAATTTGCCACTTGCGATGAAAATTATTATCATATGCAGCAAATTCTTTTTCTTGATATGCTTGAAGAGGGGCTAGTTTATCGCCGTAAATCCAAAGTTAATTGGGATCCAATAGATCAAACAGTTCTAGCGAATGAGCAAGTGATTGATGGCAAGGCTTGGCGCTCTGGCGCTATTGTTGAGCAACGCAACCTTAATCAATGGGCATTTAAGATTAAAGATTATGCTCAAGACCTATTAGAGGCGCTTGATAATTTGACAGATTGGCCAGAAAAAGTGCGCACAATGCAGCGCAACTGGATTGGTAAATCTGAAGGATTGCGTATTCTTTTTGAAATAGAGCCAAATGAAAAAACCACAAATAAAGCAATAGAGGTTTTTACCACACGAGCTGACACTATATATGGTGCTTCTTTCATTGCTCTTTCGCCAGACCACCCATTATGCGAAAGCCTAATGAAGAATAATAAAGCACTTAGCGCCTTTGTTGCTGATTGTAAGAAACAAGGCACTTCAACACAAGATATTGAAAAAGCTGAAAAGCGTGGCTTTGATTTATCGATTCACGTGAAACATCCGCTATTAAAAGACAAGACATTACCCATTTATGTAGCAAATTTTGTCTTAATGGATTATGGCACAGGTGCAATTTTTGGCTGCCCAGCGCACGATCAACGTGATCTTGAATTCGCCAATAAATATAAATTGCCTGTCATTCCTGTTATTCTACCGCCCGATGAGAATGAAGATAATTTCTCAATAGCTGATAAGGCATATACTGGAATAGGAACATTATTTAATTCAAGCGAGCTTAATTCACTTTCAATTAATGATGCAAAAGAACAAGTTGCTAATGAATTAGAAGCCCGTGCAATAGGAGGCAAAGCCCAAGCAACAAGAGAAACTAATTATAAACTTCGTGATTGGGGCATATCTCGCCAACGTTATTGGGGCTGCCCAATTCCAATTATTCATTGCGATCAATGTGGAATTGTTCCCATTCCAAAAGAGCAATTACCCGTTATTTTGCCACAAGATGTTAGTTTTGAAAGGCCAGGAAATCCGCTTGATCATCATAAAAGCTGGAAACACGTAAAGTGCCCCGATTGCGATAATGACGCTTTACGGGAAACTGATACTATGGACACATTTGTTGATAGTTCCTGGTATTTCGCTCGCTTTATTTCACCAGACGCTAGCACACCAACCAATATTGAAAAAACCGATAGATGGCTTCCAGTCGATCAATATATTGGCGGCATTGAACATGCTATTTTACACCTGCTTTATTCTCGCTTTTTTACTCGTGCCATGAAAAAAACAGGTCATGTTAATTTAGAAGAGCCATTTAAAGGCATGTTTAATCAGGGCATGGTAACGCATGAAACCTATAGAAGTGAAACTAAAAATTGGCTCTCACCAGAACAAGTTGAAATAAAAACTATTGATGGCAAACGAGTTGCAACAGAAATAAAAACTGGCGCACCAGCTATTATTGGCTCTATTGAGAAAATTTCAAAATCTAAAAATAATGGTGTTGATCCTGATGAAATATTAAAATCTAGCGGTGCAGATGCTGCCCGCTGGTTTATGTTATCAGATAGCCCGCCCGAAAGAGATGTTGAATGGTCAGATGCTGGTATTGATGGAGCTAATCGCTTTTTGCAACGTGTTTGGAAGCTCACCTTTGAAAGCGTTGAGTTAAAAGAGCAACCGCTTGATAAGTTAGAACAAGAAAATGAGCAGGTAATAGAACTCAAAAAGCTAATTCACCGCATCACTAATCAGGCAGGCATTGATATTGAGGCCTTACAGTTTAATCGTGCTGTTGCGCAAATTTATGAATTAACAAATGCTTTGAGTAAATTCTTACCCCTTGCAGAGCACAACCCACACGGCTCTTATATTTCAACTTTACGCTTAGGGGTTGAACATTTAATATTATTAATTTCTCCCTTCATGCCACATTTAGCAGAAACTTGCTGGCAACATTTGGGTAAATCTGGTCTAATCAGTGATGCCTTATGGCCAAAGGTTGATAAATCTCTTTTAATAGAGGATAATATCACCATGCCAATTCAGGTAAATGGTAAGCGTCGGGCGCAAATTATAGTGCCAAAAGATACACAAAAAGAAAAAATTGAACAATTAGCCTTGCATCAAAGCGCAATTTCTAACATTCTTGCAGGCAAAGCACCAAAAAAAATTATTGTAGTACCAAATAGGATTGTAAATATTGTTATTTAATAAATTATATTTTTGGCTAAAATCTCTAAGCATAATAATTTTCCTATCGCTTAGCCTGTCTGCTTGTTCTTTTTCTCCAATTTATGGCGACAATAATCTCAGCAATAAAACCATTAGCCTCTCTTACGCCAAACCAACAACTCGCTTAGAGCAAATTATCTATCAAGACCTAAAATTACGGCTTGGAAGCGATATTAATAGCGCAAATCAGCTAATCGTAACAATATCTCAATCCACAAGAGATGTAGGTCGCTCTTCAAATGGCCTACCGGCCTCAATTCAAGAGCTCACTCTAGTAGCCAACTTTAAAGTAATAGACATAAATGATAGTGAAAATATTATTTATACAGGCACTAATCGTGTAACGGCTACATATTCAAGCAAGGGACAGATTATTGCTGATATTAAGGCGCAAGAAAAAGCTGAGGAAACAGCGGCGCTTGAATTAGCACAAATAATCCGCCTTACTTTGCTTGCTGAGCTAAATAGACCAATTAATTGAGTAGAAAATGAAAGCCTTCGAGGTTGCTAAATATTTACAAGGCCCTGATTTAACGAACGGGATATTTTTAATATTTGGCCCAAATCAAGGTCTAGTTTTTGAAAGCACGCAAAAGCTTATAAAACATTATAAAAAAACCTCACAAGAGCCACTAAATGAAATCACTCTTGATGCCAGCCAAATATTTGATGATCCAGCAATATTAGCCACTAACGCTAACACGATGCCAATGTTTGGTGGTAAAGTGCTAATTCGAGTACGCAATGCGACCAAAAAGCTCACGCCAATAATTAAACAGCTTTTATTAGATAATATTGCAGCAATTATTATTTTAGAGGCTGATAATCTTAAGCCAAGCGATAGTTTACGTCTTTTATTGGAAAAAAATAAGAATTGCCGCACTCTTCCATGTTACGCTGATGATGAGCGCACTATTTCAGATATTATCAGGCGTAACTTTGCCAATGAAAATATCACAATCGAGCCCGATGCAATCGCGCTTTTGCGTGATATTTTAGGCAATGATCGTGAAATTTTGCACCGTGAGATGGAAAAGCTAAATCTTTATGCCATTGAGAGTAGAACAATTACTTTAGATGATATAATCACTCTTTGCGCTGATAATTCCTCCATTGCTATTGATAAGATTTTAGATTTTGCGGGCACTGGGCACGTTAAATTGCTCGATAATGAAGTCGCAAAAGCCCTAAATAGCAATATTGACCCACAAAGATTACTTATTTCTGCCCTCAATCATTTTTCTTTCCTTCGTCAATTACGAGTTGAGGTAGATAATGGCAAATCAGCAAGAGCCGTACTTGAAGCCCAAAAACCACGCCCCCATTTCTCCCGCAAAACCGCCCTTGAGCAACAATTACGCCTATGGAGCGACGCCCGCCTAAGCTTCGCCTGTGATCGTATTTTCCAAGCAATATACGAAAGCCGAAAATCATCTTTACTGTCCAGCACAATTACCAAACGAGCTCTTATGGCAATTTCTGTTGCGGCTGCTAGGTATTGATAGATAATTACCCACTCAATGTCATGCCGTTGAAAAACGGCATCCATTTGCAGCATCAAACTTTATCATAGATAAAGATTTTCTGATTGTTTAATAATAGAACAACACCAGAAAAATACCTGTCTAAGGGTATAATAGACCCTAACAATTTATTCTCGCGCTAAAGTCATTGCGAGCCAATTTATTGGCGTGGCAATCCAGAGCTTATCAATTAAACTCTTTAGCAAAATTTCTGGATTGCTTCATTTCATTCGCAATGACATCGTATTTATATTTACCAACAAAAATCACTTAACTCACTACTACCTTAAAGACCTCGCAACAATACATCAAATTTTATGCACAAGATGATCGCCAAATGGATTGTCGATCACTATCAACCAACTCCCATCAGGTTGTTTACGCAATACCATTACTGAAAACCCGCTCTGCTCAATAGCTGTGCCATCTGGCGCTTTTCCTAACATTTTCCACGTAGAAGAATGAAGGGCAATATCATCCGATTGAATAATTTCATGGCTCGTAATAGTAATTTTGGGATTAATCGCAATAAATTGCTTAAAAGCCTCACGTAATGCTGTAGTTCCCATAGAAGACATTCCGGGTTGCCCCATCAAAACACCACTTGACTCAAAAGTGGCGAGAATATTCTCAATATCACCGGTAGAAACTGCTGAATTATTATTATCGATTGTTAACTGAATTTGGTTCTGTTCCATTGTCTGACTTCCTTGATTAATTTGTGATTGAGCGCAAATTGGCTCAATGCCAATAAATTCTCTGGTTACAAAAGAAGACTAATATATTCGTATGTCAGAAAGTGGCAGTAGTCATTTTTGCACATTGTCACAAGATTCAGCCTCACGCCAGAGTTTAATCAGATCGTGACGACGACGTGGATATCGTGATGATATTTTTGTAAGTGACGCAATGCGATCGGTGCGAAAATGCCGTATACTATCTCTTAATTCACACCAAGCCGAAATTAATCGTCCCCCATTAAAATAGATAAGCATAAATGGCCATATGATGCGCTCAGAACTGTTGCCTTTTGCATCTTGATAATGAATTAGCAACTTGTTTTCTTGGTGAATTGCCTGTCTTACGTCTGCCATATCAATGGTCTCTTGGTGCGAGCGCTCGTTCTGCCCAACAATGACATATTGTGCTTCAACTCGATCAACAAGTTCAATCGGCATAATTGCTGTCAACCTTGCCATCGCTTTACGTGCAGCTTGGGCTAGTGGTATTTCAGCCTTATCTGCTACCCAAAGCGATCCAAGAACAAGTGCATCCACTTCCTCTGCGCTAAACATAATCGGAGGCAAAAGAAATCCCGAGCGCAAAACATATCCAACACCTGGTTCTCCCTCAATACCAGCCCCAAGCGCTCTCAATGAAGCAATATCACGATAAATTGTACGAATTGAAACACCCATCGCTTGCGCAAGATCGTTTCCAGAAACAGGGCGACGACGGCGTCTAAATTCTTCTATCAAGCTCAAAAGTCTCTCGGCTCGTGAAATGCTGATCACCTATAAATCCGTTAAAAATGTCGTTTATTCAGTATTTATCAAGCATAGTGCCTACAAAAACACTCAAAAATATGTTGCAAAACCAATAGGCGTTGCAAAGTTGAGACATTTTGATATGCCCATTATTGCCGTAACAATCGAGCAACAATATCATCAAGCTGCTCAAGGGATTTATAATTGATGCTGACTTTGCCTTTATTACCCTTATCGTCAATAAAAATCTCAAACCCTAACGCATCGGAGAGGCGTTTTTCTAGGGCGATAGTATTTGCGTCTTTTTGCAAGCCTTGCTTGGCTTTACGCACTATTACCTCACCCTCTTTTTGATGCAAAGCCTCTGCTTGGCGCACCGAAAGACCATTATTTATTATTTTTTTAGCCAGTTTTAATGGCTCATTAGAAGTGATTAACGTTCTAGCATGACCAGCGGTTAAATCACCATGAGAAATCATCTCTTGAACCTGTTCAGGCAATTTCATTAGGCGTAAAGTATTAGCAACGTGTGATCGGCTTTTGCCAATTACTTTAGCTAAATCGGCTTGGGTATAGCTGAACTGCTCAATTAATTGCACATAACCCATTGATTCTTCTATTGAATTTAAGTCTTCACGTTGCACATTCTCAATAATAGCTA
>Ga0256834_1002211_pt1 | contig 12417 bp, 1 predicted proteins | sample 4281140metaG_FD_190536 | JGI IMG/M metagenome (GOLD analysis project Ga0256834, IMG submission 190536) | Hydrothermal vent microbial communities from East Pacific Rise, Pacific Ocean - 4281-140 | ecosystem: Environmental > Aquatic > Marine > Hydrothermal vents | place: Pacific Ocean: East Pacific... | reverse complement strand
TAAAACTAATAGCAACAATTCCAATAGATATATTGTCTTTAATAAATAATCGTAAACTCATTGTAGCTCCTAGATACCTAACCTTAAGTCCTTTTTGGCAGTTGTTTTTTACTTTTCTCATGAATCTTTCTAATTCTTTATCGGATGGTAGACCGTTGTTTTTGAGACACAACGCCGCGTAAACCATAGAGAACTTCTCCCACCAACGAGCCAACTCAAAAGCAGATTCATCATCCATCAGAGTACGCTCATCTCTAAACACGCATAGTCCTCTAGTTCTTAGGAAGAAGAATCCGTGGTCGAGTGGTTTCAGCGTGTAAACCCCGGTTTTAAAGTACCCGATCCTTATAGTGAGGTCATCCCTATCGGTTGTTTCGACGGGAAACTTGTATTTTTCCACGAACCCATCGACTTCAACAGGTCCGCTAGATATCACCTCGGCATCACTATATCCAGTGCATATTAAAACCAGCCTATCTCCAACCCTAAACCCAAAAACAGGAGAAAAGAAGTATGTAGGGAACACAATATAATCCAACATAAGTTGAGAAATTACTATCGAGGATAAACCCAAAGTGACAGTATAACTTAATACTTCAGTTATTGAGGTTATTCCAAGTGGATATATCATAGTTAATATTATTAAGAATATTGATGCTACAGTAAGTAACACTAAAATAATAATAACTTTTATCACATATTTAGGGTGTATACAAAAAGATGACGTATAATAAAACATAACATTACTATTTAATTTGTTGACATCTTTGATAGTTGGGAATATATTTTTAACAGCAACTATTATCGCAACAGCGATATAAATAGTTCCACTACATAATACCATAATAGGAATAAAACATATATTAAATACCTTGATAGCATGCAGTTTATAATTTAACAATAAAGATAATGCAAAAAGTCCTAAATATAATATAGGTTCAAATAACTCTTCAAACTTCCCCATTGTAGTACCCTCCTCTTAATAAATTTTTCACCGGGTTACTGGGTTAACCTTTGACCATGCCCAACTACTTAATTTCTTCCCGAAGAAATCACCCCACGTCCCTAGTGACCAATCTTTCAAAAACGCCATCACTAAACCTAAATTCCTCTTATAATAGTATTCCAATATAACAGCAATAATCTTAAGTGCTACTGCAGCTCTTTCCGCCCATTTTAATTTATCTATCAATTGAAATATTTGTTCTTCGTAACACGTTCCTACGTCCAAAAAGTACAGACTTGCACAGCATCCTGCTTCGATAATTTGCGATATTATCTCCAACCATTCAGCGGTATTCCACGCATATTCGCCGAAGCGTGTTTCCGGTTCTCCCGGGCTAGGGGTAGTCGTTCCTATTATTAATGTTATCGCTGACATTATGGACTCAATCGCTATTTGTGTTCTCTTTTGTAATTTATACAATATTTGTGCTAAAGTGAATTTCTGATGGTTTTTCTGGATTATTATAATGGTTGTTGTTGGGTTGTATTGTGGTGGGGTTCCTGTTGTTAGTTCTTGTATTGAGGATTGTTTGTTGGTGTTTCCGTGGGGTTTTATCTGTAGTTCTTGTAGGGTTTTTTCTAGTTCTTGTCGGATGGTGCTCGGGATTTCGTTCCACTCGTTATCGGTGTAGAACGGGAGGTTCAGCACCCTCGACACGACAACATTCTCAACAACCTGCACCAACACGGAAGCGCGGAAGGAGAGGTCGCGGACCGACACGGGGTTGGCGTAGAACCTGACGCCCAGGAGGACGGTGGGCGTGTCCAGCGATACCTTGAGTAGTTCCTCGTTCCCGGTTCGCTTCTCGACGGTCACCTGCGCTATCACGACGCCGGGCAGGGTCCTGGCCCATTCGGCCCCTGTCTCCTCGCACATCTTCGCGACGCAGGCGTCGTACAGGCAGGCTTCGAGCGTCGGTAGCGTGGCGACGATGGCCTCGTAGGCGGTGTTCTCGTCGGGGTTCGATCCCTTGATGGTTTCGATCCACCGATGTAGGTACTCGGGTGAGTATCGGAACCCCGGTGGCAGGTAGAGGATGGCCAGGTAGGTGTCGTCGTGGAGTCTGACGTCCCTGGTGGTCTCGTTCCCGTACTTCACGATCACCTCGTCGGTGGGCGGGGCCCTCTGCCATCTCCTGGGTAGCTCGGGGTTCCGGGCGTCGATGAGGGCGTACTCGGTGGCGTTGCGCGTCCTGTGGACGATCAGGAGGGTGGGTTTCGACGGCGTCAGGGTGACGTGGCCCAGTTGTACCTCGACCTTGAGCTCGCCGAGGGGTTCGTCCTCCTTCGGTCCGAGTAACGCGTGGTAGGTGGTTCCGACCCTGTAGGTGACGGCGAGGAGCCAGAGCCTGCCCATGGGTGGTCCGTCGAGGATGACGACGTCGCTGATCTTCTCGTGGGGCGGTGCTTGGAGTTCGAGGAGCCATGCTGTGACGTGTTCTCCGTCGTCCCTGGTCAGTCGTAGGGCGGGTCGCTGGTAGGCGATGGGGGCGCCTTCCTCCCACCCGAGCACGGGTTCGGTCCAGGCGTCGGCGGTCCTGGCGGGATCGTCGGTCAGCCCGGTGTCGCCGGCGAGGTCGACGAGGAGGATGGCTTCCTTCCCGTCGGCGTACCTCACGAGGATCCTGACGGGGGTCGTCGGTGGCGCGTGGCCGGTGAGGTAGAGGAGGTACACGGCGTCCGCGGGTTTCGGCGGTCGGATGTCCCGGAGGACGGCGGGGGCGAGGCGGCCGGTGAGTAGGAGGGGTACGGGTTCCCCTCCGACGTCGACGGTGATGCGTTCCTTCGGTATCTCGACGTGGTGGAGGTAGTCGTAGGGTTTTCGGTCCGGGTCGACCGTGAAGCCCGGCCAGGGTAGGGGTTTCGGGGGCGTGGGCGGGTGCTCGGGTTTCCAGCTCGTCTCGACGGTGGCGTCCGCGCGTTCGACGTTCAGCGGTTCGAGGGTTCCGTCGCCCCTGAGGGCGTAGTAGTGGTTCCCGATGCGGACGATCACGGATAGTAGGTAGAGGGTGAGGTTCGTGTCGGTGGGTAGGAGGGTCAGGGCCTTCAGCCTGCCCTTCTCGGGTTCGATCTCGAGGAGCCAGGCGGTCTTGCGCTCGAAGACGACGGTTCCGGTGGGTTCGTACACGCGTTTCCAGGTGAGGACGGGGGCCTGTCGGACGGTCAGGTCTCGGGCCGCGATGGCGGGCTGGGCCCAGGCGAGGGTCGCCATGGGGTCGGTGGGTGGGAGTTCGGCCGGGACGATGCGGATGAGGGCGCTGGCCGGTTTCCCGTCGTCTAGGACGGCGAGGACGGGTAGCGTGGGTGGCGTGCTGGCCTTCCCGTAACCGGTCGCTAGGTACAGCAGGTACACGGCGTCGGCGGGTTGTGGGAGGACGATGTTGAGCGTGGTCTTCCGGGTGGCTATCGGGGTGGCGTTGGGGCCGTCGGGTGGGTAGAGGGGTACGGGGATGGTCTCCGTCGGTGTTTTGACTGCTATCTCCCGGTGCCACCCGTCGAGCGGTATCTGTTCGGGGGTTTGGCCGGGGTAGACGATGTCGACGGTGGGGCCCGTCCATGGGCGGCCGGGCGGTGTCAGGTCGATGTAGCACCCGGGTCCTATCACGGCTTTGAGGTGGCCGTCCTCGGTCTGGGCGGTTATCGCCAGGACGTAGAGGCGTCCGGTGGCGGGTTTGTGGAGGGTGATGGAGGTTATGGGGGCGTTCCCGGCGGACGTGATCGCTAGGATCCAGGCGTAGGCGTCGGCGCGTTCGGGGCGTCCGTTCCTCAGGAGGACGGGGATGTACCAGGCGGGTCTCTGGACGGGTAGGACCTCGCCCACGGGGTCGGTGCGGGCGTAGAGGGTGGCGAGGAGGGCGTCGCTGAGGTCGCGGGCGAGGGCGAGGTAGTCGGGGAGGAGGACGGTGACGTGGACGGTCTTCCCGTCGGCGAGTTTCACGTCGATGGTGTACGGGTGGACGAGTCGGTCCCCGTCCCTCTGGTCGGTGGCGATGTAGAGCAGGTACACGGCCTCCGTGTCCTTGGGTAGGCGTACCTCGGTGTCCTTTTCGACGAGGATGGCGTCGTCGGTGTCGGCGGGTTGGAGGTAGAAGGGGATCTGGACGTCGATGACGGTGTTCGGGATGGGGAACCACAGGTAGAGGACGCCCTCGGGCCACTCGTCGGTCGGGAGTCGGTGGCCTTCCTCGTCGAGGTCGACGCGGGTGATGTCCACGTTCTGGTAGTGCGGGGCGTTCGCCGGGGTTAGAGTCAGGGTGCGACCGTCCGGTCCCCAAGCCTCGTACCTGCCGTCGATCCTGTAGGTGACGGCCAGCACGTAGGCGCCGGGTGCGTCGAGGACGAGGACCCTGCCGCGGATCCTGGTGAGCCATCCGGCGGCGCAGGGGATGTCGAGGATCGTGAGGTGGTTGAAGTCAGTGGAGCGGGGTACCGGGGTCTCGTAGGGTGGTTTCAGCGGGTAGGCGATGTCCTGGGTTAGGATCTCGTACGAGGCGGTGGTGTCCTTCGTCGAGTAGAGTAGGATGTAGATCCTGTCGGCGTCGGACGGGGGTCGTAGGAGGACGTGGTCGGCGGGCACGGCCTCCCCGGGTACGACGCGGAAGGGTACCCACCCGTCGGGGGTCTTCCTCCAGATCACGGTCGGGCCGGAGGGTTCCCCGGGCACGTTCACGTGCGCGGTCTCGGGGGTCCGGCAGAGGGTCACGGTGCGGTCGGGCGCCAGGAGGGCCTTGTAAGCGTGGTCGGCCTCGTAGGTGACGGAGAGCACCCACAGGAGGCCCTTGGACGCGTGGAGTTTCAGCCCGACGATGTCCTTCAGGCCGAGGGATCGTGCGTAGAGGTGAACGAGGTACAGGGTCCAGCCGTACTTCCACCTCCAGTTCCAGTCGACGTCGAGGCTCCAGAGGGTGGTTTCGGCCTTCCGTCCGGTGGAGTCGGTGACGGTGACCGTGATCGGGAAGCCGACGTCGGCCGCCAGGAGGGCGAGGTGTACGGAGCGGGCGGGCTCGGGTAGGGTCACCTCCACGTCGTCGGCGAGGAAGGCGTTGGGGCCGTCGGCCGGGAGTAGGACGTAGGGTACCCCGTCGTGGAAGAACACGGCCGGTGAGTCGTGCGCCGGGTACCGGACGTTCGGTAGGTACGTGCCCTTGAGGTCGTAACCCAGCGGGCCGAGGTTGCCGGGCTGTACGACGTCCGCGGTGAAGCCCTCGAACACGTCGGGGACGGTGACGATCACGTCCTTGGAGGCGATGACCCTGGTTCCTATCAGGTACTCGACCTTCATCTCGAAGCGTCCGGCGTGGGTGGGTAGTACGGGGACGCTGGCCTTCCCGTCGATCACGGGGGCCTCGGCCAGGGTCTCGCCCTCGGGTCCGATCACCCTGACGGTCCCGGTGGCGAGGGGGATCTCGCCCAGCAGCGGGCGTACGGTTAGTCGGAAGGGGAGTCCCGGGGTGATCCTCCTCGGGACCTCGACGTCCAGGGTCACCTCGGGCTCCCGGCCGGTCCGCGTGAACACGGCGAAGCCCGTGGCGGGTTCCTCCACGGGTCGCCCGTTCTCGAGGACGGTGTCGTGGTCGTACCGCGCGTACACGAACACGGCCAGCGGGTGGCTCGTGTCGACGTCTCGGACGGTGTACTCGAGTCGGTGGTCGCCGTCCTTCAGGTCGACGTCGGCGGTCTCGTCGGCGACGGTTCGGCCCGTGTAGCAGTCGATGACCTTCAGTTCCACGCGTCGGACGGTCGTGTCGGAGACGCGGAGTTCGAACCCGACGCGGATCGATCCGGGACCGGGTTTCACCTCGACGTTCTCCACCGTGACCTCGGGGAGCCCGTAGGGGACCCGTTTGGCCACCTCGACGCCGCTCGCCCGGTCTTTGAACACGACTTCCAGCGTTCCACTCTTCGACGTGAGGCCTCCGACGATCACGTCGACGGATTCGCCCTCCCTCACGTCGATCCTGGCGAACGGTCCCTTCACTCCCGCGTCGGTCCGCACGTAGAACGGTAGGATCTCGCCGTTCTCCTCCACCTTGATGGTGCCGTCGGACGGGACCCCCACCCGGAGTTCCAGCCAGTTCTCGCCGCGGTCGAGGGTCTCCACGGAGAGTTCCCCGACGACGACGCGGACCGTCACCCCGGCCTTCGGGAACTCGAACGTGACCGTGTCCTTGGTCCTGGTCACGTGGCACTCGGCGACGTGCACGGGGGTCCGGCCGAACATGGTGAGGACGAGGCACACGTCCCCGAGGATCCTGGCCCTGAACCTCTCGTCGGTTTTCATCGCCTCCAGCAGGGTCTTCTCGGTCCTCTCGTCGGAGCACGAGACCCCGAACCAGGAAGACACGACCACGCCGAGGTCCTTGACGTCCAGCTCCAGGGGTCCTCGGACGCCCTCGGGGTACACGGGGACGGGGTGGGCGAGGATCTCCGGGTTCTGCAGGGCCTGCCACGCGTTGTACCTGCCCAGCCAGTAGATCGTGCCCGTACCGTTGTCGACGAGGTACACGTCCGCGCCCATGATCGTGTCGAACGAGGGCTGCACGTGCACCCAGACCTTGACGGGTTGGGCGTGGACCGGGGCTAGGGGCGCTAGGGCGAGGGTCAGGAGGAGGGCGTGGACGGGCGGCTTGGACCGTTTGAGACCGCGGTACAGGAGGACGGCGCCGAGGACCGCGCAGACGACGCTCAACAGCACCCAGAGGATGCCGACGCCCGTGGGCGGGAGGGTGGATATCGGGACCTCGCTTCGAGCCTCACCCTCCCTCGGTTCCCACGGTCCGTACGGGGTGGTCCGGGCGTGACCCGGGTGGACGTGGGGTACGGTCTTGACCGAGAGACCGCGGGGTGGTGCGGGGATGATCCTCGAGGATCCGACGGGCCCGCCCGCGGCCGAGACCGAGGGCCACCGCCGGACCGATAGGCCGGTACCGTCCGGGACCCGATGGATTCGAACCTCGACCCGGCTTCCGAGGGTGCCGAGCCGGGTCCTCGCCGACGGCACGTGGGTGATGGGCCCGCGGTTGATCCCCGTCGGGGGCGCCCTTTCCACGTTACCCCCGGCCACCTTCCTCGCCACGGGTCTCTTCTCCACGTGGGAAGCCGGTGGGAAGACCCTCAGCGACGTGATCTCGATCTCCTCGTACGTGGACACGGTCTCGGCGGGGTGCCCCGTTCCCTCGTGCTGGGAGGTCGTCCAGAGCCATCCGAGCGCCCCCACGGCCGGCACCAACCACAGGAGCGGGGATGGAGCGGAACCCGTGGAGCCGGAGGAGGTGTTCGACGTCGCCTCGGGCACGGGGGACGGTGTCGACGTCGGGGGAGCGACGGGCGCGGGTGGTGTGCTCCGTGGCGTCGACCCGCGTCCCTCTTCCCTCGGTGTCTCCTCCCTCCACTGGAACACGGGGGGCTCGGTCAGGGTGTAGAACACGTTGACGACGAGCTCGTACGGGTCCTCCACGAACTCCAGTCCGTTTTCGTCGAACCTGGAATCTCCCTCGTACCTGATCTTCAGGAGCACGGTGACCTCGCCCGAGTGAGCGCTCGGCGCGAACCCGAGGTCCAGGATCAACGTGTGATGACCCTCGCCGAGGTTCAGACGCCCGAGGTCCACGGGCTCGCCCCGCTCGGACGCCTCCACGTACCACCTATCCGTCCCCTTCACGCTCACGTCCACGGACCTGACCACCGTGTTCTCGACGTCCAGGTTCAACGCGATCCTGGCGTCGAGGAACCCGTCCCTGTAGGTGAGCCTCTCCACCTTCGCCCTCGCCGAGACCCTCGGGAGATGGTACCCCACCGATACCACCCTCACCAACCGACCGCCCAGGGTCAACGTGATCAGCCCGCTCGACCGGACCCCGGGCACGAGGACGAAGGCGCGGGCGCCGGGTTTCAGCTCGAAGGGATCGTACGGTCCCCTCCACCGGCCGGACCCCTCGTCCAGCACGTAGAAGCGGGTCTTCCGGTCGTTCACGTCGACCCGGAGGGTCCCGCCGAGCTCGGTACCCACCTCCAGCAGGACCCAGTCGATCCCCCTGTCCAGGACCTTCACCTTCGGGGCGGAGTACCCGAACGTCAGGGAGCAGGACGCCGGTTCGGGCACGGGACCCCGTCTCGGGTCCTCGATCACGGTGTCGTGATCGTAACCGACGGAGACCGACACCGTGAGCCGACCCGACCCCCTCACCCTCACGTTCAACGGTATCTCAAGGACGTCACCACCGGGCCAGCCCTCCCTGACCTCGTCCAGCACACGACCCTCCCCGTCGGAAACCCTCACGTCCACGTCGCGGACGGACGGGCCGGGGGACCTCACGGTGACCTTCAGGTCCAGCCTCAGGAGCCCCTCGTTCACGCGGTAGACCGCCCTCACCACCTCGGCCGAAACCTCGACCCTGCCCGGTAGACGGTACTTCAAAGAGTCCGATCCCACGAACCCGTCGTGCTCCTCCGACACCTCCACGGTTCCCGAGGCCGGGACACCGACCAGGAACACGGTCACGTCCTTCGCACCGTCGACCTCGAAGGGACGCTCGGGCCCGTACCCCTCGAGCGAGCCACCCGTATTCACGTAGTAACGCACGGGCCTCCCGTTCACCTTCACCTCGAGTCGACCCGGTCCCCCCGTGCGAACGTCGAGGGCCAGCCAGTTCAGGCCGTAATCGACGAGCGAAACCCTGGGGCGCCCGTACCGCACGATCACGGAGCACGACGCCGGGTCCCTCACGGGTCGGAACGCACCGGTACCCCTGGGTAGGGTCGTGTCGTGGCGGTAACCCGCCACCGCCTCCAGGACCAGGGAACCCGAGTACCCCGAAACGTCCAACGAGACCTCGAACGGTACGCTCACGCGGTCCGACCCGTTCAACCGCACCTCCTTCCGCCACACCACCTCGTCTCCCCTCCTCAGGACCACGGTCAGGTCGTCGAACCCCGAGTTGACCGCCTCACCACTCACGGTGAACCTCAACCTCAACGTCCTGCCGTCGAACGACCCGCCCTCCAACTCGACGTGGAGGGACGCGTTCGGCAACGACACGGAGGCCCTCGCCACCGCGGGCTCCTGACCCCCCTCCCGCACGACCTCGAACGAGTACGAGCGCCCCGGCTCCAGCCCCATCACGACCACGTCGACGTCCCCTTCACCGACCCGAAGCGGTCTATCCTCCCCGTAGGGGCCGACGAGCCTCCCGTCCTCGACCGCGAAGAAGGGGATCGACCTCCCCTCGCCGTCCTTCAGCACCAGTTCACCCGGCTCCCCGGACGCGACCCTCAGCTCCACCCAGTCCCTGCCGTAACCCACGACGCGGACCGACAGGGGACCGGGCCTCCTGTACGGGACGTCGAACTCGACCCTCGCCGGATCCTCCCTGTACTCGAACCTGTCCCCGCCCACGAGCACGAGGTCACCGTCGTACTCCGCCAACACCACGACCCTGAGCGGACCCTCGGCCGGTGGCCTCACGTCGAACCTCTCCGTGACCCTGTACTCGCCCGGCGGGTACGGTCCCTTGAACACCCTGTACGCGACCACGCGACCGTCCGGGTCCAGCACGCCCACCCCTATCAGCCTGACCACCGTGTCACGCACGACTAGCCTCGCCTCGACCTCCGTCGACAGCGAATCCCGGTCCGCGTCGTACAGCACGAAATCGTAACGGGCGTCCTCGATGGTCACGCGCGGGAGCGTGTACTCCACCGACCTGGAGAAGGACACGCCCCTATCGCTCCTGAAGTCCACCTCCACCTCGCCCCGCTCCTCCCTCAACCCCGTGACCAGGATCTCCACCTCCGCCCCGGACACGTGCACGTCGCGGAACGGACCCTCCAACCTCCCGTCCCGCGTGACCACGTAGAACCGCACGGGCTCCCCGTTCACGAGCACCCGGGTGATCCAACCCTCGTCCGGCGGGATGACGCGCAGGAGGAGCCAGTCCTTCCCCCTCATCACCCGCTCCACGATCAGATCGCCCGTCGGCACCAGGGGCACGCCCACTATCACGTCGTTGTAGTCGAAATCGCACCAATCCTCGAACATGAACACGACCTCGTGCGGGTACCTCTTCACGATGAAAGCCGGCCTGTTCGGATCGAAGACCGCCCTCGTCGTTATCACGGCGTCCAACGTGGCGAACACGCGCTGAACAGCCGGGTACCTCAACAACTCCTTCAACGTCCTCTCCGTCCTCTCGTCCGAGCAGCAGATGTAGTAGAACGAGCCGCCCGCCCAGTACGCGACCACCACACCCACCGCGTCCGGGTGGAACTCCACCGGATAAGGCGGCCAGACCTTCCTCGGGATGCTCCTCAACACCGTCCTGTGCGTTATCCTCCCGGAGTTACACAGCACGTAGAGCGCCTTGGCCTCGTTGTCGACGAGGAACACCCAGTGCGACCAACCCGCCTCGTGATCCACCCAGATCTTCGCCAGGTACAACACGCCCACCTCGTCCCCGAACGCCACGAACGGCGGCGAGATACCCTGGATGACGCCCGGAACGTCGATGACACCCGCCAACCTACCCTCCCTCACGTCCACCACGTACACCCGCTCCCCGGACCACGCCAACACGTACCCCAAGGCCCCGTACACCGACAACCTCCTCGCCGGACCGGGCAACCGGAAATCGTCCGACAGACCACCCACCGACACCCTCGCCACGTGGTACCCGTCCCAAGCCCTGTACAGGACCCAACCGCCCGCCACGTCCAACACCTCGCCCGGCACGCTCACCCTCCTCGGGACACCACCCCCCAACGGCACCAACACCACACCTCCCTCCACGCCCACGACCAACGACGAACCGTCGACCGACAACGCCACCAGACCCGTCGCCGGGAACGACGCCACCACCCGCCGCGCCGTTAGATCCCAAACCTCGGCCACCAGATCACCGTCCACCGACTCCAACAACCCCACCGCGTAGAGCCTCGAACCCACCATCACCGGCCCCACGACCTCCAGGACGTGCCAACCCTCCCCCAGCCTCCCCGACAACGCCCCGAACGGCACCCGCTCCACGCGCACCGAACCCTCGAACACCGAACCCTCCCGCGACGCCACACCGTGAAACACCACGAACCCATCGTCGCCCACCCGAACCGCCGTGAAACCCAGGGAGAGACCGCTCCCCACGGCACCCACCAACCTCGCGCCCGAACCCAGGCTCACACCCTCCACGGGGTAAACCTTCAGACCCGAACCCGTGATCGTGAGCGCGAACAGGTGACCCTCACCCGTCAGAACCAGGCCGAAATCACCCGACGCCACCAGGGACTCCACCGGCTCGCCCAACCTGACCCCGGGACACACCAAGGCGCCCGTAGGGACCGCCGCGATCGACAACGCCAACACGACCGAGGGAACGATGGCCCGGAGGGCCACCGCCCCCCCCCGGTCCGGGGAACCGCCCGTGCGACGACGAAAAATCAACCTTCCTATTTCAAAAACTCAACCACCCGGTATCGAGAAAACCGTTACGAGCGCGGTAACCCCCTTTCCGAAACCCGAAGCGACGGAGGAACCCGCGACACCGTTCCCCGCCCGTGCGGTGCCAACGCGCACCCCGTCCTCGTGCAGGTTGTTGAGAATGTTGTCGTGTCGAGGGTGCTGAACCCTCAGCTCGGAGAATGTTCATAAGTTTATAATTAGGGGTGACATATATCAAAATTAGCAAGAAAACCAAGTTAGTTTTAGGCATAGGAATACCGTGCATAATAAACGCAATTGTATATTATCTAATATACTTAAGCATAGTTACTGAATCTAAACCCTTAACCCAAGAAGTATTATTGTTATGTTTTCTGTTAATACCTAGTACTTCAATTATGTCATTTTGTGTGTTAAGAATTAAATTAAAAAATTTTGTGAAAAATAGATGTAAAAGACAAAATGAATGTGTTATATGTATATCTCCGATAAATTTGAAAATAGGAATATATACAATATTATCTATCGTGCTGTCAATTGTTTCCTCCTTTATTCCATTCATCATATTTACTCATTTAAATAAGTATGAACTTCCACATCCTCACGCTAGCTTTTACATGGTAACTTTATCTTTTATTATGGGTTTTTTAGGAGGATTTATAGGATATGTAATAGCCTACGCTAGATATTGCTCTCCATCTATTATAATCAGTATAGATACCGATGATGATTATTTGAGAATTAAGCTGTTTTCACCTAACGATTCTGAGGCTGAGATTATATACGATGGTGATGTTAGCGCTAGTAATTATCACGAGTTTGTGTCTTGCCCATTGAAATTCGAAGGTTTACCAAGCGAGATAAGTAATCTTAAAATTAAAGCTGGATACTTCAAGTATGGATATTGTATCGTAAGGTGTAGGAATTGCAAGTTCTTGTTCTTGAGGACCAGAGGATTCAACCTAATGTACTTCCCCGGAGTA
>Ga0256834_1002210_pt1 | contig 12436 bp, 8 predicted proteins | sample 4281140metaG_FD_190536 | JGI IMG/M metagenome (GOLD analysis project Ga0256834, IMG submission 190536) | Hydrothermal vent microbial communities from East Pacific Rise, Pacific Ocean - 4281-140 | ecosystem: Environmental > Aquatic > Marine > Hydrothermal vents | place: Pacific Ocean: East Pacific... | reverse complement strand
GAAACATATACCAAAGATATGAAAACATGTCCAGAGTGAAGATGAGAAAAATATACCTTGTGAAGTGTGAGGTAAACGGACATGAATACACTACACTCTTAAACGGTAAAACATGCAGAATGTTGTTGCCAAAAGAATTAAGGAGACTAGGAATTCCCGCGGAGAACATAACACTTCCATTAAATGGAAATAATGTAACTATGCCCAGACCATTTCCGCATCCTTACCGACACTTGCCAATAGAGAACATAACCGTGCCAGTAAACAACAACGCATCTTGTACTCCAGAGGTCATAGAAAATTACATGAAAACAGAAAAAAACATGAACTGTAAATTGCTTGGAATTAGGGCAGGACACTACAATTTTGATTGTGAAAATGTCAACCACGAAAAACTCTGGCTAATCATAAGCAATGTAACATGTAGAGGACATTTGATCCCAGAAATCATAGGAACTGCTCCACTAAAGCCAGGAGTGGTAAGAGCGCTTTAAAAACTAAAAACTTTTATTTTTTCCTCTTTTCTATTTTCTTTAGGTGAATTCCATGTCCGATTTGAGCGGCTGTATTTTTTGTAGAATAAGTAATAAGGAGATACCTGCGGAAATTATTTATGAAGATGCAAATGTGATGGCTTTTTTAGACATTAATCCGAGATTTAAAGGACATGCATTAGTTATTCCACGAATGCATTTTGAAAAATTGGATGAATTGTCAGATGAGATAATATCGCATTTATTCATGGTCGTTAAAAGAGTTGCAAAGACCCTTGTTAATGAACTCGGAGCAAAAGGTTACAATATATTGTCCAATAACGGAAAAGTAGCAGGACAAGTTGTTCCTCATGTTCACATTCACATAATTCCGAGGTATGAAGAAAAACATGCAGGAATAGGGATTGAGGCCGCAATACCTGTGGATGAAGAGGCAAAAGGAAAAATAAAAGAAGTTGCTAACGCAGTAAGAGGAAAGATACCTTCTCCAGAAAAAAATATTATTGATTCTCAAGTCCAAGCCTCGAAAAAAGAGGATGAAAAGAACGAGGCAAGCGAGGAGGAAGAGGAAAGCTATTTTGATGAGGATGGTATCCCCAGATTCGTGTAGGTGGTTAAATGCAATATGATCATGAGAAAATAGAAAGAGAGGTTAAAGAATTTTGGAAAAAAAATGAGATTCCTGAAAAAATAGTGGATTTTAACGGAATGTTCAAAAAGAGAAAGAAAAAATTCTATTTGCTTGATGGCCCTCCCTATGCAAACGCTCCTCCGCATGTAGGACATGCCATGACAATAGTCTTCAAAGATCTCTGGGGAAAGTTCAAATTCATGCAAGGACATGCAGTTTGGTTTCAACCTGGTTTTGATTGTCACGGCCTGCCTATAGAGAACATGATGGAGAAAAAAATAGGGATAAACAGCAAAAAGGATATAGAAGAAAGAATAGGAGTTTCCAAATTTATAGAGATGTGTAAAGAATTCGCTACAAAGAACCTTAAAGAGTGGATGCAGTATTACAAAGATCTCGCTGCCTGGAAAGGCTGGTTAGATCCTTATCTAACTTATGAAAATTACTACATAGAGAGCATATGGTGGACTGTAAAAGTTCTTTTTGAAAACGGTTTGATGGTTCAGGGAGAAAAGCCAATCCACTGGTGTCCAAGGTGTCAAACCTCCATCTCTGGTTATGAAGCAACGGACACCTACAAAAAAGTGAGCGATCCATCAATATTTGTTAAATTTCCTGTTAAAGGTGAAAAAAACAAGTATTTGTTGGCTTGGACTACTACTCCATGGACTCTGCCTGCAAATGTAGCTTTAGTTGTTCATCCTGATGAGGAGTATGTAGAAGTAAAAGTAAATGATGAGGTTTTGATTCTCGCAGAAAAAAGGCTAAAGGAAGTTATGGATAAGAAAGGAGTCAAAGATTACAAAATCTTGAGAAAATTCGAAGGTAAAGAGCTTGCAGGATTAAAATATTCTCCTGTTTTAGATGTTCCACTGCAAAAGGAACTTGAGAAAAATGAAAACACTCACAAAGTAATTTTATCTCAAAAAATATTGAAAAAAGTTGTCGGTTCAAAGATAAAAGTTAAAAAGGAGATTCAAGAAAATGAGGAAGAGGAGAATTTTGGGCACCTTGTAACAATGGATGCTGGAACAGGAATAGTGCACTGCGCTCCAGGACACGGTAGCGAAGACAACAAAATAGGGGCAATATACAACTTGCCTGTTGTATCTCCAGTTGATGATGAAGGTAAGCTAACAAAGGAAGCAGGACAGTTCGCAGGAATGTTTGTAAAGGACGCTGATAAGCACATCATCAAGTATTTGGAAAACAGAAATCTTCTTTTCCACTATGAAAGAATTGTGCACAGTTATCCCTTGTGTTGGAGATGTAAGACTCCTTTGATCTACAGAACAACAACGCAATGGTTCTTTAAGATAGAACCGATAAAAGAAAAAATGCTGAAATTCATTGAGGAAATAAGATGGCTTCCGGATTTTGCCAAGACAAGAATGAGAAATTGGGTTTTGGACGAGGAAGATTGGTGTATTTCCACCCAAAGATACTGGGGTGCTCCAATACCCCTTTGGAAGTGTGAGAAATGCGGAAAGATAATTGCTATAGGTAGTAAAAAGGAATTGGAGGAAAAGAAAATAAACGATGTTGAAATAAACGATTTGCACAAACATGTTGTGGACAAAGTTATAATAAAATGTCCTGATTGCGGGGCTGATATGAGAAGAATTCCGGACATAATAAACATCTGGGTTGAAAGTGGTGTGGCCGGTTGGGCTTCTTTAGGCTATCCATGGAGAAACAAAGATCTTTTCAATGTTCTTTGGCGCCCTGATGTTGTTGACGAATCCCAAGACCAAATAAGAGGATGGTTCCACGCAATGTTGTTCATGGCCACTGCAACTTTGAATGACAAACCTTATGAAACAGTTTGCATGAACGGCTGGGTTTTGGATGAAAAAGGAGAAAAGATGAGCAAAAGTTTGGGCAACATAATTCCGGCGGAAAAAGCCTTTAAAGAGGTGGGAGCTGACGCTTTAAGACTTTACTGCTGCATAAGTAATGCTCCTTGGGAAACCCACACATTCAGCTTGAAAGAGGCGAAAGATCTCTTCAAGTTCTTTAACATAATTGTCAACATTGTTAACCTTTCGGAGCTTTACAATTTTGAGTTGAAGCCCTTGGAAAGCATAGAAGTAAAAGAGAAAATAAACAAATGGCTTATATCAAGGTTCAACTCGTTGATAAAGGAATACACTGATCATTTAGAGAATTTCAGATTTCACTATGCTGGAAGGGAATTGATAAACTTCTTTACAGATGAATTCTCGAGATTTTATCTAAAAATCGCAAAACCGAGACTTGAGAACAAAGAGAAAGAATTTGTAGATGTGCTATCTTTTGTTTTTTTCAACTTTTTAAAGTTATTAGCTCCATTTTGTCCATACATAACAGAATACATATTTGTTAAAAAATTCAAAGAAAAATGCGAGTTAGAAAGTATTCACTTTGCAGAACTGCCAAAAGCAGATGAGGGATCGATGAATGAAAAATTGGAAAAAGCTATGGGCGATTTGAGGAACGTTTGTGAGGAAATACTTTCTTTAAGACAGAAAGCGAACATAAAATTGAGGCAACCGCTGAACAGAGCATTGTTAATTGGAAATGAAGAAAAAATTAATGCTTTGCTCGAACTTAAAGATCTTTTATGTGAATTAACAAACCTAAAAAATGTGGAGAAAGGAAATGTCGAAGTTAGCTATGAAGTTAAGATAAACTACGAAAAAGCAGGGCCAAAGTTCGGAAGGAAAATTAACGAGTTGAAAGAAGTTGTTGAAAATCATAAGGATGAGATAATCGAGGAAATTCTGAAAAAAGGAAAAGAGGAAATTAAAGTAAATGAGATTTCGATAAGTAAAGAAGACCTTGTTTTTGAAGAAAAAATAGAAAATGTTGATGAAAATTATGTGGTTGGAAAAGCCAAAGAAATAATAATTCTTCTCGACACAAACATAGATGAGGAACTTTTGGAGGAAGGAGACATTAGGGAGATAATAAGGCACATACAACTGGCGAGAAAAGAAAAAAATCTTGTTCCTGAAGACAAAGCAATTGTTGAAATGTATATTGAACCAAAAGAAAAGTTCGAAAAGTGGAAAGAAATTGTGGAAAGAGAGACGAACACAACAATAAAAATCGTGGAAAAAGAAAAAGAAGGAGTTAAACAAGTTAAAGCTAAAATATTTCAAGTCTCTTTCACTTTTACTTGTTAATTAAATCACTGCACTTAGAAATTCCAGCGGGTACACCTTCACTACAAACCTTTTCGCAAGATTCAGGAACAGAAGTGAGATCAGTATCTGGTGAATGAACGGCACAGTAAGAAACGAGGCAAGCTCTACACAATCCACTACTCCCGGTTTCAGGATTCGTTGTGGTTCTAGCGAAATTTAAAAAAGATCCAGTTTGATGAGTGAACATAGTTAACAAGACGAAAGTCACGATGATTAAAATGACGACAATCATTATTATTCTCAAGGTTGTTGACATACCTTTTTTCATGAAAATAAATTCTTGTTTAACTTCTTAATAAATTTAATGTTTAGGGAAAAAGTTTATTCATGGAAAATGGGAAAATTGAAAAGGCAATTTTGGAGATAAAAAACAAAATCGTTAGTGGAGAAATTGAAACGAAAAAAGATTTGGAGAAATTTAAAGCTAAAGTGGCCAAAAAATACGATTTGGGGAGAATAATTAAAAATTCTGAGATATTGGAGAGAATGAGTAATGAAGAAAAGGAAAAGTTTCTCCACATTTTGATAAAAAGGCCTGTTAGAACGATCTCTGGTGTTTGCGTTGTCGCTGTTATGACTCCTCCTAAAAACTGTCCAGGACAATGTATTTATTGTCCAGGAGGAAAAACATCACCAAAAAGCTATACTGGGAAAGAGCCTGCTGCAATGAGAGCAGGAATGTTTGATTACGACGCATACAAACAAGTAAAATTTAGACTGAGGCAATTAGAAAAGATAGGACACAACACGGAAAAGGTAGAGATCATAATAATGGGAGGCACATTTCTCTCTTTAAAAAAAGAAGATCGAGAAGAGTTCGTCAAAGGGATTTACGACGCTTTAAACGGAGAAAAATCTTCGAGTTTAGAGGAAGCGAAGTTGAAAAATGAAAAGGCAAAACATAGATGTGTCGCTCTAACTATCGAAACTAGGCCTGATTTTTGCGGTAAAAGGGAAATACTGGAAATGCTCAACTACGGCACAACAAGAGTTGAAATAGGTGTACAGGTTTTGAACGATGAAATATACGAATTTGTTAAAAGAGGACATACTGTTAAAGATGTGGTGGAAGCAACAAAGTTATTGAAAGATTCTGGCTTAAAAGTCGTATACCATTTAATGCCTGGATTGTTTCAAACGCTTGAGGAAGACATAAGAATGTTCAAAAAAGTTTTCACTGATCCAAACTTTATGCCAGACATGATAAAAATATATCCTGCTTTAGTTATTAAAGGAACGAAACTTTATGAGATGTGGAAAAATGGCAAGTACAAACCCTTAGAGGATGAAGAGGCTGCTGAGTTGATTGCAAAAGTAAAAGGATTCATTCCAGTTTGGTGCAGGATAATGAGAGTTCAAAGGGACATTCCAGCGTATTTAATAGAGGCTGGAGTTAAATCGAGCAATTTGAGGGAGTTAGTTTTGAAAAAAGCAAAAGAAATGGGGATAAAGTGCAGATGCATAAGATGTCGTGAAGCGGGCCACAAATGGCTGAAAGAGAAAGTAATTCCTAAAAAAGGCGATGTAATTGTTCGTTGCTACAATGCATCGAAAGGCAAAGAGTACTTTATCAGTTATGAGGATGTTGAGCAAGACATTCTTTTAGGTTTTTGCAGATTAAGAATCCCTGATTTCAAAAATGTGTTTATCGAGGAAATAAAAAATAGTGGAATTGTAAGAGAATTAAAAGTTTTTGGTTTTTCTCTAAATCTGGGAAAAAAGGACAAATTCTCTTTTCAGCACAGAGGCATTGGAAAATTGCTTATGCGTGAAGCGGAAGAAATATGCATGAAAGAAGGATTGAAAAAAATAAGTGTCATCGCTGCTATCGGTACGAGAGAATATTATAAAAAGTTAGGTTACAAAAAAGGGAAATATTACATGGTGAAGGAATTATGAGCATAAAGAAAATATTGGCTAAAGTTGTAGGGATAAAGCAAACAAAAGGTCCAACTGTGTTTTTTCTCTACAACTTAAAAGAAACGATAAAAGCTGCTGCATTTGCAGGTAAAGGAGAGAGGGCATATCCTAAGATAAAGCAAGGTTCTATTGTTAAAGTTGAATTGGAGGAAAGCGAGGACGGAAAATACACCATAAAAAGTATGGAAATTGCCAATGAAGAAGAAAAAGAAAAGTTTAGCAGCGAGGAGAACGAAAAATTAAAAAATATGTTGAAAACATTCAAAACTTATTCGAAAATAGATGAAAAAATGCTATCCGAATTTGAAAAAATGAAAGAAATCTTAAAAGATATTGTTTTAAGCAAAGAAGGAAAAATTTACATAAAACATCACGCTGATATTGACGGATATTTCTCCTCTCTTTTAATGGACGAAATGCTGAACAATCTTTTTAAAAAAATTGGTATCTCTAAAGAAAAATTAATTTTTCCATTAAAAAAACCTTTTTATGATATTTCAAATGCTTTTTTCGACAAATGTTGTATTGGGAAAAAAGATTTGCTCATAATTTTGGATAACGGAGGTTGCGAAGAAGATGTTTTGCCCATGAAACTTTTGAAAGAAAATGAAGTAAAAATTGTTGTTGTGGATCATCATTCCTCAAGCGAGGAATGGGAAGAAAGAAGAGAAGAACATCCTGCAGACATCTTAATTTTACCGAGCGAAAATCTTAGAGAAGTTTGCACAACAGCGCTTGTTTTTGAACTCGGATATTATTTCGGTTTGCTAGATGAAAAATATTTGGAATTTGTTAAAATAGCTGTTCTAGCGGACAAATGTGGAGAGAAGATCGAGAAAATTTACAAAATAAATGAAAAAGAAAAGAAAAAATTAGATAAAAAAAGGTGGCGCTGCGACTTTATAATTTTCCACACCAATCCGAATGTTTACTCCTTTTTGAAAGAAGTTGTTGAAAAAAATTCTTTTGAGATTTTGGACAATGAAATAGAAAGAATAAAAAGAGAAAAAGTCAAAGAAATGGAAAAAATAGCTGAAGTTTTGAATAGCGATCATGCTTTAATTTATTTTATAAATCTTAATCTTCTTTCTAAAGGTTATCCTCCAGACGGAAGGAAAACCGGAATATTTTTTGAAATGGTGAAAAATAAAAAAGACAGGGTTGGTGTTGTGTCTTTTAGGGACGATATGATGATTTTAAGGCTTAGCGATAAATTTGAGGAGTTGAAAAAGAGCAGAGTTGAAAAGTTTGTGAAAAATGAGGAATTCGCAAATTTAATTGTGATAGGAGGGCACGAAAACGCATATTCGATAAAGTTTCCCCCATTTTTAAAGGAAAAATTGTTAAACATTGTGAGGCGAGAAGTATGGAGGCGATAATAATTAGTGGAATGGCTTCCTCTGGGAAATCAACTCTGGCAAAAATGTTGGCAGAGCATTACAACATAGAATATGTTTGTGGAGGCGACATGTTGAAAGAAATAGCGAAAAGAGAGGGATACAACCCAACAGAAAATTGGTGGGAAACTAAAGAAGGAGTTGAATTTTTGAAAAAAAGGCAGAACACCGAGGAATTTGACAAGTTATTGGACAAAATGTTGATTGAAAGGGCTGTCAAAGGAGATTGTGTTATAACATCTTGGGCATTGCCTTGGATTTGGGAGAAAGGCATAAAAATATGGTTAAAAGCAAGTCCCGAGGTGAGAGCCAAAAGAATGGCGAAAAGAGACAGCATGCCTTATGAAGAGGCTTTAAAGTACATTAAAACTAGAGATGAAGAAAACAGGAAACTGTATAAAAAGCTTTATGGATACACTTTGGACAAAGATTTGAATGTTTTTGACCTTGTCATAAACACGGACAATTTAAAGCCAGAAGTTATAAAAGACATAGTTGTAATGTTCATAGATGAGCACGTCAAAGCGTGAAAAGGAAAACATGCAAAATAAAGGAAACGAAAAACGCGAGAGATATTGTATACAATGTGACTAAAACCGCAGTTTTAAGATCACTTTCCTCTTTTATAGCGACGATAGTTGCCAAGCAAGGAATGTATATCATGGCAAAAGTCACAAAAATCAAAGCATTTTTCCAAGCCATGGTTTTCTTCAGAACTTCCATCAAAGCGGATGTGTTCTTTGACGAAATTCCGTAAAGAATTGAATATGACGCAATTATGTTTTCCTTAGCCAAAATGCCAAATATTAGGCACACTGCATCTTTCCATCCCAAGCCAATGATTTTAAAAATAGGGGCAATGGCAGTTCCTATTCTCTCTATGTAACTTTTGCCTGTCCCTATCTCGTAAGGATGTGTGCTCAAGTACCACATGAGAATTGAGCCAAAAAGAATAACCGTTGCAGCTTTTTTCAAAAACTCCTTGCTTCTTTCCCAAGCGTGAGTAACAATTATTTTTATAGATGGTAAATTAAAATGCGGAAGTTCCATGACAAAGCAGCTTTCTTCTTTTTCCTTCAACAATTTAGAAAACAAAACAGCGCTTAACAAAGCTAAAATCAATGACAATCCATACAGGAGAGCTGCAATAACTGCTTTATGGCTTGAAAAGAACGTGTTAACAAAGAAGGAAATCACAACTAATCTTGCAGAGCATGGAATAAGCGGATTTATCATCATCGTAATTTTCCTTTCTTTTTTGCACTCTATACATCGAGTGGCTAAAACACCAGGAACATTGCAGCCAAAACATAAAATAAGTGGGATCACACTCTTTCCAGGAAGATCAAACTTTCTCATTATCTTTTCCATGCTTACCGAAACTCTCGCCATGAATCCGCAATCCTCTAAAAAGGACAACAAAATAAAAAGTACAAAAATGACTGGGAAAAAACTTAGAACAGAACACACTCCGAAAACTAAAGCATCCTTTATAAATGAAGAATATTCTGGGGCCAAATAAGATAAATAACTGCCGATTTTAAAGAAATAAAGATCTAACATTCTCTGGATAGGCGTGGCAACGAAAAAAACTATTTTGAAAATCAAAAAGAAAAACAACAATGAAATTATAGGCCCTAAAACAGGATGAGTTAGATATACATCTATTTTGTCCTCTAAACTTGATTTCCTATCGGTTATTTTTACAAATCTTTTTATCAATTCATGAATTTCAAAATTTTTTAAAGTTGTTTTTTTGTCATCTTTCTTTTTACACAAAATTTTCTTAAATTCTGAAACATTTTCTCCAGTTCTGGGATTGAGAACGAAGAAATTAATTCCTAAAGTGTTTTCCAGCCCTTTCAAATTGATAGATATTCCTGCTTTTTTCGTTAAATCCATTTTCGTGAGAACAACATACAATTTGTTGTATTTTATCTTTAATTCCACTATTTCTTTCAAAAGCTTTAATCCTCGTTTTATGGCTGTTGCATCTATAACAAAGACAATGTCTTTGTTTTCGTGTTTTTCCAAAAAATCGCGCGTTATTCGCTCTTCTTTGGAGATTGGCATTCTAAGAGAATATGTGCCTGGCAAATCCACTAAGATCGTGTTTTTATTTGAACCACAATGTATGATACCTTGTTTGGCTTCAACTGTCACTCCTGTCCAATTTCCTATGTCCACATATTCTCCTGTGAGCTTTGAAAACAGACTAGATTTGCCAACATTAGGCGTTCCTACGAGGCAAACAACCCTAAAGTTTTCACTTCTCTTCAATTTTCTTCACCCAGATCTTGTTACAAATTCCTCTACCTAATGCCATTTTTATGTTGTCTATCTCAATAATGATAGGGCCTCTCCCATAATTAGCAATCACTTTTATCTTTGCGTTTTTTTCGATCCCCATGCTACTGAGTTTCAAAAACAACATTCTTCCACCAGGCAAACTTTCTATTATCCCTGTTTCGCCTGGCTTCAAAGAAGAGAGAGGAACGATCATAAAACCACTATTTAATTTCTTCGAACTCAATTATATGTGTTTTTCTCTTTCCTGGTGGATAACTAAACGCTATGAGATACTTGCCTTTTTTTGTTTTTTCCATAGCGACTTTTCTTGCAGTTTCCAATATTTCTTCAAAATCGCCATCAGTCGAAAGTTCAGATGTATAAGGCAAAACTCCCCAAGCCAAACGAAGTTTTCTTTTAGTTGATTCTTTAAAAGATAAGCAATAAATATTGCCATAAGGCCTCATTTTAGAAACATAAATTCCTGCTTTACCCGAGTATGTAGGCACCACTATAGTGTCTGGAGTTATTTTGTTTAAAATTTCCTTTACCGCGAAGAATAAAGTTGCTTCCGGTATGGCTATACAATCGGCTTTATAACCGAAAACATCTATGCTTTTTTCCACCTCTCTGCATATTTTGTCAAGAACTTCTAAAACTTTCAAAGGATGTTTTCCTATAGCCGTTTCGTTGCTGAGCATCAAACAGTCACTTCCATCGAATATGGCATTTGCTATGTCCGTTACCTCTGCTCTCGTGGGATAGTCGTTTTTAACCATTGAATGTAAAATGTGCGTTGCCGTTATTGTTAATTTCCCATGGCTGTTGGCCTTTCTCAATATCTCTTTTTGAATTATGGGCAACTTTTCTACAGGCACTTCAACGCCTAAATCTCCTCTAGCAACCAATATTCCATCTGACTCCTTTATTATCTCCTCTAGGTTTCTAACAGCCTCGTTGGTTTCAATTTTCGAAATTATGCTAATATCTCCTTTTTTCTCTTCGACAAAATCCCTAACAATTTTAACATCCTCTTTAGTCTTGACAAAAGATATGCAAACATATTCAAAGTCCTCTTGGATCGCAAATTCCAAGTTTTTCATGTCTTTTTCAGTAACTGCTGGCAAATCTATGTCCGTATCAGGAAAATTCACTCCATTCCCCTTTTCTATAACCCCCGAATTTTTCGCAACCGCAATTATCGAATTTTCCTTTATCTCGCAAACCTCCAATTCTATTTTTCCATCGCATATTAGAATTCTGTCCCCTTCTCTTAGCTTTTTGGGGATGTAGCTAAGAACGAGATCGTTCATTATATCTATTTTTTCTCCTTCCTTAACTTCCAAAATCTCAGTTTTTCCTTTTATTTCTTTAACTCTTATCTTTATTCCTTCCAAATCCATTATTCTAGGCAATCCGTGATTCTTTATTATATCAGAAAATCTTTTGCAATATTCTATGTTTGCGTGGGACATATTAAACCTTATTCCATCGGCTTTCTTCAAAGCGTCGTTCAACACATTTTCGAGAGATGGGCCGATTGTTGCGAGAATTTTCGTTTTTCTAGAAAGCACATTGTTTTTACACATGTTCATGTCTCACAATTATTGATGTTAAAATTTAAATATCTGCATAAATTTTGAGATTCTTTAAAACAATGGCTTGCAAAACTTTTTTGCCTAGATCGCTATTCTTTTTAATTTTTACAACCGCCTTTTTTCCAACTGTAACAGATATTAGATATTCTTCTCCAGCGTAAATATCTATGGTCTTGCCCACATATTTTTTTGGCAGTTTTATTTGGATCGTCCCTCCGCTCTCCATAACTTCAAATTTGACCTCTTTTTTCAATGTATCAACGATTGGTTCAACTTTCAAATGCATTCCTGTTACCTCTTCGAGTTTTGCTATTCTTTTTCCCTCTTTACCGATAACTTTGGCTACTTCGTCTTTATCCACTTTTAATATCGCGGAGTTTTTCCCTGTTATCTTCACTATCGGATTTTTTATGTACTTTTTGAGTATTTGGGTTAATCTTTCCTCTGCTAATTTATTGACTGTGTTTTTAGCATCTTCTTTCATTTCCATTATTATCGTTTGTTCTCCATAAGTGTAAATCTCGTACTCGACTTTTCCAGTTTCAAAATCGATGACATCTATGACAGGACGGGCAAGATCTTCCGCATTCATTCCTGTTGGCACTTTAACGCTCATGTTCAAAACATAAACCTTAGTTATCTTGCCTCCTTTCACAAAAAGTATTGTGTCTACGATGTGAGGTATTATTCCTAGATCCACTCTGTTTACAAATCTGTGAACTGCATCTATAGGTTGAGTTGCGTGAACGACACCTATCATGCCAACTCCTGCCAAACGCATATCGCAAAATATTTTGAAGTCGTGATTAGTTCTCAATTCATCATAAACCGTGTAGTCCGGCCTAACCAAAAGCAAAATGTCTGCTGTTTTACCCATGTCTCCTTCTAAAGCAGTGTATTGAGTTATTAATTTTGAGAC
>Ga0256834_1002209_pt1 | contig 12436 bp, 11 predicted proteins | sample 4281140metaG_FD_190536 | JGI IMG/M metagenome (GOLD analysis project Ga0256834, IMG submission 190536) | Hydrothermal vent microbial communities from East Pacific Rise, Pacific Ocean - 4281-140 | ecosystem: Environmental > Aquatic > Marine > Hydrothermal vents | place: Pacific Ocean: East... | reverse complement strand
CTATTCCGTATTTAGATGGGTATACGGTTTATACATTGCGAGAGCCGCATGGAGTTACGGGGCATATTGTGCCTTGGAATTATCCGATGCAGATTATTGGTCGCTCGGTTGGGGCAGCTTTGGCAATGGGTAATGCGGCGGTGCTTAAACCTGCTGAGGAGGCATGCCTCACTGCTTTGGCTTTTGCTGATATTGCAAAACAGGCGGGGCTGCCAAATGGTGCGCTTAATGTTGTGCCGGGGCTTGGTGAAGAGGCGGGGGCGGCGCTTAGCTCGCATGCTGGGGTTAATCATCTTTCATTCACTGGATCGGTTGGAGTTGGAGCATTGGTGCAAGCAGCGGCGGCGCAGAATATTGTTCCTGTAACGCTGGAGTTGGGCGGTAAATCTGCACAAATTGTGTTTGATGATGCTGATTTAGATGCGGCTTTGCCGTTTTTAATCAATGCAGGCATTCAAAATGCGGGGCAGACTTGCTCGGCGGGATCTCGCATTTTGGTGCAGGCGGGGGTTTATGATAAACTGCTTGCTAAAATGCAGGCTCGATATGAAAAATTACAGGTTGGGGCGGCGCTTGATGATTTAGATGTTGGACCGCTTATTTCTGCTCGACAAAAGAATATTGTTAGTGGTTTTTTGCAGCAATTAGAGGGCGAGGCATATATAGCGGCAAAGGGGAATATTTCGCTTAATGCGCCAAAGGGTGGGCATTATGCTGAGCCAATATTAATTGCTGGGGTTGATGCTTCACATATTCTGGCGCAGGAGGAAATTTTTGGACCTGTGCAGGTGGTGATTAAGTTTGAAAACGAAGACGAGGCGATTGAAATTGCCAATGGCACTGAATATGGTTTGGTTGCTGGGGTTTGGACAAAAGACGGCGCACGGCAAATGCGTCTTGCAAAATCTGTTCGAGCGGGGCAGGTTTTTATCAATAATTATGGCGCTGGTGGCGGGGTTGAATTGCCTTTTGGCGGGGTTGGAAAATCTGGTCATGGGCGAGAAAAAGGCTTTGAAGCGCTTTATGGTTTTAGTGTCTTAAAAACTGTTGCGGCATTTCACGGGTGAAGAATATGCAAAAATGGATTGCGTTATTTAGAGGAATAAATGTTGGCGGTAAAAATAAACTGCCAATGAAAGAATTAAAAACTCAGATGCAAATTGCTGGTTTTGAAAATGTTAAAACTTATATTCAAAGTGGAAACGTGATTTTTGAAAGTAAAAAAACAGATGCTGTGAAAATTTCGCAACAACTGTCTAATTTAGTTAAAAACAAGCATGGTTTTTTGCCCAAGGTTATTATTTTCTCTGCTGATAAACTTTCAAAGGTGATAGAAAATTGTCCGTTTGAAGTGGCAAAGGAGCAGGGTAATATTTTGCATTATTTCTTTTTAGAGCAAGCTCCAAAAAACGCCGACGTTACAGGGTTGAATGCAATTAAAACTGCTTGTGAAGAGTGGCGAATAATTGATGATGTGTTTTATCTTTATGCACCAGATGGATTCGGACGCTCAAAATTAGCAATTAAAGCTGAAAAGCTGCTTGGTGAAGCAGCAACCGCTCGTAACTGGCGTTCTGTTTCTAAAATATTTGAATTGATATAATAAATCGCAAAAAAACTTGTTGCCGTATTTATGGTGAACCAATCGTTAAGCCTTAGGCTATATCATGTCTGCAAGAAGTTTTGGAGATTAGTATGGTTGCGTATGCAGAATTTGTTGAGTTATCTCAAAGTAGTGATAGTGAAATGCGCTCAAAAGCGGCGCATATTGCGGCTTTGGCTTATGTAGAACATGATGGGCCAGCAGATGAACAGGCGGCACTTTATGCTTCTTTGATTGGATTTTTAGACGATGATTCGGTAAAAGTTCGTGCGGCTCTTGCTTATGGGTTATTGTATGCAAAATGTGCGCCACGCCCAATTATGATGTCACTACTGCATGATGAGCCAATAATTTCGCACGCAGTGGCGCAATATTCGCCTGTGTTGGTGAATGCCGATTTGCACTCACTTATTAAAATTGCATCTAAAAAAATGCTCATAGTTATTGCTCAGCGTGAAGGTTTGTCACAGCGTTTAGGAGAAGCTCTAATTGGTATGGGTGTTATTGTGGTTACTCTTAAAGTTATGGAGCGCAATGACGTTATGCTTGATGGTGATGTTTTACATGATATTGCGCTTAAGCAGGGGGATAATGCTAAAATTCGTGGAGCATTATTTGCTAGAGAAGAGCTTTTGGCTGTTACTCGAATTATGCTAATAAAAGAAATTAGTTCAGTGCTAACAAAATCAAGATTGGTTAAGGGATCGATTGTTGCACATCGTTTAGAGCGCATGATGATGGATATTGAGCATAGTGCATTAACTGGTATTGGCGAAAAAGAAGCGGGCAATGGTAGTGATGAATATGTTTTTAGTATTTTGCAAAATGATCAAATAAATGCTCGTATAATGTTGCATGCTTTGGTCAATGGGCATGTGATATTTTTTGCACAATGTTTGAGCCTGTTGGCAAAAGTGCCGCAAGAAAAAGTATTCTCATTTTTTAATAATGCCAGCCGTGCTTCGTTAAATGCTTTATTTGCTAAGGCTGGTTTAGGTGTTGCAATTAGCAATTTATTTGCGCGATTGATATTTTACGCCAGAACCGCAGATTTAGCCGATGATTTATCGGCTCGTCATTTTATTGTAACCGCAATAATTGATGAATTAATTATAGAGCATGATGGTGATATTCCTCTATCTCTAGAAGAGGCTTTTGCTTATTTGAATGAGCAAAATATTATGCTAGCAAGGCGCGCCGCACGTGGTGTTATGAATGCTTTTGCGCTTGATGTTGGGCAAGATAGAGTTATGCTTATGCCTAGTGAAAACAAAGTTTTGGCGCTTGGTGCTGCTTAAATCACTAAATATCAATATTATTGTTTTTTATGATTGTTTCAAAAGCTAGGCATATGTTTTCTAGAGTTTCTGGCTCGCTTGCATTCTTTATGGTGCTTAATTTTATTGCTTGAATAATTAAGTTAATTGCTTGAGTAAAGTTTTCAAGGTCATGGCTTCTTTCTAGTAGTTTTGATAATGGAATTGCCAATTCTCCCGCTTGATTATAACCTAAAATTGCAGCATTTCCTTTTATTGTATGAACCGCCTTATTAAAACAGGTGAAAGCGGTTGAGTTATCATCTATATTTTGTTTATTTTGCAGTTTGCTCCAACAAGTTTGCATCTTAATTATATCATCTTCAATCCATTGTGAAAACTCAATGGAGAGGAATTCAACTCCTCTCTCTGCATTCTCAACAGGGTGTGTTGAGCCTGATCCAAGCTCTTTATAGGTTATTCTCTCAGTAAGAATATTTGGGGGGTCAATTACCTCTAACAAGTGTCCTGGAGTGTTTTTATTGGTATTGTCGTCAGTGCTTTTAGGGTTATCTTGCTGTGTAGATTTTTGTGATGCAGATTTCGTCATTTTGAATACCTATTTTATTCAAATATGCCATAAAAACATAATTAAATGAATCAGGTAGAAATCTTAAGTAAAGCTATCTACTAGAATTGAAATTGTTCGTTAAGAACTCTTTCTTCTAAACCATGCCCCGGATCAAACAATAGGGTAACTTTTTTTGTTCTATCCTCGCAAACTATGACTTCTTTTACATTCTCAAATTCAACACTATCTGCTGCAACGCTGATGGGGCGTTTATCTGCTTCAAGGGTGGAAAATGTAACGCTTGAGCTGTTTGGCAAGATTGCCCCACGCCAGCGACGTGGACGAAAGGGAGAAATTGGAGTTAAAGCAAGAAGCGGTGAATCGATAGGTAAAATTGGGCCGTGAGCTGAAAGGTTATATGCGGTTGAGCCTGCAGGAGTGGAAAGCAAAACACCATCGCATATTAATTCATCAAGCCTGACTTTGCCGTCAATGGTAATTTTAATTTTTGCTGCTTGATAGGTGCTACGAAAAAGCGAAACTTCGTTTAATGCAAGAGCTGAATAGCATTTTCCGCTTGTGTCTGTAACATTCATCACCAAAGGGTAGATGTCTTTTGGCTCAGCTTGAGCAAGGCGTTGCAACAACTCATCTTCGTGATAGTCATTCATTAAAAAACCAATAGAGCCGCAATTCATGCCATAAACAGGCACATTAATATTCATTGTTCTGTGTAGAGTTTGCAGCATTAATCCGTCACCACCAAGTGCTACAATATATTGAGCATCTTTAAAATCAATTGTGCCAAATAGAGCGCGCAGCTTTTTAGCCGCTGCAATTGCTTTTTTTGTGTTGCTAGAAACGAAAGCTACTTTCATATCACATTCCTAAATGCTTAGTTTTTTATTTGAATAGCATGTTATGTGGGGGCATGACTAGTTAAGTTTGAATGCAAAATAATTTTTTTTAATTAGCCCCTTGCACTTAACGCAAGTGAATGCTAGCAACTCGCTTGGTTGTGCCGGTATAGCTCAGTTGGTAGAGCACCTGATTTGTAATCAGGGGGTCGGGAGTTCGAGTCTCTCTGCCGGCACCATTAAAAACAATCACTTAGTTAATAATCAAATAGAACATGGGACGAACATTGAGATGTGAAAAGCGTCCCATAGTTCCACTTGGGATTTTTATTTGGTATTTTCAAGCAATAAGTAAAAATTCAATTCTAAATTTTGCTTAATTGTTATTTGTTATTTTGTAAGTAATATAATTTTACTGATTCATAAAGAGGTAGGTAGATGGGCGCTCCTGATAGATATTTACATAGAAGTTCGCCAGATAGCTCAATTCCTGCTTTGCATGATGAATTGGGGCATATTTCTAGTGTTTGGTTAGATCAGTTGCACCAATTTTTATCTTATAACGATAAAGAGGCAGTGCAAAATCTATTGTTAGATGTGCATGCGGCTGATACTGGCGATGTGCTTGAGGCGCTTAATTCTGATGAGCGTTTGCAGTTGGTTTCGCTTTTAGGTGATGAGTTTGACTATACTAGTTTAGCTGAAGTTGATGATGCTGTTCGCTCAGAGTTAATGGACGTTTTGCCTAATGCTGATATTGCTCGTGGTGTTGCGGACATTGATAGTGATGATGCAGTTTTTATTCTTGAAGATATTGATGATGTTGAACGTGAGGATATTTTAGCCAAAATCCCTGCGCAAGAGAGAATGTCACTTAAGCGCTCGCTTGATTTTCCTGAAGATTCTGCTGGGCGTAGAATGCAATCTGAATTTATCGCGATTGCGCCGTTTTGGACGGTTGGGCAGACGATTGATCAGATGAGAGTTAATCCCGATTTACCTGAAGAGTTTTATCAAATTTATGTTGTTGATCCTACTTATAATCTTTTGGGAATTGTGCCGCTTGATAAATTATTACGTGCAAAACGTGATATGAAAATATCTGATTTAATGATTGTTGATATATTCAAAATTGAAGCATGTGTTGATCAAGAAGAGGCGGCGCATATATTTGATCATTATGATTTGCTTGAAGTTGCAGTGGTTGATGAAAATCAAAGAATGGTCGGTGTTTTAACAATTGATGATATTGTTGATGTTATTCAAGAAGAAGCTGATGAAGATTTTAAGGCACTTGTGGGCGTTGGTAATGAGAGTATTTCTGATAGTGTTTTTAGAGCAATAAAAAGTCGCTTCACTTGGTTGATGGTAAATTTAGGTACGGCAATTTTAGCATCAGTTATAATTAGTCTGTTTGATGCTACAATTGAGCAAATGGTGGCGTTGGCGGTGTTAATGCCCATTGTTGCCTCAATGGGTGGCAACGCTGGCACGCAAACAATGACGGTTACTGTACGTGCAATTTCTATGCGTGAATTAGATAGGCTTAACATGTTACGCCTTATTAATCGTGAGGCTTTAGTTGGTCTAATTAATGGCGTGCTTTTTGCCTTTATCATTGGAATAGTTACGGCGATATGGTTCTCAAATATTGCTCTTGGTGTTGTGATGGGGATTGCAATGGTCGTTAATATGGCAGCGGCAGGGCTTGCAGGAATTTTAATTCCTCTAGGTTTTAATAAGTTAAAAATTGACCCAGCAGTTGCCTCAAGTGCCTTTGTTACTACTGTTACTGATGTGGTTGGATTTTTTGTATTTTTAAGTTTAGCCGCATTTTGGTTTGGTTTATTATAAACTTCACAAAAACACTTGCTATAGTGTTACCAATTCGTTAAGAAGCTCCTCGCTGAAAGGCGCTCATTGGGGGTAGCAATCAGTTTAGTAATAATAGTAATGATTAGGAGCGCTGATGCGTAGCCAAACTAAGGCTGTCTGTTGGAAGTCAGCAAGTTGGACGGTGATTTTTATTGTCTCACTTGGGTTTATAACTTCTGCAATAATTGGTGTTTAATACTCAATCTAATTGCAGACATTTTTTTAAAAAGGCGCTAATGATAAATTAGCGCCTTTTTGTTTGGGAGAGAAGTATTATGAAGCTTATAATTGCTAATAAAAATTATTCGTCTTGGTCGTTAAGACCGTGGTTATTGATGCAGCATTTTGCAATTCCGTTTCAAGAGGAATTATTGCCTCTTAATGGTGAGGGCTGGAAAGAAAATTTAATAAATAAAACGCCCTATGGTTTTGTTCCTGTTTTACAAGATGGTGATTTGGCAATTGCTGAAACTCTTGCAATTATTGAATATCTTGCAGATACAAACCCACAAAAACCTATCTGGCCAAGAGATACTCGTTTGCGTGCAAAAGCACGTGAGGCTAGCGCATTAATGCATGCAGGTTTTAGCAAAATAAGAAATGCTGCGCCAATGAATTTACGTTCATTTTATCCTAATCGTATTAATATTGAAGAAATACAGGTTGATTTAGATTTAATTGAAAAGCTTTGGGGTGGGCATTTGCAAAATTCTGGCGGCCCATTTTTATTTGGTGAGTTTTGTGCGGCAGATGCAATGTTTGCGCCACTCGCAACTCGACTTAAAACATACGATTTACCAATGAGTGAGATAGTAAAAAAATATGTTAATGCAATATATTCGCTTAGTGCTTTTAATATTTGGTATGAGGCAGCATTAAAGGAAACTGCAATTGTTGAAATGGACGAAATTGATTTTATCCAAAAAATCAGGCATGAAAAATTTTGATAAATCTTATTAAATTATGTGTCGGAATAAAAAGCGTTTCGCATCTTGAGGAAGTGAGAGCTTTGCGTAAAGCAAACGGGCAGGGGCGAAGCGATGGTTTGATATTGCATCGAACTCGTATGATGCCAAAACGCCGTGATGAAATTATTGGTATGGGATCTTTGTTTTGGGTTATTGGTGGCAAAATTGCTTGCCGTCAGCTTGTTGTAGATTTAGAAGCACAAGTTGATAATGAGGGTAAAAAATGTTGCGATATTTTAATGCAACCTCAAATTATTCGCACAATCCCACAACCAAAAAGAGCTTTTCAAGGTTGGCGATATTTACCGCAAAGCGATATTCCATCTGATCTTAATTCAGATAGTTCAGGGGGTGACTCTGATCTTGCTGCACAATTAGCACAATTAGGGCTAATATAATTAACCCATTAAAACTTGTGCCGCACGTTTGCTGTTTGGTGAAAACACATCAATATCAACATATACTTTTGGCTGATTAATACGCCTTGTACGAGCAGATAAAACTAATACTGCATCAAGCAAATTACTCACTTTTTTATGAATTGGCTTTGGTGATAAATTTTGTGCTAATGAATTAATTGCCGCACGTCGCTGCATATCATTATTTGAAGCTAATGGTGATTTTGCAACAAATTTTGCTAAATCTGATAACGCACTATTGTTATTTTTTACTTCACTCATTTGGGAACTACTCCTTACTTTACATTTGTTCCAAAAACTTTTGTTCTGCCGTGTTAGTTTTAACCTCCAACTATTAGGCAGTTGATATTATTCTCTTTTAATCTCTCACAGGTTGATTTCGCTTGGCTAACATCACCAAAGCCAGAAAAACGGGCACGGTATATTTTTTGCCCATACTTATTAGTTTGCTCAATAAATGAGCGCCTATTGCCTAACTCAGGCACTAGACTTTTTGCGTTTGCAATTAAATTATTTGCAGTTTTAGTTGAACTTACTGCTCCAACCTGCAATGCCCAACTTGCTGATTTACTAGGCTCAGTTGCTTGATTGATTGAGCCAGAGGTCATTAGATCAATCGCTTGTGTGCTGGGTGTTTTAATTATTGGAGCAACGCCTATGTTAGCTGGAGGCATAAGCGCTAATGCACCTGAATTTTGAGGGAAACCACGAGTATCGCTAATCCAGTTCCCAATGATATCAACTGGACGCATTGCTACTTTTACTGGTGCAACTCGTGTAACATTTATTGTAGCTAAACTTATTGGTGCAGTGATAGTTGTATTTGCTAATAAATTTATTGGGCGATTTTTTGGTGTTGGGCTAGATATGCTAGTATCTATACTTGCCAAATTAATAGGCTGAGATATTGGGGCAACAACTGGAGTTGAAGCGACAAGGTTAGTAGATGGCATGCGGCTTTTTAGGCGTGGCATTGGGGTTACTTGCACTGCTACTCGGGTTATTGTGCCTGAGCTTCTTGGTTTGGCAATTCTTGCCTGCGCCACATAATTCCCTCTACGTGCTTTTGTTAGGTTAGATCTAACTAATGAGGCTACTTTGGCATTTCGTTGATTGCCGCTATCAAACCCAAAAGCTACAACCACGATATGTCGATTGTTTTTGCGCGCAGCGGTTAATAAATTAAAGCCTGAAGCACGGATATAACCAGTTTTAATGCCATCAACACCATTCTGCCCAAGTAATCTATTGTGATTACCATAGGTTTTGCCGTTATACTTAAAACTACGGGTTTGGAAATATTTATAATATTTTGGGTAGTGCTGATAAATAGCAATACCTAAGCGAGATTGATCTCTTACGGTTGTTACTTGTCTTGAATTTGGTAGACCTGAAGCATTTGCATATGTTGTGCGTTTCATGCCCAAAGCACGAGCAACTTTTGTCATTCTTTGTGCAAATTTTGTTTCAGAGCCAGAAATATGTTCGGCAATTACTCGTGCAACATCATTTGCTGATTTTGTAACTAACGCTTTAATAGCATTTTCAACGCTTATTGTTGAGCCAACTTTTAGACCAAGCTTTGATGGCACTGCGTTTGCGGCATGTTTTGAAACTCGCATGCGAGTTGATAATTTCATGCGACCAGATTCTAATTCTTGAAATACCACATAAAGTGTCATTACTTTTGTAATTGATGCTGGATAGCGGGGGGAGTCTGCTGCACGGGAATAAAGAGTTTTACCAGATTTTGCATCAACAACAATTCCAGCATAGGCACGCTTTACTGCGGCATTAGCGGGGATTGCAACCATTAATGAAGAAAAAATAATACAAAAAAGCACAATAAGCGCTCTTTGTAAAAAGCCTAAAACCACAAGACTTTGGGACGTTACCCGATAAACCAACTCAACATACTCCCAGACGATACACTGTCTGCACTCAAAACTAAATCAACCCGATAAAAACAATCGGTTACTAATGTTGCTTTTACGACACGGAGAGTTACAATTGTGTAAAGTTTGGTATATATTTATTAAAATTTGAATCTTTTTGGTAAGCAACTTCTTAACATTTGCCAAAATTTACCCACATAGTGGGGGCAAGCTGTGTTTTTAGAGCAAAAGATGGATTAATTTATGAGTAAAAATTTTTCGCAAGGAAAAAAGAATAATGCAGATGATGAATTTGAAGCGGGGATTGCTACAAAATCTAGGGCGAAAACTAAACGCCCTTCGTTATATCGTGTGTTATTATTAAATGATGATTACACGCCTATGGATTTTGTAATTCATATTTTGCAAGATGTTTTTAATAAATCTAGCGATGATGCAGTAAAAATTATGCTTTTGGTTCACAATAAGGGCAAAGGTGATTGTGGGGTTTTCCCTTATGAGATTGCCGAGACAAAAGTTACACATGTGATGGATAAAGCAATAAAAAACTCTCACCCGCTTAAATGCGTAATGGAAAAACAATAGGAATTTAATATGCCTTCATTTTCTAAAAGTTTAGAAAAATCTCTTCACGATGCGATGAATTTAGCTTTTTCGCATTCGCATGAATTTGCAACACTTGAGCATCTACTATTATCGCTAATGCAAGATACGCATGCGCTTAACGTGCTTAATGCTTGTGATGTTGATGTTGAAATTTTAATTATGGATTTGGAAGAGTTTATTGATGCAGATTTGAGTGGTATTAAGGTTGATAATTTAACTGAATCACAACCAACTGCGGCTTTTCAAAGAGTTATTCAACGTGCAGTTATTAATGTGCAATCTAGTGGGCGTGAAGAGGTTACGGGTGCTAGTGTGTTGATTGCGATTTTTGCTGAACGTGATAGCCATGCAGTATATTTTTTAGAGCAACAAGATATGAGTCGGCTTGATGCGCTAAATTATATCTCGCATGGAATTACTAAGTCGGGTATTGTTGAGCCATCATTTTTGCATGATTTTGAGCGAGAGGGTTCTAAAATTGAGGGTGATGAAAAGGCGGCGAAACCATCTGCGCTTGCAAATTATTGCATTAATTTGAACGAAAAAGCTAAAAATGGCAAAATTGATCCGCTAATTGGGCGTGATAAAGAATTGTTACGTACAATTCAGGTGCTTTGCCGCCGATCAAAAAATAATCCTATTTTTGTTGGTGATGCAGGGGTTGGTAAAACTGCTATTGCTGAGGGTCTGGCTCGTAAAATTATTGAAAATGATGTGCCGCAAGCACTTGAAGGTGCAATAATTTTTTCTCTGGATATGGGCGCATTAATGGCTGGTACTCGCTATCGGGGTGATTTTGAAGAGCGACTAAAAGCGGTGATTAAAGAAATTGAGAGTGAAGCAAATTATATTCTTTTCATTGATGAAATTCATACAATTATTGGGGCAGGGTCTACCTCTGGTGGCTCGCTTGATGCTTCAAACTTGCTTAAGCCTGCGCTTGCATCTGGTGATATTCGCTGTATTGGTTCAACTACCTATCAGGAATTTCGTCAGTTCTTTGAGAAAGATAGGGCGCTAGTTAGGCGGTTTCAAAAAATTGATATTAACGAACCTAGTATTCCTGATAGCATAGAGATTCTTAAGGGGCTTAAGCCTTATTATGAAGATTTTCATGGGCTAAAATATTCTGACGATGCAATAAAAGCGGCGGTAGATTTATCTGCTCGTTATATTAATGACAAAAAACTACCAGATAAAGCGATTGATGTGATTGATGAGGCGGGGGCTAGTCAGAAACTTTTGGCAAAAACTAAGCGAAAAAAGCTTATCAATGTGGCGCATATTGAAGCGACAATTGCCAGTATGGCTCGCATTCCGCCAAAATCAGTTTCAAAGTCTGATACTGAATTACTGTCTTCACTTGAGAAAAATCTTAAATTAGTAGTTTTTGGGCAAGATGAGGCGATTGAGAGTTTGAGTTCTGCAATAAAACTGGCTCGTGCTGGTTTGCGTGAGCCTGAGAAACCGATTGGCTCTTATCTATTCACAGGCCCAACTGGGGTTGGTAAAACTGAGGTAGCAAAACAACTTGCGGATAGTCTTGGTATTGATATTCTTCGCTTTGATATGAGTGAATATATGGAGCGGCATAGTGTTTCTCGCCTGATTGGTGCGCCACCCGGATATGTGGGTTTTGAGCAGGGTGGTTTGTTAACAGATGGGGTTGATAAAACTCCGCATTGTGTTGTTTTGCTTGATGAAATTGAAAAAGCACACCCTGATTTATTTAACATTTTATTGCAAGTTATGGATCACGGGAAATTGACCGATCACAATGGGAAGTCAATTAGTTTTCGTAATGTAATTTTGATTATGACATCAAATGTTGGGGCGCAGGAATTGGCAAGAGGACCAATTGGATTTGGTCGCAAGCGTGAAGTTGGTGATGATGAAGATGCGGTAAAAAGGGCGTTTACCCCAGAGTTCCGCAATCGTCTTGATGCAGTTATTTCTTTTGCTCCGCTTGCTTCGCAAATTGTTAGCAAGATTGTTGAGAAATTTATTTTGCAGCTTGAAAATCAATTATCTGAGCGAAATATCACAATAAACATTACTCCTGAGGCAGCAGATTGGCTTGCTCTTAAGGGGTATGATGAGAGTATGGGGGCGAGACCTTTAGGACGGGTTATTCAGGAGCATGTGAAAAAACCTTTGGCAAATGAGGTGCTGTTTGGAAAACTGAAAAAGGGTGGTTCTGTGCAGGTGAAACTGAATGGAAAAGGGCAGGGTGCAAAACTTGAGTTTGATTATAGAGCGCCCACTAAACTCGCTAAGCAAAGCCAAAAGGCTAAGTCAATGCGCACTCCAAAAGTGAGGGCGAAAAAAAAGAAAGCTAAGACTAACTAATGCTGGCAGATTTATTATGGAGTAAGATTGCGATTTT
>Ga0256834_1002208_pt1 | contig 12444 bp, 13 predicted proteins | sample 4281140metaG_FD_190536 | JGI IMG/M metagenome (GOLD analysis project Ga0256834, IMG submission 190536) | Hydrothermal vent microbial communities from East Pacific Rise, Pacific Ocean - 4281-140 | ecosystem: Environmental > Aquatic > Marine > Hydrothermal vents | place: Pacific Ocean: East... | reverse complement strand
CAGGGTAAAGTTAAGGCGCTTTCATCTGAGGCAAAAGCTTCGGCGGGTATTATCGGCTCATTACCATTTTTTGTTGGTGCAATGGTTTCGCTAACTAGCCCTGATTATTTATTGCCTTTATTTAATACGACTCTTGGTAATATTTGGCTTGGAATTGGAGTGTTTATGCTTTCGTTGGGTGTTTTTATTATGAATCGTATGATTCAATTTGATTATTAGAGAGTGAAGCTATGGATATTTTTGGTTTAATTTCTGATTCAAATTTTTTGGTAGGATTACTTGCTGCAATTTGTGTGGGTGCAGTGGTGTTTACGCTTGGCTCGCAAGTTGGTGATCGCTCTGATATGAAAAAGCGCATTAAAAAAGTAGCGTTTGAGAGAGAAGAATTATTAGCCAAAGAAATGGCTAGATTAAAAATGGGCGAAGAAAATAGAGTTGGCACAATCCGCCCAAAAGATTCTGGAGATTTTATAAAGAAAGTAGTTGATAAATTCTCACTCAAAGAAGCTTTTCTAAATGAAAAGACAGTTTTATCTTTACAAATGGCGGGCTATCGTTCTTCGAGTAACCTAACTACTTATTTATTCTTAAGGGTAGCTGTGCCTGTTATTATGCTTGTGTTATCATTTTTTTATCTTCGTTTTACAGTAATGTTAGATAAGCCGCTTTATCTTACGATAGCGTATTCGTTTGGTATTGGGCTAGTTAGTTCATATTTGCCAGTGGTTTTGCTTAAAAATAAAATTGTTAAGCGGCAAAAGGCAATTAAAAAATCATGGCCTGATTGTCTTGATTTATTATTACTTTGCGTTGAAAGTGGCATGTCTATTGAAGAGGCATTTAAGAGGGTAGCAAAAGAATTAGCAGAGCATGCGAGTGAATTATCCGAAGAATTAACGCTGACAAATGCAGAGCTTTCGTTTTTAGAAAGAAGAAGTCATGCTTATAAAAACCTTGGCGAAAGAACTGGGCTTGATGGGGTGAAATCTGTTATGATGGCGCTTATTCAATCTGATAAATATGGCACATCTGTTGGTCAATCTCTTCGGGTTATGTCTGAAGAGGGACGTGAGCAACGTATGATGGAGGCGGAGAAAAAAGCAGCCTCTTTACCACCAAAGCTTACTGTGCCGTTGATTGTGTTTTTCTTGCCAGTTTTATTCATTGTGGTAATGGCACCAGCAATGATTGAAATTTTTGGCCCCGGTGGTGCAATGTCTGGTGGCATAGGCGGCTAGTAATTAGGCTATACTTTTAAGCAACCAAGAGAATTTTGCTAGCTAGATAATTGATTAATTGGCTATAAAAATCTAGATTACTTAGAATCAGGAATTACATTCCAACGATTTTGCTGAGTAAGTAGGGCGCGAATATATGCCATATTAGATTTTACATGCTCAGGGCTAAGGAATTTTGAATAAATTGCTCTTGCTTCATCAAATCGTCCTTGCAGACCAAGAATAAGCGCTAGATTTTGATGAATAGTATTGTTTGCGCCTCGCATTGAAATGGCTTTACGTAAATGCTGCTCTGCTTTTAGTAATTCATTGGTCATTGCATAAGAAAGCCCAAGATTTGCTTGTAATGATGCAACATTTGGGTTGATGCTTAGGGCTTGGATATATAATTGACGAGCAGTTTGATTTTGCCCCATTTGATCTAATATTGCGCCTTTTACTGAAAGCGCATTCCAGTCTGGGCTTTCAGGTCTTAGGGTTTGATTGATGATTGTTAATGCTTGTTCAAATTTTCCATTGGTTGCTAAAGCTTTAGCATAAGAAACTTTTATATCAGCATCAGTTGGATATGTTGAAACTGCCTGTTGAAGTACTGATATTGCTTGACTGGATTGTCCTGAAGCTCTTAATGCTGCTGAAAAATGAATGATAATATTTTTATCGCGTGGGTTAGATTTGTATCGGGCTGAAAGCTGACTTAACGTTGCCTGTGCTTGAGTTTTACTCAAACCAGAATAATCTGGTGTTGGCATTGTAGAGCGATTTGAAGCACATGCACTAAGCGCAACTGCCGCAACCCCAATTAGTAATATTGTTTTGAAAGATTTTTTTATATTATTAAATGCCAAAGTCACAATATTAATTTCCCAAAAAGCTTATTTCTCTTGAGTCTTATCAATATTTCATTAACCCTAACCAACAGTTAAGAAGTGTTTTGTTTTGAAACCTTGTGATAATATAAAGGATAGAGTTTTGAATGATAAAACTAACAATAAAATAGTTGATATTCATTGTTTTTCACCAAAGTCATTTGAAAATGGCGGGGAATTAAGTGTTCAGCAAATATCATTTCTTAGGTCTGCTGGTTTTAATGCTAAAAATGCTCAACTTATTCCATTTAGCGATGAAGTTGGAGAATTTGCGGGTTATGCTTTTGCAATAGGTGAAAAGAAACACTCAAAAGCTTTGGTTGCTTCTTTGGCTGCTGCTAAATTGCCTTATGCAAAATATCAACTTTTAGGAGAGATAAGAAATCCCAATATGGCAGCGCTTGGGTTTTTGTTAGGTGGATATAAGTTTGATAAATATAAAGAATTAAATAAAGGGGTTATTCTTGCCCCACTTGTTGGTGCGGATATGGCAGAGGTGAAAAGATTATCCGAGGCAGCTTTTATTGCCCGTGATCTTATTAATATTGCGCCAAATGATTTAAACCCGAGTGGTTTTGAAAAAGAAGTTCGTCAATTTGCTACAAAAAGAAAAATGCAAATAAAGGCGGTTGTTGGTGATGATTTATTAAAGCAAAATTTTCCTATGGTTCATGCGGTTGGCAAAGCAAGCAGTGAAGCGCCTAGATTGCTCGATTTAACTTGGGGAAATGAGAATGATGCTAAAGTTACTTTGGTTGGCAAGGGGGTGACTTTTGATAGTGGTGGGTTAAGCATAAAACATGCTGCTGGTATGCTTTTGATGAAAAAAGATATGGGTGGGGCGGCAAATGTACTTGGTTTGGCACATGCGATTATTGATGCGAAATTAAAAATCCGCTTAAGAGTAATTTTGCCGATTGTTGAAAATGCGATATCGAGCAATGCTTTTCGTCCCGGTGATGTTTTGCCCTCAAGGGCAGGAATAAATGTTGAAATTGGTAATACCGATGCTGAAGGGCGGCTGATTTTGGCCGACGCACTTAGTTTGGCTGATGAAGAAAGCCCGCAATTGTTGTTTGATATGGCGACGCTTACTGGTGCGGCACGGGTGGCACTTGGCACAGAGTTGCCACCGCTTTATTGTGATAATAAAAAATTGGTTCGACAATTATTAAAGGCCGGTAAAAAATGGGACGATCCTTTGTGGCAAATGCCGCTTTATCAGCCCTATGAAAAATTATTAGATTCAAAAGTGGCAGATATAAATCATATAACATCTGGAGGGTTTGCTGGCTCGGTTACGGCGGCGTTATTTTTGCAAAAATTTGTGAAAAATACCAAACTTTGGGCGCATCTTGATATTTATGGCTGGTCGCCAAGTGAGAGAGCAGGGCGTAGTTATGGCGGCACAGATCAAGGTATTAGGGCAATTTATCAGGTGCTAAAAGATAGGTTTTTTTGATTATTACCTGATTTATTTTCGTTAAAATATGAGAGATTGATAAAATCTCTAACGTTTTATCAATAAGCTAATAGCCTTTTTTAATATCAACTAAATTGATAAGCGGTTTGTTATTTTCGTGATCCGTTAGGATTTTTGCAAAATATTTTACTCCTGTTTGTACATTTGAAATTGCAGCAATATGGGGGGTAATATAGCAGTTTTCTATACTCCAAAGTGGGCTATTTTTTGGTAAAGGCTCGGTTTCAAATACATCAAGTGAGGCAGCGCCTAATGTGCCATCATTCAGGGCTTTAATAATTTCAGTTTCTTTTTGATGTCCACCACGGGCGGCGTTGATTATTACTGGAGTGAAATTTCTGCTACGCTTTAGTTTTTTGAAATTTTTATAGTTAAGAATATGCTTTGTTTGTTTGGTTAGTGGCAAAAGGTTTACTAAAATATCTGTGTTGGTAAGAAATTCATTAAATTCGCTTGTGCCGACATATGCTTTTACTCCTTTGATATTTTTAGAGCTATTGCTCCAGCCATTTAGTGAAAAACCCAAAGGTTTTAGCCGCTCTATTGCATCAAGCCCTAATTCACCCAAACCCATAATGCCAACATTTCGTTCACTTGCAGGGGGAGGGAAATATTGTTGCCATTGTTGTTTTTTTTGCTCGCTATTATAATGAGAAAAAAGCCGATGATGCATTAACACATGTGCAATCACATAGTCGCTCATACATTGGCTTAGGTCTTTATCTATAAAGCGCACGATTGGTACATTTTTGGGTAATTTTTTATGTTTGAGCAGGGCATCTACGCCTGCGCCAAGTGAGAAAATTGCTTTTAGATTTGGGAGGTTATCAAAGACATTGTCATTGACCTTCCAAACAAAAATGTAATTTATATCTTTTGCATCATAAGTATCATTGCGCCTTAACACCCTGTATGGTGCAAGCGTATTACTTAAAGAACTAGCCCATTGTTTCTCATCAACATCATTGAGGTGTAATAATAGTGCCATATTAAACTCCATAAAAAAGGCTGAGCCTTTAATTAAAAGCCCAGCCTAAATATATTTTTAGAAAAATGAAAATTTATTCAGTTGGAAAAGCAACTGGTGCATCTGATAAAGATTGTAAATATGCTAACAAGTCTGCACGATCTTTGTCCTTTTTTATGCCAGAGAAAGTCATTTTTGTTTTTGGTGCAAAAGTTTTTGGTGAGATAAGAAATTCATTCATTGCTTCATAAGTCCAAACTTTTCCTTGGGCATTTAGCTCTTGGAATATTTTTGAATATTTATAATCAGGATTTGCACCAATATCATGGCTAATTATGCCCCAAAGCATTGGACCAACCATGTTTTTACCGTCTTGCTTAAGATTATGACAGGCAGAACATTTCCGTGAAACTTTTTTGCCCGCCTCAACATCAGATGCTGCAAGCAGTGATGCAAGAGATATAGTAGCTGGCTCGGCAGGTGTTTCAGGTGTTTCTTGAGCTGCAGGTGTCTCTGTTTGTGCTGTAGTGGGCGTTTCTTGTGTTGCAGGCGCTTCTTGTGTTGTAGGCGCTTCACTCACCTTTACAACCTCTGGAATAGGCAAAGTATAACCAGACTTATTATCTTTTATCGGGGCGTAAATAGCTTTGGTAATAAAACTGATTACGACTATAAATATGATTGAAACTATTAGGGCAACGACAAAACCAATAAGGCCTTTAATGTTCATGACTGTCTCCAAGACGTTTTTAATATGACTCGTTAAAATAAATTACGCAGAACGTATCGCTTAGTTGCTAATTGTGCAACATTGATTTTATATTATTTTGGAATTTATAAAATAAAAATGCATGCTGATTAGTTGGAGTTATAAAAGTGAGTAGAAAAATAGCATTTCAGGGCGAAATGGGGGCATTTAGCCATAGTGCGGTTAAGGCGATTTTTCCCAACGATGAGGCGTTGGCGTGTGAGGGCTTTGAAGATAGCATAAAAGCGGTGCAATCTGGGGTGGCAGAATTTGGTGTTGTGCCGATTGAAAATTCACTTTATGGGCGAGTTCCTGATATTCATAGCTTATTGCCAAATAGTGGATTAAATATTGTTGGTGAATATTATTTGCCAATCGAAATGACTTTGCTTGGCGTTAAGGGCGCAACGCTTAAAGACATAAAAAAGGTGCAAAGCCTTTCGGTTGCACTTGGGCAGTGCCGAAAATTTATTTCAAGCAATAATCTAAAAACTATTAATGCAATTGATACGGCTGGCTCGGCAAAAGAAATTGCCGAGTTAGGCGACAAATCAATTGCAGCAATTGCATCAAAGTTAGCGGGAGATATATATAATCTTGATGTGATTGCTAATAATATTGAAGATGCACAGCATAATACCACTCGGTTTTTGATTTTGAGCAAGCAGGATATTAAAGCCAAACAAAATAATGGCTTGGTGAAAACTACATTTGTTTTTAGAGTGCGAAACGTGCCTGCTTCACTTTATAAAACCATGGGTGGTTTTGCGACAAATGGCGTTAATATGAGCAAATTAGAGAGCTATATGGTTGATGGCTCGTTCACTGCCACCCAATTTTATGCCGATATCGAAGGCCACCCAGATGATTTAAGTGTGAAATTGGCATTTGAAGAACTTGATTTTTTCACCGATTTTGTAAAAATTCTTGGGGTTTATCCAGCAGCGAATAGGTAGATTTATTTATTTGTTTTTTGCATTTTAACTTTGCCCTCTTGCAATTTAGCTTTTGATTTGCCAAATAGGGGTTGGAAGGCTGGCGCGGACGTATTCCTTGCCAACTGGGTCAGGTCCGGAAGGAAGCAGCCCTAACAAGTTTTTATACGGGTCGTTGTCAGTCTTCTATTTTTCAAATCATGTTTTAAGTGTTTAACGTTGGCAATGGCGGCATTATGCTAGTTGTTAAATTATAAATAAAATCACTAGCAAGATTTAATCGCACAGATTAAAGTGCTAAACACTTTATAAGCGATTCTTTTCTTTTGACTAAAGGGTAAAATAATGGGTGAGGTTAAATCCCCCTATCTGGTATTGGCACGAAAATATCGTCCGTTAAGTTTTGAGCAACTTATTGGACAAGACGCTATGGTTACGACTTTTGCTAATGCTTTTCATTCTAATCGTATTCATCATGCTTTCATGCTTACTGGTGTGCGTGGGGTTGGTAAAACTACTACGGCACGGATTTTGGCGAGGGCGTTTAATTATGTTGATGAGAATGGAGCTGCGCCAAATATTGAACTTAAAAAACAGGGTGAGAATTGTCAGGCGATAATTGAGGGGCGGCATGTTGATGTGATTGAGATGGATGCGGCATCAAACACTGGCATTGATGATATTCGTGAAATTATTGATTCAGTAAAATATGGCCCCGTTTCCGCTCCCTATAAAGTTTATATAATTGACGAAGTTCATATGCTTTCAAAACAGGCTTTTAATGGGTTATTAAAAACACTTGAAGAGCCGCCCTCTTATGTGAAATTTATTTTTGCAACCACTGAAATTCAAAAAGTTCCTGTGACAATTCTCTCTCGTTGTCAGCGTTTTGATTTATTGCGAATTACGCCTGAAGTGATGAGTAAATATCTTAATGAGATTTTGGCAAAAGAAAAAATTGAGGCTGAAGATGAAGCGCTGGCAATGATTGTTAGAGCAGGTGAGGGATCGGTTCGTGATTGTTTGTCTTTGCTCGATCAAGCGATTGCGCATGGTAATGGAAAATTGTCCGCTTTGAGCGTTAAAACCATGCTTGGTTTGGCTGATAGGGCGGTGATTATTGATTTGTTTGAATTGCTGTTTTCGGGCAAAATTGCAGATGCGCTTGAACTTTTCACCAAGCTTTATAATGGCGGTGCAGACCCGCAAACTATTATTGCTGAATTGGCAGATCTTGTGCATCTCACTACCAGATTTAAGATTGTGCCAAGTGCAGAGAATGATATTTCTTTAACTCCAGATGAGGCAAAACGTGTTCCTTCTTTGGCAGAAAATTTAAGCATGCGGGTATTAACTCGTGCTTGGCAGGTTTTTACTAAAGGTTTAGATGAAATTAAAAATGCGCCCAATGGTTTGCAATCAGCAGAGATGGTGTTAATTCGGCTTGCTTATGCCGTTGATTTGCCTACCCCTGATGAGTTGATTGAGAAATTAGATAAGGCTGAGATTGCTAATTTATCTAATTCTTTTGTGCAAAATTCTGCGCCTTCTGGTGGGGGTGTTAGGGCGATTAGTAGTAATTCTAATGCGGCAGTTTCGCATGCTGCTTCACCAGATGCTAATAAAGCAATTATGCCAACTTCTTATACTGAAGTGGTAGCATTGGCGGCGAAAAATCGTGATTTAGAAGTTAAATATGCGCTCGAAAATAATCTAAAAATTGTCTCATTTGAAGAGGGGCGAATTGAGGTTGCTTTAATTGAGGGAGTGAACCCCAGTATAATTGCAACCCTTAGCGCTCGCTTAAAAGCGTGGACAGGGCGAACGTGGTTGGTGACAATTTCAACCAAAGAGATTTTAGAACCAACTATTAGAGAAGTTAAAAAAGCAAAAGAAAAATTTGAATTTGATCAAGCGCTGGAAGATGAAACAGTAGTAGCTATTTTGGAAACTTTTCCAAAAGCTCGTTTGGTTAATGTTACAATTCGTGATGATGAATAAAAGGAAAGATTATTAATATGATGGACATGATGAAAAAAGCGCAAGAATTGCAAGCCAAAGTTAATGACTTGCAAGAAGAGCTTAGAAATACTGAAATTGCAGGCTCTGCGGGCGGTGATATGGTTGTTGTTACCCTAAGCGGTAAGGGCGAAATGCGGGGTATTAAAATTGACAAAAGTCTTATTGTTGATGGTGATGTTGAGATAATTGAAGATTTGATCATGGCGGCGCATAATGATGCTAAGAGTAAAGTTGAAGCTCATTCGGCAGAGAAAATGGCAGAAGTAACATCGGGGTTGCCTATTCCTGCTGGAATGAAATTGCCATTTTAATTTTGTCAGAGTTTGCCCACTATCGGCGGCTTTTTTCTCACCCTCGTTATTCTCAAGCTTGAGAATAGTGAGGGGAAGAATTTTTATTTTTATAATAGAATTATTGCCTTAAAAAATAAAAGAAGTTTTATATGAATCAAACCTCAGGTGGCGCAGAAATAGATCAGTTGATTATGCTGTTAGCTAGATTGCCAGGGCTTGGTCCGCGTTCGGCTCGCCGTGCGGTTTTGCATTTGATAAAGAAAAAACAAACATTAATGATACCGTTGCAAATGGCACTAGAGAATGCGCTTGATAAAGTTTGTATTTGTTCAACTTGTGGTAATGTTGACACTATTGATCCATGTAAAATTTGCACTGATATTAGGCGCAAACAATCTGGCATTTTAATTGTAGTTGAAGATGTTGCTGACCTTTGGGCATTAGAGCGAGCAGGGGCGGGTGCGGTTCGTTATCATGTGCTTGGCGGTGTGCTTAGTCCACTTGATGGTATTGGGCCAGAAGAATTGAATATTGCGAATTTAACAAATAGAGCTAGTGAATTTAGTGAAATTATTTTGGCAGTGAATGCCACAATTGAGGGGCAGACTACGGCGCATTATATTACTGATAGGCTATCAGAATTTGATCTAAAAATTACTCGTCTTGCCCACGGTGTGCCTGTTGGTGGTGAGTTAGATTATCTTGATGATGGCACTTTAACACAGGCACTTAAAGCTCGAACTAATTTTTAATAGGTTGTTTTTTGTTATTTAGTTCGCCTAAATTGCCCAATGGCTGAAAATATTAATACCCCTGCAATAAGCGAAGAAATAACGGCGTTATAACCTGCAAAACTTATTCCTAAAAATCTGAATTGTGGTTTGTCGCACGGCACGACTTTTGCATCATTAATGCTGCTAAGGGCAGAAAAGTTTAAACCTTCATCTAGGCTAGTGCAAGATGATGGTCCAGCCCAAAATCCCCATTCAACTCCTGCATGAAATGCGCCCATATAAGCGCCCCAAGCAAAAAGAGCAGCAACAATAAGCGTTAAAATTATTCGAAAAATAGTGGGAATTTTTGCCCAAAAGATTATTACTAAAGCAAGCACGGGCAAGCCATAATAATAAGGAATACGCTGAATAAGGCATAACTCGCATGGCACAAAGCCGCCAATATGCTCAAATCCCCATGCGCCTAAAATTGTGAATAGTCCAATTAAAAAAGCAGTATTTGCCCGTGAAGAGTTGGTTGAAATGCTACTTAAATTGCTCATGCCTCACCTTAAAGAATAAATTTTAATGCAACAAAACCACCAATTAGCAAAGTGCAAAAAATTATAAATAATAAGCCTAATCGTTTCTCAATGAAGTGACGAATCGGCTCTCCGAACCAATATAATAGTGCAGAAACTATGAAGAATCTAAGGCCACGACCAATAACTGACACGATTGTGAACGTAATAATGTTAAAACCAACTGAACCTGAGAAAATTGTTAACACTTTATAGGGGAAAGGTGTCACTGCACCCAAGAATATTCCCCAACCACCCCATTGGTCATACCAGTCTTTAAAGCGATCAAAAGAATGCTCAGCCCCATAAAAATTTAATATTGGCTGACCAATGGCTTTGAATAAATATGCGCCAATAATATAACCAACAAAAGCGCCAATCACTGACATAACAGTGCATAAAAGCGCATACCAAAACCAATTATGGCGTTTGGCAACAACCATAGGGATAAGTAAAATATCGGGTGGGATTGGGAAAAACGAGCTTTCTGTAAAACTTACTGCCCCAAGTGCTACGGGGGCGTTTTTGGTTTTGGCTAATGCCATTAGCCAATCATATAATTTTTTGATCAAAATCTTGCTCCAAAATAAATATTGCTTGCTTGTCGCATAGAGTTATTGTTTTGGGAATAAAAAAAGCGAAGAATGATTAATGTAAAAAATAATCAAACAAAGCACAAACAAGGATTGACGTAGAGGTAAGTTTGACTATATTTGCGCCAACTCAGCCCTCCTGGCGGAACTGGTAGACGCGCCAGACTCAAAATCTGGTTCCTGTATGGGAGTGTCGGTTCGATTCCGACGGAGGGCACCATTCTAGTAAAAATAAGGGCTTGTTTGTCGCAATAAATATTGCACAAGGTAAAGACCTTGCCCAATATTTTTTACTTCCACTCAAGCCCTTGTTTTTACTAGAATCGAGTTTGCTCTTGCGCTTTTTACGAAATACACTCAATTTCTTATGGTGGGCTTGTTGAACCACGAACCATAAGCGACCAAAGTATTGGTTTTAGATTTTTCTTGCTTCGCTTAAGGCTTATCATTATCAGTCTTTTGTTATGAGAGTATATTTTAACTTATTGATTGCTGTTATAACTGCCTTTGTTTTTAGCATTGCGCCTAGTTTTGCTTTGCCGCAATTATTAATTGATATGCGAACAGGTGAAGTGCTTTATGAGCAAGATGCTGGGGTTGCTTGGCACCCTGCTTCTTTGACCAAATTAATGTCTGCTTTTGTGGTGTTTGAAGCAATTAAAGCTGGGCGGATAAATCTTGAAACTCCTGTGATTATTTCAGCAAAAGCACAAAAAGTTCCTCCTAGTAAATCTGGTTTACCACGTGATACGGCAATAAGTGTGCGTGATGCTTTATTTATGATTATTATTAAAAGTGCTAATGATATTTCTATTGCTTTGGCGGAAACTGTTTCTGGAAGTGAAGAAAAATTTGTTGCAGAAATGAACCAAATGGCAGAAGTGCTTGGGTTAACTGCCACGCATTTTGTTAATTCTAATGGTTTGCATAAAAACGCACAGGTTGTTTCGGCACGAGATATGGCGATTTTAGCTTTAAATATAAAAATTCGTCATGCAAATTATGATGCACTCTTTGCTACTGCTGAAGTGATATTGGGAGAAAAAAAACTTAAAACTCATAATAATCTACTGACAGAATTTGCTGGCACTAATGGTATGAAAACAGGTTTTGTCTGTGCTGCTGGTTTAAATATTGTAGCGAGTGTCAAGCGCAATGGGCGATCGCTTATGGTGGTGATATTGGGGGCTTCTTCTGCACGTGAGAGGGGGGAAATGGCAGCGCAACTTTTACTTAAGGGTTTTTCGGGAAATCTTAAAGGGCAGGGGAAGTCGGTTAAAAATATTAGAAATATTATTGGATCAAAAGCTGTAAATATGCGTCCAATGATTTGTGGAGAAGAAGCAAAAGCTTATGTTGCTCAGCGTGAGGTGCAATTTCCTTATGGCTTAGAGGGGCAGCAGAGCTTTTTAAGCCAACGGATTATGGCGCAAAGTAAAAGGGTTAAAATTTTGGGGAAAATGCGAAATGTGCCCTATCCGCGTATTCGCCCATATCATGAGGCAAAATTTGTTGAAAAAACGCTAGAGTTAAGAGGTTCTCTTGGGATTACGCCATTACCACGCCCAAGACCTATTCAGTTATATTAAGCTTTGATAATTGTGAATTTTAATATCTCACCTTGATTTTCACTTTTGCAATCTAGTGAATTTTTTTTGCAAAAAAGTGGAATATCAATAATTGCTACTGGATCATCTGCTAGTATAATTATGGTAGAGTTTTGGGCGCAATTATCTAGTGTTTTTTCTAGTTTTAATACGGGAAGTGGGCATTTTTGCCCACGGGTATCAATTTTGATAATATTTTTTATTTTACTCATTTAATAATAATATCCAATAGACCCCATGGGTGGAATTGGCGGAATAAGCCACTCCAATTCCAGCTGTTTTTAGATTTGGGTTTGTAAGGATATTGGCGGAAGCGGGAGATGCACGCCAGCCAGAAAAAGTATTAGCAAAATTGGCATATCCTGCACTAATTTGCATGGTTTTTATATTGTCTG
>Ga0256834_1002207_pt1 | contig 12446 bp, 9 predicted proteins | sample 4281140metaG_FD_190536 | JGI IMG/M metagenome (GOLD analysis project Ga0256834, IMG submission 190536) | Hydrothermal vent microbial communities from East Pacific Rise, Pacific Ocean - 4281-140 | ecosystem: Environmental > Aquatic > Marine > Hydrothermal vents | place: Pacific Ocean: East Pacific... | reverse complement strand
ATAAGTGGCATCACGGATATGGGGCTGGTATTTGGGTGGCACCTGCACGTATTATATTTATGTCGCTTCAATATGGCCATTCAGTAGAAGGGTGGTTTCCAACGTTCCAATTCAAGTTTGCGCTCAATTAAAACTTCATTACACCAGCAGCAAGCTCCATTAGCAAGGCAATGCCTGCATGTACAAATACTCCACTCCAAATATTTTTAGAATAATAGGCAAATATGCCCAATAAATAGCCTCCAAAAATAGAGCTAATTGCTTCACCCATTGGTTTTTCGAAATGCAAAAAAGCATATAAGCATACCATAGGTATTATCACATCTTTTCCCATTAACCTGGCTAGTCCTATTACTAAAAAACCACGAAAGAATAATTCAACCGATAGGAAGGCAGAAGCATATAAAAATTCATAAAGTGCAACTAGCCAGCCAATATGTACATCCCACTTCGCTTCTATACCAAAGGATTTAAACATGGGATAGGTTGCTAAAAAAGATTCAGTTTGTGCTGCCATTAAAATGAGAGGTGCCATAATAAATAGCATTAACAAGTAAGGTTTAACACTTACATTACGAACAGTTAATCCGAAAAAAGAATCTCCTTTCTGTTTAATAATAAACCACAGCATTAATAATGGAAGAAAGAGTGTAACAAAGTTTCTAAACTCAGCAAGGAGCTTACCTACATACAGATACGAACCTACACCAACCATTTTCTTAGCTAACCCATAACTTCCTTCTATGCTATTATCAACAGAGAGAATTAACAAACCTATAATGGTGATTAACCAAAAAGCAGGGTTCTTTAAGTACGAAAGATTGCCAGATTTTTTGGTTAAAGCAGTAATTATTACACCACCGTAATAGGCTAGTCCGTAGAAAGCAACATATCGAAATAGTCGGCTTAAAAAATCAGGTACAGCCACATAATTAGACTCAAATGAGACCCAATAATTTAGGGCAATACAGAAAGCAAGAAAAATACCAACCAATGCATATTTCAGCAAATTATAATCTGATTTAATAAAATCAGAAATATAGGCTGGCAAAGGATTAAATAGAGATAAAATTGATTTAAGCAAGATGGTTCTAGTTCTTTCTCAAAGAAAGAACTTTACCTTTAAAATTACACCATCCTATTTATAAAAATCGACCCACATTTTCAGGCGGACGACCTAAAATAGCTTCGCCATCTTCGTTAATAACAATAGGTCTTTCCAATAATTTAGGGTGTTCAACTAAGGCCTTAATCCATTCATCATCAGACAAATTCTTGCCTTTAAATTTAGTTTTGTAAATCTCTTCTGATTTACGAATTAGGTACTCAATTGGCAAGTTTAAACTTGCAATTAAATCTCGTAATTCGTCTTCGGTTGGAGGTGTTTTTAAATACTCAACAATTTCAACCTCAGTATCAGAATCTTTAATAAGTTGTAGTGTTTGGCGGCTCTTAGAACACCTAGGATTATGGTATATTTTTAGCATTATTTCACTTTTTCAATAACCAAATTATGATTGGTATAAATACAAATATCAGCAGCAATGGTAAGGCTTTCTCTTACAATTTCTTCAGCACTCATATTGGGTGCATGCTTTTTAAGTGCGTAAGCCGCAGACTGCGCATACATTGCTCCAGAGCCAATAGCAGCAATCTGGTTATCTGGTTCTAACACATCTCCTGTTCCTGAAAGCACCAGCACTTCTTCTTCATTAGCCACAACAAGCATAGCTTCTAATTTTCGAAGGTAACGATCCATTCGCCAATCTTTGGCAAGCTCAATAGCCGAGCGTTTCATGTTACCAGAATATGAATTGAGCTTTTCTTCAAAACGCTCAAGTAGGGTAAAAGCATCTGCTGTAGAACCAGCAAAGCCCGTTACAATTTTACCTTCACGTAAAGTTCGGATTTTTTTAACATTGCTTTTAGCCACATAATTACCCATTGTTGCTTGGCCATCGGCACCTACTACAACTTCTCCATTATGTACAACAGCTAGTACAGTTGTTGATCTTATTTTTAATTTACCCATGTGCTATGTTTTAATGCTTGGATTACAAAAAATGTACCGTTGTCAAGATGGCAGGATTACAAACAGATTTAGTCATTCTGAACGGAGTGAAGCCCGCCTACCGCAGGCAGGAATCTCTCTAATATAAATAAAAGGGGGTTGAGATCCTTCGATTCCTCAGGATGACTTTCATTCTATTAAATTAAAATTCTAACGGGATCTTCTAACAAGCCTTTAAGTGTTTGTAAGAAAGCTGCACCCAAAGCGCCATCAACTACTCTATGGTCAGAGCTCAGTGTTACTTTCATAACATTGCCAGGCACTAATTGTCCATCTTTTACTATGGCTGTTTGCTTAATACCCCCTACTGCTAAAATACACGCATCTGGAGGATTTATGATTGCGGTAAACTCTTCTACGCCAAACATGCCTAAATTAGAAATGGTAAACGTATTACCCTCCCAATCTTGTGGTTGCAATTGTTTATTAATAGCTTTTTTAGCTAAATCTTTTACTTCGGCAGAAATATGCGATAATGACTTATTGTCTGCAAAACGAATAACAGGAACCAATAAACCTTCATCCACTGCCACGGCAATTCCAATATGAATGTGGTGGTTCATTCTGATTCTATCACCCAACCAAGATACATTTACCTTTGGATGCTGACGCAAAGCAGCAGCCGTTGCTTTTACCACTAAATCGTTGAAAGAAATTTTAACAGGAGAAATTTCATTAAGACTTTTACGAGCTTCAATGGCTTTATCCATATTAATTTCCATAGTTACATAGAAATGAGGCGCATTAAACTTACTTTCTGCCAATCGCTTGCCTATTGTTTTTCGCATCTGCGAAACAGGTATTTCCTCGAAACTCTCTTCGCCTACTACTTGTGGTAAAGCAATGGGAGTACTGGTTTCTTTTGAAGCAGCTTGAGCACTAACAGCCGTGGTAGGTTGTGCAGACGGTGTAAAAGATTCTACATCCTTCTTAATAATTCTGCCTTGATCACCAGAGCCTGGTATTTGAGCAATGTCATATCCTAAATCTTTGGCTAATTTCTTAGCTAAAGGTGATGCTTTTACTCTACCATTGGATGCAGTAGTAATCGCTTGTGTTGAAGCAGCTACTGCATGAACAATAGGTGCTTCTGTAATTTCTTTTGGTTCAGAAACTGCAGGCTCATTTTTTGAAGTTACTGGTGCAGAAGATTCTGCCTTTAATAAGGTTTCATAATCAGCACCTTTTTCGCCAATAATGGCAAGCACACCGTCAACAGGTACAGACTCTCCTGCCTTATGACCAATATAAAGCAACTCACCATCGTCATACGATTCAAGTTCCATGGTAGCTTTATCGGTTTCCACTTCTGCCAAAATATCTCCAGAGGCAATTTGATCACCTACCTTTTTGAGCCAAGAAGCAATAACTCCTTCTTCCATTGTATCGCTCATTTTGGGCATGCGAATAACCGAAGCATTTATAGAAGAGGTATCAATTGATTCTTTTGGAGCAGATGAAGTATCTTCAGTCATTTCTTCTTTAGTTGCAGGTGCAGGAGTTTCAGTAAGTAAGGCGCTATAATCCTCTCCTTTTTCGCCAATAATGGCAATAATTCCATCCACAGGAGCCGCTTCCTTTTCTTTAATACCTATGTATAATAGAGTACCATCTTCGTACGATTCTAGCTCCATAGTTGCTTTATCCGTTTCTACTTCTGCTAAAATGTCTCCTGAAGACACTTGATCTCCCACTTTTTTCAACCATGAGGCTATTACACCTTCTTCCATGGTATCACTCATTTTGGGCATTCTAATTACTTCTGCCATAATTCGATTGTTATATTAGGGACGCAAAACTTGTAAATTACCCTAAGCCTGCAAAACTACTAGTATGAAAACTACTTACAAACAATGTTGAATGATTTAGTTTATTATCTGTCTCAAACATGATTGCAAAAAATACAAATTAGAATCCGATGCTGCCGATTAAAAATTCAACTTTTGCCTCTTGTGTATCGGGTAGATAAACGGCTCTTACCCCAAGCTCTAGTAAAGGCAAGGCACGCATTACATTAAAATCAAAAGTTAAATCAATCCCTGCCGATTGAAAAGATTCTGTTGTTGCAAATGAAACTCCGTTATCTTTATTTTTTACATCTGTGGAGCCAAATCCATAATCATAGAAAATTTTAGCTTTAATTCTTTGTATATAAACAAATGGCCCAATTCTTAAATCTGGGTGAATAAGTGGCAAATCGTAATTTGAACGAAGGGTATAAAAATTTTCATAGCTCAAAGCATCATACCCTCTGGGAAATGGCATTCTATTATTAAAGAAATACTCGTTATTACTAAGCGTAAACTTTTGATGTTGATATCCGGCAAAAAAGTTGATTGAATGATGCTTAGCAAAGCCAGGGAAATAAAGTTGAGCTTTTAGAGCCGTTAACCCACCTGAAAAATCTCCCCCAAAAGGAGTAGAATAATTCTCAAAAGCAAAAGTTTGCCCCCATTTGCTATTAATATCTCTTTTATTTCTATTTAGCAAATTATACCACGTAACCACAAATTGATTTTGAACGAGCATACCATCATTAAGGAGATTAGTAAAAATAATGTCTTCATTTTGAATCACGCTTGTAAAATTTGTTATTCCGGTTACTCCTACATAATTATAGGCTTCAATTTTAGCATTGTATTTAGATCGCGTTAATAACCAAGGAAATCTCAACCCCGCTTTTACCGTGGACTCATTCCATGTTAAGTTTTCTTCCTTAACCGTAACTATGGTTGTATCATTTTGAATAAATGAAGATACTCTATCTGAAACCCTTTTTCCATAAGAAGCAGATACATCAATAATGGAATAAAGCCCTTGGTAACTCACCTTTGTTATCCCTTTAATATTGCCTATATTATCAAAATCAGCACCTAAAAATATATCAGTAGTACTTAATACGTTTTTAGAATACACCCCTAGTTCAATTTCAGTTAAGCTGCCTGTAAAAAGCGGCCCCCAACTATGCACATTAAACGGTTTCTTTCTATACCGTTCCGTTTCGTATTTTTTTTCAGGTACATGAAGCAGCACGTCTTCATTATGTTCCATCTCCACTAGTGGGCCATAAAGTTTAATATCTCCGTTTTTAACTTGCTCAATGGGTGTCCAATTAGATGGGATGAAGGGAGCACTTACAATATCATCACCCTTTACCGTAAAATTATTATAGATGATAGATTTTCCATCTGCACTAATCGCTGGGTTCGAGGCTCCGTATTTAGCCGAAGTAATTCTATATTTTTTTAAAGATGCCAAATCAAGGGCATAAATATTATCGATTCCACTATATCCTGAATTGTAGATTAGGTAGTTTTTGTATTTTATAGGAGAGCCAATATGCTCATAACTATAATTGAGCAGAAGTTTTTTGCTCCCCGAATTATAATCTATTAGTAAAACGCCCTTTTTCTGGTTAAACTGATTTAGCACTACAATAGAATTACCCGTATCGTCCCAACGTGGCATAGAATAAAAACCATTATTTTCATTTTCAATTTTCTTAATTACTTCTCCAGAATGAGCATTAAGAATCACCAATCTATTGGCATAGTCTTCAGTGGTTTCTACTACTACAATTTTTGTTCTGTCAGGTGAAATAGCAGCCCCCGAATAACGTGATTTTGATGTTAATTGCTTAAACGATTTTGTAGCTAAATTATATGAGTTAACAACCGAATAAGAACGAGTTAACCAACGAGGGTCGTAACGATACTCTGTCCACACTACCGTATTGCCGGCCACCGATACAAACCCGGGGTTATTCAAGGGCCCTAATACAAATTCTTTTTGCTCTTCTTTGGTATCAGGGTCAACACTTACAAATTGAGGAATATCATCTAGTCCTGACTTTAGTACTAACACACCTCCCCCATCTATGGGTTGTGGGTAGGTATAATTGGTGAATCGAGGTGTTTTACGAGTAGTTAGTGTTTGATAATCCGTCAGAGATTCTGTTGCAATTTGAGACTGCCATTTTACCTTTAATTCATCCATCATTTGGTTATAAAGCTGAGGCATTTTTTTACCTGTTGCTTTTTCCATAGCAAATGAATATTTAAATGGAATAAAAGGCACATTCCATGTTTTTTCAACAATGTCTTCCATGGCCTTTGAACCATAATTATTTTTTATATAAGTAGAAAAATGGTAGCCTAACACATAATGATTTGGGATAAAATCTTTATACGATCGCAGGTATTGCTTACTATAATTAAAGCTTCCTTTTTCTAATAAATTAGCTCTAAATTCTTTGGAGAAATTTGGAAACCGACCTCGTCCACTATGGGTAAGTGCTGTTTCTGTGCCCACTGCATCGCCTTCCCAAAACCAGGAAGGCACGGAACCACTTGCTGTTGCATTTCGAGAGTACTCGCCCAATAAGTAGCCTACAAACTTGGTAAAGCCTGTTCGGCTTTTATCGTATTGCACTACATGCCTAAATTCGTGTACTGCAAGCATATCAAGCCAGTCGTTGGTGCCTGCAAAATTATAATTCTGAGGAGCCATCGAGTAAAACTCTGACCTTCGCGGCCCAAGTGTTACAAAACCATTTGACACCGCATGTTGATTTTGTAAAATAATTGGTATTTTCCTTGGGTTCGCATTTAATGAATTTGACACTGGTTCGTATAAGTGCTCCATGGTATTGGCCATTCGCAGCCCTTGGGTTTCGAAGCCTTGAGGGTAAATTATTTTAAAATGAGGTGTATTTATTTGTTGCCATTTAATGGAGGGAGGAAGATTGGGCAATGTAGTTTGCGCATTGGCTGCTGAGTAAATTAACATAAAAAAAATAAAAGTATAAACTAATTTATTCATAGTAACCTGATAATTAATGAGCAGATTCCTGCCTTCGCAGGAATGACGCTATAAAAATAGAAATGACGAACTAAAATAACAGTAAAATAATTAATCAGATATGCTTAACGTGGATAATTTTCACTGGACACGCCTCTGCTGCTTTTATATTATCTTCTAGTTCATCTTCTCGCACTTTAACGGTATAAAAGCCTTTTCGGTTTACACCACCAATTAATGTGGCCTTGCCATCTTTTTTGCTCATACGCCAACGATTGTAGGCTAACTCTACGCAATAATTACAACCGATGCACTTATCTCTTTGTTGGGTAATTATAACCATTTAAGGAAACCTCTATTAAGCATCAACCATTTTATAAAGCTTATCCGATGGACGAATAATTTGATCTAATTCGAAAGTAATATCATCCCCTCGCTCAGCTTTTGTAGCCTCTTTACCATCAATTCTAAAAGGAGGTAATTTAAATTCAACAACTCCGGTAGTTGGGCCTGTTATTAGTATTTCGTCTCCCACTTTTACAGTTTGAGATTCGATTTTAAAATGGGCTATTTTTGCTTTAGAAAAATAGTGAACTCCTTTGCCTAAATACACTTTTTTCTGAGTGGCCAAAGAGCCAGGTTTGTCAGACCACTCGCCCATTTCTTGCCCTAAATAATAGCCACTCCAAAACCCTCTATTATAAACCGTTTCAAGCCGACTCATCCAAGTTTTTACTCGTTCTTGGTTAAAGTCACCATTATAATAAGCATTAATGGCTTCTTTATAGGTGCTAATTACTCTGGCTACATACTCTGGGGCACGGGCGCGGCCTTCAATCTTTAGTACTTTTACGCCAGTATCTATCACCTGATCTAAGAAATTAAGTGTACACAAATCTTTGGGCGACATTATGTACTCGTTATCAATTTCCAGTTCATGGCCATCTTCAATATCAATCACTTTGTATTTACGCCTGCAGTTCTGAACACAAGCTCCTCTATTGGCCGATGAGTTTTGTGTATGCAAACTCATATAACACTTACCCGAAACTGCCATGCATAAAGCTCCATGCCCAAAAATTTCAAGTTCAATTAGTTTGCCTGCTGGGCCAACAACATTCTCTTTTTTTATAGCGTCTGCAATTTTCTTTACTTGCCCTAAACTAAGTTCACGTGAGAGCACCATGGTATCGGCAAACAGTGAGTAAAACTTAACGGTTTCTATATTGGTAATGTTAAGCTGGGTAGAAATGTGGACTTCCACGCCTATTGTTTTTGCATAATGGATTACCGCTTGATCAGAAGCAATAACAGCAGTAATCCCAGCTTCTTTTGCACGGTTGAGCAATGTTTTTATAATGCTTAAGTCGTGATCGTAAATAATCGTATTAAGAGTGAGGTAGGTGCGTACATTTTTTTCTCCACATCTTTGAGAAATTTCTTCCAAATCGTTAAGCGTAAAATTGATACTCGATTTGGCTCTCATATTGAGCTGCTCTACCCCAAAATATATAGAATCTGCCCCAGCATCTAAGGCTGCCTGCATAGAATCGAACCCACCAGCAGGTGCCATTAGCTCAATTCTATCCTCTCCATTTCTGTTCATCCTGCAAAAGTAAACAAGAGAGTTATACTCGTTTATAGGTTTATAAGTTTTTCTTTGGCCTTTTTAAAAGAATCGACAAAAATTACTTTTGCAAATTTATTTGCTGTAATTGCTGCGAATTCTTCCCAAAATGCGTGATTAGAGCTTTCTAAATCTCGAATAACAGCAATTGTTTTTACACCTACACTGGTATAGGCATCAATTGCATTATCCAAAATCCATTGCTTTTCACGCTGTGGCATGTTCTTCAGCAACTCAAGTTTAACAATCCACTTATCGGAATTGTAGGAGCTAAATACTTCAATATTATTAGTAAATACTTTCTTAAACTCAGATGGACTGGGCATTTTTTTCCAGACCAAAGTTGTTATTGAATTAACAACATCAAGGTAAATTTTGGTCACGTCAGATTCATAAAACAACTGGCTTTCTATTTCAGATAGTTTCACAGAAGGAAACCGTATTGTGAATTTGGTGCCAACATTAAGCTCACTTTCTATACTAATGCTTCCACCCATTGCTTCAATTTGTTGCTTGGCTAAAAACAAGCCTAAGCCTTTACCTTCTAAATGAGTATGAAAACGTTTATACATGCCAAACATATTATCACCATGCTTCTCCAAATCGACTCCAATGCCATTATCTTGAACCGAAACTGTGCAATAATTATTTATTTTGGCTGATGTTACCTTTATTACGCAGGTTCTATCTTTGTTGCGGTATTTAATGGCATTGCTAATAAGGTTATATATTATACTGTGAAAATAAGATCTTACTCCATAGGCAATTGGCGATTGAATATCTATTTCTAATTTAGCCTTACTTTGTTTTACACTCGAACCTAACACTTGCCAAATGTTCTGAACTTCGTTGCGAATATCAATCTTTTCCTTAATCTGAAAGAGGTTATTTCGTAATTCAACTATCTTATTGAGATCTTTTATTACTGTGTCTAATGTTTCGGCAGATTTATAAATATGTTCAGCAATGCTACTCCTGCTTTCTTCCGATTTGTCTATTTTAAATAAGTTTGAAAGCCCTAATAAATTTGCAACCGGGCCTCTTAAGTTATGCGAAAGCGTATTTGAAAATTGCTGAAGTTCATTATTATGTTTAACCAATTCATCATTTGATTGTTTTAGCTCAACAGATTTATCGCTTACTTCCTCAGAAAGTTTTTCATTGGCATCTTCCAATTTTTCTTTTTGAACATTTATAATCTTTTCATTTTCTTGAAGCGCTCTGTTGGAGCTTTCAAGTTCTTCGAATAATGAGCTTAGTTCAATATTTTTTTCTCCTAAATTGTCAGCCAGTTCAACATTTCTGTTAAGCAAATGATTAATGTTTAATAAGAAATAGTAAATAGAAATAGCAATAAAGAACAAAACCAAATCAATATAAACCCCAGACACAATATAGGCCTTTGGTAAGGGGCCAAAAAAATCTGCATAACCTACTCCAAAAAGGCTATGAATTGGATCAAATGCAACCACAAGTAAAAACACTACTCCGAAAATTAAAAACATGGCTCTTTTCTCAATAAATGAAAAAAGGACAAATGGGATAATGCTAAAACCAACAATTACTACACGTGCATCAAAAAAATCATATACAAAAACCGAATCAGGAAGATAGGTTTTAGCTATAATACTACCAACCATGGTAATAACAGGTGGGTATAATGCTGCTATAACCCTTGATAATTTTGTCTTCCCTAAATGGTTTAACCATAACAGACTGGCCATAATAAAAAAAGAAACCGAATCTAAAAGTAAAACTACACTCCATCCATTTTCATAGAAAATTGGGAAAGCCAATAATATAGAGAGCAACATTAAAATCAGTATTAAAATATTACTAATCCTAATATGCCTATTTTCTTCTTTGCTAGCGGTTAAACTACTGCCAATATCAATTATTTTTTTTAGCATGAGTTATTCAAGATTTATATAGTTGCTTTTGAATAAACTCTGCTGCTACATCAAAATCATAAAAAAAGTCGAAATAAACATTCATTTTTTTTGTTGTATTTATCATTTCTTGCCAGTATTCAAAATCTTTACCATCTTCTTCATTTTTTACAATAATAATATTCTTACACCCTCGCCTTAATATTTCACTTAATACTTTATCAGCAAACCAAGCCCTATCTGCTTCAGAAATCAACCCTAACCGTTTTATATCTATTACCCAAACCTTAGAATTATAGTTCGCCAGCATTTCCTTATTTATATTAAGCACTTCTCTATAATTCTCTGAAGAAGGGGTTTGTAACCATTGTAAAAATGATGTTTTTAAATCTGCATCATAAGATAAAATAGCATCGTCAGATGTAAAATATTCTTGTTTTTTTATACTAATTTGTTTGGGAAACTTAATCTGAAAAGTGGTTCCTTTAGACACTTTGCTAACAACTTCAATGATGCCATCCATGGCCTCCACCTGTTGTTTTACAATATATAAGCCCATTCCTTTACCATCTATATGTACATGGAATCTTTTATACATTTTAAAAAGATCCTGCCCAAATTTAGAAAGGTCAATTCCAATACCATTATCTTTTATTTCTATCAATGAATACGCTTCCGTTTCTTTTAAACTAATTATAATTTGACTCTGTACTTTTGGATTAGAGTATTTTATGGCATTATTTATAAGATTATATAGTATGCTTTGTATGTACGATCGAATTGAAAAGAGCTCATCAATCTCAAGTTCGATTTTCAAGTCCACCTCTGATTTCTCAAGCCCATCTTTAAGTAATAGTTTAATCTTTTCAATCTCCTTAGATAAACTAATTTTTTCTTTTAAATTAAATAATTGATTTCGAATATCTACAACCTTGTTTAAATCACTAATAATTGTATCAAGTGCTTCTGATGAGCTTTTAATATGAGGAATCATTTCTTCCCTTCTTTTTACATCTTGCTCTAAGGCAAATAAATTTACTAACCCAAGCATACTAGCCACCGGTGCTCGCAAATTATGCGAAACTGTATTTGAAAATTGAAGTAATCCATTATTTTGAACAATTAACTCTTCGTTGGCATTTTTCAGTTCTCTTGTTCTTTCATCCACTAACTTGGTAAGTTCCATGTTTTTGAACTGAAGCTCATTTTTTTGGTAATTTATCAATTCAGATGCTTGCTCCAGTTCAGATTTACTTTTCAGTAATTCTTCCTGTTTAATTAATAAATCGTCTCGAACTTTGCTATTTTGAGCCAATAATTCTTGTTTTCTTAAAAGTAATTTTTCTTGAATGGTATTTTTATTATTTAAGTCGTTAATAAGAATAGAATTATTATTAACCAACTGTTCATTCGATTTTTTGAGAGATAAAACTCCGGAAATAGCAAACAAATAACTCACATCAAACATTATACTGGCTATATAATAGCCTCCTTTTGGGTCTTCAAATAAATCTGCATATCCAACGTTAAACCAGTTATGGATAAGATCATAACCAAACAGAAGTAACCCACTTGGCATTAGAGCGAATATAAGAAATTGGAATTTTTTTCTGGAAAAAACTAAGAGAGGAATAAGAGAGGAAACAAGCACCAGTACTCTTGTATCAAAAAATTCATAAAATCCTGTTGTTCCAGCTGGGTTTTCCCATTTTGTATAAATAGAAATGAACATAATAAAAAAAGGTATTGTATAGGAAATCCAATACCGTGAAATGAGCGTTTTACCAATACCATTCAACCATAATGTAATTATTGGAAGCAAAGAGGATAGTAATACTAGTTGTGCCCCAGGACGAAACCCATATTGGTACGTAAGCAAAACAAAAATTAAACTCAAAAACACTAAGTGTAATTGAGCCACAGTATTGGCAAAACGAATGCGCTGGTTCGATGATTCTGACTTGGAACTTAGCGTACCAAGATTGTTTAAATAATGTATAAATTTAAGCATTGTGAGCCCTAAAGCTCACTAATATAAAGCAATTAAGTAGTTTACTCA
>Ga0256834_1002206_pt1 | contig 12446 bp, 15 predicted proteins | sample 4281140metaG_FD_190536 | JGI IMG/M metagenome (GOLD analysis project Ga0256834, IMG submission 190536) | Hydrothermal vent microbial communities from East Pacific Rise, Pacific Ocean - 4281-140 | ecosystem: Environmental > Aquatic > Marine > Hydrothermal vents | place: Pacific Ocean: East... | reverse complement strand
AATCAACTTTTTATTATCATCATTCAGTATTTATTGCTTGACAATAGCTCTGTCTGTTCCTTTGATCCCCTCTTGACGGTGTTGTGAGGGCACAACACCCTACTTTCTTGCATCCGTAGGGTGTTGTCCCCTGACAACACCAATGATCTGTCACATACATTTTATTCAAATTAACAAATTATCAATCACACTTTTACTTTCCGTTAACTCTCATCCCTTATAATATACTCATAAAAGGTAACCATTTCAAGAGATTTTGTTTTACTCCTTGTCCAAATTTGTAAACTTCCTTGTTTTATCTCTTGATCTCTCCCTTCCTTGGTTATCTTTTTTAGAAGAGCCCTCCCTTTCATTTCTCCCCGATTTGATTCTTCCCTTGTTTAGGGCTCTTCGGTAAATTTCTAAAATATATTGACAAAATAAGAGTTTTAGTGTATAAACTGCTATAAAGTATAGTGAAGGCTCAAGTTTTACTGGCTTTCTGTTATAATTAAAATAATATAAGACATCAGAATGATGTCATTGTAAGGATGAAAATTGATACCGTTCACAGATGAAGAATTAGAACCGGCCGTCAAAGATGTGATAGAGAAGGTACGACCTTCCATAAAACTTGACGGTGGTGATATTGAGTTAATAGCGATTAAAGACGGCGTGGTCTATGTACAGCTGCAAGGTGCATGTGTAGGCTGCGGTTCTGCGGGTACTACTATTAAATTTGGTGTTGAACGACAGATACAAACACTGATACACCCAGAAATAAAAGTAATGTCCGTCCCTCATGGATGGGAAGATAAATTGGATCAATTAGGTTAATATGAGTAAAATTAGTCAAGATTTATTATTGCAAAGAGCAGAAGGTGAATTCTTAAAAGGTGATTTCCTCAATGCCTTAAGATCCTATGGATTGATCTTGAAAGATTATCCTACTTTGGACGAAGCAAAAATAGGTGTATATTTGAGTGATCTTGGAATTGAAAGTGAAGAGGAAGCACAGGCTTTGTTTGATTATTATCAGGTCATTAAAAGTGAAAAAGAAAATGCAGTGGATATTATTGACGGACTTATAGATTCTTTAGATACTTCCAAACAGTATATACAGAATCTTTTACTTGATCCGCTGGAAGAGCAGGTTGAATATGGTGATGGGATCCGATATGCAGATTTTTTAGCACTGGTTAAGAGCAGAGGCAGTTTCAGAGAAGCTTTTGAAGACATTATGTTCTCTACTAAAGTGGTTATTACAGAAAAAGATGAATTTATAGATTTTGTTACACAGCTTGCAAAAGAAGGTTTTGATGAGATGGCACTGAATTATCTTGATGCAACAACCAGTCTTTTTGGCGATGACCAGGATGTTCTGGCACTGTATAATGTTGTGAAAGGTGCACAAAAGTGAAGTTAGACTTTAATAAAAAGGGGTATGCATTCATTACAGATGATACCTCTATGCTTGAGAATGATACATTATTTATCAAAACCTCCCAAAATACTCCCTATTATGAAAAATTGGCAAAAAAACCGCCAACGATAGATGCCAAAGAACTTATTGCTCTTTGGGGATTGAATAAGATCAAAGTAGTGGGTGTGACCGGAACCAATGGTAAAACAACTGTAACGGCGGCTATTTACTCTTTTCTTCTGGATCTTGAAGAGAAGCCAGCCTTGCAAGGAACAAGAGGTCTATTTGCGGAAGAGAAGCGTATTGAAGACAAAAGTATGACAACACCTTCTATACTTGAAACTTTGCATAATATGAAACAGACTTCTGATCTTGGCTGTAATTATTTCATTATGGAAGTGAGTTCCCATGCGATTGACCAAAAGCGTATTGAAGGGCTTGAATTTGCGTTGAAAGTGCATACCAATGTGACTTCTGATCATTTGGATTATCATGGTACAGTAGAAGAGTATAGACGTGTTAAAAGTCTTTTTTTCGCAGATGAGACGCCAAAACTGTTGAATAAAGACGATATTAAAAATATTACCTACAATCCTGTTGGTGCACAAAGTTACGGTGTAGATGAACCGGCCACTTTTAAAGTACAGGCATTTTCACTTTTACACGGTATTACGGCCGGTATCAAACATTTGCAGGAAGAAGCAACGTTCCATTCACCTATGGTGGGACTCTTTAACCTCTTTAACCTTATGGCAGCCGTTGGTTCTGTACAAATGTTGACAAAACGGCCGATACAGGAAATTTGTGATGTGGTTGGGAATTTTGCCGGTGTTGCAGGACGTATGGAAGTGGTGAGTCGTGATCCTCTTGTCATCGTGGATTTTGCTCATACGGATGACGGGATGTTCCAAGTACTTGATTCCATCAAAGACAGAGATATCTCTGTGGTCTTTGGTGCCGGTGGTAACCGTGACAAAGGGAAGCGTCCTAAAATGGGAGCGGTAGCCGGTAGATTTGCAAAGAAGATTTATGTGACATCTGACAACCCCCGTGATGAAGTACCAGAGATGATACTTGAGGATATTCTGGTTGGCCTGTATGGGAAAGACCATGTAACGGCTACGCCGGACAGAAAACTTGCGATCAAAATGGCACTTGATGATCTTGGCGAGAATGATGTGCTTTTAATTCTTGGTAAAGGTGATGAGGATTATCAGGAAGTGAAGGGTGTGAAGCATCATTTTGATGACAGGGAAGTTGTGAGAGAACTTTTGGCTCAATAATCTTTTTTCTTGTTCCCCTGCTTTGCTTGGGAACTTCTCTTTCTTTTCGTATTCTAAAGTTCTTCTTGTTTTAACTGTGGTGTTGTTTCTCTCTTCATTTTTTTAGAAAAAACGAAGCAAAAAATCGTCTCTGCTCTCGAATCGCTTCGCTTTCAAGGGCGTTCACAGAGACAAGCATGCTTCGCATGATTAATACCTAATTGCTTACGCGTAGAGTGTGATTGCCATCGCATCAATTATTGAATTATTTGTTGTTTATCCCATACTTCCCATATCAAACTTTTCTCCGGTCTCTTGTGTATGTTGATATAGCTTCCATGCGTGTACAATTTGATACGTCATCCATCCGAAAGAGAGAATTGTTAGTAGGCCTGCTAAGTAAATAAAAGGTGCTATGAACAGTGACAATACAAAAGTGACAATGGTTGCCAAGTGGATGTAAAGATGTTTCATGGCAGTTTTTGGGTGGATGACTTCGTGCATCATTGGGGCTGTGAAGTAGCCTTGGGCATTTAGGTGGAACCAGGTTAGGAATGGGACTATTTTGTAAAACATCGCAAAGACTATGCTGAGTGCAAAGGTGGCAAAAAAGATGTATGAGAGTTGTTTGAATGTCTCAATGTCTGTAAACGTTGTGATCAGTATAAATATCATGCTCAGTATAAGAGAACTTAACCCTAAACGCCAGAACCATACAGTTGCATCCGTTAAAGGACGTTTTCTTTGGGTCAATCGTTTTAGGGTGATGCCGGCATATCCGCTGAGTACCAATGCCAAAAAGATATCTATCAGAACCCATACTTTTGCTATGTAAAAAGAGATGAGTAACCCAAATGCAAGTAAGCAGAAGAGTTTATAGGGTAAATATCCAGAGATAAACTTTGGGTAGGCAGGAGTAACATAGAACATTTCAATGACTTGAAAAGAGATAGAAATGATGAGCAGAGCTATCCATCCAAAGAGTCCAAAAGAGTAGTGTGCTTCTTTGATGACAGAGTAGTAAGTCCCTTGTAAAAGACCCGAAAGGGTACCTGTCATGTATAGTGCCAGAATGATCACAATGGTCAGACTAGTGAGTGCTACCATCATACCTTTTGAAGATGCGGAGTGGTTTGGCAGTTTGATAAGATCTTTCAACATAATGGCAGTAATATAAAAAATACTTCCCCCGAGCAAGATGGAAGCGATTATAAAAAGCCAGGATTCTGATGTATAGAAGCCAAGAAGCAGTATGAGTACTCCAAGAATAAAAGGGTATTGCAGCAGGTTTGCTTTTTGTACGGGTGAGGGAAGAATGACTCCGGCAATAACGGGTAACATTTGAAAGAGTGCTGCGAACATGAAAGAGAGCATAACACCAAGAGTAAGTGTATGCGTGAGTATAAGTGCTTCAGTACTATTTGGGTTAAAAATATTGGTTTGAAAAAGAAGTACAAGTACTCCGGCGATCAGACCAAAGAGTGCTCCAGAGAAAAAGAAGCGGAATACAACAGATATAGGAGGAGCCTGATCTAAAGAAAGACCGTTTTGACTAAACATTCTTATTCCTTGGTCGGATCTGGAACAACGAACTCACTTAAATCGATATGGGTGGCTTTACATATCAGGATATGCCAATCCCCGTTCTCATCTTCTCTGTTAACGACTTGATAATTCTGTTCACTTGCAAGATCAATGAGGGGAATAGGGTTTTTACGATGGAGCATATAGAAGTAATTCTCTTCATTTAACTCCCGCAAAGCTTTCATTGCAAGTTCAAGAGGTTTCGGATGTTCCAGTTCTCTTGCATCTAATGTGATTTTTTTTAGGTTTGTCATAACGGAATTATAGCTTAACTGCTTTCATCTTTTCCAAGGTACTTACTTTAAGCTCTTGCGGGAGTACTCTGTCGCACATAGCATAGAGCATTTGCTCCTCTTTCATATTGTGTTGTTGCAATAAGATCATCATTGATTCACACAGAGAAAGATAGGCATCTTTATCCTGTTCTTCTATGGCACCTGCAAGTTTGCCAATGAGTCCTTTGACCTGTTCATGTTCGTAACGCATGACCTGAGTTGGTCCTTCAGCACTTCCTGTTTGTGCTTCAAATGCAGGGAAAAGTTCCTCTTCTTCTCTTTTGAAATGTCTCAGTGTATCGTTTGCAAAGAGCATGAATTTTTCTTCTGTCTCTTCCCAATTGCCATTTGCTGCAGCCTGTTCTGCTGCTGCAAACTCTGTATCGCAGTCTCTGTGCTCTTGTGTCATGAATTGTGAAATGATCATCGCTTATCCTTTGTTAATTGTTATCATTTTATCCCAAAGTTCAGTGGAGAGTAGTATTTCCTCAACACGCTCCTGCCAAAGCTTCCTAAATTCCTCATTCTCTTCCGTGCATGAGCGGCATTGCAGACTTTTCATCATCAGATCTTTCATTTTTGGATCTGGAGGGATGATGGAAGGGTCATAGCTTAGAGTGACTGATTCATCTGTTGCCAGTCGTGTCAGTTTAACTTCCCCATCCATGATCTCGTTGAATGCAACAAGGTTGTCTCTGGAAAAATTACCTCCTATGCCTTTAAATCCGCTCAGACCATTCGCTCCGAGAATAAAAGAGATGACATTACAAATGACACCTGTTACCCCATCGGCTTCACCATCTCTCATTGCAATATGTATGGTACCCCTTTCCGGGAGTTCTCCATCAGGGTAGAGGGCTTCCAGACCTTTGATAGCCATAAGGTAAGCACCAGCTACAGTAGGGCAGGAGTGTCCTGCAAGTTTTACACACTCAAGATAACTGATCTCCATTTTCCCTTCTTTAAAGACGCCAAGAAATTCACTGAGAGGATCTTGGAGTTGAATGGAAGGAACTTTGTCAAAAAATGCTGGATAGTTCATTTGTACTTCTTTCTCGGCAACGTGATTTGCCCATATATGATTTAAAATTAATTATAGTGTAAAAAAAGCGTCGGACTATTGATATTTGTCAAGAGATGAGAGCCTAAACTTTAATTAAGTAAATAAGAGTAAAATACTCCTAATTGAAAATTAAACCTAAAGGATTTACCATGATGCCAGGTGTACCACAACCAGCGTTCTATATATTTAAATGTCAGCAGTCAGCACCTCCGGGAATGCCAAAACCAAGTTGTGTCAGTCAGAATGACCCTGAATCTCAGCAACTTTTCCAACATTTGGCGCAAAGTCTTATGATGAAAGGTATCATTGGAACCGTTCAGCCGATCCAGACAGGATGTCTTAACCGTTGCCAGCAGGGTCCTGTAATGCTTGTAGAACCTGGACATACAATGTATGTAGAGTTGACAAAAGAGAAGATAGACAGGATCATTGATGAGCATATCATTGGTGGAAACGTTGTCTCTGAATATGTGATCCCGGATCAGATGTGGGGTGAAGCAGTGCCTCCGTCTGAAATGGCGAGATAATCTATTTTCAGTATGATACTTGTTCCCGTAAAGACTGAGAGGAAGAGGAAAAACACTTACTTCCCAATTTCTTCACAATTATAGTATAATATTATTATAGAAACTGTGTCGGATTTTGCTATAATTTCGGCAACATTAAGAAAATAGGAAAGATAATGAACATTACCATGCTTTATTCTAAATTACATAGAGCTACTGTAACCGATGCAAACTTGAATTATGTAGGCTCCATTACCATAGATCAAAATCTTTTGGATGCTGCAAGTATGCGTATCGGACAGAAGATAGACATTGTGAACATTAATAATGGTGAACGTTTTTCTACCTATATTATCTCCGGAGAGAGAGGCAAAGGTGACATTTGTTTAAATGGAGCTGCTGCCAGAAAAGTACATAAAGGTGACAAGATCATTATTATTGCCTATGCGACGATGAGTGAAAAAGAGGCAGATGAACATCTTCCCAAAATTGTTATTTTAGATGATGATAATGGGATCGCCCAGGAATTTGAGGGGTTGGAGTAATGTTTGAAGGTCTAGATATGGGCAAAATGTCTGAAATGCTTACGCAGGTGCAGGAAAAAGCAAAAGAGATGCAAGAGCAGGCTAAGCATGTTGAATTTACAGCAAAAGCCGGTGGCGGCCTTATTGAAGTGACAGCGAGCGGTGCAGGTGAAGTGATAGATCTGAATATTGATGATTCACTTTTAGACGATAAAGAGTCTTTACAGATCTTATTGATCTCTGCAATGAATGATGTGACTAAAATGATAGAAGATAATAAAAAGTCTCAGGCGATGGGAATGATGGGTGGAATGAACCCTTTTGGTTCATAGGTTAAATAGGGCTTTAAACTCTGTTAATATCTACAAGATAGCTGAATTCTTTTGAGGATTTCAGTTTGTTTACTCTGTTTGCAGTAAATGAATGCTTTCCGTCTTTTCTGACGATCTCTTTGAGTACTTTACGTATTTTCATCTCTTTTCTCCTTTCTTAAATTAATGGTGTTAAATGATATCTCTTATTTGAGATGACGCTATTATAAACCATGATGGTTACCAAATGGTAACAAAGGAATAAAATATGAATGAAGTAACACAAACTATAGAAAATGACTCTGTTGCAAAAATGAAATCATTATTGAAAAACGGTGTGGATCTTAAAAAACCTATCTTGATAGGAGAAGAGTATGAACTTGAAGATTATGATGAGATCTCTCCTTTCTTTTATGCCATCCGCAAGTATGCTTCTATGGAAATGCTTGAATTGATGCTGGAAAACGGTATAGACCTGCATGAAGTTGATTCTGACGGTATTTCCGCACTTGATATGGCGATCAAATTTAAGCGTAAAGACGTGATCCAGTTTTGCCTTGACCGAGGGTTTGAACTCAATGTCAGTAAGCGTAAAAGCGGGATCACACCGGTCATGCTGGCAGCTTGTTTCTCTGATATTGAGATGATGAAAATGCTTCTTGATAATGGAGGAGAGATCAATCAGGCAGATAAGTCCGGTATGTCACCTAAAGACTATGCCAAAAAACTTGGACAAAAAAGAATGCTTGAATTTTTAGATGAGAACGGTGCAAGATTTTCTGCCTATCCTAATGAATAGTGTTATGTAACCAATTTGTAATTCTTTTTTTCTATACTTCCATCCATTAAACAATAAGGATGGGGTAAATGAAAAAAATTGTACTTTTAGTAGTAGCCATTACAACATTGGCAATGACAGGTGTGCAAGCAGACAGCGCGAGTGATATCGCAGAAATGAAGGCAATGATGAAGAAAATGAATCAGCGTCTTGCTAAGTTAGAGAGTGAAAATAAGCAGCTTAAATCAAAAGTTGCTCAAAAAGAGCAAACAGCGACACATACAGCAACTGCAAAGAAGAAAACCACAACTCATAAGAAGAAAAAGTCTGTACATTATACAGCTTCCACACAGTCTGAAAAAATTGCTGTTTTAGAAGAGAAAGTAGAGACGATTGAGCGGAAGAGAGAGAAAGAGACACCGGTTTATTCAAAAACTTCCAAACTTAAATTTTCTGGAAAACATTATCTTGGTTTTGTACATGGCACTACGGATAAGCTGGCAGACGGTATCTCCAATACCTATGATGATTTTGAATCAAGAAGAAACTATATTCAGGTGAAGGGATACTTCTTTGATGATCCTAAATCTTATATGAGAGTTACATTGGATACGGAACAGGTTAAAGACAATGGTAATACCTCTGATGCAGGAAACTGGGAAGTACGTTTGAAATATGCATACATTTATTTACATGATATTCTTCCTTATACGAGTGTTGAATTTGGTCAGGCACACAGACCTTGGATTGACTATGAAGAGCATCATGGTTGGTTGTACAGATCAATTGCCAAAACATTTGTTGAAAGAGGGCATGACGCAGACTTTACAAACTCAGCGGATCTTGGTATCAACTTCAAAACAAATCTTGAGTATTTTTCATCTGAAATTGGTCTCTTTAATGGTGAGGGATATCATGGAGTACTTGACAAAGACAATAATAATGGATTGAGCTTCGAGTGGAGATTGACAGCAAATCTACTTGGTACGGGGAAAAAACATGTACACAAGCATGATACTTATGCAGATATCTCTTTCTATGGACAGGATAATACAGAGGATGGAAAAAGAGGAGAGATCTTGGCAGATGGAAGTAGTGGAGATTTTGTCTGGTACGGGTTCAATGCAGTCTATAACCAGCCTGAGTTTCTTATTGCCGCAAACTACCTGAAGTCTACGACTGCGGCAGATGTCTATTTGGGTGACGGATGGTCTGTTAACGGTGAATTCAGATTGTTGACATTTGATTCAAGCCTTGAAGCCTGGAATATTATTGCAAGATATGATGATTGGACCCTTGATAATGGTGATGAAAAAATATCTACTATCGCAGGTCTTGCGTATCGTTGGAACAGTAATCTAGAGTTTATCTTAAATTATGACGACTATCAAAATGAGACAAAAGATGGTTCTTTGATTCAAGAAGATAAAAGAGTTTTGTTTACCGCAGAAGTTAACTGGTAACACTTTATAATAATATAGAATCCTTTATATAAAAAACAAAACGTAACAGTATAAATCTGTTACGTTCCTATACCTTATATCATCTTATTTTCCAACTTATCATTATATTACATTCTCTGTAATACTTTCGTAATACTTTCCCTTTATACTTCTGAACATTTAAAAAATACAAGGGTAAAACAATGAAAAATATAGTACTTTCTGTAGCTACTGCTTCTGTGTTATCGGTAACAGGTGCATTTGCAGACACAGCAAGTGATCTTGCAGAGATGAAAGCCATGATGAGTCAGATGAGTCAGCAGTTGCAGCAAAACAATACACGTTTGGCACAGCTTGAAGCAGAGAATAAAAAACTTAAATCGGAAAAAGTACAAAACACAAATCATAAAAAAAGTGTAGAAAAGAAACAGAAGAAAAAAACATCTCTTGCTAAGAAAAAAACAAAGCCGGCAGTTAAGATGGCAAAAGCAGAGACTTTCATGCCTGAACCACGAAGCCATATTACGATCATTGACCAAAAGTCTCCGAATTTCCTACTAGGAAAACAGACCCATATCAATATGAAGTTTGTACCTGAAGATGCACCTAAGATGTGGTTTAAAGCGGGTGTGCGAATTCAAGGTACGCTAGAATCAAAAAGTACAGATAAATTGAATACCCTTTCTAGCGGATTGATTACTTCAACAGACATTAATGACGCGTATCTTCGTCGTGTCAGACTTGAAGTGGCAGCCGGCTTTGGAGAGCATGCTTCTTTCGTTATGGATATCCGTAATGACAAATCAAACTATGGTATTGAAAATACAGAAGGGCAGTTTAGCGTAGGGGATGCCTACCTGAAGATCAAAAAACCGTTTAATGACTCTTTGGTAAACTTCAAATTATACAGAGCGAAGATAGATGTTTCACGTACAGAGACTGTGAAATCTGCGAGAGTTATTAGCTATGACAGACCATTCGTGGCAGACTATGCAGCACAGTATATCTCGTTTAACCGTCGTGGTGCCAACGTGCAGATGTATGGTGACTGGAACAAAAAGATCCACTACCAGGTCGCAGTCGGTTCGGCTTCAAGTCCAGATAAAGTTTTGGATGCGGCAGGTGTCAAAGGTTCAACGGCAAGTGTTGATTTGGAGAAACAGAGCTTCTTCTTTGGTGGTAAAGTGATACTTTCTCCGTTTGACGGCTGGGAAGAGACAAAAAGAACGGAAACTTACTTTGGTGTAGGGAAACACTTCTCTGTGGGTGTGGGTTACTGGGCTATTCCCGAGTTGGCAGGTACAGCAAGTACTAGTGCAGGTACAGCAAACTTTGATTTGAATCGTAAACTCTTGAATATTGAAGCCTCAATGCATTACGGCGGATTATTCCTGGGAGGTGAATATTTTAAGTTTGATGATGTTGTGAAGAAATGGGCAGTCGATGGAGATGTTACAACAGGAACTTCAGAGGGGTGGTATGTGACCGGTGAGTATGTATTCCCAGAGTTTTATTACATTGCACCGTACTTCCGTTATGAATCTTGGGATAGATTTACAGAATCAGACGGGTATGATGTCACTTCTGCAACAGCAGGTATAAACTGGTACCTTCGTGGAAATACAACTAAAGTTGGACTCTCTTATCAGAACAATGAGTACGATGTCAATACCGGTGATAAAAATGAGGATATCTTCAGAGTTACCTCTCAGTGGTTCTTCTAAGTGATCACTTCGCTTATAAAGGTTTCTTTTTTTGAAGCCTTTTGAGATAAAGAGTTAAAAGAAGTTAAAAGGGGACAGACTAGTTTTTTCTGTGATAATTGGGGCTACTGTCATGGTTGATTATTATAGGGGATTTTATCTTAGGAATAGAGAGAAGAAACTATAGAAATCTAGCCTGTCCCCTTTACGTCTTTACGTGGTAGTTTAGACTCTCGTATGCGTTACCACCGAGGACGGATGGGAACGAGTTAAACTTGTGTCTGAATTAATGTAGCCAGATCATCTCTCTATCTTCAAACGATGAAGTTATTTTAACTTACAAAGTAAATTCAAATCTTTTATAGAAGATGGATATTTTCTTTCATATTCATTTTTGAATTGCATTTTAATTGCATTATACTTTTCACAAACTCTATCAAGATCTTCAATATCTAACATATTTTTAATACCGTCTGTTTCTATGACTGTTAAATGAAACATAAAATTAAGGTCTAAATTTTTTTTAATATTTTTAATATTGTTTTCATTAAGAGCTTTATATATTTCAAAATCTCTTTCCATATATAAATTATTTGTTAATCTTCCAAAACTATCTAACTTCTTTTCTAAAATCATATTTTTAAAAAATATAATTCCCAATAAAATAACTAGTACACTTATTAACATAATCAAGCTCCAAATGAATTTATTTTGTTTCATCACAGTCTTCCTTCTCTTTACATATTGGTACTTTATTTATTTGTGTAGAACAATATTTATATGCTTGCTGATAAATTGAAGTACATGGTCCAGTTTTTGTAACACTCATATAGCTTAAATTACATCTATCAAAAGCTTTTTCAGCATAACTTTGACAACTTTCAGTTGCTTTCCTACATAATCCTTTTTTGAATTTTTCTTCAAAGATAAAGGGGACATTAATAAAGGGGACAGGCTACTTTTACACATTTTTTCTAGGTCTTCCTCTTTGGTTGAGTGTAGATAGCATACCATATTTTGTAGCAGTTTCTACTTGCCATAGATGTCCTGTTCTTTTATACTTTTTGTTAAAGTAGATGGCGTAGTTCATATTAAGCTGTCTCATGAACTTAGAGGGGTTTTCCTCTTAAGGCCTATCTCACCCTTAAATTCTAAGGGACTGCAAAGTATTACTATTTGGTAACATTTCTGTAATACTTTTTCTCTATAATCCTCAAAATTATTACCGTACGGTAAATTTTCCATAAAGGCAAAAGATGAATAATACGATCAAAATGATCTTGGGAGCAGGGTTTGCAGTAGCAGTTGCATTTTACGCGAACAATCTGGTAGACAATGCAACACACAGTGGCTTCCTTGTGCTTGCCGCTGTTTTCGGTGCGTATATGGCGATGAATATTGGTGCGAATGATGTGGCGAATAATGTTGGGCCGGCAGTGGGTTCTGGAGCATTGACAATAGGAGGAGCGATCATCATTGCTTCTATTTTTGAAGCTTCAGGTGCCTTGATCGCCGGAGGTGATGTGGTTGGTACCATTAAAAAAGGGATCATTGATCCTGCCGCTTTCGGAAATGATCCGATGGTCTTTGTCTATG